>Ga0209023_10000797_pt1 | contig 44892 bp, 36 predicted proteins | sample LakOneMetagenome_FD_187468 | JGI IMG/M metagenome (GOLD analysis project Ga0209023, IMG submission 187468) | Freshwater and sediment microbial communities from Lake Erie, Canada (SPAdes) (version 2) | ecosystem: Environmental > Aquatic > Freshwater > Lentic | place: Lake Erie, Canada...
CAGCGGCTTTGCTGTTTTATTCACAATTGGTTGCTAAAATCATCACGGGTCGCTTGTAAAAATCCATAAATTTGCGGCGGAATTTGATTTACGGGTCCGGATATTCCCGGGCAATCCACTCCAACAATAGCACATGCAGAAAAAAATTCAGTCGGCCCTTATCTCCGTTTTTTACAAAGACGGACTGGAAAACATCATTAAACAGTTACAGCAGCTTGGCATAACCATCTATTCTACCGGCGGTACCCAAAAGTTTATCGAAGAACTGAATATTCCCTGCGTTCCGGTTGAATCATTGACAACTTATCCGTCGATTTTGGGAGGCCGGGTTAAGACATTGCATCCGTCCGTATTCGGCGGCATATTGGGAAAGCGGGATGATAAACAGCATGTGGCAGAAATGAAACAGTTCAACATACCGGAGATTGACCTGGTGATCATTGACCTGTATCCTTTTGAAGAAACCGTGCAAGCGGTGAATAGCTCCGCCTTTCAAGGTGGGGAAAGTGAAAAAGAAAAACTCATCATTGAAAAAATAGACATCGGTGGCCCATCCATGATACGTGCGGCTGCAAAGAACCATGCTTCGGTGGTGGTGGTTGCTGCAAAAAAAGATTATGCTTTGTTAGAGCAACTGCTGAAAGAACAAAAAGGAGAGACCACGCTTGAACAACGCCGCATGTTTGCCATCAAGGCGTTTGATGTTTGTACCGGTTATGATATTGCCATTTCAAATTATTTTAACCAGGCAGATTTTATTAACCCCTTTAACAAAGATAAAACGGTGCTTCGCTACGGGGAGAACCCTCACCAGCATGGAATATTTTATGGCAACCAGGATGAAGTGTTTGACAAATTGCATGGCAAAGAACTTTCTTATAACAACCTCGTTGATGCTGATGCAGCGGTGCAGATCATATCAGAATTTACTGAAACAACATTTGCCATCATCAAGCATACCAATGTTTGCGGCATTGCTTCGAGGGTAACTGTAAAAGAAGCCTGGGATGCGGCCCTGGCAGGAGATCCGGAAAGTGCTTTCGGTGGTGTGCTGGTTTGTAATACAGCAGTTGATAAAGCCACGGCTGATGCCATCAATGAAATATTTTTTGAAGTACTGATCGCCCCGTCATTTGATGCCGCTGCGCTGGAGATACTGAAAACAAAAAAGAACAGGATATTGCTGGTCTTGAAAAACAAGCCGGCTGCAACACAGCAATTCAAATCTGTTTTGAATGGCATACTCGCCCAGCAAAACGATACTGGTAATTTTGCCGAATGGAAAGAAGAGGGAGGAAGGAGCACGACTACATCTGAAAAAGAAGACCTGCTGTTTTCCAATATTGTTTGCAAACATTTGAAGAGTAATGCCATTGCGCTGGTGAAAAATAAACAACTTATTGGCAAGGGCTGCGGACAAACATCCCGGATCGATTCGTTGCGCCAGGCTATAGAAAAAGCAAAACAATTTAATTTTGATCTGGATGGAGCGGTACTGGCAAGCGATGCTTTTTTCCCTTTTGATGATTGTGTGAAGATCGCTCATGCAGCGGGCATTGTTGCATTCATTCAGCCCGGCGGTTCTATCCGTGATAAAGATTCGATCGATTATTGCAAGATGAATAATCTTGCCATGGTGATAACAGGGCTCCGGCATTTTAAACACTAACTACTGATAAATGAATATCAGCAATAATTTACCAAAAGGCAAAGCCGGCGGATACCTTGCGTTGGGTATTACCAGCATAGTGTGGGGTACCACCTGGGTTGCCAGTAAGATTGCTGTTACCGATATGCCTGCTTTGCAGATGGCCTCCATCCGCCAGTTCTTTGGAGGCAGTTCTTTTGTTTTGTTCTTCCTGTTCTATAAAAAGATCGGCTTTCCTACCCGCCAGCAGTTTGGCTGGTTGCTGATGATGGCCGTGCTGATGTTTGTGATGGCAAACGGGCTAAGTACCTGGAGCCTGAATTATATTCCCACCGGGCTGAGTGCTTTGATCGGTGCTTTGTATCCTTTAAGTGTTGTTATCATTGAAATGTTCTTTTTCAAGAACCGCAACCTGAATGCGATAACCTTTGCCGGGCTTCTGCTGGGTATAACTGGCATTGGCATTGTGTTTTATGAAAGTGCTTTTCAGCATCATCCCGAAGGTTTTTTGTTTGGCGTGCTGCTTTCTGTTATCGCCATGCTGTCGTGGAGTGTTGGCACGATATTCATTGTACGGAATAAACTGAACATGAATCCCTATTATGCCACTGGCTGGCAAATGCTGATCGGCTCGGTGCTGCTGTTTATTATTTCGCATTTGTTCCAACCGGTTATTCCATTGCAGGAGATCACCGCAAGATCCTGGCTGGCTATCACTTACCTTGTTCTTGCAGGCTCTTTACTTGCCTTCGTTGCTTTTATTTATTCTATGAAGAAATTGCCTGCCGCATTATCTTCTTTGTATGCGTATATCAACCCGCTGGTGGCCATGGTAACTGCCGCCATTGTTCTGGGAGAAAAACTCACTATGAATATTCTATGGGGAGCCATTGTAACACTGGTGGGGGTGTTCCTCGTTAATTACAGTATTAAAAAGAACCGGGAAAAGGTTATTGTTGAACCTGAGTTATAAACTGTTCATACATTTCTCTCCAGCCACTGAATTCCTTTGCTGTTCCTAAAAAATTATTATGCCAGATGCTGATCAAGGTTCCATTTATGTCTTTGCAAACAGATAAATAATGGATCAGCTCATCGTAGGTTTGTTGCGTGGATTGCTTTTGTTCATAGTAAGCATTCGCCTCCATAAAACAGAAGGGATGAACTCTCAGTTCGGTTTGTTCTTCTTTCTCCAGGTCGTACCAAAAAAAAGAGGATGCAACCGAAGCCCTGAATCCGTTGATGCTGCCATAACCCATGGAGTAGTCGTCTGTTATCCCAGCCTCAGTCAACTTGCGATATCCGTCAGGAAGATTAAAACGGACGAAGTGCTGCCGGGATCTTTTTATAGGAGTTTCTCCCATTGCCTCCAGTTGTTGTTTTTCTTTTCTTAGTAATGAAGTATTGTCACCACTTTGCCAGGAAGGGTGCAGGCCGATGGAGTATTTTTTTGCATGTTGATTCACCAGTTTCCACATGGTATCTTTATGGGGAAGGATATTCTTATCATACCGGCCATTCTTTTCGGCAACCAGGAAGAAGTACAGCGGCTGCAAATAACAACGTTGGTGTAATTGGTGAAGCCATTCGTAAGAATCAAAAGGGTCATTTGCTGATCCTGCTAATACTTTTATCCGTTCTGCCGAAGGCGACTTAATAAATCCACCAATGTTTCGCAACAGGCCTTTGTGTTTGTAAGAATAGGCAATATCGATGTCATAGGTTGGCTCAAAATTGAATATTGGGAATTGAACCTTGAACATCGAAAATTTTTCCTTCAGTTTTTTTGCAAATTCCTTCACCCAGATATTTATCAAGGGCAGGGTTAAGATTCCTTCTTTAAACGCCAGTGAATTTTCGTGGGCATACCTCCCGTACATATCTTTTTCGTGAGGCAGGTATTCTTCGTAACGGGTGAGCAAATAAAAAGACGCTGCAAAAATATCGAAGGGAAGATCGGAATTGTGTGTTCTGAAAAAAACTTTCATTCCATTTACATCAAAACAGATGATCTCCTGCCGGATGATTATTTCGTCAAATAATAAACTATTGCCTTGTATGTTGAATGCAGGTACCTCTTGTGCGGAATGAATATCTGCATCACTGTAATTGATCTTCACGCCTTCAAAGTTTTTAAATTCCTCCGAGTCGATGGTTATTTCAAAATCAACTCCCATCAATTCTTTAAAGATGAAGGAACAGATATACTGGAGCCTGGGTGAGGTAATATGTGAATAGATCAATACCATTCCTGCACAAAATAAAAAAGTCCCGCCACAGCAGGACCTTTTTTATTTTGTTGATTTTCCCGGCCGGGGTTGGTGTCCTCACCAACCGCAGGCGCTGTATTTTATTTTTTAAATCGTTCTTTCCACATTTGGTTAAAAGTTTTATGGCTGAAGTTCAGGTCACTCCGGGTTTCTTTCCAGCCTTTGAACATGCCGTTCACCACTTTGTTCTTTAGATTTCCGCTGCCTATATTCATCATACCTCTTTTCAAACTGGCCAGTCGCCAGACCTTCCAGGCCATCTTTTCACTAAAACGCACAAAGCCTTCTTCTACCGATTCGTACCGGTTCTCTAAAAGTAACTCATGCAGGTTGATCTTTACAGCACATACTTCGGTACAGTTGCCGCAGAGAGAAGAGGCATAACTTAAGTGCTTGAATTCATTCATGCCCTGCAGGTGTGGCGTGATGATGCTCCCAATGGGCCCGCTGTAGGTAGCGCCGTAAGAATGACCGCCGATGTTCTTATAAACCGGGCAGGCATTTAAACATGCGCCGCAGCGAATGCAGTATAAACTTTCCCGTTGCTTTGGGTTTTTTAAAATATTTGTGCGGCCGTTATCTAAGAGAATCACATACATTTCATCTGGTCCGTCGGTCTCATTCTCCTGTCTTGGCCCGGTAATGATGGTATTGTACACGGTAATTTTCTGCCCGGTACCAAACGTAGAAAGCAGCGGCCAGAATAATGCCAGGTCGTTAATAGACGGGATCATCTTTTCAATACCTACAATGGCAATATGTGTTTTTGGAAAGGCACAACTCAGTCTTGCATTGCCTTCATTTTCTGTAACGGCAATGCCGCCGATATCGCTGATGATGAAGTTGGCACCGGTAACACCAACTTCTGCCTGCACATATTTTTCACGAAGCACTGCCCGGGCTACCTGTGTAAGTTCTTCCGGACTTAAAGAAATAGAAGTACCCAGTTTCTTATTGAAGAGCCTGGCCACATCTTCCTTACTTTTATGCATGGCTGGTGTTACAATATGGTATGGCGCCTCACCATCTAATTGCTGGATGTATTCTCCCAGGTCAGTTTCCACGCTGGCAATTCCATTTTCTTCAAGCGCTTTATTCAAATGGATCTCTTCGGTCACCATGCTTTTGCTCTTCACCAGCGATTTACAGTTCTTTTCCCGGCATATCTTTAATACTTCTTCGATGGCCTGCTCTCCATTTTCGGCCCATATCACTTTGCCGCCCCGTTTGGTGAAGTTGAGTTCAAATTCCTCCAGTTGCTGGTCGAGTGTTTCAATGGCACGCCATTTCACATTTTTGGCCCGTTCCCTGGCCAGGTGCACATCGGCAAACTGTTCTTTACCTTTTGGCACCACGGCATTGTACTTACCAATATTGAAATTGATCTTGCGGCGATGCTCAAGGTCAGCCGCCTTAATGGTGCTTTTGGCGAGAAAGGTTTGTGATTGTTCTGACATGTTTGATTATTTAAGTACTCCCAACTCTTTTCCAATTTTAGTAAACGCTTCTATCGCTTTATCCAGGTGCCGTTGCTCATGCGCTGCGCTCAACTGCACCCGTATCCTTGCCTGCCCTTTTGCAACCACGGGGAAGAAAAATCCGATCACATAAATTCCTTCATCCAGCAATTTGGCAGCAAAATTTTGTGCAAGTACTGCGTCGTATAACATGATGGGAACAATGGGATGATCGCCGGGTTTGATATCAAAGCCTGCTTCGGTCATTTTTTTGCGGAAGTACCTGGTGTTGCTTTCAAGCTTATCTCTCAGCTCGGTTGTTTCGCTCAGCATATCCAATACTGCAATGGAAGCACCCACAATACTCGGCATTACCGTATTGCTAAACAAGTACGGACGGCTTCGTTGCCGTAACATCTCAATGATCTCTTTTCTGCCTGATGTAAAACCACCACTTGCGCCACCGAGTGCTTTGCCTAATGTGCCGGTGATGATATCGATCCTTCCCATTACCCCCCGGTATTCGTGTGTTCCCCTTCCTGTTTTACCTAAGAATCCGCTGCTGTGGCATTCGTCGATCATCACAATGGCATCGTATTTATCAGCCAGGTCGCATATCTTATCTAATTGTGCAATGGTGCCGTCCATACTGAAACTTCCATCGGTTACAATGATGCGGCTTCGTAAGTGAGCACTTTCTTTCAGTTTTGCTTCCAGGTCATCCATATTGTTATGCTCATACCGGTAGCGCTGTGCTTTGCACAAACGAACACCATCGATGATTGATGCATGATTGAGTGCGTCGGAGATGATGGCATCTTCTTCACCAAACAAAGGCTCAAACACACCACCATTGGAATCAAAAGCGGCAGCGTACAAAATAGTATCTTCTGTACCTAAAAAACCGGCGAGTTTTTTCTCCAGTTCTTTATGAATATCCTGCGTACCGCAGATGAAACGAACACTGCTCATTCCATATCCTCTTATGTCGATGTATTTTTTAGCTGCAGCAATTACTTTGGGGTGAGAGGACAGGCCCAGGTAATTATTGGCGCAAAAATTCAAAACGGTCTTTCCGTTCACGATGATCTCAGCCCCCTGTTCGCTGCTGATGATTCGTTCCTTTTTTAAGAGGCCGGCGGCTTCTATTTCCTTAAGTTCGCCTGCTATCCGGGCAACAAATTTTTCGTTCATATATGCAATTATTAGGTCGGGGCAAATTTAGGTTAAAATACCTCACCCCAACCCCTCTCCTTAAGGAAAGGGGACTGGAAGATCGGAGCGGATAGTGCGGGTTCTATAAATTATTGTCCAGTATAGTTTTTCGGATGATATGGAAGATATAATGTTGGGATATGTTTGATGTACCGCCCTTCTCCTTAAGGAGAAGGGGTAGGGGGATGAGGTAAAAAATAACATTTTTCCCATCTCCTGTAACATTTTATTACCCAACTTCGTATAATACTCAAAACAACCCGATCTGAGCTAATTTAACCGCCCCAAAGCTTTATGACTGAGAGAGAATATAATGAATGTGTAAACCTGTATGCAGACAATGTGTACCGCTTTATCCTCAAGAATTTGGGGCATAAGGAGGATGCAAAGGACGTGGTGCAGGGAGCTTTTGAAAAGCTTTGGGTCAGCAGGGATAAAGTGGAGAATGAAAAGAGTAAAAGTTACCTGTTTACAATTGCGTATAATCAAATGATTGACCATATCCGGAAGAACAAACGGATCAGCTTAAAGGATGATTTTGCCGATAGTGCCAAAGGGGCAACATCTCAAAAACATGATGCCAAGCGTATATTGAACGAAGCATTGGCCAAATTAAGTGAACAACAAAGAAGTCTGGTATTGCTGAAGGATTATGAAGGATATAGTTATGAAGAGATCGGGCAGATAACCGGGTTGAATGAAAGCCAGGTAAAAGTATATTTACACAGGGCAAGGTTGCAGCTAAGAGAATATATTGTGAGTCCTGAAAACGTAATATAGGTTGTTCGTTGACAGTTGGCCGGAAAGAGGCCCACGAACAACGAACAACGAACAACTATCAACGAATGAATATTAACCGCCATAATTACGAAGAGTTTTTCCTGCTGTATGTAGATAAGGAATTGTCTGCAGCAGAAAGAAAAACTGTTGAAGTATTTGTGCAGGAAAATCCCGACCTGCAGGTGGAGTTATTGGCCTTGCAGCAAACTGTTTTGAAGGCAGATGATGAGGTATTGGAAAAAAAGGATTGGTTGTATATGGAAGACGGTGTTTCTGCTTTGCAGGAAAATCTTCTGTTATATGCTGATGATGAATTATCTGCTGCAGATATAAAAACAGTGGAAGCATTGCTTGCAACTGATAAAGCTGCAGCAACCGAATGGAATATTTTACGGCAAACAAAATTGCAACCGGAAACCTCGGTGGTATTTGAAGATAAAAATTCTTTATACAGAACAGAAGGCGGAAGAGTGGTTGGTATTAAATGGTGGCGGGTTGCAGCAGCGGCAGTTTTACTTGGCTTTGGATTGTGGACAGGAGTAGCCGTGTATAAAAATAATTTTAAGACAACCACAGGAGGCACAGAAGTAGCCGGTACCGGTAAAGCAAATACCGGGCAATCAACAGCAGAAGTTATTCCCGGAAAAAACGGCAACATGCCGCAAGCAAGTATGGGTAGTGATCCTGCATCTCAAAATACCACAACCGTTTCAGTTGCCAATAACCCGAACCAGCAACCGGTTGTAACTCCAGAGCAACAAACACAAACAACCGTTGATAAGATCACAAACGATCAAAAGAACAATGTGGCCGTAAAAGATAAGGGAGATAAAAAACAGGATAATAATTTACCCAAACCCAATTTTGAAAATATTAACAGGAACGAACGTAACGAATATGCTGTAACGAACGTAACAAATGAAAACAACAACATCAACACTTCCGGGGTGAATGGCGTTGTTGTTAAAACAAATCCTGTTATTACTGATCCAGCAACTACAACTGCCGTTCCGGTAGCTTATAACGAAGAGAACAATAATAACGACCGTTTTCTTTACATGGATGAAGACAAAGTAAAACGGACAAAACTCGGCGGATTCATACGCAAGGCGAAAAGAGTACTGGAGCGTAACGCCAATATAAAGACCGGCGATGGATTGAAAGTGGCCGGCTTTGAGATTGCATTAAAATAATCATTAAAAAAAGAACAAATGAAAAGGCTAACATTACTTTTAGCAACGGCAGCTATTTGCTTAGCGGCATTAACTGTATCGGCACAAGAAAAAAAAGACACCATTCGCATCGGTGGTATGGTCATCGTTAAAGAAGGAAAAACAAATGGCGGCAGAGACAGAAGTGTAAAAATGCGGAGAGATAATTCCCCTAAAAAACTGCGCAATGTAAGCACCAACTGGGGCATACTGGACCTTGGTTTCAGTAACTACGATGACAAAACAGTTTATAACCCGGCCGGGATGGGCGGCTACCTGGTAGACAGGCCTGGTTATCCTGCATTAGGAAAAAGTGATTTTAAATTAAGGACAGGCAAAAGTGTCAATGTAAATATCTGGCTGTTCATGCAAAGGATTAATTTGATAAAACATCATGTAAACCTGAAGTATGGATTGGGACTGGAGCTGAATAATTACCGTTATAAGTCATCCATCAGCTACAGGGAAAGCGGCGCCGAACCTTATAGTAATGTGCCTGCTATCAGAACCGCACCTTTTATTTTCAGAGATTCTATTGCATTCTCTAAAAATAAACTGGCTGCTGATTACCTCACGGTTCCGTTCATGCTGAACTTTACATCGCATCCTGCACATAATAATAAAGGAGTAAGCCTGAGTGTGGGTGTAAGCGCCGGGTATCTTTACAGCCAGCGGAATAAGCAAAAAAGTGACGAAAGAGGTAAGCGTAGAAACAAAGGGGATTATGACCTGGAGCGATTTAAGTTCGCTTACGTAGCCGAACTGGGGATCGGGCCTATCAGGCTTTACGGCTCGTACAGCCCCCAGTCGATGTACAAAAAAACGCTTGATATGCGGCCTTATACGATCGGGTTACGCTTCAGCAACTGGTAAAAACACTCTCTCACTCACTCCTTTACCCACTGCGGTTTTTACCAACGTGGGTGAGGGATGAGTTCATCATACCGCTTCCGGCCATGGCCGGAAGTTTTTATTTTTTCCACATTAACTATTTTTGTTAATGTTTTTCCACAGATTAAAATATTTTTATGTGGCACATCGTTTGTCATAAGTAGAAAACTTGTTTTTCAATGAAGGGATCCACATTTTTTCAAATTGTTTTTTTAAGCAGCTTACTGGCCTCATTATCATTTATTCCGCCGGTAAAAAAGAAAAGGAACGCTTCTAAAAAAATATTGATAACAAAACCAGTAAAGCATGCTGCAAAAGACAGCATCGAAAATCCTTATTACATCATTGTTGATAAAAGTGACTACGAATTGAAAGTGTATGATGACGAGGGCTGGTATGCCACCTACCCGATCGTGTTTGGCAGCAAAGACCTGGGTGATAAAATGAAAGAAGGGGACAAGAGAACGCCTGACGGAAACTTTAAAGTTATCCTGAAAAAAATACATCCCCAATGGGGCCCCGAGTTGCTGCTTGATTATCCCAATGATATCAGCTATCAAAAATTCAAGGAAAGAAAATCCCGGGGATTGATACCAAAGAATGCCCGGATCGGGAATGGGATTGCTATTCATGCCACCCGTCCGCAGGAAGAATGGACGATCGATAATTTTTATAACTGGACCGATGGTTGTGTTTCGGTAAAATATACCGAGATGAAAGACCTGTTCAGTTACATACCGGTAGGCACGCCGGTTACCATCCAGCAGTAATCCTTTTTATTTCAGTTTTATCATCAGGGCATGACCGTTCAGGTTATGAACGATCTGCCGGTCTGACCGGTTTCGGTATTCTTCCACCAACTTTGTTACGCCGGTGCAGGAGTGAAATCCGTAGTCATCAAAAACAACAACGCCCCCGGTGATCAGTTTATCCCATACCCATTCTAAAATATCTTTGGCCGAATCATAAACGTCTACATCAATATGGCATAAACCAAATGCTTCACTGGCAGAAATTTCGTTTGCCGTTTCTTCAGGGAAAATGCCTTTCAGGATCTTATAGTGCGGATAATGGCTTTTGTTTTTTAAAACATCTTCCACTACCTGCTGGCTTGTATCGCTGTGTTCGCCACCGGTATAAAAACTATCATTCGCTCCTGCTTTTGCCACGCCTGAAAAAGTATCAGCAAGATATAAAGTGGCAGAACTCTTCAGGTCAGCCAATCGTTGCGACATGATGCCGGCAGTCCCCCCACGCCAAACACCCACTTCAAGAATGGCTGCATGAGGATCTAATACATTTATTTTATGCAGCAGCTGCCAAAGCTCATAGCAGCGGTAAATATCAACCAGGGTATTATCCTTTATCTGGTTGTATATATTCATAAATGATGCATCACCCTGCCAGGGTGTGTAATTAGCAGATGGAAATGAAAAGCCATAATTCAGCCCGTCAATACTGAAATTTGCCTTGCCTTTATAAGTGGGTCGCTTACCAATATAAATACCGGTATTATCGAAAAGGGAGTGTATGATCTTTTTAAGCGTCATAAGAAAAGAATGTTTTACAAAATCTGGAAGGCAAAGCTAAGCAGATAATATTATTTGTTTATGAATAAAAGACTGCCATCGCCATAACTCAAAAAACGAAAATCATGTTGCATGGCATAATCATAGATCTTTCTCCAGTCTTCTCCAACCGCCGTTGCTACCAGTAAAAGCAAGGTAGATTGCGGCTGATGGAAATTGGTGATGAGGACATCCGCTATTTTAAATGAATAACCAGGCGCTATGAGTATTTGTGACCGGGTAAATAATTTTTCGTGTTTAGTTGTTTTCAACCAGGCTGATAAGGAGGATAATGCTTCTTTGGCCGTTATAGTATTGCCGGCAAGCGGTTCTTCATAAACTTCCCACTGGCTGAGATGCAGTTTTTTTATTGCTGGTTGAAGAACGGTTTTAACGCCCATCCAGTACAGGCTTTCCAATGTTCTGAGCGAAGTGGTGCCAACAGCAACGATTGTTTTATCAGGGTAATGAAGAAGTCTTTCTATTGTTTCAAAGCTTACCTCGATCCATTCAGCATGCATTTCATGCCCCGCCATGGTTGCAGCTTTCACCGGCCTGAATGTTCCGGCACCCACATGCAGGGTGACAAAATCCGTATGAATATTTTTTTCTGCAAGCCGGTTGAAAATGCCTTGCGTAAAATGCAGCCCGGCCGTAGGTGCTGCAACAGAGCCTTCGTCTTTGGCATAAATGGTTTGGTAACGATGGCTGTCTTCTGTTCCGGGTTTTCTTTTTATATAAGGTGGCAGGGGGATCTCGCCACACAATTCCAGTATCTCAGCAAAACTCAACGCAGGTGGTTCCCAAACAAAAGCCACTACATAAGCATCCGGTAGCTTTTCAATTAACGAAGCCGTTAATTCAACATTTTTAATTTTTGATCTTAAGTTTTTCTCCTTCCACTTGCTTGCTCCGCCGATCATACATTTCCAGGTTGTGTTGCCTGTTGCAGATAAGGCAGTAGAATGGTCTGCATTGTAAGGCTCTAATAAAAAGATCTCAATGATCCCGCCGGTATCTTTTTGAAAAAGAACCCTTGCGTTTATTACCCGGGTATTATTGAAGATGAGCAAACCGTTTGCCGGAAGATATTGAGCCATGTTCTTATAAACATCTTCCTTTATTTCCCCGCTTTTATAAACAAGCAGTTTGGATGCATCCCGTTCCATCAATGGATGCAGGGCTATCCGTTCTGCGGGAAGATCATACGTGTAATCCAGTATGGATATGTTTTTTGGAGAGGTCATTTTAAAAAAGCAGCAATTTCTGCATTCCACTTTCCCGGTTCTTTTTTGCAAAGGCTTTCGTGCCCGGCCGTTTCATACACTACAAATTTTTTATCAGCCGTTCCAATATTGCCGAATAAAATATCCTCTTCATTCCTGGAAACTCTCGGATCGTTTTTCCCCCATTGCAGTAATACCGGGCAATGAATATCTTTTACAAATTCCTGCGGCTTCATGCCAAAGGCCCAGAAGCCATGTTCCGTTCCGCCCCAGAATGTAAGCAGGGTTGCTAACGGCTGGGGCGGCAATCCCATTAACTTCAGTCTCCCTTTGGCTGCATCCTCTATGGTACCGAATGGCATTTCAAGGATCACTTTCTTTGGCGCCAGCTGATAATCCTTAATGGCTTTGGCAATCGTGGAAGCGCCCATGGATATTCCCCAAAGCACAATATTCTTTTCCCCTTTATTCTTTATAAGATCATAAGCCAGTTTTACGTCTTCACTTTCATCATACCCAATGGTGCATGTATTACCCTCGCTGTTACCGTGCGCCCTGAAGTCGATCATAAACGCATTGTATCCCATCTTTCTGAATTCTTCCGCTTCTTTATAAACGCCGGACCTGGTTCCGCCATGGCCATGAAAAAGACAAACGGTTCCTTTGGCACTATCGGCATGCAAATACCATCCTTCCAGTTTTAGCCCGTCTTTTGTTTGCAAGTATATTGTTCGAAAAGTTGAATCGGCAGTAACAGTATTTTTTTGCTTGACTGCATTGATGCCGAAAAATATGTCCTTTGCCTTTTCCCAGCCTGTTTTTTCTCCGGCTTTTTTTATAGTAACAGATCCGTTTTCGTAGAAATGGGTGAATTTATATGCATGAAAAGCCACGATCACATTCACCAGGAGGAACAGGGCAAGAGCCGTACGGATAAGAAGCTTAAAGAATCGTTTCATATTTACCACCGATATTTTGCCAAAAGTAAATGTAAAATTTTTGTGAATGGTAATAAATTGCTTGCCCAATACCTGTACTTTTACGCCTCACTAATTTTTAAAACAATTTCTATGCGATCTATCAAAACATTCTTATTTGTACTGCTGGCACTTACTGCCATGAGCACTTATGCACAAACCGGCAGCTACGAATGGAAAACGGCTGCTTCAGGTGGCTATACTTACAAGTACGTGAGCAACGATCCTGCCAAGGCAAGATTTTATACGTTGAAGAACGGGCTTACAGTTATTTTAAGTCCAACCAACAAAGACCCACGCATACAATGTTACATTGCTACCAAGGCAGGAAGCAAAACCGACCCGGCTACTCATACCGGCCTTGCCCACTACCTGGAGCACATGTTATTCAAAGGCACCGATAAATTCGGTTCATTGGACTGGGCCAAAGAAAAACCCGAACTGGATAAGATAGATGCTTTGTATGAGCAGTATAATAAAACAACGGATGTGGAGAAACGGAAGGCCATTTATCACCAGATCGATTCGGTATCCGGCGTTGCTTCAAAATATGCCATTGCCAATGAGTACGACAAAATGATGTCTTCCATGGGTGCACAGGGCACCAATGCATTTACTTCAAACGAACAAACGGTATATACGGATGATGTACCTGCTAATGCTATTGATAAATACCTGGCGGTGCAAGGGGAGCGTTTCAGAAACCCGGTACTCCGGATATTTCATACCGAACTGGAAGCCGTGTATGAAGAGAAGAACCGTGGACTGGATGCTGATGGCAATAAAGTTTTTGAAAAATTATTTGCCGAGTTGTTCAAGAATCATAATTACGGTAAGCAAACAACCATCGGTACCATTGAGCATTTAAAAAATCCTTCGCTGGTAGAGATCAGGAAATATTTCAACACCTATTATGTTCCTAACAACATGGGCGTGATCATGTCGGGTGATTTTGATCCGGATGCGATGATCAAAAAAATTGATGCTACTTTTTCTTACATGCAAAATAAGCCGGTGCCTAAATATACTTTTTCGCCGGAGCAACCGATCGCTTCTCCCCAGTTTGCAGAAGTGATTGGCCCCGATGCAGAGAATGTTACAATTGGATTCAGGTTGCCGGGTAATAAAGAGAAAGACGCATTACTGGCTGACCTGGTAGGACAAATACTGACCAATGGAAAAGCCGGCCTGATGGACCTTAACCTGGTTAAGAAACAAAAACTATTGCGTGCTTCTGCATCTGCTATCACCTTGATTGATTACAGTGTTTTGTTCATGCGGGGCAATCCTACACTCGGACAGTCTTTGGATGATGTGAAAGCGTTAATGCTGGGTGAGATAGAAAATCTTAAGAAAGGTAATTTTGATGATGACCTGATCACGTCTATTGTCAATAACCAGAAGAAAAATAAGATCCTGGGTACCGAATCATATGGTTCAAGGGCCGGTAACCTGATGAATGCCTTTACCAATGAACTGGATTGGAAAGAAGAGGTGGCTTATACTGATATGCTGTCTAAACTCACCAAAAAAGATATCATTGATTTTGCCAATAAATATTTTGGCGATAATTATGTGTACATCTACAAACGCAAGGGGGAAGATAAGAACATTGTAAAAGTGGAGAAGCCACCTATTACTCCTGTTGAAACAAACCGGGACGCCCAGTCTGCTTTTGTGAAGCAGGTGAATAATATGCCGGCCAGTGTGGTAAAGCCTGTTTGGATGGATTATAGCAAAGACCTGCAAAAAGCAAATGTTGGCCCCGCTGAAATTTTATATGTGCAGAACAAAGACAATTCTATTTTCCGGTTGCGCTACCGTTTCGACATGGGTATATGGAATAATAAAAAGCTGAGCCTGGCAGCACAATACCTGCAGTTCTTAGGAACCGACAAGATGAGTGCTGAAGACATCACCAAAGCATTCTATAAAATTGCCTGCAGTTTTACCGTTAATGCAGGTGCCGAATTTACAACCGTTACCATTGAAGGGTTACAGGATAATTTCACCACCGCGGTAAAATTGTTTGAAGAAGTTTTAAAGAATTGCAAGGGAGACGAAAATGCATTGAAATCATTAAAAGCAAGGCTTACCAAAGCAAGAACAGATGCAAAAGCCAATAAGGGCATTATCATGAACGGACTGGTATCGTATGCAAGGTTTGGCAGTAAGAACCCATTCAATTATGTATTGAGCGATGAAGAGTTAAAGAATACAACGTCTGAGGAATTGGTGAATGCGTTGCATGACCTGAATAGTTATCCGCATAAAATTCTTTATTACGGTCCCCAGCAATTGCAGCAACTGGCTGCGGGGTTAAGGTCCATTCACAATATGCCTGCAGCTTTTAAAGCAGCACCAGAGAAAATGAGATTTGCACCTGCCACACAGGCTACTAACCAGATATTGTTTGCTGATTACAATATGGTGCAGTCGGAGATACGCTGGGTGCGTAATACATCCACCTACAATGCAGACAAAGAACCAGTGATCGATATCTTCAATAATTATTTTGGTGGTGGCATGGGAGCATTGGTTTTCCAGACCATCCGTGAATCGAAAGCACTGGCTTATTCAACCTTTGCTTTTTATGCAAAGCCTGATAAGAAAGAAGACCCGTTCTATACACTGGCTTATGTTGGTTGCCAGGCAGATAAGTTCAACGAATCTGTTATTGCCATGAATGAGTTGCTGAATGATCTGCCCAATGTGGAAGAGAACATCAGGTTTGCACGTGCCGGTATTAAGAAGGATATTGAAACCGAACGCATCACACAGGATGGCATCATCTTCAACTACCTTGCTGCGCAGCAAAAAGGACTGAATGAAGACATTCGTAAAAAGACCTATGCTGCCGTAGATAAGATCGGTTACAACGAGCTGAAACAATTTCACAGCGAATACATCGCCAACAAACCATACACCTATTGCATTGTTGCTTCGGAGAAAAAACTATCGGAAGAGCAAATGAAAAAATACGGCGAGGTAAAGAAATTGAGTTTGGAAGAGATTTTTGGATACTGATCAGATCTCTGAATAAAAAACGGGCAAGCTTTGTCAGCTTGCCCGTTTTTTATTGCTTCCGGTTTATAATTTTCCATTTTTTATTTCATCTACCACTGCAGGATCTAGTAACGTGCTGGTATCGCCCAGGTTCTGCATTTCCCCTTCGGCGATCTTTCGTAAAATGCGGCGCATTATTTTTCCGCTCCGGGTTTTAGGAAGGCCGCTTACAAACTGTATCTTATCCGGCTTTGCAATGGGGCCAATGACTCTTGTAACTGTTTGAAGTATATCCTGCCTTCGCTGGTTCTCATCGCCATGATGCCCGTTGTAAATCACATACGCATAGATGCCCTGGCCTTTTACATCATGCGGATAACCCACTACAGCGCTTTCCACTACCCCGGCGTGCATGTTAATGGCGTTCTCTACTTCGGCAGTGCCGATACGGTGACCACTCACATTCAATACATCATCCACTCTTCCGGTGATGCGGTAAAAACCATTCTCATCTTTTAATGCACCATCACCGGTGAAATATAAATTTTCGTAGGTGGCAAAATAATTCTGCCTACAGCGTTCATGATCGCCATAGGTTGTTCTTAATATACCAGGCCAGGGTGCTTTGATGCATAGATTTCCTTTCAACAGGCCATGCTCGTCTTTCTCTGTTATTTCATTTCCCTGTTCATCAACCAAAAGAGGTTGAATACCCGGCATTGGTAACGTTGCCCATGATGGTTTTGCAGGAGTGATGCCTGCCATATTACTTATCAGGCAGGCGCCGGTTTCGGTTTGCCACCAGGTATCCACAATGGGGCATTTTTTCTTGCCCACATTTTCATCGTACCAATGCCATGCTTCTTCATTGATGGGTTCACCAACCGTTCCCAGTGTTTTTAAAGAAGAAAGGTCCTTTCCTTTTAATGGATCCAGTCCATAACTCATCAGGCTTCTGATGGCGGTAGGTGCGGTGTAAAGTATATTCACCTGGTGCTTGTCTACAATATCCCAAAATCTTCCTGCATCCGGCCAGGTAGGAATTCCTTCAAACATCAGGCTGGTGGCGCCGGCAGAGAGCGGACCATAAATGATATAACTATGCCCGGTTATCCAGCCAATATCGGCTGTGCAAAAATGAATATCACCGGGCTTGTATTGAAATACATTTACAAAAGTGTAGTTGGCCCATATCATATAACCTCCGCTGCTGTGTACCACGCCTTTTGGTTTGCCAGTTGAACCGGATGTATATAAGATGAACAAGGGATCTTCTGCATCCATTTCTTCGGCAGGAAAAGAAACCACGCCGTCTTTTTCTATCTGTGTTTCGGCAAACTCCATTTCATCTTCCCACCATACATCTCTTCCCTTTATCATTGAAACAGGAATTCTCGTTCTTGTATAAACAATAACCCGTTTCACTGTTCTGTTCCCGATCAAAGCATCATCAATGACTGACTTTAGGGGAATATCTTTTCCGCCGCGGTAAGCGCCGTCGCAGGTAACAATAAATTCTGCCTGCGCATCATACAGCCTGTCGGCAATGCTTTGTGCGCTGAAGCCGCCGAAGATCACCGAGTGAATAGCCCCAACCCTCGCACAACCCAATACGGCATAAGCCAGTTCGGGCACCATGCCCATATATATGCAAACACGATCGCCCTTTTTAACGCCGTTGTTCTTCAACACCTGTGCAAACTGGCAAACCCGTTTATGTAACCTTGCGTAGGTAACGGTTCTTACTCTTTCTTCGGGATTATTGGGTTCCCAGATGATGGCAGGTTTATCGGCCATCGTTTTTAAATGACGATCGATGCAGTTCTCAGTGATGTTGAGTTTACCACCGGCAAACCATTCCACTTTTGGTTCGGTGAAATTCCATTGCAGCACTTTGTCCCATTTCTTTCGCCAATAAAAATTTTCGGCAACAGAAGACCAAAATCCTTCCGGGTCTTCCACGCTTTTTTTATAGTGCTCGTGGTATTCTTCCAATGACTTTATCTGGTATGGGTATGACATAAAAACCTCGTGTTTTACTTTGACTTCAATTTAATATATTTATGGTTAGTACTTCCCAAATTTTGCGTTTTATCATGCTGAGGAACGAAGCACCTCTTCTTTTTTCGTTGAGATTCTTCGCTATCGCTCAGAAAGACAAGCAGAAGTACTTCCCAAATTTCGTATAAAACAGAGACATGACTACTGTACCAGTAAAAGGAATTGGTAAAATAATCTTTTCGTCTTCCTTGGGTACCCTCATCGAGTGGTATGATTTTTACATTTTCGGCATGCTGGCAAAGACCATTTCGGTGCAGTTCTTCCCGGAAGGAAATGAAACCGCAGCGCTGTTGAGTACCCTGGCCATTTTTGCCGCCGGTTTTTTGGTTCGCCCCTTTGGTGCCTTGGTATTTGGCCGGTTGGGAGACCTGGTGGGAAGAAAATATACCTTCCTGCTCACCCTTGTTTTGATGGGGGGCTCCACCTTTTTAATAGGACTTATTCCTGCTTATAAAACCATTGGCATAGCAGCACCTTTGCTGGTATTGCTCTTAAGATTGATACAAGGACTTGCATTGGGTGGCGAATACGGAGGCGCCGCCACCTACGTGGCCGAACATGCGCCTGAGAACAGCCGTGGCTATTTTACTGCATGGATACAGACAACCGCCACCTTGGGTTTATTTGTAGCCCTGGGCATTATCATGTTAGTGAAATCGAATATGAGTGATGCGGCATTCACTTCCGAATGGGGCGGGTGGCGCTATCCTTTCTGGATATCGATATTATTGGTCGGTGTTTCCATATACATCCGCTTAAAGATGAGTGAATCGCCGATGTATGCTGCATTGCAAAAAGAAGGAACCACATCAGTCAACCCCATAAAAGAAAGTTTTGGCCACAAGGCAAATTTTAAAATGGTATTGCTTGCACTGTTTGGTGCGGTGATGGGGCAGGGTGTTATCTGGTACACGGGGCAATTCTATGCACAATCTTTTTTAGAGAACACGGTAAAGCTGGAGTTCATGCAGAACCGGGAAATATTATTGTGGGCCATCGGGCTGGCAACGCCTTTCTTTTTATTCTTCGGCTGGCTGAGTGATAAAGCAGGAAGAAAATGGATCATGCTTACCGGGATGTTGCTGGGAGTGATCTTTTACCGGCCGATATTTAATAGTTTTTTAAAAGATACCAATATCAAGACTCAAATTTTAAATATTCCTCCCGGGGTAGATAAAATAAAAACATCACAGGTTTTTCCGATAACGGATACTATAAATAAGAATGGGGTAACAACCTATATCACACACAGCAGTACCAATTATGTTCTGCCAGACGGTATCGGGTTTACCGAAAAAAGGAGCGATACATTGATCAGCACATCGGGGGGAATAGAAAATACATTGAGGCCGGATCCTAAACCATCTTATTCCAGTATTGTACTCCCGCCCGCTCTTAAATGGAAATTCATTCTTCTTGTATGGATCATGATCATTTTTGTAACGATGGCCTATGGCCCCATTGCAGCGTTTTTGGTGGAGATGTTCCCGACAAAGATCCGCTATACATCGATGAGCCTGCCTTACCACATCGGTAACGGCGTGTTTGGCGGGTTGGTGCCGTTCATTGCAACACTGTTGTCAACAACCTTTGTAAAAGATCCGTTGGTGGGGCTTTGGTACCCGATCGGCGTAGCAGCATTATGTTTTATTATTGGGGCACTATACTTAAGTAATAAGATTGATAAAGATGTTAATGATTAAATCTAACGCAATGATCGCAGGGATACTTTGCGACCTTTTGCGGTAAAAAATAAAATGTCATGAATCGAATAAAAAAAATAATGGGCTTATTGTGGATGGTCATTGCACCGGTGATCATTTACTTTTTGGTAACGGGTGCCGTACACAATATCGGCGAAGGAACCAAAGACATAAACAAACCCATACCCTGGATCATCATCATTGCTATTTTTACGCCCATTGCCATTGGCCTGATGATATTTGGTTTTTATGCATGGAAGGGAGAGTATGATCATTTGCCGGAGAGTTCGGAAGAGCTTTAAGAAAGATAAATAAAAAGGGGCTTCATTTGAAGCCCCAGGTTTTTAGAGGATGAGTATAGCATCTTAAAAGAAATATTTGATCCCCACTTCCAGCCCGGCATTAAGGTCGTGTGATTTAGACCTGTTGGCTGCATAGTTTTTATAATCCTTGTCTTCGGTATTGCTGATGGTACCATCTGCATGAAGGCCTGCATCCAGGTAAACATTGTCAAGCATACGTACTCTTATGCCTGCTCCTGCCATAGCACCAAAGGTTAGTTTCTTGTACTGGTCTTTTGTGCTTCCGTTTAATGCAGGGTTTGATGCTCCTGAAATGTTTGACCTTAAGAGGATACCCAATTGCGGGCCCGCCTTGGCGGTAAACATTACCGTTCTGCCGGGGTTGGTATTGTAAGTAAACAGCACCGGAACTTTCAGGTAGTTGAATTTCTGGGTATAGCTTACGCTGTTGTCGATGTAACGCTGTTTAATGGTAGCATAGGTTACTTCGGTACCAATACCCATATGCCTGCTGAAATTGTAACCGCCATTCACTCCAAAAGCAGTTCCGAATTTAGACCGGTAATCAGCTCCGGGTTTATCAACATCCGCTTCGTTGAACATAACGCTGACCTGGGCTGTTCCCTGGGCACCAACATAAAACCCCTTTTGTGCCTTTGCTCCTGTAACAACTGCAACCAGGGAAAGGGCAGTCATCATTGATAATAAGATCGTCTTTTTCATAACTTTAATTTTTAGTTTTTTTGATAATTAATTTGTTTTTTATGGCCTGATTATTTTTAATGCGCATTAATTACGATCAGGACACAAAAGTATCCCGGATAAGAGGCCTGTTTAACCGAATTATACAAACCACTTATTATTTTCTACCAACAGGAAAAGAGAAGGAATTTTTTACTGATCTGTACAATTTGTATTCATATCTGCATAAATACGGGTTTCGTATAACAAAACAGGCTGTTGGTAGAATGCTCAGGCTGATGAGCGCACAACAATTGACTTTTATTTTTTTATGGGTTATTGAACGGCAATCCTGACTGTTTAAACGGCCGGATAAAAAAACCAGGAGGATCCCGGTATGTACTAAATTGAAGAAATGGGTTACAGGAAATGAGGACTTACCTCCTTACTATTTTTCCATCGATATGCTGTTTGATGAAATCGTCTTTAAAGCTTTGCCCCAGCGGGATCTCGTGGTTATTAATATAGATCAGTTCGTTGTCGAAGGAAGAGATATGAAGCGTATTAACGATGTAGGATTTGCTTACCCGGGCAAAAATGGCCGGCGGTAATTGTGCCGCAATCGTTTTTACGTTCATGGAAGTAATGATCTTGTTGTCGCTGGTATAGATTACCACGTAATCTTTCAGACCTTCGATATAGAGGATGTCTTTAAAATAGATCTTAAAATATTTGCGGTCGGCTTTAATAAAAACGTAATCATCTTCGATCTTCTCTACCTGGCTGTTATTGCTATCCTGTTGAAGCAGCTTCAGATAATTTTCCGCTTTGTTCACCGCCTTTAAAAAACGTTCGATGCGTATGGGCTTTACCAGGTAATCAATGGCTTCCAGTTCATAACTCTCCAGGGCATACTGTGGATATGCAGTTGTAAATACTACCATCGGCGCTTCTCTCAATGATTTTAAAAAATCGAGGCCACTCAGTTCCGGCATATTGATGTCGAGGAACATGAGATCCACATTTTCTTTTCGTAAAAAATCACTCGCTGCCAGGGCATTGCTGAATGATCCCAGCAGCTGAAGTGTCGAAACATTGGCAATGTTCAGTTCCATGCCCTGGCGTGCCAGCGGCTCATCGTCAACAATAATGCAGGTCATAATGGTATAGTTAGGTTTACAATATACTTATCGGCACTGTCAGTGATCTCGAGTGTGTGATTCCCTGGGTATAATAATTCAAGTCTTCGCCTGATGTTGGCAAGCCCAAGTCCGCCAACCATTTGTTGTTTTACAACAGGCTTGGAATTCACAGAATGAAAATGAAGCTGTTTATCCTTAATACTGAAACCCAGATCAAGATACGAATGTCCCACGGTAGAAGCCCCGTGTTTTACTGCATTTTCCACGAACGGAATAAAAAGAAAGGGCGGCAGCATTTGTGAATCCATATTGCCTTCTGTAATTATTGAAAAGGTAAAATCATTCTTCCTGATCTTTTCAAGTGAAAGAAAATTCTGTATAAAGGCAATGTCTTTTGTCAGCACGATCTTTTCTTTTGAACTGTCGTATAACTGGTAACGAAGCAGGTCTGATAGTCCTAATAAAACAACCGAAGCCTTTTCAGGATCTGTTTTAGTGAGCACCAGCAGGTTGTTCAATGTATTGAACAGGAAATGCGGATTCACCTGGCTTTTCAATTGTTCCAGTTCGGTTTTCATGTTGATCTGCTGCAGTTCATTCATTCGCTGTACATCATTGATCCATTTCTTAAATATGGCCAGGCCTACTACTGAGCCCAGCAATATTGAAGCAATTCCGCAGTACTGTATATAGGCTATAAAGGATAATTCTACATGTTGAAACTGGAACTGAACAGTATCCAGCGGTAATAAATAGACCACATCTACATACCAGACTATGAAATAAATAAGGGTGATCATTATAAAAAAGCAAATTGCGAACAGGAAAACCCTTGAACGGAAAAGTAAACGGGGTACCAACACCAGGAGCAATAAATAGATCATGCTCATGATAGAAACGGTTGTCCATACATCCATGATTATGAAAGCCCGTTGGTGTGCCGGTGAACGTTGATCATGGTAAACGCCCACATCCCCTTTAAATCCCAGTATGAGGCAAAGTAATATAAACAGGGTATGCCTCAGCCACCTGTATCTATCATCGGCGATAAACCGGATCAGGGGATTATTGAAGAGAGCCATACTGGCATTGTCTTTCTGCATGGTTCAAAACTACTCAATCAATATAAAATCAGCCAGCTTTTATACGAAAGGGATAATTTTTTATACGAAACCGATAATTCAGAACCGGGCTTTCATTTTAAGCCCATACAAAAGAAGAAACCTGCTAATAATGGGATTCGTATAAAAGCCGGCCTGCTTTATATAATTCCCCCTTCCCGGCTAATAGCCATTGATAGTTTTGTAGTGAAAAATAACGGAACATGAAAAATAATCAAACATTCACCAGGAAATTGATCTGGCTGCTGGCGGTTTCTTTTGCCAGTATTCATTTTTTAACTGTACGGGTTGGTATTGCAGAAAATGTGCAGCACATCGTAACAAATGTGAAATCAGGTATGGAGGGATGCATCAGCCAGCCAATACCATGGAAGAGCATGATCAGTATTTTCATGCCTGTCCGTATCGGGTAACCAGTCTGGGGCCGTGGTTTTACAATCCCATTGCCCTGTAGATCGCCTCCTGGATATTGGTACGTACATTCATCCGGAGCAATTTTGTGTTATCGCCTCCATCAGGATTTACCCGGTTGCTTAAAAAGACAAAGACGAGATTGTAAGCAGGATCAGCCCACACACAGGTGCCTGTAAAACCGGTATGGCCGAATGTTAGCGGAGATGCTGTATAACAGGGATAGGGATCAGGGCGTATGTGATTATCTTTTTCGGGTTTATCAAAACCAAAACCACGACGGCTGATACTGCTGTGGTAGGCTGTAAACAGATCAACCGTTTCTTTCTGTAAATATCTTTTGCCATTCATGGTTCCGCCATTCAACAGCATCTGCATGATAATGGCCAGGTCATAAGCATTGCTGAAGAGGCCGGCATGACCAGCCACCCCGCCAAACATGGCAGCGCCGGGATCATGCACGTTGCCACGCAATAGCTGCAGACGGAAATACTTTTCCTGTTCGGTTGGTGCGATCCTGCTTGTTGGGAATTGTTCGCTTGGTTTAAACCCGGCTGTGGTTAAGCCCATCGGTTTGTAAAATGTTCTCTTCACATACTCATCCAGCGATAAACCACTGATGGCTTCCACTACTTTTCCTAAGAAAATAAAATCATTATCACTGTAGATATACCGGTTTGCTTTGCCCAGCGGGCTTTGTAATATCCTTTTGTAAATGGTATCACGCCAGTCGGTACGCATATAAAGATCTTTGGCGACCGGTATGCTGAACGAATCATTTTTTACAGGTGAATAATAACCCGGTAAAGGAACCCCCTTTGCATCAATGGTTTCCTTGTAAAAAGGAATATAGGCCACCAACCCTGCCTGGTGCAGTAAAATATTCTCTATGGTCAGGTGTTCTTTATTGGTACCCCTCACCCAGGACAGGTAATCACCGAGTTTTTTTTTCAGGTCCAGTTTTCCTTCGTCGTACAATTTCATCACAGAAATGGTAGTGGCGCAGATCTTTGTAACAGAAGCCATGTCGTAAATGGATTCGGTAGTTACTGGTTCTGCTTTATCGTAAGAGAAACTTCCGTAAGTCTTGTAGTAAGCGATCTTTCCATCCTTTGCCACCAGTACCACGGCGCCTGGCGCAGCACCTTTTGCAATGGCATCATCTGCAATGGCATCAATGAACGTGAGTTTTTTTGCATCCAGTGTTAATTTCGACGGATCGACAGGAGATAAGGCTGCATAGTTAATGCCGGTGCCGAATTTGAATTGAGCGCAAACAGTAACCGGGAGTTTTCCTTTGGCAGCGATCTTTCCCTGCAACAGGTCGATGGCCACATTATGAATGATGCTGTCGTCTTCATAGCAGGCAATAAGATTTTTTGCATTGCACCAGTTCTTTACAGCATAGGGATTTCCAAATACGAACGTGATCGACTTTGTTTTTTGCTGCAGCAGCGTAACCAGGTCAACCGCATTTTTACTTATGCCGAAATTATTTGCCGGCGTACGGCTGTATGCATGAACTCCGATAATAACTTTTTTATACTGCTTCTTTATAGAGGCAACGGCTTCTGTGATTTTTGCTGCATCCTGTTTATAATCGAAATAAATAACATCGGCATTGTAATCGGCCTGGATGCGGTTAGCAAACGCATTGTTGGTATTCATTCCCACACTTACATACACTACATCTTTTGCAGCCATATTTTCTTTAGCAGGCATCGGGAAGAAATCAGCATCTGTTTTTTTCAGAACGGTCAGGGCATTTTCTGCGATCAGTTTGCGCATGAAAGGAACATTGCTGTTCAGGTCGTTGGTAAGATTGTCTGTATTTATTGGTTGCAGTTTTGAAAGGCCATACTGGTATTTGGCCATCAATACTTTTTTGCAGTGCATTTCAATATCTGCCCAGCTTAGCTTTCCGCTGTCGATGGCTGCTTTGATCTTTGCGATGGACATGGGTACATCTCCGGGCAGGCAAAGCATATCGTTCCCTGCGATAAGTGATTCAACAGAAGCCGATTCATCCGGAAAGAATTTTTTAACTCCCTGCATGCCGAGTGCATCGGTAAAAGTTAATCCCCGGTAACCCAGCTGATTCCGCATTAACCCGGTAACATTATTTTTTGATAAAGAAGTGGCCCTGTTGGCTGTTGTATCAATAGCAGGAATATATAAGTGGGCGATCATCACGCTGCCGATGCCGGCTTTAAAGATCTGGCGAAATGGATAAAGTTCCAGTGCTTCCAGTTGTGCCATCGACTTATTGATAACCGGAAGATCGAGGTGCGAATCAACAGACACATCTCCGTGTCCCGGGAAATGTTTGGCACATGCCATCACGCCATTGTCCTGCATGCCCTTCATATACTGGATGGCGAATGATGCCACTTTGTATTTATCTTCTCCAAAACTGCGGTCATTTATCACCGGGTTATCCGGGTTATTATTTACATCCACCACCGGGGCATAGTTCACCTGTATGCCAACCCGTTTGCACTGTGCGGCAACAATTCTTCCGTATTGATAAGCAATGTTTGAATCCTGTACGGCGCCCAGCATCATTTGCCTGGGTAAAGGAAGTACACTGTCAATCATACGCATGCCAACTCCCCACTCGGCATCAATGCACATGAGTATGGGTGTTTTTGCCATTGCCTGTAAACTGTTAATGATATTGGCCTGCTTAACCGGGCTACCCTGGAAAACACAAATGCCCCCGATATTATATTGTTTTACCTGCTCAGCTACTAGGCTGTCGAAAAAAGTGACCGTCTTTGTCCGCATATCAATGGTTGATAAACGCACTACCATCAGCTGTGCTATCTGTTCGTCGGGGCTGAGGGTTTTAAAAACACTGTCGGCCCAGCGGGAAGCCGCCGTTTCCTGTGCAAAGCCGTTGATGGTTATGGAAAGAAGTAATACCAGTTGAATTTTCCGCATATAGCTACAAAAAATTTATAGTGGAAAGGATGTGTTATTTTTGCCGTTCTAAATTACCGAATTTGCCCGATATCATTCAATTATTACCTGATAACATCGCCAACCAGATCGCTGCCGGCGAAGTGATCCAGCGGCCAGCCAGTGCCGTGAAGGAACTGCTGGAGAATGCGGTGGATGCCGGGGCCGATGAAATAAAGCTTATTATTAATGATGCAGGCAAGGCATTGATACAGGTTATTGACAATGGCCGGGGTATGAGTGAAACAGATGCCCGGATGGCTTTTGAACGGCATGCCACTTCCAAAATAAAAAATATCGAGGACCTGTTCCGGATAAAGACAATGGGTTTCCGGGGTGAGGCATTGGCAAGTATTGCTGCTGTAGGACAGGTTGAACTAAAAACCAAGCGGACTGAAGATGAGACCGGGGTTTATATAGAAATTGAGAACAGCCAGGTTGTAAAACAGGAACCGGTTGCAGTACCTGTAGGCACAAGCATTGCCATGAAGAATCTTTTTTTCAATGTGCCTGCCCGGAGAAATTTTTTAAAAAGTAATGCGGCAGAGTTAAGGCATATTATGGATGAGTTCATACGGGTGGCAATGTCATTCCCTGACATTTTCTTTTCGCTTACCAGTAATGGCCAACAGGTTTTTCATTTGGAAAAGGGAACGATGAAACAACGCATTGTGCAGATACTGGGAAACAGTTATGCTGCCAAATTGGTACCGGTGCAGGAACAGACCGACTACATGAATATTTATGGTTTTGTAGGCAAACCAGAAACAGCAAAGAAGACAAGAGGTGATCAATACTTTTTTGTGAATAACCGGTTCATCAAAAGCGCTTACCTCAATCATGCGGTGATGAATGCATTTAATGAGATGATCGCAAAAGACAGTTTCCCGATGTATACCTTATTCATCGACCTGGATCCTTCGCAGGTGGATATAAACGTACATCCCACCAAGCAGGAAATAAAATTTGAAGACGAGAAGATCGTGTATGCTTTTGTGCAGAGCGCTGTAAAGCATTCACTGGCGCAGTTCAGCATAACGCCCACACTTGATTTTGAACTGGATCCATCCATACAAAACCTGGATGCCGTGGCAAAACCTTTTACCGAGGAAAAAAGATCATCAGCGTCGGCATCTTCCTTATATAAAACCTTCACACAAAAACACCAGTCGCATTTTATTGAAAGTAAAAGTGAGTTGAAGCACTGGAAGAATCTTAGCGGAACCGAAGGAGACGATCCTGGGAAAAAGTTGACCGATGATCGTGGGCCGTTGGTAGAAGGGGAGCCTGCTAAAATGCAGCAGTTGCATCCGATCAACGATCAACGGCCAACGACAGACAATCTCTTACAATTACATAATACTTTTATCGTAGTCCAGACCAACAAAGGATTTTACCTCGTTCATCAGCAAAATGCACACGAACGTATTTTGTACGAACGATTTGCTCTGGCTGTTGAAGGCAGGCCCATTGCCACGCAGCAGAGCTTGTTTCCGGCAACGATGGAACTGGCTGCTGCCGATGCAGTATTACTGAACGAACTGCTGCCCGACCTTCATCACCTGGGTTATATGCTGGAGCCCTTTGGCAACAACACGTTTGTGTTACAGGGAACCCCGGCCGATGTTGACCAGGGAAATGAAAAAACAGCCATTGAAAAAATGCTGGAACAATACAAACATTTCAGCAGCGATCTTAAATTCAGCAAAAGGGAAAAATTATTACGTTCACTCGCTTTGCAGCAATCCATTAAAGCAGGTGTCTCACTAACCAACAAAGAAATGAAAGCGTTGTTAGAAGACCTGTTCAACTGCAGCACATCCAACATTACGGCCAACGGTAAACCCACTTACCTGGAGTTTAAGAAAGATGAACTGGATAAAATGTTCGGCAGATAGAATAGGTGATTTGCCGCAATGGGATTATTTAATCAATGTCAATGGTATTCAGACTGGCCAACGTACTTTTCTCTTCATCTAAAATAACCAGCAGCTTTTTCAGCATTTCCCTGTATTGTATTGTTTTGCCGTGCTGTGTTTCAATATTAATATACCGCCTGTTTTGTTCGCCATAATACACACTTAGTGAACCATCTTTAAAAACGTTAGCATTGTCCTGCAAAATGCTGTTGTATCCGAAGGAAGCCATTCTGTTATAAATTACCTGGTCTGTAGTTAGTGCGATATCATCTATATCCTGCCACTCATCTGCATAAACCTGGCTGGCATCATTATGTCTTGGCCCCCCGGGTAAGTAGGTCCTTACAGAAAAATCTCCGTCGGTATTATTGTGGAGTGCGATCAGGCAGGGAATGCTGTCTGGGATAAGCTGCAACAAGTGTGCGGCAAATTTTTCCACTTCTGTAACAGCGAGGGGATTTATTTTTCCATTTGCCTTCAGGGTAAGCATAATGCCTGTACGGGAGAATATCCTGTTGGGATCAAATGTATATATCACTCCTTTAAATGAAAAGCTGATGTTTCGTTTGGCATTGTTCTCGATCTTTATCAATAACCCGCCTTGTTCTTCCAAAACAGACCGGGCGGCTTTCACAGCGGTCGTTTCATCATCATGTAAATTAATGCAGCAGGTATTTACAAATTCTCCATATTGCGACACTTTAAATGAAATGACCCTGTCGCCCAGTTTATGAGATATTATTTTTTCTGAAGGGGAAAAGGCTTTTGAATTTTCTGAGACGTAGTGTTTACCCGGGTTGGTTATTCCGGGTGTTGCTGTTGTAAGAAAAAAAAGCAAGTACAGGCTGTGCACTAACATGTAAGTTTATGCAAATATATCTTTAACTTTTTTCATGTTTATATGATTTTGCAGGATACTAACAGGTGTTGATAAAAAGGATAAAGCTGGCCGAAACTTGTTTTTCGATGTTATTGCGACTGTTTAAAACACGGAGGTTTAGGGTATAAAAAAGCCTGCAACATTTCTGTTACAGGCCTTGCTTTTAAAAATAACCCCAGGTATTACAGTTTTTGGAATTGTGCGTCGCACACATGATTTCCGTAAATAAATTTTATGGTATATAATCCGGCAGGCAGATCGCCCACAGTAAAGTTTACTACGTTAAGACCCGAAACACCCTGTACATGTTTTTCCTTTACCAGAACATTCTGGCTGTTATACATGTAAGCATGGATCATTTCAGGTTGTGTTAATGTAACGTTCACATTAACCAGCGATGAGGTTGGGTTTGGATAAGCCTGGAGTATGCAGGCATTAGCTACCTGTGTGATGTGAATGGTGCTGCAGTATTCTTTTATGCAGCCACCCAGCGTAACTACCCGTAAACATACCTTGTAGTAACCGGTATCAGGGAACAGGTATGTAGGATTATTCTGGTGAAGCGTTACGGGGTTTGTTCCTGCAGCAACCGGTAACCTTGTTATTGTCCAGGTTTGATCCAGTATCGGCAGATTTGAATTTGCATAAAAATGTATCTTATTAGGAACCTGTGGATCGGCCTGGTATGTATAGTATGCATGTACACTGTCGCAATTGATCTGCGGTGTTACCTGTATTGTTTTGCAGGTGGTAGATGCGCAGGTTGGACTGAACCATACAGTGAGACATGCGGTGTATGTACCCGGTTGTGCATAATGATGTGTTGCGATCATATCATGACTGCCGGTGCCATCTCCAAATGTCCAGGTATATTGAGCAGCGGTGCTCTGGTTAACCGGAACGAATGTAAAGGTCTGGCTGTTTGTGGTTGACCGAATGAAATTAAAGTTGCTATTTGTATTACATGGCGGCGGTGGTGTAGGAATAAAAATACTGTCACATTTTTCCCTCACACAGTTTGGCCCGAATACAATCCTCAGGCAAACAAGATAACGGCCGGGTTGTGCATATTCATGAACTGCATTCCAGGAAGTGGCAGAAGTTCCATCTCCAAATGTCCAGGTAGCTGTTGCAGCAGCCGTTGGTGAAACCGTAAGGTTGTTGAAATAAACCTTTCTTGGATTCAATGAATCAAGATGCCAGCTGAAATAAACCTGCACGTTGCATGGCGGTGGGTTTACCACAACCTGCTTGCAGAACTCAGCTACACAAGGAGCAGGCGTTGTGTTCAGGTTTTTCTTAACCCGGATACAAACGGTATAGTTTCCGGCCTGTGCATAATCATGGGTTGGGTTTGCAACATTCGGATCACTTTGCAACCCGCTTACGGATGTGCCATCACCGAATGTCCAGCGAACAGAATCAGATGGATTGATGGGTGCACTTAAGTTGGTGAACTTGATGCGTAACGGGTGTAATGAATCGGCCTGTGAACTGAAGTAAGCCTGCAGGTTACAAGGCGGCGGAGGATTTACCACAACCAGTTTGCAGTATTCAGCTACACAAGGAGCAGGCGTTGTAGCAAGATTTTTCTTAACCCGGATACAAACGGTATAATTTCCAGCCTGCGTATAATTATGTGTTGGATTCGCAACATTCGGATCACTTTGCAATCCGCTTACAGAAGTTCCATCACCAAATGTCCAGCGAACAGAATCAGATGGATTGATGGGTGCACTTAAATTAGTGAACTTGATGCGTAACGGATGTAACGAATCCGCTTGTGAACTGAAGTAAGCCTGCAGGTTACAAGGTATCTGAACCACAACTGTTTTGCATATATATCTTACACAAGGTGTCGTTCCGGGGCTGTTATTTTTCTTAACGATCAAACAAACATTGTACGTGCCTGCATTGGCGTATGTATGTACAGGATTCACATCAAAAGAAGTAGTGCCGTCTCCAAAATTCCAGATGGTGGAATCGGATGGAGCCAGCGGTGTACTTAAATTATGGAACTCCAGTCGTAATGGATTAGCTGTGGTAACGGTCCAGTTGAAATCCACCACCAGGTTACAAGGGGATGTTACCACAATGGTCTTGCATATTTCACTTACACAAGGAGTGGTTCCGGTGTTGGTATTTCTTTTAACACGTAGACAAACAGTATAGGTGCCGGCCTGGTTATAAGTATGAACGGGATTGGCTACGTTTGGATCGCCTTGCAATCCGTTTACAGAACTTCCATCACCAAATGTCCAGCGAACAGAATCGGTCACCGCAACAGGATTGGTTGTATTATGGAATTCGAGGCGTAATGGGTTAGTTGCTGTAACGGTCCAGTTAAAGTTTGCTACCAGGTTACAAGGAGGTGCCTGCACAATAACTGTTTTGCAGATATATTTTATGCAAGGCGTTGTAGTGGCGCCAAGATTTTTCTTAACGATCAGGCAAACATTATAGCTGCCTGCATTGGCATACGTATGTGTCGGGTTAACGTCGTGTGATGTTGCGTTATCACCAAACAACCAGGTAATGGAATCGGTAGGTGATAATGGAACGGATAAATTCTGAAATGCGATCGTTAACGGAGCAGCAGCAACGGTGCTCCAACTGAAATCAACAACCAGGTTACACTCAGGTGTAATAGTTACCTGCCGGGTAAAGGACTGGGTACATACCGGCGCTCCGCTTGAATTATATACTGCTATTGTATGTACAACAGCATAAGCACCGGGCATGGCATATGTGTGTGTTGGCGATACGGTATTGTTAACCGGCGTTCCGTCGCCAAAACTCCAGAAGTGACTTACACTGGGAGCACCTACTGTAATAATGGGGTTAAACTTAACTGTATTATTATTAATGAACTGAACGGCAAACTCTGCATTGCAGGTAGTGCCTTGTGCCTGGGTTTTAAAGGGGATTGCTGAAATGATCAGCAGCAGGAGGGTAAAAATTCTTTTCATAACAATCATTTTAGTTAAAGGGTAAAGAAGGTTTTTCGGTTGTAAGAAGAAGATACGGCGGGTTGGGGATCTGTTGCCTGAGGGGTAAAAATATTAATATTTTTCCCGGATTCCTACTAAAAACTGCTCTACGGCCTTCCGCACGGGAGTGGCGCCGGTACTGTAATTATTGGCTAAAACAGAGAAGACCAGGAACTTTCCTTTTTTAGTGATTATATAACCGCTTAAGGAGCAGTTATTACTGAGGGTACCCGTCTTGGCATAAATAAAACCACTCTCTTTTTTATAATATGAAGACAGGGTGCCGGTACCACCAGTGGGTAAAATATTTTTCATGCGGTCCCAGCCAAATTCATCCTTCATCTTATTCAATATATATACAAAAGACTGTGGGGTAAATAAATTATACCGGCTCAATCCGCTGCCATCCACCCATTTGGGTTTTTGCGGAACGTCTTTCAGATCGGTTCTCAACAAGGTATCGATCATGGCTTCGTCATTCATATAACCAAGCCGTTCATTGCTTGCCATCAGTAAAGTTTGTTCCGCAAAGAAATTATCACTGCGGTACATCATTGGTTTGAAGAGCGAGTCGGAAGGTTGGGAATGGATAATAGAGATTTCGGAAATGGCATTACCCGGCGCATCGGATCTGAAAAAAGTTACGTCCTCAACTTTTAATGTATCTTTTAAAAGCCCGGCTACAAATTCAGGATCTGTTTTAAACGGGATTGATTTTTTCCGGAAAGATGAATTTGCATCCTTAATATAAAAGTCATTGTTTTCATAAGACCTTTCAATGATGAATTTATCCGATGCAACTTTCTTTGTTTCGGGGTTGAATTGAATGGAGCTTCCAGATCTTTCCCGGGATAATATTTCGATCGCCTGGCTGCTGATATCTATGGCCCCGTTTTTTAAAGAAAAATCAATAAGATTATTATAGATCGGGAAAGAAGACCTTTCCGCCATGTAATAATCACCATAGTCATTCCATGCCCACCCATTTCCAAGCGCATCTGATCTCCATGTATTATTATTGATGTAAATGATCTTGAAAGAGGCTAAATTATTAAACAGGGGCTGAAATTCAAATTCAGGATTCAGAAAGGTTGGATCCCCGGATGGATAAACAGATACATTGGATCCGGACATTTTTAATCTTGCTGCCACCAGGCTATCGCCCAGGTATTTCATGCCTGCATACAACGTAAAGAGTTTGGTATTGCTTGCGGGGATAAAATATTTAGTGGCATTATAATTATACCAGTACTTACCGGTGGCCGGTTCGTAAATGCTGATGCCGATATGGCCCGTGCTGATGGCTGTGTCGTTTAATAAAATGGTATTGGCCTGTTTGGAGATCTGTTTGGATACGGAGCAGGAATAAAGGCAAATTAAGAATGAAGAATTAAAAATTAAAAATGTGTTTGAAATATAACGGCTCATAATTCTTAATTCATAATTTTTAATTCTTAATTCCGTTCTTGTGCCCTCAGCCATCGTTCCGGTATCTCATTATGGCTGGCGTGTAAATAATCGGCATGGCTGCAGGCAATGAATTTTTTATCGGGCAGTTGCATCCACCAGCGGCCGGTCCGCTTGCTTTGAAGGAAAACCGATTCCACTTCCGTAAATCTTGTATGAAACTCATTAAAACTGTGTCGGTCGTCCATGGCAGCTTCCTGTTTGCTCCTGCTTTTGCCATCAATAAAATACCAGAGCATCTGGGCGATCTGTTTAGCGCTCAGGTCGTGCATATCTAATTGCGGCTGGTAACCATAAATACCAAAACTGCTCACATTGGTGCTCATGCCGGCAAATCTTGCCAGTGCACAGGCTTCTTCACCCGAAAATCCATTGGGACTTAACCGGCTTGCGGGAGACTCGCTGTTCTTTATGGCGCTGATATCAAAACTGAGTAAATGCGTATTCCTGATCACCGGTTCCATTTCTTCTATATTCTCTTTTGCAGCACCAACCCGGTGACAATCGAAACGAAGTTTATCCATCGTCTCCAGCATGCGGGGATGTACAAAATAACTCTGGAAGCCGATGTGGTTATAATGTTTCACCAGGTTGGGCTCGCTGGTGAGCAGTTCGAGTAAAAAATTCTCACTACGCAACGGACTTTCTCCTCTCAGGTCAATGGTTGCATCAATGCAGGTGGCCTCGATAACCTGCTGCAGTTCTTTATAAGCAAAGTATTGGGCGAGGGTAATATCATGTGATCCTCCCAGCAACACCACTGTTTTCTTCATCCGCAGCAACTCGGCCAAAACGGTTTTAACGGCTGCATAGCTGTCGTTGAGGGTGGCGCCGGTCTTAATATTGCCCATATCGGCAATGCGGATATCGGTATGCCAGTAATGAAGGTGGTATAGTTGCCGGCGTATCTTATTGGCAGCATTGCTTTCGCCTTCGTCGAGTCCGCTTCCCCTGGTTTCGCCTACGCCCACCAGTACAATATCGGCGTCACTTATATCGGGTATACCTGTTTCATAAGCATTGATGTGTTTGGCCAGTTGCCCGTCGTTATAACCACCATCACCATTCAACTGGTGAAGATCGATGGGCATTAAAAAATCATGCAGGTCGTACATTCAAAAAATTTGGACAAACCTAAATTATTAATTTCAGATTGTGTATTTATCAGTTTAAAATATGATAAATGTCCTGTATTTTCAAAAGGGTAAAATGTTAACTTCGCCCTACATAAAAGAAAACAATGAAACAGGAAGTTTTAAATGACGTAGTGATAAAGTTTGCAGGAGACAGTGGCGATGGTATGCAGTTGACCGGAAGCCAGTTCACCAATAACACGGCCATGCTGGGCATTGACCTGGCTACCTTCCCGGATTTCCCGGCAGAGATCAGGGCCCCGATAGGTACCTTGCCCGGGGTGAGTGGTTACCAGCTCCGTTTCTCATCCGACCGAGTGTTTACACCCGGCGATGCCTGTGATGTATTGGTGGCTATGAATGCGGCGGCATTAAAAACAAACCTGAAAGGACTGAAGCCGGGAGGCAAGATCATTGCCAATGAAGACGGATTTGATGCAAAGAACCTGCGCCTGGCCAATTATCCCGAAGGCGTTAATCCCCTGACCGATGAAAGCCTGGGTAACTATGAAGTGATACGCATGGATGTTACCAAGATGACAAGAGAGGCGTTGAAGGATATTACGATGGGTGTGAAAGAAAAAGACCGGGCAAAAAATATGTTTGTGCTTGGCTTTTTGTACTGGATGTATAACCGGGAGATGGACAGCACCATCGGGTTTATTAAAGAGAAGTTTGGAAAAAAGCCCGAGATATTTGAAAGTAACGTGAAAGCATTACAGGCCGGTTATAATTATGGCGATACCACTGAAACATTTACCACCCGGTATAAAGTAGAGAAAGCAAAAATGGACCCGGGTACTTACCGTTCCATCATGGGTAACCAGGCCGTTGCGTATGGGTTGATCGCTGCTTCGCAAAAAAGCGGGTTGCAATTATTTTTAGGAAGTTATCCCATCACTCCGGCAAGTGATATCCTGCATGAACTGAGCCGGTATAAGAATTTTGGTGTAAAAACCTTCCAGGCCGAAGATGAGATCGCTGCCATCACATCATCCATTGGTGCCAGTTATGGCGGAAGCCTGGGTGTAACAACCAGCAGCGGCCCCGGTATTGCATTAAAGGGTGAGGCAATGGGATTAGCCGTTATGCTTGAAATTCCTTTGGTCATAATAAACATTCAAAGAGGGGGCCCATCAACAGGATTGCCGACCAAAACAGAACAAAGTGATCTGATGCAGGCCTATTACGGAAGAAATGGCGAATGCCCGATGCCTATAGTTTCTGCATCCACACCCAGTGATTGTTTCAGTGCAGTGTATGAAGCTGTACGGATCTCTGTGCAACACATGACGCCGGTTATGTTTTTAAGCGATGGTTATATTGCCAATGGCGCCGAACCATGGAAGTTTCCATCTGCTGCCGACCTGCCGGAAATAAAAGTGCAGTATGCATCTCAGAATTTTTCAGAGAACATGGATGCGGATGGTAAATTTCAGCCTTATAAAAGAGATGAGAAATTAGTACGTCCCTGGGCAATACCCGGCACACCCGGATTGGAGCATCGGGTAGGTGGATTGGAAAAACAGGATATAACAGGTAATATCAGTTATGAACCCGATAATCACCAGCACATGGTGAAGACAAGGCAGGCTAAGGTTGACATGATCGCTGATCATATTCCCGAACAGCATTTAGACAGTGGTCCTGAAAAAGGGAAAGTGTTGGTGCTTGGATGGGGAAGTACATACGGCGCTATCAAAAGTGCCTGTGCCGAATTACAAAAAGCAGGACATCCGGTGTCTCACGCACACCTTCGTTACATACGGCCTTTCCCAAAAAACCTTGGTGACATTCTGAAGAACTTTGATACCGTTCTTGTTCCTGAAATTAATAACGGGCAGTTGGTAAGGATCATCCGGGATGTATATTTTGTGGATGCAAAACCATATAATAAGATAATGGGAATTCCTATCACAAAAGGCGAACTCATTGATGAAATAAAAAAACTTTTATAGACCAGTAAATCGATTTAAAAAAAGATCCCGGCCAGCGCCGGGATTTTTTATTTGGCAACAGCGTGGCATTGATATTGCGGTAACAGGACACTGAAACCATTTTACCTATGAAACTTATTCTGAAGATCCACCCTTTTCTATTTGTTTTTTTGATCAGCTTGTTTGCGCTTATTGCCTGCGAAAAACAAAATGATCTCAGCCCACAACCCATACCGGAAACAAGATCGTTTTATATCAGCTTTAAACAAGATACAATACCAGTAACGCTTTTAGTAACATCTGCCCGCCGGGAAATGATCGGGAATTTTCTTACTACAGCCGTTGATGGAAAACTGCCCGACAGCGTTTTAAATAAAACAAGCCTTGTGGTAAGAGTAACCGGTGACAGTACAGGAAATTACAGCAGCACCGAAATATTCGCCAGTTATACAGACTCATCTGGCATTAATTATGCGAACGTTGTTTCGGATACTATGAATGTGGTTAAAATAACAAAGCTTGAAAAAAAGAAAGACGGAATTGTGGAGGGTAGTTTTACGATTCGGATTAGTAATTCCACGAGAACAAAAACATACATTCTTAATAACGGAAAATTTTCTGCACTATTCGACGAATAGAAAACGGTTGGCAGAATTTTTGTTAGCAATATCCGGTTCCGTATCACCCTAAGTAATTCTGATAAAATTTTACCCTTCTAAAATACCAGCAGAAAATAATAATGCCGGGTCAGATTGAATGACCTGTTATTTTTTATAGTTATTAAACTGATACTCTTATGAACGAAACACTGCCAGCCAAACCAACTGGGACAAAATCACAAACAGTTTCTGGAAAAAAACAGCCCGTTGTATTCAGCGAAGGCTTACAGGAGTATTCGGGAACATGGAATACCCCGCAGGTTGTTCACCTGCTGAAGCGTGCATTATTCGGCGCCAAACTCCGGGACGTCGCTTATTTTAAAAATAAAACAATGCAGGATGCAGTTGATGAATTATTACAGACTGCCCCATCCCCGGCAACATCACCGCTGAATAACTACAGTGTGAATGGCTATACCGATCCAACCGGCGTTGCGCCCTGGCAAACCTGGATAAACACAGGCATTGCACTTGCCGATAAAGAGCTGAATGAAAAAAGAATTGAATCTTTTAAAACATGGTGGCTGGGACAGGCATTGAATTCAGACCGTTCCATTCATGAAAAATTGGTGGTGTTCTGGCACAATCATTTTGCCACCGATACTTCCATCAGCAGTGATAAGATCAAAGCAAGGTTTTGGTACGACCACTATCTTACATTACGTCAACATGCATTGGGTAATTTTAAAAGTATGGCTAAGGCAATCACACTTGATCCCGCCATGTTATATTTTTTGAATGGCGACAGTAATGTAAAAGGATCGCCCAATGAAAACTATGCAAGAGAACTGCAGGAATTATACACGGTAGGGAAAGGCCCCAATTCAAGATATACCGAAGATGACGTGAAAGCAGCGGCACTTGTGCTTACCGGCCATACGGTTAGTCCAACAACCTTCAGCTATTTCTTTGATGCAGGAAAACACGATCCATCCAATAAGGAATTCTCATCTTTTTATGGCAATAAAATAATTACGGGATACAACGGCCCGAACGGTGCTTCAGAAATAGATGAGTTGCTTGATATGATCTTTTCGCAGGAAGAACTATCTAAGCATATCTGCCGGAAGATATACCGCTATTTCATTTACTACAAAATTGATAGCGATATTGAACAAACGATCATCACGCCACTGGCACAGGTATTCCGCAATAATAATTTTGATATTCAGCCGGTGTTATCTGTTCTGTTCAGGAGCAAGCACTTTTACGACATGGTTTATTCTTCGGCTTGTATCATAAAAAGCCCGCTGGATTTTGTGATCGGCCATTGTCATGAATTTAATGTGGCACTTCCTTCTCCCGCAGATAATGCTGCCACCTATGCCGTTTGGCAAAGCATCCGCTTTGAGGCTGGTGAAATGCAGCAGGAGTTGGGGTCCATACCACAAGTGGCAGGATGGTATGCCTATTACCAGGAGCCGGCCTTTCATGAATTGTGGGTGAATACAGCAACTTATATAAGAAGAAATATTTTTACCGACCGGATGATCGCCGATGGCATCACCAGCGATAATCAAACCATTGTTGCAGATGCTCTGGCATTTGCTGATCAACTGGCCAATCCAGGCGACCCGAATTTACTGATCGATCAATCGCTGGAGATATTGTTTCGTTATCCTTTATCCCAAAGCGCAAAAGAATTTATCAAGCGTTCCATCTTATTAAGCGGACAATTACAGGATTATTACTGGACAAATGCATGGGATGCTTACAAAGCCAATCCAACTGACCCGGGCACAAGGGCGATCGTATCAACAAGGCTGCGTTCTTTTTATAAATACATTATGAACCTGCCCGAATATCATTTGTGTTAACCAATCCAATTCCTTTTTACTATGCAACGCAGAAATTTTTTAAAACAAACCATACAGGGAGCCGTACTGCCTTCCATATTAGGAGGCTTATCGGTAAGGGCCTGGGCAGAATCACCACTTTTAAAAGCACTTGGTGGTGCAGATAATGATCACGTACTCGTGCTCATTCAACTGGCGGGAGGCAATGATGGATTGAATACGATCATTCCGCTTGAATTCTACAGCGACTATAATCGCATACGCACAAACATCGCCATACCGGAGAGCCGGGTGCTTCGGTTAAACAATAATCTTAAGTCAGGATTGCACCCATCTTTAACAGGAATGCAGCAACTGTATAATGAAGAAAAACTTTGTGCCATCCAGGCAGTGGGCTATCCATCACCAAACGGATCTCATTTCCGTTCCATGGATATCTGGTTAACGGGATCTGATACCGAACAGTATTTATCAACCGGTTGGGCTGGCCGGTACCTGAATCATCAATATCCCAATTACCCGATCGGTTTCCCAAATGATACAATGCCCGATCCGTTGGCCCTGCAGATCGGCTCTGTTTTATCCCCGGTGTTTTTAAGTCCTACCGGTTTTGATGCACTGGCAATTGATGAGAGCCTTAATTTTTATAATCTTATTGATGCCATACAGGACCCAACACCAAATACACCAAGTGGTGTTGAGCTTACATACCTGCGAACCGTAGCAAAACAAACGAATAAATATGCAGAAGTAATTAAAGCAGCTGCAGCAAAAGTCACCCGGCAGTCTGCATACCCGGCAGATAATTACCTGGCAGCGCAATTAAAAGCAGTCGCCAAACTGGTTGCCGGAGGATTAAAAACAAAGATCTATATGGTGAGCATGGGAGGTTTTGATACGCATGCGGGGCAGGTGAATGGTGGTAATCCGCTTACCGGTAATCACAGTGGTTTGTTGAAGCAGGTTTCCGATGCGATCACGGCATTTATGGCTGACCTGAAATTCCTGGGCGTTTCAAACCGCGTTTTGGGAATGACCTTTTCAGAATTTGGAAGGCGTATGCAATCAAATGGCAGTTTGGGAACAGACCATGGTGCAGCACAACCGGTATTCTTATTTGGCGAAGCAGTAAAGCAGGGCATATTGGGTAAGAACCCGGATATACCAACCAATACACAAGCCATCGATAATGTACCGATGCAATATGATTTCCGTTCGGTGTATTCTACCATTTTGCGTGACTGGTTTTGTTTACCACCAGCAGATGTGGATACGGTGTTGCTGAAAAATTACCAATACCTGCCGGTGATAAGATCTTCGGCATGTAATATGGATATGCAGGAATTAAATAACCTGGGTGATAACCTCATCATCAACTATCCCAATCCATTTACGGCATCAACAACCATTACTTTCAAATCGTCAGGCGGGCATATATTGATACAGGTATTTGATACCACCGGAAGAAAGATTGCAACGCTTGCTGATAAAGTTTATACAGCGGGTACTTATTCCATGGTCTTTGATTCGGGGACATTGGCAAGCGGGGTATATTATGCACGACTGCAAAACGGCCCCCTGCAACAGGTTCGGCCCATGCTTAAAGTAAGGTGATGAAAAATTGAAAAAAATAAAACCTGTACAAGACATTAAGATAAACCAGATGAAGCGATCCTTTTCCATATTGTTCTTTTTAAGTTTCTTATTTGGCGGGAGCAAACTATCGGCCCAAACTGTTTTTTCGATCAGTCACAGTTCTACCTGTGCCGGTTCGGTGGTGGAGTTTAATTCCAATGTTTTTGAAATGGCTCCTTTTCCCAACCAGGTAAACTGGAATTTCGGTGACCCCGCCAGTGGGTTGCTGAATACAGCCAATGGTATTCTTCAGCCAACGCATATATATAATACAGCAGGCACTTATGTTGTTACGTTGCATGTTGTTGATGGCGGAGCCGGTACGATCGACTTAACAGATACCCTGGTAATTGTATTGCCCGTTCCATATAATTTTGGCCCGGATATTTTTTTATGTGGGGATACGGGTACTTACATATTAAATGCTCCCATCGTTCCCAATGCCATCTACGAGTGGAATGATGATACGGCCACACTGGGGCCAATACTGGCGGTAAAAGAATCAGGCACCTACACCGTAAAAATAAATGGCTGTGCCGTAACAGATACCATTGGTGTTTTCTTTACCCGGATACCCAACTTAGACCTGGGCAGAGATCACCTGATGTGCCAGGGAGAACAAATTACTTTAAATGCATCCAGCGAAAATGCAACCTATCAATGGTTACGGAATGGTACGGATCTTAATTTTAATCAATCGCAGTTACCGGTAACTGCACCGGGCGGGCAATACGTGGTAAACGTAAATGTGATGGGCTGCGGTTTATACAGCGATACGGTGAATATCAATTTCAGCAGTTATACTGCGCCGGCATTTAACCTGGGACCCGATACCTTGTTATGCCCAAGAGAAATTTTTACACTAACAGCAAATGTTCAGGGAGCCAGTTCCTATATATGGGGCAGTAAAGGGCTTGATATGAATGATGCGGTCAACTATAATATCGGGACAGATTCATTTATAAGAATAAGAAACGAAGGAAGGTACTGGGCTTTTGTAACCATCGCCAAAGTATGTGAAGTGGTAGATACCGTAATAGTGCGCTACCGCGGAAACAAACAGCTCAATTTTAAGGATACGGCTCTTTGTCGTGGCAATTCATTGGTACTCGATGCCGATTTTGGTACCGGCGTTTATAAATGGGAATCCTTTCCACCGCAGCGGGAAGACCAGAATAATACGAACCAATCAACATACTATATCTATAACCCCGGGTTCTATACCGTAACGGCCTTTGTGGGGCATTGTATTTTCAGGGACAGCCTGCATGTTTATTTCAACGATACCTTGAAACTGGCATTGCCCAGGGATACTTCATTATGCCGCGGAGAGAGCTTTATCATCCGGCCGGTTGTTGAAAACACTTCAGAGATCACCTGGCAGGATGGAACTAAAACAGCAGTCTATACGGCTACACAAACAGGGCTTTATTCTATTGTGGCAGAAAACGGTTGCGGAAGAGATACGGCACAGGTGAACATAACTTTTGATCCTTGTCCATGCGCCCTGTTACTTCCCAATGCCTTTACACCAAACGGTGATGGGTTGAATGATAACTTCCGGCCATTACATGCCTGTGATATGGAAGATTACAGCATGACCATTTTCAACAGTTATGGAGAAAGGGTATACTTTACCAAGGACCCTCTCCAGGGCTGGGATGGTAAAAGAAAAGGAAATTCACTGAATATGGGAAACTATGTGTGGTATGTGTCTTATACAAAGACAAGTACAAAGCAGCCAATTAAAAAGCAGGGAAACATATTGCTTCTTCGCTGATAAAGAATGTCAGGCGCTTTTAAGCCTGGCTTAATTGTACCTTACTTTCTGCCTTCCAAAAGAGTAGCTGACCTTAACGTTGAAAGAAAAGTAGGAATCGTTGTTCTTAGGGTTCCCACGTTGATCACCCGGGTTAGTTACATGCGTAGGATCCAGTTCATACTGGCGGTCATTCAATAAAAAGGCGTTGGTTAATTTAGCACCGGTAAAATAATTCGGGTATAAAGTAGGATCAATATATGTTTTGCTTACATCATCCAGGTAATCGGTAGATAAAATGCGGTAAACAAATTCTGCCCTGAGATTAATGGTTGAGCTTAATTCATATTTAGCCCCGATACCAACAGGTATACACATTTGTTGCAACTTGTATGGTTTCCTGTCTGGGTATTCTGCAAATCCTTGCCCCTCTGTACTTAATGGTTGCAGATCAACCCATGTGCCATTCGCCCGGGTCTGTGGTTTGAAAGAAAAGAATCCTACACCTGCAAGTAAGTAAGGAGAGGTTCTTGGTGGCGCCTTATCTTCATCGTATTTATTGAAAATGTATAACGGATGTATTTCAGTTGCCAGCATAAATTCGGTGATGTTACTCCTGAAACTCAGATTCCTTTCATAGCGGCCAAATGTACTTGCCTTTACTTTCCTCAATACAGCATCATCTGCTTTTACCTGGCCGAAAGTAGCTTCCAGTCTTAATGCGATCATGTCCTGGAAAGTTGCGCTAAGGAAAATACTGCCTGCCACACTGGTCTTACCGAGGTTAAGGTCTTTTACGAATTTCTTACCAATACCTTTATTGCCACCAAGATCAGTCAGGCAGTTAATTGCTCCGACAGAGGCTCCGATTTCGAACATGATAGGACTGTCGTAGTATTTGCTGTCGTAAAAATAGTATTGTGCAGAAACACGTTCTGATAGGGCGGTAAGCAATATGAGGCTGCTTACAAAAAATGTAATTCTTTTCATGTGTAAATTATCCTTTATTTTATTTCTTGGCTGGGGGTTTCAAAAGGATAAGACTGTATTGCAAATAAAACGATTATTCCTCAATTATGGCTCAAGTTTTATTTTTTTTGTTCACATATTTACAGATGCTTGATAAACCACATTTGCTGCATGCCGGATTTCTTGCAGTACAAACATACCTGCCATGCAGTATAAGCCAATGATGGGCGAGATGAACATATTCTGTAGGCAGGTTCTCTACCAGTTGTCTTTCGGCAGCCAACGGGGTTTTGGCATTGCTGGTAAGCCCTATTCTTGCACTCACTCTAAATACATGCGTATCTACTGCCATATTGGGCTGGTTGTCAACAACAGAAGTTATCACGTTAGCCGTTTTTCGCCCAACGCCGGGCAGTTGTATCAATTCATCAACCGTCATGGGTACTTTGCCGTTAAATTTTTCCATCAGCATTTTAGCCATGCCTATCAGGTGCTTTGTTTTGTTATTTGGGTAAGAAATGCTTTTGATCAAAGGAAAGAGGTCGTCAAAACCCGCCTGGCTTAATGATGCGGCAGTTGGGTATTTTTCAAAAATGAAAGGCGTAGTGAGGTTAACCCGCTTGTCGGTGCATTGTGCCGATAAAATAACTGCTACCAGCAGTTGAAAGGGGCTGTCATAGATCAGTTCGGTTTCGGCATCGGGCGCATGTTGCAGGAAATAGTCAATTAAAAACCGGTAGCGTTCCTTTTTGGTCATAAAAAAATCCCCCATTTTCTGTGGAGGATAAAATTACATTAAAAGCTTTAGTGGACTACACCTGTGGTGAAAGTTCGGCTACTGCCTTTTCAGCATAATTCATTATTGAATCCAGTGTTTGCTGGCTCGGTGACATTTTAAGTGTTTCCAGCTTTTTTTGAGCTGAGTTGATCACTTCAAATTTTTCACGAAGACTCCAGTCAGTTTCTAAGGCAGCCTTTATTTCGGCTGTCTTTGCTGGGGAAGTTTCATTATACAAATAGAGTAATAAATCTTCCGGGGTAAAGTTGTGCATAGACAAGTTAAGTTGCTTGTGTGTTAAAAAATTAAATATCCATATCCGCTTACATAAACGGCTGA
>Ga0209023_10000798_pt1 | contig 44870 bp, 30 predicted proteins | sample LakOneMetagenome_FD_187468 | JGI IMG/M metagenome (GOLD analysis project Ga0209023, IMG submission 187468) | Freshwater and sediment microbial communities from Lake Erie, Canada (SPAdes) (version 2) | ecosystem: Environmental > Aquatic > Freshwater > Lentic | place: Lake Erie, Canada...
GTGGCCCCCGTTGTCGACGATGTAGATCTCGGTCGCCGCCGCACAGTCCTTCCAGGTGTGCTTGCGTACCTCCGGCGAAACTCGTTCCTCGACGAAGGCGGGGTCGCACTTGTTGTGCGCGGCCCAGCGCTTCATCGATTCGTCGACGCCGGTCGGTGTGGCGATGCCGGTGGGTAGCTCGCCCTTGTAGAAGTTCTGGTTGGCGATCGTGACCGAGTTCAACCCGCCACCGGTGTACGGCACGATCGGGTCGGTGAAGCCGTGGAACGCGATCACCGGAACCGGCGCGCCGGTGCACGGTTCGTTGAACTCGACCCCGGCGATCGGTGCGATGGCCGTGATGCGATCGGGCACGCGGCACGCCAGCAGCGACGACATCTGCGCTCCGTTGGACATGCCGACGGAGAACACCCTGGCGGTGTCGACGCAGAGGGTTGTTTCGAGGTGATCGAGCAGGTCGGTGAGGTAGGTGAGGTCGTAGTTGTCGGCCGCGGGCGCGGCGTTCCAGTACGGGGCCGAGCTCACAAGCCCGGACGGGGACACGCCGATGAAGTCGTAGGGGCCGGCCATGTCGGCCGCGCCGGACATGGCCGGCACGATGTGGTAGTCGACGGTGAGCGAGTGCAGGAAGAACACGATCGGCAGCGCCTTCGTTCCGTCGTAGTCCTTGGGGATGATGAGCTGGTACTTGCGTTCCTGGCCGCCCGACGTCAACTTCTCATCTGTGGTGCCGGCATTCGTCGCGATGCTTGCCGTGGAGCCGGAAGGGGTCGACCGGGCGTTGGCGCACCCGGCGGAGGGTCCCGTCGCGTGCGTGCTCGCCGGGGCCGTGGTCCCGGGTGTCGAACCCGGTGAGCCTTTCGTGTCGGCGCTGGTCGAGGGGGCCGACGTCTGCGTGTTCGATGAGCACGCCGCGACCATGCAGAGGGCGACGACGGCGAACGCAGCCCCCAACCACCTTTGGATGGACGGTGTCCGGCTCATGCCCCGACCTCGAGCGCCATGATCCCGCCGGGCCCGGCGGGCCCGAAGAGGATGAATCCGTAGCCCCACAGGATCCGGCCGTCGACGATGGACGGCCCGCATGCCGTCTTGGCCGGCGCGTCCATCGTCCAGAGCGTCTTACCGGTCTTGACGTCGAGGGCGACGAGTTTGCCGAGGTCGGTGCCGCTGAACGCGACGCCAGGGACTGCTCCGACGGGAGCGAAGATCTTCCCGGCGAGCTCTTCGGAGGTCCACCTCTTCGCGCCGGTGGCGGGGTCGAGTCCGAACAGGTGGGTGACGTTGGTGGGCGCGTTGGTCTCAGGATCACCGACGTTGGACGACGCGACGATGGTTCCGTCGACGAACGCGGCCGAGCCGATCTCGCCGCCGAACGCGCTGCCGGGGGTGAGCTGGGTTTCCCAAACGACCTTGCCGGTGTCGCGATCCACTGCGTGGTAGGTGCCGCCCTTGTCGCCGGCACCGACGAGTGCCTTGCCGTCGGTGGTCCATAGGTTGGGCGAAGCGCCGACGTCGGCGTCTTTGCCTTTGGGGTGGGCGGCGGAGAACACGTCGGGGTAGGTGAACTGGGTCGCCCACTTCAGCTCCCCGGTCTTGTAGTTGATGGCGAGCAGCGAGTCCGCCATCGGTGGGGTCGGTTCGGACAGGCCCTGTCCGGTGCCGACGAACAGCAGCCCGCGTTCCTTGTCGACCGCAGGGGTGGACCAGATGCCGGCGCCGGCGCCGGCGGTGGCGTCGCCGGGAGTTGAATAGAACTTCCATCTCTGCTCGCCGGTCTTCGCGTCGAAGCCGGCGATCGACCCGCGGAACAGGTACTCGTCCTTCTTCACCATGTTCTCGAAGCTGGCCGTGCCCTGCAGCACGATGCCGTCGACCACGACGGGCGACGCGCTGATCTGCGCCTGCGGGTGGTCGTCGGTCTTGGCCTTCCACTTCTGCACGCCGGTCGCCTTGTCGAGGCCGACGAGCTGTGAGCCGCTCGACGCGTAGACGAAGTCGCCGTCGATCGAGGGCGCACCCACGATCATCCCTCCGACCATCGACGTCCACACCTTCTCGCCCGTCGCCGCCTTGATGGCCCACACCTCGCCCTTCCAGTTGGCGAAGTAGGCGACGCCGTCGACGACGGTGGGAGTGCCGGTGACACCGACGAGGTCGGGGATGTCCCAGGTCTTCTTCAGGTTGGCAACCGACCCGGCGTTGATCTTCGTCTCGGCGATGTTGGTGCGAGTCTGGGACAGGTCGTGCCCGTACACGGCCCACTGCGTGCCCGACGAGTCAGCGAACGACCCCTTCGGGGCCGTGGTGCCGGCGGCGCCCGCGGTGCCCGCTGATCCGTTCGGCGTCGAGCTGGTGGTGGTGCTCGAGCAGCCGGCCAGCGCGACACCGAGAGCGGCCGCGCCGACCAAGAAGTCCCGGCGGGATGTGTCAGGGCCCGGAAATGAGCGTGGAGGAGTCACCTCCCAAGCCAACCACTTGGCCGGACACTCGTGCCGGACGAGTCCTGAACGCAGGTTCAGCGAATCCGACGGCGTCCCCGGGGCCAGTCAGGACAGGTTGGTGCGGGTGTAGTCGACCACAGCCGCTATCTGCTCGGCGGTGAGACCAGGCGAGAAGGCCAGCATCGTGCCTCGGCCTTGCGCGACCAACGCAAGCTGTTCGTCGCGTGTCAACTTGGTGGTGACACCTTGAAGCGGTGGCCCGAGGTTCCCCTCACCGCTGGTGCCGTGGCAACCGGCGCACTTGACCTTGTAGATGCGGGCCCCGTCCAGACCGAGCTCAGTCGACGGTGTCACCTTCGACGCCGACGCCGATGGGGCTGCCCCCGACCCGGATGAGCCAGCCACCGGCGATGTGGATGCGCCACCGCATGATGCGACCGCACCTGCCACGGATACCGCGAGCCCCACCGAAAGCGCCCGCGCTCGATGCGCAGCCGCTGTTCCCGGACGCCGCGAGGTCATCTTGCTCGACGTGTCATCGGGTGGGTCGCTCGGAGCGGCCGACGGCGGTTGGTGGCGCCGGTGAAGACGCGGTGGGCGTCGCCGGTTGGTAGGCGGGCAGGTGGACTTCGAAACGGGCGCCGCCGCCGGGGGCGTCGCCGACCCGGATCGATCCCTGGTGCGAGGTGACGATCGCCGCAACGATGGCCAGGCCCAGCCCGGCGCCCGAGCCAACGTGGGTGCGGGCATCGTCGAGGGTGTGGAAACGTTCGAAGATGCGGTCCCGGTCGGCAGGAGCGATGCCAGGGCCGTCGTCGTCGACGATCAGTTCGACGGTATCGCCGAATTGATGGACCGTGAAAGAGACGGTCGTGGCCGCGTACCGAGCGGCATTGGCCGCGAGGTTCTCGATCAGCCGAGCGAGATCGGTGTCGCGCCCCGCGACCTGGCCCCCCGATACCCGCGACGTGTCCACGCGGAGGCGAGTTCGGCGAGCGAGGTGGCGGGCTTGGCCGATCACGAGGTCGTCGAGATCAACCGGCAGCGGCGGGGGCGGGTCCGCGGCATCTGCGCGGGCCAACATCAGGAGCTGGTCGACCAGCACCTGGAGCTGGTCCAGGCGGGCGAGCGCGTCGGCGCGGGTGAGCACGATGAGCGTCGGGTCGTTCGCTTCGGTCTCCAGCAGGGCGCGCATCGCGGCGATCGGCGTGCGCAGGTCATGGCTGGCGTCCGCCACGAACCGGTGCTCGCGCTCCACCGCGACCTCGAGCCGGCCCAAGAGCTCGTTGAGCGTGCCCGCCAGACGGTCGAGCTCATCACCCGTCCCGGGAAGGGCGACGCGGGTCCGCAAGTCGCTGTCATCGAGATCCTCGACCGTGCGCCGCATCAACTCGACCGGACGCAGCGACCGTCCGACCACGAGCCACACCAACACGCTGAGCAGGCAACTCCCCGCGACGATGAGCACCGTCAGGAGCCGGATCAGGGTGTCGTGCACTTCCGTCACGTTCTGCGACGAGCGGGCCAGCACCAGCATCAGTTTCGGGTTGTTCGGTGCCCGAGTGGCGAGGACGCGTAGTTCGCCCAGAACGGGGTCTGTGCCCGACACGATCGAGCCGTCGCGTTGGCCCGCCGCGGCGAGTGTCGGCCGTCCCAGCGCCGCAGTGCCGGCGCCCGCCACCTTTCCGGACTCGTCGACGAACTGGACGTAGAGATCCGTAGGTCCTTCGCCCATCGGCAACCCGGACCCGCGGGTGACGGCGCGTTCGGTGAAATCGGCGTCGGCGCGCAACGCGGTGTCGATCTGTCCGGTCATCTCCCGTTCGATGGCGCTGATCACGACGAGGCCGGCTGCGGACAGGGCGCTGGCCACGACCACGAGCGCGCCCGCGGTGATCCGCAACCGCAGCGACAACCGACGGCGACGCCGCATCACGCCGGCTCCTCCACCCGAATCCGGTAACCCAAGCCCCGCACCGTTTCGATCGACGACCGACCGAACGGCTCGTCGACCTTGCGCCGCAGGTGGGAGATGTACACCTCGACGATGTTGGGATCACCCTCGAAGTCACCCCACACGGCGTCGAGCAGCTCGGTCTTGGAATGCGCCTCACCAGGATGATCGAGCAAGAACGCGAGCACCTCGGTCTCGCGTGACGTCAACTCGACGGACACGTCACCCACAAGGCACCGCCGCCGCAGCGGGTCGAGGCGAAGGCCACCAACGCTGGGCCAGTCCACTCGACGCGACGGGCGCCGCAGCAGGGCGCGCACCCGAGCCATGAACACCACCATCGACGCCGGTTTCACCAGATAGTCGTCGGCGCCGGTTTCGAGGCCTTCTGCCTCGTCGAACTCGCCGGCCTTGGCCGTGAGCATCAGGATGGGCGTCCAGTCGTCCGCGTCGCGCAACGCCTGACACAGCCGATACCCGTTCATGCCGGGCAACAGAAGATCAAGAACGATGAGATCGAACCCACCGGCCATGGCCTTGGTCAGACCCTCACTGCCATTGCCGCAGCGTTCGACCCTGAACCCTTCGCCGATCAATGTGCGGCAAAGCCCCTCAGCGACCGCGTCGTCGTCCTCGATCACCAGAATGCGCACCCACCCAGCCTCCCACGCGCCGCGCAGCATCCACCCGCCCGGCACCTGAACCCGTCTTCAGGCAGTACCCCAACGCGCCGAACCTTCACAGGCGATCCTGGTCCCATGACCATTCGCCCACCGACCCCGGCAGCCCATGCTGGCAACAGCAACGCGGTGTTCTCACGGAGACGGCTCCTCATCGTCGGCGCCGCCACCGTGCTCGTCGGCTGTAGCGGAAACGACTCACCGGCCCGAGAAGCTGCCGTGGACAGGGGGCAGCGAACGAATACCAGCGCCACCGGCACATCGACCACACGGGACATCCGTGGAACGACCGTGCCGCCCTCGACCTCCGGCGAGCCGCCGGCTGCGTGCATGCTCACCCCTGAGCTCACGGCCGGGCCGTACTACCTCGGCGGGCATCTCGCCCGAGGTGACATCACCGAAGGCCGGCCGGGCACACCGCTCGAGTTCCAAGTCCGGGTGCTCGCGTTGCCCAGTTGCGAGCCACTCACAGGCGCCGCCGTCGACATCTGGCACTGCGACGCCGGCGGCGAGTACTCCGGTTTCAACGGGAACAGCCTCGGAGCGACCCAGGCCGGCGGCACGAACGACAAGCGGTTCCTGCGGGGCGTGCAGCTCACCGACACCAACGGCGTCGCCACGTTCACGACGATCTACCCGGGCTGGTACGAGGGACGCGCCGTGCACATCCACCTCACGGTGCTCGACGGCGGAACCCTCACTGCGACCTACAGCGGTGGCCACGTCGCCCACGTAGGCCAGGCCTTCTTCGACGAGGCGATCACCACAGAAATGCTGCGCGCTGACGCCTACCAGTCCCACACCGGCGCCCGCACCACCAACGACCAAGACTCGATCTTCGCCCAAGCCGGACCGGGTGCGGTCACCACGATCACACGCAAGAACACCGGCGGCGACCGGGGCTACAGCGGCAAGTTCACCTGCATCGTCGACCCAGCGGCCACACCCCCAGCCGCACCCCTCTTCTGATTCCGACGCGTGTGACCGTGGCGGTTCGGATCAAGCGCGGCGAGCGCGCTGAGCCGGCCGGGCGTTGCCGACCGCTCACCTCTTGTGGTCGAAGAAGAACTTGAACATCAGCTCGGTCGCGTCGATGTCCATCGTCGTGTACCCGAACACCTTTTCGAACGCCGGGACGGGACGGCTGGGCCACGTGTGGCCGCCCCCGACGACGTGGTAGAAGACCGTGTCGGCCTTGCAGTTCTGCCAGGCGGTGCGAACGACGTCCTTGCCGATGTTCTCCACAACCGGCTTGGGATCGCAGCCATTGTGCGCAGCCCAGTTCGCCATCGCCTTCTCGGCGCCTTCGTGCTTGGGTAGCCCGGGAGGCACATCGCCCTTCCAGTAGTTCCGGTCGGCGATCTCCTTCGCGTCGCCCTTCTCGTCCTCGTACGAGACGAACGGATCCTTGTCGCCGTGGAACGCCATCACCGGCACCGGTCGACCATCGCACTCCTTCGGCCACTCCGGCCCGGCCAGCGGGGCCACCGCCGTCATGCGGTCACCGAGCTGACACGCGAGCAGCGACGCCATCTGCGAGCCGTTGGCCATGCCGGTCGCGTACACGCGACTGGGATCCACGCACAGCTCGGCCTCGAGCTGGTCCAGCAGGTCCGAGAAGAAGGTGATGTCGTAACCCGCGGGTTCGGTTCGCACCGCCATCCAATAGGGGATCTTGCCGTCCACCAAACCCGAGGGCGACACCCCGATGAAGTCGTACTTCGCTGCCATGTCGATGAATCCGACCATGGGGGGCACGATCTTGTAGCTGATCACATCAGGATGCAGGCTGAACACGATCGGCATCGGCTTGGTGCCGTCGTAAGACTTGGGCACGATCAGCTGGTACTCGCGTTGCTGGCCACCCGAACTCATGGTCTGGTCGACCGTCCCCGGCGAGACCGGCTTCGCTGCTGTGCACCCTGGCGACGAAGTGGCCGCCATGGTCGTCGTGGTGCCCTGGCCGGCACCGCTATCGCTCACATTCGTCGTCCCAGTGCCCTGCGTGGCGGCGCCGCGCAGATCATCACCGCCCGACGCGCACGCCCCCAGCGCGACGCACCCCAACAGAACAATCGCGAGGATGCCCCTCGAGGACCCTGAAGCCGCGGCGTGGCCACGTAGGCAGATTGCGCGCATACGCAATTCCACCTTTGCCACGCCGCGTCCGCCGGCCCGATGCTGAAGCGCTGTTCAGGTCTCAGGCAGGCGCCGAGGCCCGTCGTACCCCCGGGCCACAGCAGCGAAGCCGCTGTTCCGAGTCCGGCCGATCGTCTCAAGTCGCGTCGGCTCCGCGCTCCGCGAGCTCAGCCACATCTCAACGATACGCGGGCTGACCGCGGGCTGACACGATCGCTGACCGCTCACAATCCGGGTGCCTCTCACCCCGCGGGCTGACCGCGGGCTGGGGTCTTCGGTGGACTCCCTAGCGCGAAGTCAGGCACCCCAAACAGGGTGCCTGACCTGCACTGATTCAATGGAGCGGACGACGAGATTCGAACTCGCGACCCTCACCTTGGCAAAGTGAACGGAACGCCGCACACGATCGCAAACGCCCGGTCTCATTGCATTCTCGGGGCGTCGCGCAGCGCCTGCGGTCGTCTGCAGCCCACGTTGTGTTGGCAAGATGTTGGCAAACGCCTCTCCTCCATGTGCTACAAGTAACACATGACTTCAGTCGGCATCCGCGAGCTCCGTCAACACGCCAGCGAGCTCATCCGTCAGGTCGAGGCCGGCGAGACCATCGAGATCACCGACCGAGGACGACCGGTCGCCATGCTCACCCCGCTCGCCGACCCGGGACCGACCGGCCGCCTCCGCGCCGCCGGCGACCTCGAGGCCGCCGCATCGTCGTTCGACGATCTGCCCAAGCCCCTCAAGCTCGACGCCACCGAGAGCCCGTCGGACGTGCTGGCCCGCTTGCGAGCCGATGAGCGCTGAGAAGGTCACCTACCTCGACTCGTCCGCGATCGTGAAGCTGGTCGTCCACGAAGCCGAGTCCACCGCCCTACGCGCCCACCTCCGCCGGCGCCAACCCCTCGTCTCCAGCGCGCTCGCCCGCACCGAGGTCATCCGCTCACTTCTCCCCTTCGGCGACCAAGCCATAGCTCGCGGCCACGAGGTCCTTGCCACCGTCGACCTGGTCCGGATCAACGACCGCATCCTCCGCGCCGCCGGCGAGCTCGAACCCGCGGAGCTGCGCTCCCTCGATGCAATCCACCTCGCCAGCGCCCAACAGTTCGAGACCGAGCTCCGCCACATCGTCACCTACGACACCCGCATGATCGACGGCGCTCACCTCCTCGGGCTCAAGACCGCCACCCCGACGTAGCGCGCGGCCAGCGAGGCTCTCCTTCTTCGCTGCCTCACAGAGAGACCTAGTCCGACCTAGTCGGGGTTGGAATCCAATAGCCTGAGCCTGCATCAGGCCCAGGGCGGTTCACTGAGCCACGCTGATAGCCAAAGTCGAGGACATCACCGACACCGACTTACAACACGCGACGGGACGCCAACAACCACCAATCGGCGAACGGGCACGATGTACGCTGCCATCAGCACCGCTGTGCGTGAATTCGCGGCCTTCTCTTCTCTCTCTGTCGACGGATCGCCTGCGACTAGCGAACGTCACCTGTTGGCACTGGGAGCAGAAGTCCACGATGCATCGTGTCTTGGGAGATCTCTGACCGGAGGAAAAGTGGCAAAGAGAACTACCGCAACAAGCTGGGGCGAAGTGACCGCAAGGGATGACACGGGATCGATGGTTGACCTCAACTACAACTGCCCACATTGTGGCTATGCCACTGGCGAACTAGTCCTCATCGGCGCCGACAAGGATCTTGATAGTCCCTGGGAGACGGATCAGGTGTGTGGCGTCTGCGACAAAGACGTCATTGTTGAGGTTCCCGACCCCCCCTCATGATTCTGGCGGAGCGACGCCACCGGCCCAGATTATCGGGACCCGGCCCGCATCGGTCGGCGATGACGACTCAACCTGATGCTTCGCGTTCGTCGGTCAGACTTCTGCCCCCAAGCGCCACAGATCGACGGTGCTTCCTCAGGCTGTGAAATGCCGGACGGCCCCAGAACACGCGCCGATCGGTCGAGTCCCGCGCGGTGGTGTACGAGTGCGTCGGGTGCGACGGTCTTCTCGTCAACCTGAGTTGCGGGTGGGCCCGGCAACTCGGGGGTGATTGAATCACGATTCGGTTCGGATGGGAAGCACCTCTTTCGGTCAATGTTTCCGGGGGTTTGGGCGTGCGCGTCTGACCGGTGACGACCTGTCAGTCGACCGGTGCCGGGTGCGCGGCGCGGGGTTCGATCAGCTGGCGGCGGCGTCGATGGCGGGTCTCGGGTCGGTGGCCGGGGTGCTCGAGTGCTTCGGGGTCTTGAGGGTCTCGGCGGACATGTAGCGCTTGGCGATGGCCCACTCGTCGGTCTGCTCGGCGAGCAACGCGCCGACGAGGCGGATCACCGCGGCGCGGTTGGGGAAGATCCCGACGACGTCGGTGCGCCGGCGGATCTCCTTGTTCAACCGTTCCTGCGGGTTGTTACTGCGGATCTTGGGCCAGTGCTCCACGGGGAACGCGGAGAACGCCAAGATGTCGTCTGCCGCGTCGAGCAGCGTGGTGGCGGTATCGACGAACCCGGCTTGGGTGAGCTTGTCGACGACGTCACCGAGTTGTTCCCAGGTGGCGTCGCGGTCGGGTTGCTCGAAGATGGTGCGCACCAGCGTGGCGATCATCGGCCAGTCGCCCTTCGGGATCCGGGTGGCCAGGTTCGCCATGAAGTGCGTGCGGCACCGCTGCCAGGACGACTCGGCGAGGACCGCGGCGATGGCGGCCTTGATGCCGCCGTGGGCGTCGGAGATCACGAGCTCCACTCCGGACAGGCCCCGGGCCACGAGCGAGCGCAGGAACGCCGTCCATGACGCCGTCGACTCGGTCGTGACGATGTCGAACCCGATGATCTCGCGGCGGCCCTCGTGGTTGACCGCGGTGGCGATCACGGCGGACACGTTCACGACCCGGCCGCCCTCGCGGACCTTCTGGGTGAGCGCGTCGATCCACAGGTAGCGATACGGGCCCGCGTCGAGAGGCCGCTCGCGGAACTCGGCGACTTTCGCGTCGAGCTCGGCGGCCATGCGCGACACCTGGGAGCTCGAGATCCCCTCGATCCCCATCGCCTTGACCAGATCATCGACCCGCCGCGTCGAGACACCCTCGACATAGGCCTGGCCGATCACCGTCACCAGAGCCTGCTCGGCGCGGCGGCGCGGGACCAGCAACCAGTCCGGGTAGTAGGCGCCCTCGCGCAGCTTCGGGATCGCCAGGTCGACCGTGCCAACCCTCGTGTCCCACGGCCGCTGCCGGTAGCCGTTGCGCGAGTTGACCCGCTCCTCGGTCCGCTCGCCGTAGCCCGCCTCGCACAGCCCCGAGGCCTGCGCCGACATCAGGGTCTCCGCGAACGCGGCCAGCATCGCCCGAGCCAGGTCGCTGTCACCGTCCTCGCCCGTCAGGTAGTTGTTCAAGAACGCAGACGCGTCGATAGTGGTAGGGACTGTCACCGTGCTCTCCTCAAGTCGTTGTGTAGGAACTGCTTCTTGAGGCTGACGCGGTGACCGTCGCGTCCGGCGGACCCTTGAGGTCCTACCCGCTCTTACACCACTCGCTGGGACTCAACTCGCCGATCGCCGCTAGGCACCTTCCGCAGCAGGCCGGTTGGGGCGATTGGCAAGCGTGTCGCATGGTCCCGCTGCGGGCCGGCCGTGGGCTAGCCACTCGAGTACGGCTAGCCGTCAGTGGGCAGATGCCCTTGGCCTCCGCCAATGGGACCTGCTGGTGCCGTGGACTCCAGCGAATCAGCTTCGACCTGGGTCGTCCATTTGCGCGCGAAGTCCAGCTGGCGGCTGGCCTCGTCCTTTCGTTCCTCATCGTCGATCAGCAAGAGGAGGCCGGTTATCGCTACGAGCGAGAATCGATTTACGAAGGCAACCACAAGTGCGAGCCACGGCAGAGGGCTATTTCGAATCAGGCTGCGGACGAGTGGTTGTCCGCGACCTTGGTGATTGAGCTGCCGATCGTAGGCTGCCGCAAGGGCTTCCTGCGCTGCCTCTGAACCGCATCCTCTGAGTATCACGGCGGTGGATACCCCGAGCCGGACATATGCCTCGCGTAGTTCCTCCTCGGTGGGACGAAGCGCTTCAAAGAATGCGGCGATGGAGCGATCGAATTCGCGGCTCCCAAGCTTGGACGCGATTGAGCAGCGAATCGACATCGTCGCGGCACTGTCATCCCCGTACCCGTCGAGAAAGTCAAGCGCCTCTTCTGGACTTCCGCTTCGGTCGAGCGCGACGGCAGTCCACACTGCCACGACCAGGTCGCCCCCTCCCTGTGCGGCAATCCGGAATCGCTCGAGCTGAAGGGGTCTGGCCCACGCCAAGGCATACGACCTCGCCAGTGCCGAAAGCACCGCAGGTTCTGTGGCGAACGGATGTAACCGAGGCATCTCAAGGCAGGCTTCTGCTCGGACAGGGTCGCGCAATGTGCCGAGGCAACGGACGTAGGTAGCAACGGCAATTGCATCAACACTCACACCGCTTTCATCCATCCGCGCAAGAGTCCGGTCGCAACCGGCGAGATCCACCTTGTTCGCATAGGCATGGAGCAGCATGCCCCAAGCCATGCGGTCGGGGGTGATCCCGGCCTGGATCATGCTCTCGAAGACGCGTTGCGCCCCGATAGCGTCACCGCTCCTCGCGAAGGCGTTGAGGAGAGTGCCCCAGGCGACCCAATTAGGGGTGATCCCGGCCTGGATCATGCTCTCGAAGACGCGTTGCGCCCCGATAGCGTCACCGCTCCTCGCGAAGGCGTTGAGGAGCGTGCTCCAAGCGACCTCATTAGGGGTGATCCCGGCCTGGATCATGCTCTCGAAGACGCGTTGCGCCCCGATAGCGTCACCGCTCCTCGCGAAGGCGTTGAGGAGCGTGCCCCAAGCGACCTCATTAGGGGTGATCCCGGCCTGGATCATGCTCTCGAAGACGCGTTGCGCCCCGATAGCGTCACCGCTCCTCGCGAAGGCGCTGAGGAGGGTGCCCCACATGATGTCGTCCGGGATGATTCCGGCTTGGATCAGGTCGTCGAAGACACGCTGAGCGCCAGCGGCGTCACTGCTCTTCGCGTGAGCGTTGAGGAGAGCGCCCCACGCCATATCGTTGGGGGCGATCCCGGCTTGGATCAGGTCGTCGAAGACGCCTTGTGATCCGGCGGCGTCTCCGCTCTTCCCGTACGCGTTGAAGAGTGTCCGACGGATGATCTCGTTGGGGGCGATCCCGGCTTGGATCAGGTCATCGAAGACACGCTGGGCGCCAGCGGCGTCACCCCTCTTCGCATAGGCGTTGAGGAGAGTGCCCCACGCCATGTCGTTGGGGGTGATCCCGGCTTGGGTCATGCGTTCGAAGATGCGTTGCGCTCCGGTAGAATCACCGCACTGGGCGTAGACGTTGAGGAGAGTCCCCCACGACTTTTCGCTGGGTGCAGTTCCCGTGTTGATCAGTTCGTCGAAGACAAGCTGAGCGCCGGCGGTATCACCGCTCTTCGCGTAGGCGGTGAGGAGGGTCCGACACATGCTGTCGTTAGGGGCAATCCCGGCTTGGATCAGGTCGTCGAAGACACGCTGAGCGGCGGCGGTATCACCGCTCTTCGCGTAGGCGGTGAGGAGGGTTCGGAGGATGATCTCGTTGGGGGCGATCCCTGCTTGGACCAGGTCGTCGAAAACGCGTTGTGCTCCCGCGGCGTCACCGCTCCTTGCGTACGAATTGAGGAGCGTGCCCCAGGCGACCTCGTCGGGAGCTATCCCGGCGTTGACCATGTCGCCGAAGACGCGTTGTGCTCCTATGGCGTCGCCGCTCTGCTTGGTGAACGCGTTTAGGAGCGTGCCCCAGGCAATCTCATCGGGGATGATTCCAGCCCTCACCATGTCGTCGAAAACGCGCTGCGCACCGGTGGTGACACCACACCTCGCGTATGCCTTGACCAAAGCGCCCCAGGCCACCTCACTGGCGACGATCCCGCCGCCAACCATGGCGTCGAAAACGCGCTGCGCACCGGCTACGTCGCCACACTTCGCGAACGCGTTGACCAACGCTCCCCAGGCCACCTCACCCGGGATGATCCCAGCGCTAACCATGCCGTCGAAAACGCGCTGCGCACCGGCTACGTCGCCACACTTCGCGTATGCCTTGACCAACGCTCCCCAGGCCACCTCACCCGGAATTATCCCAGCGCTAACCATGCCGTCGAAAACGCGCTGGGTGCTGGCCGGATCGCCGATATTCGCATACGTATCAACGAGGATGCCCCAATCGATTTCGGTCGGGGCGAGTCCTTCCTGGATCATGAGATCTAGTGCCCGCTCGGCCCGCAAGGGTTCTGCCGACTGTGCGTAGGACTGAAGGAGCGCTGTCCATTCCGACTCTGGTGGAACCTCTCCCAACTCAAGGGATCGATCGATGCGCGTTTGAAGGAGCTGTGCGTCCCGAACAGCCTCACGGCGAGACTCCGCCTGGCTCTGAACCCACTTTCCCGAGCTGGGAGAACCAGACCTGACAACCGGATTCCGTGGCTCAGGCGGCGGTTGCGGCAGCTTGTAACTCGTCACAGTTGCCCCGCGGTCAGGGGCGCATTCGAGGAGTGGTAGACGATCGACAGCAACACCGTTGCTCTGGTCATCCCGACATACAGGTCCTCATCGTTGGGATCGACTGGGCTTTGGTTTCGTCCTAGGACGAGGACGACCGCTCGTCGCTCAAGACCCTTGAAGGAGTCGACCGTGACTGGGCTGAGTCCTCGACGCCGAAGCTCGCCCTCTTCGCCTTGCCTTAGCCCGCTCGTAAGAATTACGGGATCAAGGCCCTCCGCACGTAGCTCTTCCACATGGCGGGATACGACATCCGGCATGGGATCCTGGTTCGAGTACGGATTCAACATCACCTCTGCTGGCAGTGGACCCCTAGGTGGACGGTCGTAGACGATCTCGAACCGGCGTTCGACCGCCTCAATTATGCGATCCCCATTCCTGAAGTTTCGCCTAAGCAGGATGCTGTCACCATCCCGGGTGGAATCGGGGCGCTCCCAAGTCAGGCCCGCGCGTTCGCGTCGTGTCGTTTGGTGGGGGTCGACGAACACGCCATACAGATCTCCCGGGCCGACGAGGGTGGACAGGTAGGAGAAGGCCGGTTCCCATAGGTCCTGGGCCTCATCGATGACGATGGCTGCGTAGCTATCGTCCGAGTTGGCTGCTCCACTGACTACGGCATCCCAGAACAACTCGCTTCCCAGGTAGGCACGACCCTGCTCCGGTTCCACTTCGCTACCGAGCAATTCCGCAACCTCCCGTGCAGCCACGGCGGATTCTGCTTCGGCACGACGGAAGGGCGCCATCGCTGCTTCGCCGGCGAACCGCACGAGCAGCTCCTCGGGCGTACAGACTTCTACGGAACCGCCACCATCCTGACGCACTGTGCGAATCTCCTCGGCTAGCCGCTCTGAAAAGCAGAGGTACAACGAGGGGCGTCCCGCGATCTGGCTTCGCTGTAGACCGAGTTGCAAGGCCAGAACAGTTTTCCCAGTGCCCGCAGCTCCTTCAACATAAAGACAGTTCGAGGTCAGAACGCTTGCCTTCTCCGACATGGCTGTTTCCGCTAGCTGGTTCAGATGTTCATGGGAGTCCGCAACGAATGCGGCCAGACCAGTCACCCGTCGTGACGGAGCGAGGAGCACCTGGGTTTGGTTTAGGCGGACCGGCGAGTTGTCGGGCGTACGCGTGGGAATCGGATTCGCCCCAAGTATTTGCCTTAGTCGCTTCAATACACGAACGGCCACCTCTTCGGACGGCCTTGCGGAGGGGCAGAAAGTGTCGCGAAATAGGGTGAATCGCTGATCGTTCGCCCAGCCGGTAGTTCCGACCTCGGCAGAAGTCAGATTGCCGAACAATACGCAGCTACCAATTCTGGGAAGCGATCCGGCTGAAAGAAGCCCGTCCCTTCGGGAGCGGGTTAGGAGTTCGTACAGCAGGTATTCCTGCCGTTGCGCCTGGACAAAGGGGCCCTCGCTGACGACATCACGACCGGACTCGCCGGGTCGTGTCCACTGGCCATCGTCGTCGACAGTGAACGACGTCCACCCCTTCACCTCGACGATCAGCACCCCCGAGTTTGGGATCGCAACCAGAAGGTCGGCGTCGGAGTTTCCGCTCTCGCGGAGCGGGATCGTATTGAGAACCCACCAACCCTCGCCGTGAGGCCCGGCCGCCTCAATCGCGACCTCAAGCGCCCGCCGGGCCTCAATTTCTGTGCCGCACATAGTGAATCCTCAAATTGGTTGGGCGGGTCTGCTGGCCTGATCGATCCTAAGTCTTCTAACGCCTTTGCCAGTCGGCGGACTCGTCCACCTCCCCCGCGAGGGGGCGCCGAAATCCTTTGGGCGCGCTAGCAAATTGACGGACAGGAGGTCGCGTGCGAGGTCTACATCATCGACGGCCCCGACCTGCCTTGTGTTCCGCTCGGTCAAGCGGCCGAACAGCAACGGTCGCCATCGACTCCCCTTCCCTTCGAGGTCGGTATTCCGTCTTCCCGAGTCGCACAGCAGATCACCCCGCCGGCGTTCCGGGCGAGCCGACCGCACGCTTGTCCCGCGCCTCGACGGTGAGCCAAGTAGCGACATCAAGCAGCCGAAGGTCGGTGACGTGGCTCGGCACAGCGTCCCCGGCGCGCTCTCGAAGACGATCGACGGCGTCGCCGAGCGCGGGCTCTGACCAAGCCTCAAGCATCGGCTTCCACCAGCGCATGGAGGATGTAGCTCCGAGCGCCTGCTCGACGAACGAGTCGCGGATCGGGACCAGTCCTGGCCGTTTCACCGCAAGCAGTTTCGACGCCCGGGTCGGCCCGATGGTCTCCAGGCCACGCAGGCGGTCGTACAACAAGGACGCTGGTGATCCATCGGCCAGGACTTCAGCTGCGCGCCCAGTTCGAATGCTGACGTCGGTTGGAATGCCCCGCAGCAGGCTGGAGAATGGTTGGGTCTCGTCGTCGAGCAGCAGCACGCCGGCTCTTGGGTCGATCTCGGCCGACAACAGCGCACAGGCGTAGAGGTCAGCGCCGGTAAACCGATCGAAGGGGCCTTGGGCGGCGAGCGTGTCGAACATTCGACCCCGGTAGGCCGTCCAGTACGAGCGAAGTCGCTCAATGTCGGCTGCGTCCGCGATCCGACGCAGCTCGTTCGACCAACTCATCGAGCGGCCGGCAGGTCGTCAAGCCCGCCGTAGCGGCAGACTGCGTTCGACCGATGCCGCACGACCTTGCCGTCGGCGTGGTCCTCAGTTTTGTCATCGCAATACTGAGGGCAACTCCTTCCGTGCCCCTTAGCCTGTGGTGTCTTCATGGCTCCTACCGTGGTCTCGGGCATCAGTCAGCGCGCCTTCTTTGCACGGTTGGCGTCGTTTTCGGCTCGGCGTCTTGCCTTCAGCTCTGCCTCGGTGATTCCGAGTCGAGCAGCCTCCATCTGGTCCCGCTGTCGCTTTGCCGCTGCCTTGCCTGCGGACGTGGCCTGGGCGGGAATTGGCTTCTGAGACTGTGCAGCGAGCCCGGTCTTTGGCTTCGGTGGCCGGGATTTGCCGGCGCTCGTCACCTTGCTACGCCCAAGCGCTGGCGACGGCAAGCGCTTCGAGGCCGATGTTTGGCCAGGTGTGCTTTTGCCGACTCGAAGGTTGATCTTCTCGGCGATGATCGACCGCGTACGCCTATTGGGGCTTTCGTCGATTCGCCCGTGCAGTCGGTCGATGAGCGTCTTGAGCTCCGCCAGCGATGGTCCGCTCCAGAACTGACCGAAGCACTTGAGACAGCCCGTTCGAGCTGCGCAGATTCGATCGCTGAGGGGAACCTGCCTCGCCATCGAGCGGTTGGCTTCTCCGGGTGGTCGAGTTCCGCCGCAGTCGGCGTAGAGATGCACCTTGTCACCCCACATCGTCACGAAGACCGTGGTTGCAGGGGTCCAGTACTTGACCGAGCGCGGGCGATCAGCGGTGATCCACGACGGGGCAGTGAAGAGCGATCCAGACTCCGGGAGCGCTATGCCACCCGCGGCACTACCGGCATGGGTCGGCGAGACAGGTCGCGATGGTCTGCGAGGGCTTGACGCCGGCTTGGCACTCTGCGGCCGGATCGTCCTCCCCTCTCGTTCCATAACCTCCTGCACCAGCACGCGCGTCTGGCAGTTCACCGAGCCGGCGCCATTGACAGCGGCTCGGAGCTGCTTCAATTGCCCAGGGGTGATCGACAGCTGCGCCGCAATGACCTCGGCGCTATCTGCTCCGATGCCCGCAGCTCCCGACCGACCGCCGCTCAGCAAACCAGAGAGTCGGCGCAGCTGATCGACGCTCGTGCCGAGCTTCACTGCGAGCTGTTCCCGCTCCTTGGCTCCCACTGCCTATGCCCCCGCCACATCCGACGCTGCACGGATACCAGCAGATCATCGCGCGTGACGCTAGGCGATGCTGGGTTCCATGCGTAACGGCTCTGGTGCACGTGCAGACGCGAGCTGCTTCTCCCAACCTGTTTCGATCGCCGCGAGACTCGGTTCCAGGCGAGCGGCCAGCGAGCCAGACCTGGTGCACGCATCTATGGAGGACCTCCTCTCGATCGCCGGAATCCACGGACAGAGTCCCGCGTGCTGGACGTCCACACGACCGTCCTCATCGCCGACCCGGTCTCTCTGCATCGCAGATGTCGAACCCGCAGGCGGAACTACTCGCTTGTACGCAGCTGTACCTGACCGAGACCTTACGAGCGCGTTCCGTGTCTGGGCCTGTCCGTGACGTTCAGCGATTCCCTCGTCCTTTGGCTTCGATGGGTGCGCAACGGGCTTTGCCGAACTCTTGCGCCAAGTCGGCGGCGAGGCCTTCAACAAGTTGTTCCTCGGCAAGGATTTAGCCGCCGGTCGGGCGCGTCGCTGATCCGCCGTCAAGAGCCAGTTGCTGCGGCATGGAGCCAGTCACGGCGGCCACGACCGTCCTGGGCACGGCTACTGGTGGTCGAAGGTCGTCGCGGCACCTCGGAGAAGGCCAAGCCAGGGAGATGGTTCCGCCTTCCTCCATCCGTTCTTGGTCGGCGTTTTCCTGCTGTGGGTCACCACAACCCCGTAGCGCGCGCGTGAAACCATCACGTGGAGCACCCGCAGCTCCTCGGCGAGCTCAGCCTCCGTTTCGGATCGGAAGTCTGGGATGTGACCGCCTTCCAGGCCGACGACGACTACCCAGTCAAACTCTTGGCCCTTGCCTTTGTGGCCTGTCAGGAGATGAAGACCGGGTGCGACGGCGGCATCCGGGGCCGGCGATGACCGACATGATGCGACGGCCTCGGTCACGGATTGCCCGTCGGCCAAGGCGCCTCGCAGCGCGTCGCAAGCGCCTGCTAGTTCGTTGAGGGTCTCGGCATCAGCCGGTTCCACCAGCTCGCGGCAGAGATACTCCAGTCGATCGAGAGTCGCGGTCTCGGACCCGCCACCGCTTACAGCCTCCCGGACGGTCCGTTTGATGAGCTCAACCACCCGCGGGACGTGAGTGGGCAATGACCAGTCCTCGAACGCGACTCCCATACCCTCGGCCTCCGCTCGGAGAGCGTCGAAGCGCGACCCACGCCTGCCGATCACGCCGATCGACAAGTTGGGGTCCTTCGAGATGTCTCCGATGAGTGCAACAAGGGCCGACGCCTCTTGTGCCGTGTCGTTGCGCTCAAGGCTGATTACGTGACCTTCATCTGGCCATCGGTCCGGGTCCCCGCATTCGAGTTCGGTGATGCCCATGTGCCCTGCGAGGGCATTGACAGCCCCGAGTACGGCCGGGGCAGAGCGGTAGGACCTGTTGAACTCCACGACCTCGGGGTCCAGGTCTCGGATGCGCTTGAAGACCTCCACGGGGTCGGCGCCGGCGAACGAGTAGATGCCTTGTGCTGGATCGCCGGCGTAGGTGACCGTGTCACCTCCGACCGCTCGAACCATGTCGTACTGCATCAGCGAGAGGTCTTGAACCTCGTCGACCATGACCATGGCGAAGTGGGCCCTGTAGAGCCCGCCAATCTCAGGGATCGCGAGCAAGCGAGCTGCGTGGCGGATGACGTCGTCGTGGTCAAGGCGCCGGTCCTCCCGAAGTCGAAGTTCGTACGCGATGGCTGCCTTGTGCCCGCTCGCCACGATGCTGTCCATGACCTCATCGTCGTCGAACGGCCCGCTCTTGGCTGTGCCGAGCGCAGCGTCGAACGCATCACTGTTTCGAAAGGTGATGCCGAGCTTGCGCCGTTCACGGTTGCGCCATACGTCCTCCGGCATCGATACATCGGCGGGCACGCCCACCACAGTTCCGTGAGCCTTGACCACACGGGCAGCCAGCCCGTGAAAGTTGGTGACGGAGACGCGTTGGTGCCAGCCGGCGCCTACCACGGCCCGCATCCGCGACGCGAGATTCTCCTTGGCCTTGTTGGAGAAGGTGATCGCAAGGATCTTCCTCGGCGCTCGGACCTCGCCGCGGGCGAGGACGCCGTACGCGCGGGTCGCGAGTGCTTCGGTCTTGCCACACCCGGCAGGCGCGATCACGAGAACGTTCCCGATCGGAAGGTTCGTGAGTCGGTCCTGTTGGGCGTTGGTCTCCATGTCATGTCACCGATTGAAGGAGGGTGTTCAGCGGTGTGAGCGTCAAGGCCTGGGCCGCGGTGATTCCGTTCGCGACGGCGATCGCAGCTGCCACCTTGTGTTTCGACTTCCGGCAGTACGCCCACAGCATGTCGCGGGTGATGTCCCCCATCGTCGCCGCGCCGGTCGTGTCCAGCAGCGACCGTTCGCTGATCGACGGCGAGTGGAGAATCATCGCGAGCACGGCCGAGACGCCCAGCGCGTCGACGTAGACACCCTCGAGATCCGGGTCGCACACTACGTACCCGGCCTTCTCCAAGTCGCCGGGCGCGACACCGATCTTGTCGGCCCAGTCCGCGCGGGCGTCCTCATCGACCAAGCCGGTGAGCGGGAGATCGAACCCGACCGGCCCGAAGAGGTCGTAAGCGACGGTGAACAGACCCGCTCCGTCGAGATCGAAGATCGAGACTCCGAGTCGATCGAGGTTGACGTCGATCAACTGGGCCACTCGTTCGATGAGTATCCGGTCCGACACGCCTTCCACGACGATGACTCGCCGCGCTGTCAGGGGTTCGATGAGCCGGTGCGACCAATACCGGATGGTGATCTCGTGCTGGGCGATCGGAGCCCCAGGAGCCAGTTGCCGTGCTTGTCGGTCGGCGCGAAACGCCACGATGTCCATCGGGTTCATCTGACCGACGACGAATGGCGAGTGGGTCACAAGGATTCGCTGGCCGGTGTTTGCGCGCAGTGACTTCGAGATCGAACGTTGCGCGGTGGGGTGCAGGTGCGTCTCTGGTTCGTCGACTGCCACGATCCTCGCCGACTTGTGGGACATCCCCAGCAGAGTCAGTACTGAGAGCGCTCTGACGCCGTCGCTCTGCTCAGCAAGTGGCACGTTGTGGCCACCGTCGTCAACCGTGACTGTGACGCCTGACAACGGGTCCTCCAGGATCTCTGCTTCGGAAACGACTCGAACGTCCGCCTCTGCGATAGGCGTCGGCAGCGCGTCAGTCAGAGCGCTGGCCAGTTCGCCACGGAAGGTCTTCAGCGTCGCCGAGCCATCCAGGGCCGATCGATAGCTGTCGGCCGCGGCGCCGAGTGCGGCTGCGTCCGCGGCGAGATCGAGACCCGACAGCAGCGAGCGAACCGCGCCTCCGCTGGCGCCGCCCAGTTCTCGGAGAAGCGACCGTGCAGCCGGCACGAATTGGAACGCAATCGTGGAGAGCTGGTCCTTGGTGGGCGCTTTCGAATGCCCGCTGTCGGGAAAGAAGCGCTTCACGACCTTCTGATCGGGATCGGTGGGGTCGAGCGTGGCCTCCAGAACCACGACAAGAACCTCTGGCGGACCGGTCGTTGTCTCGTCTGGAAACGCTGCACGGTCGTCGACGTCGATTCCGTCGAGTGTGACCGTGAGGATCAACGGAGCACTCGGGTCCGTGAAATCACGAGGGGAGATGGACGCGGCCACCTGACCGTGTGCCATGCCGAGGCACAGGTGGAGAGCACGGACGATGCTCGACTTCCCCGTATCGTTCGGTCCCACGAGCACGAGATGATCCCGCACGTTGATCTGACCATCCGGCAAGCGCCGGTAGTTGGACCAGCTCACTTCCTTGATCTTCAAGTCGCACCCCGCTGCATCCCGTGGCTCACGTAGACGTGCACGAGCCCGTCGTGACGATAGGTCGCACGGGCTCCGCGCCGCCCGATGTCGGAAACAACCCCGGCTTGACTGGGATACACCTCAGTCAGGAAGGACGAACGAGATACCTCGCGGTGGCGACGCTCGTCGCCACCCTCGGGCTTCGAGTTCAGCGATGACCGCCTTGCGGAGACCGTCCCAGCGATTCGGATCCTGCAGTGGGATCAGCTCATCGAGAGCGTGCCACAAGCCAGGTTGGCCGCCGAAGTAGAGGGCGCCGTCTTTGAGACGTGCATGGCGCCGACCCCAACCATCAAGAAGATCAGCGAGTTCGGCGACGCTTCCGACAGGGACCGCCTTGGTGCTGTCGAATCGACCGCCCGTATCGTCGACCATCGTGCGCAACGCGGCTTGGGCCTTGCGCTCGACCGAAGTTAGATCCTTCGACGAGGGAACCTCGGGCACCTCGTGTCGGAGTCGCCGACCTCGTGGTAGCGAGCCACCCTGCTTTGACATATGGACGACCTCCTTCGAGCGGGTTGGCCACAACCGAGCCAGGACGCGACCGTAGCGGTCAGAAGCACTCCTCGATGTCGACGACTACGCAGGCGCTCGCCTGATCGGCGGCGTCGATGACGATCTCGAGGAGCGACTCGCGGTCTGCGACGAGGATGGCGTTCCAACCGAGGGTGGAGGGCATCGTGTAGCCGAACCGTTCCGTGACTGCCACATCGATCGCCACCCCCATCCACCACACGACGAGCCACCCCGCGACGGCCTGGCTTCCCGCGCCTTCGAGACAGTCGAACACGGCATCCGAGGCCTCGCCTGGCAGCTGGGAAGCCGAGAGGATCGCCGTGACGACCTCGTCCAGGTCCACGCCGTCATCATCGTCATCGAAACCACCGGCTTCGTCGCTCATGCGTCCCTCGGATCAGCCACGGCGCAGACTGCCGCCGCGTTCGCCGGCTCATTCCAGCAGACTGGCGGCCGACATTCAGAAGGTGGAGACGACGGGATGAGCAGCGCGGCACCAGAGATCAGTTGGCCAATCGAGTTCTTCGGTCGGCTTCGCAAGCTCGCGCCGGCCGACTCGCACCGGGTGCTGGGGGCATTGGAGCTGCTGGCCGAGGACCCGGACCATCCCTCGTTGAACATCGAGAAGCTGGCCGGTAGGGCGAAGAACTTCTGGTCCATCCGGGCCTCGCAGAGCATCCGGGTGCTGCTCGTCAAGGAAGGCAACCTCTACTGCGCGGTCGACGTCGGCCCGCACGACGAGCTGTACGCCCGGGCCGAGCGCAGCCGATTCGTCGCGGACCCTCGCCGCGGGATTATCAAGCTGGTCACGCTCGAGGTAGACGAGCCGCGTGCCGTCCCGGCCCCGAGGGCGGCCCAAGCGTGGTCGGCACCAGTCGTCGAGATCGTCCGGCCGCTCGATCACTGGTCGAATCCGGAACTCATTGAGGCGGGTTTCTCGCAAGACGAGATCAGTCAGCTCCGAGAGTGCGCGGACGACGAGGACATCCTCGCCCTCGCAATCGAGGTCGACGATCGCTTTGAGCTCGCCCTCGAACTGGTCTCGACCACGCCCGACCAGTGGCGGTCACCAGCGATCGATGAGGAGGCCGAGGCGGAGGAACGTCTGCGTGTCGCTGTCACCGAACACGGTGCTCTCAGTGGGTTCACCCGGTTCTTCTCGCCCGAGGAGATCGGCAAACTGGCCGCAGCCCCGATCGAAGACTGGATGATCTTCCTGCACCCTCAGCAGGAGTCAGCGATCAACAAGCGCTACGACGGTCCCGCCAGAATCCGAGGAGCCGCCGGCACCGGAAAGACCGTGGTCGCCCTCCACCGAACAGCCGCCCTGGCCGACCGCTTCCGCGACGAAGAGCCAGGCGCGAGGGTCTTGTTCACGACCTTCATCAAGTCGCTCCCGCCTGTGTTCGAGCACCTGTACGAACGTCTGCCCAACAGTCGCCCGGACGAAGTGGAGTTCGTCCACATCGATAAGTTGGCCAGCCGCATCTGCGCCGAGGACGACCGGCGTCCAACAACCAGTCCTCGCGACATCGACGCTGCATTCGCAACCGCGTACCGGCGCGTCGTCACGACGGACTCGCCTCTCGCCGGCTTCTCCCGGAACTACTTACGAGAAGAGATCGCCGCAGTCATCAAGGGCCGAGGCCTGGCGAGCTTGGATGACTACCTCAACGTCACACGCAGCGGCCGCCGCACACGATTCACCGAACCGATGCGGCAGCAGGTGTGGGGTCTGAAGGACGCGTATGCCGAGGAACTGGCAAACCGAGGCACCGTTGACTTCGCCGATGTGATCCTCATGGCGCGTGACCACGCTCGGCGCCGAACGCAGGCGACCTTCCGTGCTGCGATCATCGATGAGGCACAAGATCTGACACTGGTCGGTCTTCAACTCATCCGGGCCCTGGCCACCGACCCTGCAGGGAGTCGACCCGACAGCCTGCTCATCGTCGGCGACGGTGCCCAGCGCATCTACGCGGGAGGCTTCACGCTTCGTCAGGCGGGGATTGAGGTTCGTGGCCGCACGGTCGTGCTGCGCCACAACTACCGCAACACTGCCGAGATCCTTGCGGCTGCCCAAGGCGTCGCTGGCGACGAGCCTGTCGAAGACCTCGCGGAGGACTTCAAGCGCGCCGAGGAGAGCGCTGAGACGGGACGGTCCGGTCTGAAGCCGCGTCTGCTGACGTGTACTTCGGACGGTCAGATGTGGGACCTCGTCGCGACGGCGATCGCCGAATTGGTCGCGCAGGAAGGTGTTGAGTTCGGCGACGTGGGCGTGTTCGTGCCGACCAACGCAGCCGTGACCACGGCCAAGAACGCCCTCGAGCATCGCAGGGTGCCGACGCTCACCCTTGATCGCTACGAGGGCATCCCGACTCCCCACGTGAAGATTGGCACCTACTTCCGTGCAAAGGGCCTCGAGTTCAAAGCCGTGCTTCTCCCAGGGCTGAACGAAGCCGACTATCCCCGTCCGCGCCAGCCCGACCAGTCCGACGCCGAGTATGAGGAGTACCACTCACTCGCAATAGGCCAGCTGTTCGTCGCCATGACGCGCGCCCGCGACGTCCTTCAGATCTTCTCCACGGGCACAGTCAGCCACTTAATCGCAGCGGCCAGCGACTCGTTCGAAGAGTCGAAATGATGGCCCCGAACCTCGACAGGCTGCTGACCGACCCTGAATTGTCTAGCTACCGCGAGTCGTTGCTGGAACAGCTCTTCTGCGTCGAGTTGATCGAAGCATGTTGGCTTTCGGGCCTGGGGGTCGTTGAGATCGCACACTCGCTGGTCGACTTTCGGGGCTACGACCTGATCGCAACATGCAACGGCGTGATTCGGCATCTACAGCTCAAGGGCGCCGCCGGAGCCAAGACACCGCGTCTGGCCGTGCATCGCAGCCTTGAGGACGTACCGGCGGGCTGCCTCGTGCTCATCAAGCCCGCGGTCAGCGGCGAACGAATCAGCATGTCGTATCGGTTCTGTGGCGATTCCGCCAACGAAGGCGCACCGGGCCCGTTCACGATCGATGCATCGTGGACGAAGGCGAAGAACAGCCGCTCCTCGATCGGAGACGACGGAATCCCCTACAAGGCCGATCGCAAGAACCACGTCTATGTGCCCATGGGGGCCTTGGAGCCGATCAAGGGCGCCGAGACGAAGGCAGAACTCGTGACGCGCCTCTTTGGCCGGCCGAGGGGCATCACATTGTGACGTCCGGGGCAGCCTCTGCGACCGGCCAGCCGATGGGTCGACGCCGCCGGAGTTGGCCGCCATCAACCGGGTCGGTGGCTCGGCGGTGGCTTCCTCAGTCACAGCCGGTGTCTACCGACTAGAACACAGTTCGTGAGCGACAAGACGGGAGTGGCGGGTGGATGTCTTCGGACTGCGTGAGAAGCTGATTGGCGACCACCGCCGCTACGTCACGTCGTTCATCGAGATCCAGGATCAACGGATCCGCGACCGGGTCGAAACCGCTCTCGACCAGGGCCACCTTTGGCCCGAGCCGCGTATCGGCCTGAACCCCACCTTCGAGCCCGGCGGCCTCATCGACGACCTCGTCGCCGACGGGCGCCTGCACACCGACTGCCGCGACATCTTTCGAGTCGGCGAGGATGACGAGAATCCGTTCGGCGAACCGATGCGCCTGCACCGCCACCAGAACCAAAACGTCATGTTCCGCAGGTACACCGGCCAAGAGGGGGGAGACGAACGCGACGAGATCCTGCAGGACCCGCCCGACATCATCCTGACCAACTACGTGATGCCGAGCTCGTCCTCACCCGTGTCCGCGACAAGCAGCTCGTCCGTGCGGCACGGGGTCTCGACTTCCTGGTGCTCGATGAGCGCCAGACGTATCGCGGACGCCACGAGGCCGACGTCGCTCTTCTGGTCCGTCGCGTTCGGGAGGCGTGCCAAGCCAACGATCTGCGCTGCATCGGAACGTCCGCCACGCTCGCCCCAGCTGGGACGCTGGGGGAACAACAACGAGAGGTGGCGCGAGTCGCCAGCCTCCTGTTCGGCACCGAGGTGAAAGCCGGCAGCGTGCTCGACAGAAGGATGACGATGTCGAAATCGGCGCGGACCGAGAGGGCCTCGGCCACCGTTGCAGTTGCGCCGGCAGTGCCGTTGTCACCGCCGTTGACTGCATGGGCAGCAACGCAATACTTCGGTCCCGCTTTGGCGACCGATGCTCTCAAGCTGAGCGCCACGCAAGTCGTCGGCCTTCCGGCGCTCAACCCTTCGCCAGTGTGCGCCACGGGCGCGGATACTGCTCGCTCGGCGATGGAATCGACTGGTGGGGACGCGTGGTGCTCATCGCTAATTGAACTCGGCGAGTTCATATGCGAGGCGTTCGGTCTCAATGACCGATCAAAACACGACGTGTTCGAGGGGTGGCAGAAACGCCTCCCGAAGTGGCGCTAGGTGGAGACGAGATGGCGCGGGAAGTCGGCGGTTCAGGTACTGGTTCCATCCGAGTGGTCGCGACGCTGGCGGACGTTCCCAAGGAGTCCGTCAGCCAGGATCCACTGGGTTTCGGACCAGCGGCCGAACGTCTTGCCGACATATTCGCTCCGGCGCTGACGGTGAACACCAATCGCGTCCGTTACTACCAAGCGGTAGTCGCGGGCTTGCAGCTCGCCGCCGAATCAGGAAGCGCCGATGTACGCCGTGGAGTCCTCGAACTCGAAAAGGCGTGGGCATTGTCCACGTACCTCTCCAACCGTGACGTGGGTGACTCACCCAGGTCGGGGCTCGCCGGAATCAGTTACGTAAGAACGGCCGCCCGTCCCGACAACGTGCGCCAGCGGCTCGACTACCAATTGTTTCAGCGAGGCAGCCAGGCTCAACAGGGGATGTGGGGCCTATACCGGCGTTCCGCCACGAGATTGCTACTCATCGAGGATGACATACCGACGGGTCTGGGACAGCGCCTGGCGAAAGGCTTCGTCGAGTCCATCGATTCATCCCTTCGGCGCGCCTTTGTGGGTCGGACTGCGACGGCTACCACGGCAGCACTTGCGCTCTTCGGGTCCAGAGCCGGCCTGTTCGCCCCTCTCGATCCCACGACCGCCGAAGCGATGTGGGACGCACTGCGTGCTGACCCGAACCGCCGAACGTCAGCGCGAACGATACGCGGCGTTCGCGGGGGCCAATCCGAGTTGCTGACCGCGTTGCGAGCCGTGCCGCCGTTCCAACTTTCCGCGCAAGCGGCTCTCTCGCTCGAGGTCTGTTTCGTTGGCCTCATCCGACACCTCGATGCCGCGGTGGAGACAGCGACCATCGAGGGCTGGGTCCGGCCCACGGAGGTGCGAGGAAACCTCGTGCTCAAGAAGGCCCTCGGTCAATGGCAGCAAAGAAGTCGGGCGGTGTTGGAGGACCTCGATCGTGGCGGGGTCGACCCCTCGTTGGTTGACCTGGGTCGCGCGGTAAGCCAAGCCGCGGACCCATGGGAAGCGCTAGAGGTGCTCGTTGATCGTCATGTCAAGATCCAAGAGGGGAAGGGCCGGCCGCCCTGGCTGTTGAGAAGTGGGGGACGTCTCGTTCGAGGGGCAGCGACACCTGCCCCGGGGTACAAGCCACTCGATCCGTCAAGCGAACCACGAGGACACGACTTTCGGATCTTGAACCTGAAGCGCCTCAGTTCGGAAGTTCACGCCGCCGGGGTGAAGCTCAGATGAGTGAACCGGCACGCTTGCTCGAAATCGTGGGGGCCATGGCAGACGACGGGCCATTCGAGGTCGTTCTCGCCACGACTTTCAACTTCGATGCGGAGTTCTTCGTCAACACCGGTGTGCTTCCGGCCCTCGCCGGGGCGGGTCGGACCGGGGCCGGCGGCCCGAGCGAACAGCGGCGCCGAGTCGATTCAGAGGTCGTCCGCGACATCCTCGGCAATCCGTTCGTCGGTGTACTTCAGGGATGCCCGTCCCAAGGGCCCACTCCCGGTTGGATCGACCGCACGCTGTGGCCAACTCGGCGACTCGGAGTTCTCCACGCTAAGTGCCTGATCGTCGCGGGCCGTGATCGAGTCCACGCACTCGTGACATCAGCGAACCTCACAGACGGGTCGTGGTGCCGGAACCTTGAGGTAGCGGTTTCATGGTCTGCACCGCGAGCGCCACGGAACGCCTCCGACCGGAGGAGGGCCGCAGCGGTCGCAGACGTTGCGGACGGCGTGCGCGCACTCGCTGCAGAGACTGGGGCCACGACGATTCTCGAACACGTAACGATGCTGGCCAACGAACTTGGCAACGCCACCGACGGTGAGCCACACATCGTGTGGTCTGGCCCGTTGTTCTCAAGGAAGCCACTCGGTGAGGTGGGTTCGGCTGACGAACTGGTGGCGATCTCACCTTTTTGGCCCGGAGAACCATCCGCCGCATCGAGGGTAATCACAGCGTTCAACAAGGCAGCGCCGAAAGTGACCCTGATCGGACGGAACGTTGGTGGAGGCACACGTCTCGAAGCCCCCATCGCCATCTATGAAGCTGCGATAGCGGCCGGTTGCGAGCTTCGTGTTGCCCGACCACCGCTCGATCCCAAAGCCGTAGGGTTTAGCTTGTTCCGTCCACTTCACGGCAAGCAGATCAGCGCCCGATCGGGTTCTGCGTGGCGAAGTTACGTTGGTTCCGCTAACGGAACGGTCCAGGGCCTTGGGCTGCTCGGGCGATCGAACACCGAACTCGGCGTGATCGTCGAAGTCGGACCGCTTCTCCCGTCCGCCGCCGCCAACGGCAAGCCCATTCCTCCGGCCGTACCTGACCCCGATGATCCTGACGCATTCTTCGGCACTCAGGCGGGAGATGAAGACCTCGGACGCCTCGACGATCGATTTGTTCTCGCCCGACTGTTCGAAGATGGTCGGCTGGAGCTTCATTCCGAGCCACCACCTCCTGCAGGATCGTCACTCGAGGTAACTCCGGGTTTGCCCGAGTTCACGATGCTCCAGATGTCCGACCAAACGATCAACGTCGATCAAACAACGGTCGACGCTCTGATTCGGCGACCTGAGATCGCCCTAGTCACTCCGGGTCGTCCCCGTTTGTCCATCCCGATCTTGCTGGACGAGGTCCTGAAGCGCAGAGTCGGAGGCAGCGGAGTGAGTAGCCGCGCCGAACTTGCCCTCGATGACTTGCTCGACCAGCTCCGAACGAACCCGACGCGGCGGCCCGAGGAGGATCAAGCCGACGACTCCTTCGAGGAGAGCGACGACGACGCTGTCCCCGTTGCTCGAAAAGGGCGCGCCATTCCCCGCAGATCAGTGCACCGGGCGAGGGAAGCGATCGAGGTCGTCACAAACGCCGAGCGGCCGCTAGGCGAGTTCTTCAGCAGCGATCCTCCGGATCGGCTCGTGACGTTGCGGATTGGCGGAACGGGGAGCATGGTCGACCTTGCACGCCATATCGCCGCCACGGTCGATGCGCCCGCTGGCATGAGTGCCACTGCGTCAGCTTTCGCGGTCCTCGAGGTCGAGCGCCTCCTCAAGCGACTCGCCAACGATCACCCCACTTTCGCGAGTCCAATGCGACCGCTGCGCTCCGAGGTCACATCTCTCGCCGACGCACTGATCCACTCGGTCGGAGAGCGCCAGTCGAGCACCGCCGGCCGACTACGGAAACTCCGGAGTTCGCGATGAAGGGCATCCCGGGGATCGACCTACGAGCACCGAGTGAGGCTGGGTCCGCAACCCTCGCCGTTCCATTCACCGACATTGAGCGACAGACGTCCACCGCCAAAGCACTCCTGAAGCGCCTCGAGACGAGACCTGTCCAACTCCTCGCCGACGAGGTCGGTATGGGCAAGACCTATGTCGCGTTGGCCGTCGCAGGCGCCCTCCGGTCCGCCGGCAAATCGGCACGAGTCGCGGTACTCGTGCCGAATCAGGAGCTGGCGCGCAAGTGGCAGCGAGAGGTCAGAAGCTTCATGGAGAGCTGCGTGGTCGATCCCAAGTTGCGGCTTCATTCGCCAACAGGCGACGGGACATTCGTCATCGATGATCCAGCGGCCCTCCATTCGACAGCGCCAGCTCGACAGCTGGCCATCATTCGCTACGGTCCTCAAGGTCTCGCCTCCAAGCAACTCCAAGATCAAGACCTCCGACTCCGTTCTGCGGCGTGGGCGGTCGACACCGACCCGACGATGCGCAACAACGGAGGGCTCCTCAGACGGGCCTACCGGGCGAAATCCCTCAGCGACGTTGATGCGTCGGTCGTCGCCGCGGTCCGAGCTCTCAAGGCCGACCATCGGCCGATCCTCCCGTGGCCGCAACCCACCGGGCGCAATCGATGGCGACCCGACGAGATCGAGGGAGACACCGGGCACGACCTCTGGCTCGCCGCCGTAAGGCGAATCAAGGAAGCGCCCTCTCGGCCCCATGGCGCCATACGTGACGCAGCCAATCGTTCACTCCTCAAACTGGTGAGGGCAGCGCTTCTTTCTCAGATCAAGCCCTTTGATCTCGTAATTGTCGATGAGGCCCACAATTGGGTCAACCGAGCGAACGGAGCGGACGCTGCCCGACTTGCCTTTCTCAGCCGTGCCCGGTCTGCACTTCTCCTGACTGCCACACCGCTACAGCTCGATCCGGACGACCTACCGGCGTTGCTGGGCCAATTCGCGGATCTGGGTGAGGCCCTTCGCCGGAAGCCACCGGATTCGTTGAGCCGCGAGCTCCCGAACATTTCGTCCAAACTCCGACTGGCCTCGCAGTCCGCTGATCAGTTTCGTCTTGCCTGGACGGCTCTCCCGACAGACGTCTCAGTGGTGGCTACCGGCGAACGGGTCTCGGTTGCTGACGTTCGCCTCGCGGCCGCCATTGCCGACCTTGATGGCGCCAACCGGGCGTTGGAAGACGTCTTGCGCCCGTGGTTCATCCGGCATCGCCGATCCAAAGACCATCGCAGGGTTCTGATCGGCGATGAGTTCACAGTCGAACACGTAGGCCCACGACGTCCCGAGATTGCCGAGCTGACTGTTCTACACGATGCCTCCGGTCTCGAGAACGATCATGCCCAACTCGCACAGCTCGCAGTGATGCGATTGGTGGGTCTTGCCCTCGCCGAGACGAAACGCCCAGGACGAACCAGTCTCGCTGCCTCGATGACGGGCAGCTACTCGACCCTGCTCGCGTCCAAAGAGGCTGTGCACCTATCGAAGACCACCCCGCAGGCTCGGCCGTACCTGGATCTGATTCGGCCTCACATCGATACAGAGCGGCGGCTGCTCGCTGGGAAGACCGTGCAGCTGAAGAACCTGCACCCGAAACTTCAAGTCACTCTTCAGACAGTGGAAGAACTCTGGCAAGACGGCGAAAAGGTGCTCATCTACTGCTGGCGAATCAACACCGCACGAGTCGTCGCGGCCGGGATCCGCCAGCGCCTGGGCGCCCGAACCACTGGACCGACCTGGACGGCTTTTCAACAGCGCCTCACGCGCTTCCCACTGAATGTCAGCACGCAGGACCGACTCGTTCATTCTCTTTGCCTGGCGGGCCATATCGACGCGTCGTATCGCCGCCTTGTAGAAGAGACGCGCGACGCAGGGGTTGCCGCCATCGCGGCTCTCGCCCTTCCTTCACGCTTGAGCGCTGCCGACGTTCGGCGGGCAAATCGCGTGCACCAAGTCGTCCTCGCCGCCGCGGCGTTGGACAGCGGTGCGGATGACTTCGCGACGGACATCCTGGAGGCCTTCGTCGCTGGTACCCAATCAACGGAGCGTGCTGGCCGGCCATCGGCGGCCGTAGCGCAGCGCCTGTTGCGAGCCCTATTCGATGAGCCCGCTCTACTCACAGGCGGAATCGACGAAGAGAACGATTCCGCTGGAGCGCCGACCCTCGCACGGGCGATCAATCAATACGCGATGCGCTTCGGGGCTGAACCCCTCCACGCACTCAAGCGCCGTGATCACATGACGAGTCTCCTGACCTCGGCAATACAGTCGACCAACACGCTCGCGCGGCTGCCCGGGCTTCACCCGGACGATCATCCGGGCGCACACGAACTCGCCGCCTCTCTGGGGCAGCCCATGCGTCGTGGAGGCCACGGCCACGCAGCCGAGAGCATGTTGGAACGACTCGCTCACCTCGTTGACGAATTTCAGGGCATAGAGAACCTGCGGAACCTAGACGAGGCGCTCGCCGAGTTCAGCGCCACCCGCGACCGGTCGCCCGTGGCCGAGGTCACAGGCAAGACAGGGCCCGCCGAGCGCAACCGCTTGTTCGAGCGGTTCAACAGCCCGCTCTTCCCAGATGTTCTCGTTTGCACGCAGATCGGCGGCGAGGGCATAGATCTTCATCGCTTTTGTCGGGTCGTCATCCACTACGACTTGTCGTTCAACCCCGCAAAACTCGAGCAACGGACTGGCCGCTGCGACCGAATCGGTAGCAAGGCGGCTACCGACCACACTGATCTCATCGTCGGAGTTCCGTTGCTCGCAGGCTCTTACGACGAGCGCATCTTTGCAACGCTCCTTCAGCGTGACCGAGAGCAAGAAGCGCTTATCGGTGGTGGAGTCGGTGGCGAACAAGGAATCACAGCCATCGAGGACGACCAAGAGGACAGCCCCGCCGACGCCCCCAATGGATCCGCGATTTCGCGTCGACCGATTCCTCCGGCGTTAGTCGATTACCTCCGCTGCTCGTATCACATTTGGTCGCAGTCGGTTAGTGGGGCTGACATCGGCAAATCACCTTGGGGTGCCCGTGAACCAGCTTGAATCGGCACTCCGGGCCATCATCGCTTCAGACGGGCCGCAGGCCGTCGACCATCTGCGCCGCGCGATGCGGCGCCAGGGCCACGCGTATCCGGTTGATTTTCTCGAACGGCTTCTTCGTGCGAACCCAAGACTCTTTCGCCCTACTGGAACAGCGTGGGACCTTGCCGAGAACGTCGCTGGCCCAGAGGAACCCCTCGCTACGGCCGAGGAACTCCGCGTGGATCCGCTCATCGACGGAGCCCTTACGGATTCATACGTCGTCGTCGATGTTGAAACCACCGGGACAGACGCGGGCCGAGACGAGATCGTCCAGGTCGCTGCCATACGGATCGTCGCTGGCCAGCCGGTTGCTGCGTTCAATCGCTACACGCTTACCCGCCATGTCGAGCTCTCGGACAGTCTTCGAATTCGGATGGGTTGGGGGCGAGTCGATGACGCGGACCGCATCGACCTCACCGACGCGCTGCTCGAGTTGCGGACGTTCCTTGGAGACCTTCCGGTGTTGGCATGGAACGCCCGGTTCGAGCAGGAGATGTTTGCGGTGGCCGAATTCAGATTCGAGCGGCTTCTCGATGGGATGCCCGCCGCGATGCTCGTTCTGCCGATCGGCCCGCACCGATTGACTGAGATAGGGAAGCGGTTGAACATCGTCGCTACCGCGCTTCCTGATTCGCTGACAATCGCCGGCCACGATCCACGCCAGTTCACCGCTCACGACGCGGTATTCGATTGCTATCTCACAGCGCTGGTCCACAACGAGGTCGTTTCGCGACTCCGCGCCGGCGTAGGCGAACAGGTTGCCGACCTCCTGCCTGAGTTGGGTGAGGTCGGACGGGAGCCGCCGAGCCCATTGGCCCATCACCTACCTCGTACCGGCCGGGTCGCCGGGAGCGCTGCTGCCAATCTCAACGCGGTCGTTCACGCTCAAGATCGAGAGACCCGCGACGCGCAGCTCGAAGTGGCTCAGCTGGCCGAACGCGGACTCCGGGGTGAGTCGGTTCTTGTCGAGGCTCCTACTGGTACCGGAAAGACCCTGGCCTACCTAGCCGCGGCTCTTGCCGTCGCGGCCGGTGGTCAACGCGTCGGACTGATCACCGCGTTCAAGAACCTGCAGGATCAACTGCTCGATGAACTAGACGAAGCCCTCCGAGCCCTTGATGCCGATGTCTCGGTGGCCGTCCTCAAGGGCGGGGACAACTACCTGTGTCAGCGTCGCCTCGACCACGTGATCGAACGGCTCGGGCCAGACGACTCCGATCTGAGGTTCATTGCCGCGGTCTTGGTTCGGCTACTGGCCGGCAATGGCATCGCCACGCGGGAAGACGTCTCCTGGTGGCTGCTGCAGCGATTCCCCCGAGCGCAGAGCGTTCTCGATGAAGTCGCCGTGTCATGCCAGCATGCCGAGTGTGGACGCGTGCGAGCGATCGCCCGAGCGAACAGCGCCCGGCTCGTCGTGCTCAACCAAGTGTTGTGGCTCGAAGCGCCAGCGGCCCTCGAATCTCCGACCATGGTGGTCGTTGACGAAGCGCATGACCTCGAGGAAATGGCCACGCTGGCGTTCACCCACGGCGTGGGTTCGCTTGACTTGTTGGCCCTCGCCAATCGGCTGGACCCCTTCGGCCGACGCGGCCTCCTCGACACAGTTCGCCGCTTTGGCCCCGATGTCGAGCCCGCTCGCCAGTTGGCTCGCCGCCTTCGGTCCGCTGCTGTCGACGCGCGTCGACCGCTGGCTCGATTTGCAGTGGCGATCTCTCCCGACGCCGACCTTGACCAGGGTGGGCGCGTCCGGCTTCGACGAGCGCCCAAGATTCTGCATCCGGCGGCCTGGACCGCGGCGGAGGACAGTCTTCGCGACCTCCGCGAAGCACTCACTCGACTCGCCTCCGAGTTGTCGTCGATCGCATCATCCGGCCGAGTCTCGGACGAGCTTGCCGTTGAAGATCTTCGGGACATTGCCAACCGGGCGCGTGAGCAAGAGGAGTTGCTCTGGCATCTCACGGCCGTACGCGAGACGGCGATGGTCCATTACCTGGAAGTCGACGGTGATAGCGGCCGCCACTGGCGCCTGGCCAAAGCACCCGTCGACGTGTCTCAGCACCTCGCGCCCGTGTGGGACAGCCTCAATGGGTTCGTTCTCATGTCGGCGACACTTCAGACAGGTGAGAACGATTTCGGGTACGTGGTGGACAGGCTCGGCCTTCGTGGACGGTTGCCGGGCGGCTGCCACGCGATCGATAGCGACTTCCCCTTCGAGCAAAATGTCCTGTTCGGTTTGACCCGTTGGTTCGAGTCGATTCCCACGCCTCGCTTCATGCAGGAGTTCGAGCAGGAGACCGCGAACGAGATCGAGCTGCTCGCAAAGTTCGGTGACGGCCGCCAACTCGCACTGTTCGCCGCCACTCGACGCCTGCAAGCCGCCGCGGCGGCAATCGCCGACCCACTCGCGCAGCACGGCATTCCCGTACTCGCTCAGGGCAGCGGATCGAGAGCGGCTCTGCTCGACGAATTCCGCTCGCGAACCGAGTCCGTTCTGCTCGGCACCAGATCCTTCTGGCAAGGCGTCGATGTCCCCGGACCGTCGCTCTCGTTCTTGATTCTCGAGAAGCTGCCGTACCCCCACATGCGAGATCCGGTGGTCGAGGCCCGACTCGAACTCGTGCGTCGCAAGAGCGGCAACGACTTCGACGACTACCTGTTGCCGCAGATGATCATCCAGCTCAAACAGGGCTTCGGTCGTCTCATCAGGTCGCGCTACGACCGCGGGGCCGTCCTGCTGCTCGATCGCCGCCTGCACACCAAGCCCTACCAGCACCGCGTGTTCGGAGCACTACCTGGCTTTGCCCCTCGTGACCTCGAGGCAGAACGAAGCCAACGATCGCTGTATGAACGCATCGATTCGATGTTCCCCGGATTGATCTCGGACCAGGGTCGAGCTCTCCTCGAACAACTCCCAGATGTTCAGCCGTCACTGGTCGACCTGCCCGAGATCGCGACCGAGGGCTCACGAGAGGAACGTCGAGCCGATGTCCTGGCCGCGATGCAGGCGCTGTTCGGTGACCGGTTCACCGATTTCCGGACACCCGAGCAAGAAGAGCTGTTCTGGAAGATCCTTGATGGGGATGACGTGATCGGCCTTCTGCCGACCGGTGCGGGAAAGTCGCTTCCGTTCCAGCTTTCGGCGCTCGTCACGCCGGGTGTCACGCTGGTTGTTTCCCCACTTGTCGCCCTCATGCGTGACCAGGTCGAGAGTCTGTTGGACAAGGGGATCCGAGCCGTGGGGGCGCTCGTGGGCGCGATGTCGGCGGACGAGCGCGACGAAGTACTACGCCGCGCCGGCACCGGAGCAATCCGATTGCTCTATGTTGCACCAGAGCGGTTGCGCGACCCGGTGTTCCTCGATCGCCTAGCCAATCTCGATATTCGCCGGCTGGTCGTCGACGAGGCGCACTGCGTTTCGCTGTGGGGACCCAGCTTTCGGCCCGACTTCCTGGCCATCCGATCGGCTCTCGACGAGGCGGGCCACCACCACATCCCCACTGCCGCGTTGACCGCCACGGCGACTCCAGACATCGAGGTCGACATCCGCAGTTCCCTGCGCCTCGCTGACGCCGACAAAGTGGCGATGCCGTTCGCGCGACCAGAACTGCGGCTCGCGGTCATCGACTCGAAGCGTGGTCTTGCCGGTGACCGCATCCGGAACGGAAAGGACCGGACTCGTCTTCTGATCCGCATGCTCACGGCCGCAGAACAGCGGGGCGAAGCGGCGATCGTCTACGTGCCGACTGTTCGAGAAGCCGATCAGATCACCAACCAACTACAGCAGGTGGGTCTGCTCGCACGCTCGTACCACGGCAAGCTCGACGCGTGGTCGCGTCAGAACGTCGAGGAGCTCTTCCGCGAAGGCGAGATCGACATCGTCGTGGCCACCAAGGCGTTCGGCATGGGCATCGACCGCTCCGACGTTCGCTATGTGATTCACGTCGGCTACCCAGCAGACCTCGAGAGCTACTACCAAGAAGCGGGGCGAGCGGGGCGAGACGGCGACGACTCGTGGTGCATCCTGCTAAGCCTCGAAGGCGATCGAAAGACTCAAGAGTGGTTCATCGAACAGGTGACGAAGCTCGACGACAGCATGCAACGTGCCCACGATCGACTCCGCGGCCTCGGCTCGGGCACGCATCTCGTCGACCTCGAAGCGTTCGCCGACGAGCTTCACCTCGATGACGAGACCCAGGCCCGCGTCGTGCTGCACTACCTCGAAGCGGCGGGCGCCATTACCCGTCGAACCGATCAGAGCGTCCGAGCTCGAGTCCTCCTGCTCGCAGCGTTGGACGATGTCGGACTTGGCACGGCGCTGAAGACCCAGGGCGCTGAGCCGTTCGTCGGGGCAGAGATCGACGTGGCGGCACTCGCTTCCACGCTCGGCGTGGCCCACGTCGAAGCCGAAGCGCGCCTTCTTGCGGCAAGCCGGCTCGAGCAGATCGTCTACCGCCCCATCCAACGAAACGCCACCATCGTCGTCAACGAGGACCAACAAGTGCTCGCACCTGATACCTCGACTGTCGTGACGGCAATGCACAAGAAGCTCGATCAGATGGCTGATTACATCCGCGCCGACGAGTGCCGGCAGGTCATCCTTCGCAGGTACCTAGGCGAAGGCTCGCCCGGCCGGTGCGGCAAATGCGACATCTGCTGCGGGAACTCCTTTCTCCGACCATGGATGGAGATCCCTCGGGACAGCCTGCCCGACGCCGATCGGCTCCTCGACCCTCAGCTCACGATCCTGGCAGGAATCGATTGGAACGCGGCCGAGATCGCGTCCGGTCGAAACCCGTACGGCCGCAACGCTCTCGGCCAGGTGCTCGCCGCCGACCGGTTCAACCTCGGCCGCTACGTCGAGGGCCAGGAACGCGCGCGACGGATCCGGCGAGCCGAGGCTTCGCCATACTGGGGCGCGCTGGCACTCACGACCAATCCGGCGGACAAGATCAGTCAAGGCATCGACTCGCTCTTCAACCGAGAGGAGATCGAGGTCGACTCCCATCTACCGACGGGCCCTCAAGCGAGTGTCACAGCGTATGAATACCTTGTACTGACGGACAAGGGGCGTGACCGCCTCGAGCGCGGATTGGTGGAGCAGTGACGGCGATCGATCTTGATGATGACTGGGACATCGAGATTGACAAGCTCGGATGGTTCACCAACAACCTGACGGGCTACGAAACGACTTCGGTCCTTCGTGAACAACTGCAGAACGCCGACGATGCGTGCCATGAGCAGGGCCGTCGGGGTGAGTTGGCCATGCGGTTCCTGAGTGACCGCCTCACTGTTACGAACCCGTCCGTCTTCGGTGCGGAGGATTGGAGACGCGTCCGCAGACCGAACGCTCGCGGCAAGGCGCTCGACGCCGAACAGACAGGTGAGTACGGCAAGGGATTTTGGGGTGCACTCCACTTGACGGACGCACCGATCATCACGTCGGGCACGATCGAGGCAACGCTCCACCCACTCGACGTCACGAGGCGCACCGTGCCTCTGCTCGACGGGACGCGATTCGAGTTCATCTACCGCCGCGAAGCCACCGATCTCAGTCGAAAGATCAGGACGAAGGTCGTGACCGCTGAGGACGAGCGGGAGATGGCGAACGCTTTCGTCGACCAGATGGCCCAGCTGCTGCTCTTCACGCGCGCGATCGACACCATCCTCATCGAGCTACCGGACGGCTCAGTGCGCCGGGCGGCGAGGACAATCGAGTCTGTTGGCGACAACGTCGAACGACTGGCCGTTCATGTTGCCGGAGACCCCGTACAGGACTGCGCTTACGTGATCGTCCGCACGGCGCTTCCCGACCCGCCCGAGGACAGGCACGGCAGGATCAGCGTTGCCCTGCCGATCAGCGATCGGCACCGAGGTTCGGGCCGGGCGTTCTTCATGTTCCCCACGGAAACCGATTCGGGCCTGAACCTTTCGGTTGATGCGCATTTCCGCGCGACCGACGATCGCCGGTCGCTGGAAAACTCCGGCGAGAAGGGAAGGTGGAACGCCCGCATATTTGACCAAGCGGGCCGCGCCGTCGGAGAAGTCCTCGAAACCGTGCTCGACCCGGCAGTGCACGGTCTCGGCTACGAAGACGGCGTGACCTGGTTCGTTGGGACCGGATCACACCTGCCTGAGATAAATCGACGGGCGCAGCTGTTTCTGGACGCGCTCGACGCCGAGGCGGTGACGCGAAACGTCATCCCGGATCGACAGCGCTCGATGCGACGCGGCGATGAGCTGGTCCGGTTGCCGGACTCGGTCGACGCGATCCTGTCCGCCGCCGTCGGCAACACCGCCGCACGCGCCACGAGCGGAGAGGTCGAAAAGGTCTACACGCGTTGGGGGCTGCGCACCTGGGGCCCAGCCACCGTTGCCGAGTGGCTCCGTGACCACGTCCCGCACATCCGCACCAAGAAGTCCGAAGCACCCAGCTTCATGAAACGACCGCCAGACACGCTGGCACTTCTCGAGTACTGCCGGGGGCAGGAACCGCTGCTGCAGGGCGTTTCGATGCTTCTTGCCACCGACCAGTCCTATCACCCGATCGGTGGCCCAGTAGCGAAGCCATCCGACGACTTGCGCCACCTCGTAGAAGGTCTCGGTCGCCCCCTCGTCGAGCGGTCCTTCCTCTCTTCGCTTGCAGCCAAGTTCGCGCCGACTACCAATGCGCAGTGGCTCCACGGCGCGTTGCTCGAATCGGCAGAACGGATCGAGGGGCGGAAGGTTGGCTCGAAGGCCATCGGCGTCACCAAGAACCAGCAACACGTCGCCGAGGCGCTCGCGGTGTTGTGCCGAAGTCACCTTGATCTCGAAGGCATCCCGCTCGCCATGGACGAGACGGGCCTACTTCACGTCTTCGGCACCGCCACGGTGACGGGACTGCCACAGGGCGCACCCCGAAAACCGGCCACGGCACTCGCCCGCCGGCTCGGTCTGCAACCGTTGCACTCCAGCATCGATGACGACCTTCTCGCCGGCGCCGCGCAGACCTTCAGCGTCAGCTACATCGTCGAGCTGATACCGAGCATTCTAGACTGGGACCCGGTGCAGGACTCCCAGCTGGTGGTCAGCGTCGTCGGGGCGATGGCCCAAGAAGCGACAATCTCAGCCCATCTGATCGAGAGCCTGCGGTCCCTTTCTATCTGGCAGAGCTCGGATGGTCGGGCGCACGGTCTGGATGAGCTGTGGCTACCCGCACGCGATCGGATCAGTTCGTCATCGCGCTTGCTCGTGGCCGAAGCGCTCTGCGGCCCGCCGGACGGCACCTCCGCCGACTACGCAACCTTCAACAGCTTGTTCGGTGTCCAGGTGCTCGACATCGTCGAAGAGGTCGTCCTCGCTTGCGAGAACCCACCCGCCGCATCGAAGGATCTCGACAACCTGCTCTTGGAACTCGGCGACTGCGGCAACCTCAGCAGGCCGCAGGAGCAGAGGCTGCGTAAATCTGAGTTCGTCCTGTGCCGTGATGGAAAGGTCCGAGCCCCGGGCGATGTCCTTCTGACAACGGAGCGGCTACCGCTCTGGCTCGGTGATCGATGCGTCATCGACACTGGCCAGGACCGACGTGTGAGATCGCGACTCGAGATTCTGGGCGCCACGGAACTCCCCCGCCCGGGGGACCTCCTCGAAGTCGCCTCCGACATTGCCGGTCTCCCAATCGCTCCCGATCTGTCGCGCGACCCCGGCCGGATTCTCTGGGACCACCTGCAACGAAACTACGAGGCCTACGCCGGTGGCACCCTCGGCTCGCTCGCTTCCATCGCATGGCTGGTGGCCGCGCCGGGGCCGGTACGCAAGCGGCCCCGGGAGTGTTTCGATCCGAATCTGAGTTTCGCCTCGTTGATCGTTTTCGTGCCGTACGGCGTCCCAACCATCCTCGGCGCCTTCCGCGATGCGCTCAAGATGCGCGCCACGCTCGAGACCGAGGACTTCGTGCGCCTCGGGAAGTTGGCCGCCGAAAGCGGGGTACACCTCTCGAGCGGGTACTTCCAACAGCTAAATCGACGCACACAACGGGATACTCGAGACGAGCGACTCATAGCCGACCTTCGTTCCGAGGCGATCGTGCCGCTAACCAGCGGGCTCACGCGTCCCGACCTACTCGTCTCCCAGGATCGAGCGGCTGTCTGGGGACACCTACGCGACCTCGTTCCGGATCTCTTCGTCTCGGACTACCCCAACCTGCTTCGAGCGTGGGCCGTCAGCAGCGACAACGCCGTTGACTGGCACGAGCACCTCGACGTCCTCGAGGAGCTCGCAAGTCGTGGCGAGCTAACGAGCCGGGACCGAGCGCTGGCTCAGGATCGCATCGTCTCGTTGGTTCGATTCGCCGACGAGGACCAGCGCCTCGAGACCATCCGACGTCGGGGCCACCTCTTGACCTCGATCGGACTCCGCCCCTGTATCGAGACTTTGCGAGGTGACCTGCCCCCCGCAGTGACCGACCGTCTTTCAGAGAAGTTGGCCGTCGTCGAAGAATCGGATGCAACCGCAGCCCTCATCGATGTGCTTGAACTCCGAAGCCTCCGATCCGCAGTCGAGCTTGATCCACTCGTTGAGGACGTGACGCCGGACGATCGATGGCCAGGCATTCTTCGGATCCATAAGGTGAATGTCCTGAGGTTCCTGAAGGCGGCGGGCAAACGCCTCGAGCCGGCCTTGATCGAAGGGTGGCCGCCGATCGTCGAGGGGGTTTCCTCGCTCACCGTCCGTGCCACATTCGAGGAGGAGCTGATCGACGAGTGGGCGGCGGAGGCGCACCTCGCTGAGATCAACGGTGAACTGGTGCTGTACGTCTGCGGCGACTCCCTCGACGCGAGAGCGGTTGTGGACGCCATCTCGTACGAGTTCGGAGTCGACCGCGGAAAGAAGAGCCTGCTCCTAGGTGTCCTACAGGCCCGCTCAGCCCTCGAGGGCGAGCAGGCACTCGACTGGGAGAACATCCCCCAGCTATCCGCCAAGGACGCCGCATACGTCTACGACCACGCGAGCACGGAGGTCGCGTTCGTCGAGGACGAGGCGAGCACAGATGCCGAGCCCGGTACCGACGCATGGGTCGACGACAATCCTGTGCAACCCGATGCGCCCGAAGAACTCGCCCCACCCCCCGAAGAGGAAGCCCTGGTCGGCGAACCGACTCCCGCCGACGAAGCTGCCGATGAAGGCACGCTTCGACTGGATGACCTTCCGGCTCCCGCCGACGAAACGCTTGCCGTCGTCACACCTCTCGTGGGACCCGACGAGGAAGCGGCCGCCGGAGACTCCGGAGAGCGTTTCCAATCGCCTCGTGGGACCACTGACAGGGAGGCGTTGCGTTCGGCAGGGATCAGCATCGTTCGCGACCTTGACGACGAGGTCGCCGACGATGACTACCTCCCAGAGCCCAAGGACTCTCGAGATGAGGTCCGCGCGAACGAGTTGCGGGTCTGTCTCTCGTTCTTCGACGTGAGTAACGGGCACATCCCAGTGTCAACGAGAGATCTCGGCTGGCTATGCAGCGGCGTCGAGCTGAGAGAGGTGATCCTTTTCGGTGAACACGTCACGGCGGCTCGAGCGGGACCCAAGCACGTTCGGATTGAGGGCGGTCCATCCATCTATCACTCCCGTCAGGTCGTGCCCGGTACCGTCCTCCTCCTTCACCCTTCGGTCCCGGGCACCATCGAGATCGTCATACGCCCGGACGTTCATCGCGTCAATGGCGTCTGGATGCTCGAGTTCGACGAGCACGGGCAATTGAGTCGCCTGCGCCAAGATGACATCGAGCTTCAGTGGGAGACGGACGACGCCTTCTACCGGGCCGAGCGTCGACTCGAAGACATCGAGGCATTGATGGCCGACGGTGGGAAATCGGCGGTGCAGCTCATCATCGAAGTCTTCTTGGCCCGGCCCGACGGAGGGCTGACGGCGGAGGAGATCTGGGGTCTCGTGGCCATCAGCCGGCTGTTTGCGAAGTCGACAATTGCCCAGACGCTCTCGACCCAGACGGGATTGTTCGCCTACGAGGATGGTCTGTGGTTCAAGGTCGGTGACCAGCTCCGCGTCGCTCGGGCGCCGAAGCGGGAGCGGTCGCCCTCGGTTTCAACCGGACAGAGCCCTCGCAAGTCGACGCCTGAGGTGATCAGGGTTGCGCGAAAGCTCGCGCAGCTCCTTTCCTCGGCCGACGACGAGACGTTGGCCAAGGTGATCCAGCTCCTAGGACTCGCGGCGCTACTCGACGACCGAGCGCTGTCTGATGCTGCAGAGCAGTATCTTGCGAGTGGCGACGGCGGCGTGCTCCGAGCGATCGAGGACGAGATCCGAGACGACCCTGGTCGCTCGGCCGTGATCGTTTCGGCCCTCGAGGAGCTCGACACACCGACCATGGCCGCGCGGCGACCCTTGGTAGAGGTCGTTGTCGGCTACGGCAACGCATCTGCTGTCGTTCGGGCGCAGGCTTTGCTGAAGAGAATCGACGCAGTCTCGGGCGATCGGTCGATCGAACCCATCGAACGAGTGCAACAGCTGCTCACCGCCTACGACGAGTCGAATCACGGGATCTTGTGGGATGCGGTCGAGGAGATGTGGGCTGAGCGGCACACCTCCGATCCGCTGGTGGAGCCAGCAGCATGGCTCGCAGACATTGCGAACCGAGAGGCAGCCCACCGCCGCGCCGTACGAACAGGCGAACCGCCTCAACGAGCAGTCGCGAGCCGAACTGGGGCAATCGGGTGGCTGAGTGCGCAGCTTCCAGGCGAGGTGTACGACGACCCGGCGATTCAACGGTTGCGCATCGTCATCGACCTCGTGATGGGAGCGAGCGCAGTGGACCTGCTCGATGGGCTGCACCAGTTGGCCCTCCTCGCTGAGAAGTCTCCCGACGGAGCAGGCGATGCCTCGCTGCTCTACGCATTGGTCATCGCACACGCACGGGCGACCGTGACCGGCACGTCGCCCGTCATCAGTCGCAGCCGCCATCAGCTGAAGAAGCAGCGGCGGGCCGCACCCGGCGTCGACGCAGAGAGGTTCGCCGACCTCTGGTGCGACCTGGCGCGACTACCCATGACGGATGTCCTCAAGCAACTGCAGGATGCCTCGAAGCGATAGGACGGGCAAAGCACGAGATTGGTTGGCACCGATCGATCGCCTGCTTAGGCGAGCTCCAGCGATCACACGCCCGTCAGTGCCGATTTCGAGCTGGAGTCGTGAGCTCGGGCCACGATCCAGTCGGCCAGCTGTTCGATCTCCCGCTCGATCGCTGACCGATCGCCGGCGAGGTCCAGCGCGAACGTGCGCAGCACCTTGCCGACGTTGCTCACGGTGACGAAGTCCGCTGGGACGTCGCCGTCGTGTTGGAAGTAGACGAGCACGCCTTCGTCGAGGCCGAGCGCGGCGGTGTAGGCGAGGAGTTGGTAGTAGTCGCTCTCGCGGCCGAGACCGTTGGCCGTCAACTTGTACTTGATGTCGCCCACGTAGGCCGGCGCCTCAGATCGCGGGTACCGGAAGACGAGGTCCGGCTTGATGGTCACTCGGCGCTGGGCGTCCAGCCGTAGCCCCCTGCCCTGCCCCTCGAGGTCGAGTCTTCCGTCGAGCGCCCGTCGGAGTCGGTGCTCCACGAACTCCTCGAAGACCTTGTTCATGTCGAGAAGGAAAGTGCTGGCGACCGACCTTCCACCTTGGTCGACGAGCGCGCTGCAACGCAGCACAAGACGCGCCAGCCGAAGCGCCGGTTCGTAGTGACGATTCAGCCGGTGAAAATGCATCCGGAGCACAGCGTCCGGATCGGGTCCGTCGTCCGCCACTTCGTCGAACATCGTGAGCTGGCGAAGCAGCCGGCGCCGAGTCAACGATGGGACGCCAGGCAGGAGCACCAGACGACGGGCCGCAGCCTTCAGCAGTCGATTGTCGATGATGTCTGCCGTGTACTCGTCGAACTGACAGGCCAGTGGCGTCTGGATCGTTGGCTGGCGCAGCTGCTCGGCGAGATCTACTCGCCCACGGAGCACGGGCAGGCGTTCGTTGTGCTGGCGGTAGTCACGTCGCAGCCCGCGAGCGATGGTGCCGTCGAGCACCCGAGCGAAGAAGGTGGCGAACGCGGCCAGAAGGTCACGATCGGTCGCATACGAGAAGGTTTCGCCGGTCGTTGGGACCGGCGAGCCTCCCGCTTCGAGGAGCCAGAAGAGGTTCGCCAGTCCGACCTTTGGCCGGATG
>Ga0209023_10000799_pt1 | contig 44867 bp, 48 predicted proteins | sample LakOneMetagenome_FD_187468 | JGI IMG/M metagenome (GOLD analysis project Ga0209023, IMG submission 187468) | Freshwater and sediment microbial communities from Lake Erie, Canada (SPAdes) (version 2) | ecosystem: Environmental > Aquatic > Freshwater > Lentic | place: Lake Erie, Canada...
GACGGCATCTTCGACGCGCGGGGCAAGATCAGCGTCCACATCGATGGTGATGCGGTTGCCCTTGCGGCCGATCTTCACGCGCTCACCTGAATCAGCCTTGGGCGGAGTTGCCTTGGTGGCCGTGAGCAGCGTAACCGCTGCGTCAAGCCGCTCCGGGCCAGGCAAGCTACGGGGGATTTCGCGGGCGACTTCTTTGGCTCTCGAGACATCCTTCTCGCACAGCCTGAAAAGCTTCTCCCAGACCCGCCGACCGACGCCATGTGCTGGTCCGATGGCCTGGATCAGCTCCATCGGAATGCCCGTCGCGATACGGTTCATCCGAGAGACGAGAGACTCATCGATCTGGAGTGCCCGATAGGCGATGGTCTGGGCGTTCTTGCGCGTTTCGTCTGTTTTCCCAAGTTCCCGAATGATCCCGGCGACGAACAAAGCCCTCTCGATAAACGAGGGGTCTTGGCGGGCATTGTTCTCCACGCCCTGGGCGATCAGAGCTTCCTCTTCGGTCATTTCCATGACCGTGGCGCGCACCTTCTGACCAAGCTCACGACAGGCGAGGAGGCGACGGCGCCCATAGACGATCTCAAGTGAGCCATCCTGGGTTCGGCGGACAAGAATGGGAACCTTTTGCCCATGCTCTCGGATCGAGGACACAAGTTCCTCGAGGCCGTCGCTCGGATCGATACGATCCATGACCGCGGACATCCGCACGGCGCTCGGGTCGATCAGGCGCGTGGCGTGTTTGTCTTCCTCGAGCACAGATGCTTGCGCACGAGCGACTGTCGGGCTCGTACGTTTCAGATCAAGATCCGCGCCCTCTTCTGCGGTCGCTGCATTGCCCATCGCGTTCTTGAGTGAATCTCCGAAGACCTTACGCGCCATGGCTACGCCCCCATGCCTTGAGGATTTCGCGCTCAACTTCGTCGGTCACGCGTGAAACGGACTCGATTGCACGCTCGTAGGTTCTGCGGTTTACGTCGCGAGGTTCGACCTCAAAGATGCTCTGCTGCGTATTGGCGGCATCACCTACCGCCGTCGACTTCAGGAACTCGGCCGGGAGGACCGCATCGCCAAGGACCGTCCGAAGCAGAGATGAGATCTGGACCTGTGGACCGTCGGTATTCTCGTAGCGGGTGATCAGCACGCGCACGAAGTTCAGACCGTGTTCGGGAGCATGCGCCTCGACGACACCCATCAGGTTGCTCGCCATACCGAGGAAGCTTGCAAGGGACATGACATCAAGCATGGACGCGTTGAGCGGGATCAGGACCCCGGTGGAAGCAAAGAGGGCAGAGATCACCGAGAAATTCAGCTGAGGCGGGGTGTCGAAGATCACCACATCATATCGGCTCAGGACAGGCTCAAGCGCTTCACGGATCCGACTGTGGAAGGTGGTGGCGCCGTGTCTGAAGCTCAAAGCGACCTCGAACTCGTACTCCATGATGTCCATGGAGGCCGGGATCAGCTCCACTGTCGGGAAGTTCGTCTTTCGAATGATATCGGAGGCGGGCAGGGGACCTTCCGAGCGGATCAGATCGTAGGAGGTCGGCATGTCCGGATCGAGTTCAGGGGTCACCCCGAACAGGTTCGTCAGACTTGCCTGGCTGTCGAGGTCGATCAGCAGGACCCGATAGCCGCGAAGACCCAGAAGCTGACCAACATGAGCTACGGTCGACGTTTTTGCGGACCCGCCCTTCAAGTTGAAGATTGTCACAACCTGGCACGGTTCGCCGGCTCTTCTGTGAGGGTGCTCATCGGGCTTGATCCTGCCCGTCTCAAGAAGGACGCGTTGGGCCTCGACCATTTCTTCGGCAGAGAAGCTGCGGCGGTTGCCACCCTCAAGGATGCCTTCGGGAAAGCCGTCAAGGTTTGACACATGGTGGCGGAAGGTGTTCTGGTTGATCCGAAGGAGATCAGCCGCTTCTCGCATCGCGAAGCGACGGAGACCCTTCTGGGCATCCGGTGGGAAGGTTTCCTGCGCATGTTCACGCAACCGGCTACCAAGCCGCTTGGACATGACGTCGAATCTTTGAGAGGCCCGTATCCCGCTCATCACTGCCCTCAAGTCTTTATTGTTTTGTAGACCTTAACAGTTTTGGTGAGTAAATCCAGCCCAAACCGTTGAGCGGCGTATGCGCGTTGAAGGGGCTGATTTTTGACGAAAGAAAATCATTATGTATCAGTGTGTTGGGTGGCCCTGTTCGCAGCGCACTTCAACAGCTCGTGGGTCGTGACGTCGTTGCCACAACATGTATTGTGGACGCCTAGGGACTGAAGACCTTAAGAATCGCATGGCCGATTCCCGCGACTTCAATCAAGCAGCCCCAGCCTCTCGGCTCGCTCTAACAGCATCTTCACGGATGACGGCTGCCAGCTGGTCCGCCCACGCGGCGTCCGCTCCCGCATCTTCTCGAGCCGGTTGCAGATTTCTTGCAGCGTAATTTCCGGGTTTGCGCCCTTGATGCCGGCCACGATGGCGGGCAAGCGGTCGTCGGTATCGCGGCGACCGGCACGGCCCAGCACGGTTTCCGGCAGGAAGCCGTCGCGGACATAGGCATTCACGGCGCGGAGCAATCGGCTTTGTGTCCACTGGCGCTCATGGGGCAGGGGGCCGTTGATTATGCGCAGCACGTCTTCCCAGGCCATGTCCGGCCGCAGGCGACGGACATGGGGGACCCAGTCCTGCGCGGTTTCGTTCAGCCGTTCCATGTAGCCGTCCTGTCGCGCCAGCCGCACCTTGCGAAGAGCGGCAGGGTCTTTGGCCCGCAGTCCAGGGTTTCCGCCCACGCGGCCCTTTGTGCGCGCGCTGGCGAGGCCGGCCTTGGTGCGTTCACGGATCAGGGCGCGCTCGAACTCGGCCGCGGCACCGAGAACTTGCAGGGTGAACTTGCCCTGCGGCGAGGACGTGTCGATCGGATCAGTCAGAGAGCGGAAGAAGGCGCCTTTCGCCTCCAGCCGCTCGATCACCTCCAGCAGATGCGAGAGGGACCGCGCTAGGCGGTCGATGCGCACGACGACCAGCGTATCGCCCTTGCCGATCCGTTCCAGCACACGGGCCAGCACCGGCCGCGCCCGGTTTCCGCCCGAGGCTTGCTCCTCATGGATCTCAGCACAGCCTGCGGATTTCAGGGCCTGCGACTGGGGCAGGGGGGTCGTCTAATCGCATCACATCTTGCAAGCCCTTTCTTTCGGCGTGGGGCAGAAAGTCATCAGTGATTAGCGCAATTGTTATTCGAGGCGTGCCAAGGTACGTTTGCCGGAGCAGGGTCGTCTTCGCGGTCGACACGATGGTCGCCGCATGATTGGTGTTCGCGGGTGGGCCTTCCTATGTCTGATCCGCACTCAGTTGAGGAGTCAGCGGTGCATCCCCCTGCACGAAAGGCCCGACCTACGTCCCGGCAGGGACGCTTCGGCGCGCTCACATCTCGAGCGCTATCTCTGTGTTTTCAAGCAGTTGGTTTCATGCCTCGTTCAAACAGCGTGCCGTCCCTAAGCATCGCATGCATCGTGACGGCCAGCTTCCGTGCCAAAGCGACGGCCGCGCGCTTGAAGCCGATGCGTTCCCTGAGCTTCAGCCCCCAGGTCCGCAGGTCACTATCAGCCGAGCTGCGGGTCAGGATAACAGATGCAGCTTCGTAGAGCAGGCCGCGAAGATGATGATCGCCGCGACGGGAGATACGGCCCTTGTAGTCGATCTCACCGGACTGATACCGCCGAGTTGTAAGGCCGACCCAAGCGCCGACGGATCGGGACTTCCGGAAGTTGTCCGGGCTTTCGATCGCCGTGACAAACGAGGTCGCGGTGATCGCGCCAACTCCCGGGATCGACATCAGGATCCGGCAGCCTTCGTTCTGTCGGGCTTCCGCTGCAATTTGGCGGGCTAGCCGGGCCGCCTGCAGCCGGGTTGCGCACCAGGCGTCGAGCATCGGCAGCAGGATTTCTGACAATCTCGGCTGATCGGAGAGAAGTCGACGCACGTGTGCTTCGAAGGTGCTGCCCTTGCCAGCTGGAATGAGCAGACCGAAGGTCTTCATGAACCCTCTGATATGATTGGAAAGATCGACCGTGAACCTGACCAGCCGGTTCCTGGCGGCGATCAGGGTCCGCGCCAGCATGCTGTCAAAGCCTTTAACTCTCACCTCTCGGAAGAAGCCGATCTCGGCCAGATGCGCCAGGCCATCGGCATCGTTCGCGTCGGTCTTATTCGGCGCCATGTCGAGGGCCGACTTGGCGTGCCGTGCATCGATGCAGATCGCGGGGAGGCCCTCGGCGCGGAGGGCATGATAGAACCACACAGACAGCGGGCCGGTCTCGAACACGATCCGTTCGACTGCGGGTGCCCGCTTACGCACCAGCTGCGCAATCACCGCGGGGTCGGACACACATTTCCCGCGCCAAATCCGCTCTCCGTTGCGTCGAATCGACACAGCGGTCTCTTTCATCGAAACGTCGAGGCCGATACATTCCTTCATGGCTGTTCTCCATCAGATGTTTGGGCCCGGCGTCCAGTCGAGAGCCCATATCTTCATCATATCGGGGAACAGCCACCCTCCCAGCCTTGCTGAGGTTCAGGTGACCAACGGTCCGCGATTACCCCATGTCTGATCCTCGGTCGAGACGCGCGCGTAGCCGATCAGGGGCATAAAATCAGGCCATTTGCAGTTTCATATATCAGCAATAAACGACCGATTGGCTGAGGAGGGCTGGGGGATGACGGTTGCGCGATGGCAAAGTTTGCCATACTCTGCCTCTGAAGGAGACCGCCATGGGTACCATGAACATCTCACTGCCGGATCCGATGAAGAGCTGGGTTGAAGATCAGGCGAAGTCGGGCCGCTATGCCAATTCGAGCGACTACGTCCGCGACCTGATCCGGCGCGACCGGATGCGGCACGAGGCGATAGCTGAAATACAAGCGGCCGTCGATGTCGGTCTGTCAAGCGGACCGGCAAGTCCGCTCGATCGCGAGGCCTTCAAGGCCCGAATGCGGGCTGGGCATGCCGCAAAGTAGCAACTGGACCATCCGGCCTGCTGCTGAAACTGATCTGGCGGACATCTGGACGCACGGCGCAGCAAACTGGGGCATAGGGCAAGCGGAGCGCTACACGGATAGCCTGTTCGCACTCTTTGACTTGCTGGCCGAATTCCCCGAAATGGCCAGGGAACGAGAGGAGTTCACGCCCGCGGTGCGGATTCACCCGAGCGGCGCGCACTTGGTGATCTATCGGTGGGAAGGGCAGGGGATCGAGATCATCCGCGTCCTGCACGCCCATCAGAACCTGATCGCCTATCTGAACGACGGCTGACCAATCAAAGCCCGGCGGCCTTGGTCAGGTTGACGCGAAAGCGGTCGCGTCGGCGCTGGTAGCGCCGGGTCATCTCGGCCGAGGCATGGCCGAGTTGCTTCTGAACATAGCGCTCATCCACCTCGGCGGATGAGGCAAGGCCCGCGCGCAGGGAGTGGCCCGAGAAGAGGGCAACGCGCTCCTTCTCCGACAGCTCAGGGCGTAGGCCCGCCTCGCGGGCGCAGGTCTTGATCAGACGGGCGACATGTTTGTCGGAGAGGCGTTCGCCGCTGGCTTTCAAGCCGTTGCGGGAGACCGCGACGAAGATCGGGCCGAAGTCGAACCTGGCGTAGTGCAGCCACTGCTCAAGGGCATGGACCGGGCAGGTCTGGTCGGTTGACCCGCGGGCGATCTCGACCTCGCGCCAGCCGGTCTTGCCGCGCAGGGTGACAAGCAGCCCGTCCACCAGGATCTCGACCCAACCGCCCGAGTCCGGCGTGTCGTCCTTGCCATGGTCCAGGCTGACAATTTCCGACCGGCGCAACCCACCGGCAAAGCCGATTAGCAGGATGGCGCGGTCGCGCAAGCCCCGCAGATCATGCGGCAGGGTGGCCAGCATGTCGCGCAGGTCCTCCGGGAGGATCGCCTCTTTCTGCAGTGGTGGGCGGGCATGTCTGCGTCGGATACCGGCGAGCACCGTAGCGATGTGGCGGTCCTTGCGGTCGAGCCGTTCCCCGCGCTGCGAATAGCCCCAGCACAGCCCCGAGAGCCGCCGCTCGATGGACGACACCGACAGGGCAGGGGCCTTACCTCCTGGCGCCGCAAGATCGGCGATGTAGAGGCCTATGAGCTGCGGCGAGCAGGGCAGGGGGTTCGCACCGCGCATCCGGCACCAGCGGGCGAAATGGGTCCAGTCCTTGGTGTAGGCTTTGAGAGTGTTCTGCGACGCAGCCTGACGCGCATAGTCTCGCGCGGTTTCCACCAGGCGGTCGAGCGTGCCCGAGCCAGCGACATGGGAGGGCAGGGCAATCGTGTCGCGCTCATGATCGGCGCCCTCGTCCTTTTCGTGGGGATCAGGACGTTCCGGCGGCTCTGAAGTCGATTTCTCGTGCGTTTCCATCATATCCTTCAGCATATCATCTTTACGTCCGATAATACAAGATTATTGGACATTGAGAAGACCTGAAAGCGGCGGCGCTATACGCGCATTTCACTGGCAGAAAGCGCCGTCACACTCTAGGCTGCCGACATGGGAAAACCGCGCGCCGAGCCTTCCGAAACCCTACCGATGCTGCCCCCGCTGCCGGGCTGGATCGTCTCGGCGCCGTCCGAGACGCCGGAGGCTGCGGCCTTCCGGTCCGGGGCCGCGCTGGCGCATCTGGGTCAGGCAATGACGTCGGGGGATGTGCCTCTGGCGCTGTGGCGCGACCGTCTGGCCCTGGCGGCGGCCGGGAACTGCGCTGCGATGGCGGGGCGTCGGGAAGGGCAGGGTGCCTTGCGCGATACGCTGCACCTGACGGGACCGGGCGACGACCCCGGCCCGGCGGGGCGGATCGCACGGCAGTGGTCACGCGCGGCGGCGCGGCCGGTTTCGGTAGCGCATCTGGTCAATGCGTTGGAAGGAATAGCGGCAGAGCGGATCGCGCATTGCCTTGATGCCACAGGGCCGACCCCAGTGGACCGCGCGGCGCAGGTCGTCGAGGCTGTGCTGACCGACAGTCCGCGAACCGAGGCCGCCGCCCTGATCCTGGCCGATGCGGTACTGGCAAAGGCGCTGGGGGCAACGCATGTGCTGCCGCTTCTGGCGCTGCGCTTGTCGTCCCGCGACCTGCGCCTGCGGGGCGATGATCTGCGGCTGGCCTGTCACCGCGCCGTGGTCCCTGCCGTCGGGCAGGCGCTGGCTCTGGCCGGCGAACTGGCACGGGCGGCGGCCCGCCTTCAGGCAGTGGCCCCGAAGCTGCGCGCCAAGGCGGCGGGGCGCGCGGTCGACCTGTTCCTGTCGCGCGATGCGCTGGCGCCGGGGGCATTGGCCTTCATGTCGGATCGGGCCGCGCGACGGCTCTGCGACCGACTGGTTGCACTCGGCGCTGTGCGCGAACTGACAGGGCGGGACACGTTCCGCCTGTACGGGGTCTGAACATGGGGCGGCGCGAGGACACGGAACTTGACCGCGAGTTGGTCGATCTGCCGCCCGATCTACGCTGGCGGGAATGGATGCGCCGGATCGAGGCAGTGCTGTTTTCCAGCGCAACGCCAGTCGCGCGAGACGATCTGGCGCGGGTGGTGGGGCAGGGGGCATCGGTCGATCTGTTGATCGAGGATCTGGCGGTCGATCTGGAGGGCCGACCCTATGAGGTGGCGCAGGTGGGTGCCGGCTGGATGCTGCGGACCAGACTCGCCTACGCGCCCGCGATCCGCGCCGCGGCGGATGTGGGGGGGCAGGCGCTGAATCTGTCGGAATATGATCTGGCCGTGCTGGCGGCGATTGCGTTTCACCAGCCGATCAGCCGCGACGCGTTGAAGGAGATCTTCGGGAAGGAGATCAGCCGCGACCTGATCGGACGCCTGGCCGAGCGCGACCTGATCGGCACCGGCCCCCGCGAACCGCGACGTGGCGCGCCTTATACCTTTGTCACGACGGAAACATTCCTCGCCGCCTTCGGGATGGAAACGCTGCGCGACCTGCCAGACACCGAGCAATTGGACGATGCAGGTCTGGCAGGCCCATCGGGGGCCACGGAAGGTTAGGCGACCGGCCGGGCCTCAACAGGAAATCGGCGACTTTGGTGAAGCCCGATTGCTGCCCGCCGCAAGGCGGCCAGATCAGGCTCTTTGGAGGAGGAGACCGGCCCCGGCCCGAATTACTCCGAGGCTGGCGCTGCAGGTTGGCCGCTATGCCCATGCCAAGCAGTTCAAGCGCATGCGCAAAGCCTTGAAAAGGCTGAAGGGCTACACCGGCCGTGTGATGCGCGATCTACGCCGTCACCTCGATGACATCGTCGAAGGCGGCCTGCGGGACCGGATCATCGCTAAGCTCGCACTGGTCTCGCAGCTCTTGCATCAGCAGCCCAAGGGCAGCGACAAGATCTATGCCTTGCATGAGCCCGAGGTCGATTGCATCTCCAAGGGCAAGGCGCGGGTCCGCTATGAGTTCGGCTGCAAGGTCAGCATCGCCACCACGCTGGACGAGGGCTTCGTGGTCGGCATGCGCAGCTTTCCGGGCAACCCCTACGACGGTCATACCCTCCGCCCGGCGCTGGAACAGGTGGAAATCCTGACCGACCAGCGCCCTGATCTGGCCGTCGTCGACCGCGGTTATCGCGGCCATGGCGAGAACAGGACCCGTGTCCTGATCAGCGGCACAAGGCGCGGCCTGACACCAAAGCTGATCGCTGACCTGCGCCGCCGCAGCGCCATCGAGGCCGAAATCGGTCACATGAAAACCGACGGCCGTCTCGCGCGCTGCCCGCTGAGGGGCACCGTCGGGGATGCCCTCTTTGCCGTGCTCTGCGCCTGCGGGCACAATATCCGCAAGATCCTGGCCCACCTCCGGGCTTGGTTTGCCTGGATTATCGCCCTGCTATCGACCGCCGAAACCGATCCAAACCACCGCTATCTGACTGCAAATGCAGCGTGAAAGCTTTGTTCAGGATGAACTCAGTAGCGTGTCGTCATTCTATAGCCGCGCCTATGATACAGAGTTACGAGCGTTATCGCCGAGTTCTGCCACCAAGTTGCCCGTTCGAGACAGAATACCGGCTCGCCCAGCCGGTGGCCAAGATGCGTAACAACTCCTTCATCGGCGGCCTTTGCAAGAAAGCTGATTTCCACTTCCGAATACGGAACCGTCGCGATCAACCATTCGTTCGGTCCAACTTCGCTGAAGTCATGCTCAAGGGACGACGGTAACGCCGTCGCGTTGATCCAGCGATCCTCAAGCTGATACGGCTCATCATCGGCAAAGTGCAGGCACATGAGATGCACCACACGACCGTTGACCTTAAGCTTCATGCGTGCCCGCAGCCAATCCGGTGCAATGATCACCTCGCGGCTTACCAATATAAATCGGTAGGACGCGCCGGACTTCTCGACCTCTGTACGAACGATTGGCATTTCGAAACGCACTTGGCGGATCGGTGCCATCCGAACCCGCGTTCCAGCCTTCCGCTTGCGGTCCAGAAGGCCGAGTTCGGCAACTTCTCTCAAGGCGCGATTCATTGTTGTACGAGAACAGCCAAACTCTTCGGCCAGCTCCACTTCACCCGGAAGCAAGGTTCCCGGGCCCCAGGGGCCTTCGGTGATGCGGCGCAGAATTTCTTCCCTGACTTCCCGGAAAGTCGTATTTTCATTAATCGTAAGCGTCCTCACTCAGGTCATCCTCTTGGCGACTTGCGGCATGTTAGATACGTTCATCCCAAGGCTTATGGCAAGGAACGACCCCGGTGTTTAGCATTTTGACCCCAGATCAGTTTCAGACCAGCACGTGGAAGAACGGGGGCGGGGTAACCCATGAGATTGCTCGCCAGGATCATGGGGGCGGTTGGCTTTGGCGCATCAGTCTTGCAGAAGTCAGCTCGGACGGACCCTTCTCGCTGTTCCCGGGGATGTTCCGAATTCTCACGATTGTTGAGGGTGAGGGGCTAGATATTTCGGCTCCGCAAGGGGTAATCGCGGCGCGTCCGCACTTGCCTGTTCGGTTTTCGGGAGAGGTTCCGGTAGCAAGCAAGATGCTTCGCGGACCTGTTCGAAACCTGAACCTGATCTATGATGCCAAGGCGATCTATGCAGAGGTACGTCCGGTTTTGGGGCCGGATACGGTCTATACATCGACAGGAAAGGTCGGTTTCCTGTGCCTGTCACGCCGTGTGACAATCGGTGGTGACAAAGTGCCGGTCGGTGCATTTGCCTTGGGCTCTGGGTGCGAAATCCAGCTGGACGCGGCAGCGTCCGGGATCTTGGTTAGCCTGCAAGATCTGGCGTGACCCTCGTCACGAGGCGTCAACCAGACTGCGCACGGCGTTTCGCCATCCGGCGATGATCTTCGCGCGATGAATGTGTTGCCCATCCTTGACCTGATGCCTGCCAGCTGACCAGAGATCGGTCACCACAGAGTCGGGTGCCGCGAAGGCAAGCCCATCAAGGATCTGATCTGGCCCAAGTGCGCATAGTGCGGGATGGGTCAGATCGATCGCCGTCAAGTCCGCAAGATTGCCGACCGCAATTTGACCGCCGTTGCGACCCAATGCCTGTGCGCCGCCGAGTGCGGCCTTGGTGTAAAGGAACCGGCCCACCGAACCGTCTTTGACGACCATGACATTTCGGGCGATGTCGCGGAGGCGCTGGCTATATTCCAGTGTTCGCAGCTCTTCGGTCAAAGAGATGCGCACATTGCTGTCGGAGCCGATCCCGAAGGCCCCGCCTGCGGCCAGCCAGCCCGGCCCGTTGAAAGGCCCGTCGCCAAGATTGGCCTCGGTGATCGGGCAAAGCCCCGCAACGACGCCGCTTTTCGCCAAGGCTTCCGTCTCTTGCGGCGTCATGTGTGTGGCATGGATCGGGCACCAGTTCCGTCCGATGGGCGTGTTAGCCAATAGCCATTCCACAGGCCGTGCACCCAGCCAGGCAGAGATGTCCGCGACTTCCTTTGGTTGCTCGGCAACGTGGATGTGAACGGGACTGCCTGCTGCAAAGGTCAGCACTCGGGCCAGATCCTGCGGGCAGGTGGCGCGCAGTGAATGGGGCGCAATGCCGACACGTGTATCAGAGGGCAGGTCGCGGGATGCGCTTCGTGCCGATTGGAGGAGGTCGGCAAAGCGGTCCACGTCGTTGCCAAACCGCAATTGACCGTCGCTCAGCGGTTGTTGCCCAGCACCACCATAGGTGTAAAGCACCGGCAGGTGGGTGAGGCCGATGCCTGTCAGACTGGCGGCCGCGAAGATTCGGCACGTGAGTTCGGCGATGTTCGCATAGGCCGCACCTCCCGGCTGATGATGCACATAATGAAACTCGCCGACTGCGGCATAGCCGGCTTCCTGCATTTCCATGAAGGCCAAGGCGGCAATCGCCTCCATCTGGTCCGGCGTCAGGCGGTCCAGGAAGCGGTACATGAGCTCGCGCCATGTCCAGAAGCTGTCTCGCCCGGCGACACGATGCTCGGTCATACCGGCCATCGCGCGTTGGAATGTGTGACTGTGCAGATTTGACAGGGCGGGAAGCAGAGCCGAGACCCTCGCGTCGCCCGGATGTGCAGCAGTCGATGTGACGACGCTTCGGATGGTGCCTTCTTCGACCGTGATCCTGACCTGTTCCGCCCATCCATCGGGCAACAAGGCATGCTCAGCAAAAATCACGATGCGCCTCCTTATGTGTAGACATATTATCCTTACTTGCATAGACAGCGACTCGGCAACACATTTTGCGGAGCCCGTCCCGTGCAGCAGCCTTCTGTCGTCCTGACGTCGCTTCGAGCGGCCACCATGCAGCCCGGCACCGATCCTTTCGGGCTGATCGATGATGCGGCGATTGTCCTGACTGGCGACAGGATTGCATGGGTCGGGCCACGACATGCGGTGCCCGCCGATTATGCAGGCTTCGCGGTCCACGACATGGGCGGTCGTCTGGTGACCCCGGCGCTGACGGATTGTCATACCCATGTCGTGCATGGCGGCAACCGTGCCGCTGAATTCGAAATGCGCCTGCAGGGGGCAACTTACGAAGAGGTGGCGCGTGCCGGTGGTGGCATCATCTCGACCGTCCGGGCGACGCGCACGGCCAGCCGGGAGGATCTGGTTGCCAGAGCCTTGCCCTTCGTCGATGCGTTGATCGCAGAGGGTGCTGCGGTGATCGAGATCAAGTCGGGCTACGGTCTGGAGCCGGAAACCGAACTGCGCATGCTGCGTGCGGCCCGCCTGATCGGGCAGAGCCGTGCCGTGACCGTGAAGACCAGCTTTCTGGCCGCACATGCGGTGCCGCCCGAATACAAAGACCGCGCCGACGCCTATATCGATGAGGTCTGCATCCCGACCCTGCGTGCCGCCCATGCCGAAGGGCTGGTCGATGCCGTTGATGGTTTCTGCGAGGGCATCGCGTTTTCGCCTGCCCAGATCGAACGCCTGTTTACCGTGGCGGCCCAGTTGAACATTCCAGTTAAACTGCACGCCGAACAGCTTTCGAACCTTGCCGCCGCCGCGCTTGCCGCGCGATTTGACGCACTTTCGGCGGACCATCTGGAATATCTGGACGAAGCGGGTGTTGTCGCAATGGCGAAATCGGGCACAGTTGCGGTGATTCTGCCCGGCGCGTTCTACACGCTGCGCGAAACCCAAAGCCCCCCCATTGAACTTTTGCGCACCTACGGCGTGCAGATGGCAGTGGCAAGCGACATGAACCCCGGCTCCTCGCCGATGCCGTCGTTGCTTCTGGCGATGAACATGGCCTGTAGCTGTTCCGCATGACCCCGGCCGAGGCCCTTCTGGGGACAACCGTTCATGCGGCACGCGCCCTGGGGCTGGCAGATCGCGGGACGCTTGCCACTGGCATGGTCGCCGACCTTGCCGTGTGGAATTGCGGCCACCCCGCCGAACTTGCCTACCGCATCGGCTTCAACCCCCTTCATCAACGCATCATCGGAGGCGCGCTTTGACCGCACTCGTCCTGACCCCCGGCCAGACCACGCTGGATCAACTTGCCCGCATCTACCGCGATGAACTTCCCGTCACCCTGGACCGCGCCGCCAAACCCGGCATCGAGCGCGCCGCAGCCGCGATCAAGGCCGCCGCGGCGGGTGATGTCCCGGTTTACGGAGTCAACACCGGCTTTGGCAAACTTGCCAGCTTGCGCATTGCGCCCGAGGACACCGCAACACTGCAACGCAACCTGATCCTGTCGCATTGCTGTGGTGTGGGCCCAGCAATTCCACGCCGCCACGCACGGTTGTTGATGGTGCTGAAACTGCTCAGCTTTGGCCGTGGCGCGTCAGGGGTGCGGTGGGAGTTCGTCGAGCTGATCGAGGGAATGTTGGCGCGCGGTGTCACTCCGCAGATCCCGACACAGGGCTCGGTCGGCGCGTCGGGGGATCTTGCACCGCTGTCTCACATGACTGCCGTCATCATCGGGGAAGGCGAGGCCGAATATCAGGGCCGCATCCTTCCGGGGCGGGAAGCTTTGGCTGCTGCGGGGCTGACCCCGATCGAGCTTGGCCCCAAGGAAGGCCTGGCCTTCATCAACGGCACGCAGTTTTCGACGGCTTTCGCGCTGGCGGGACTGTTCGATGGCTGGAGCGCCGCGCAGTCCGCGCTGGTCACCTCTGCCTTGTCCACCGATGCCATCATGGGCAGCACGGCGCCGTTGCAGCCGGAGATTCATTCGCTGCGCGGTCATGCCGGGCAGATCGAGGCGGCAAGCTTCATGCGCGCGCTGTTGGACGGGTCGGAGATCCGCGAAAGCCACATCGACGGCGACGCCCGTGTGCAAGACCCCTATTGCATCCGGTGCCAGCCGCAGGTGACAGGCGCCGCCATGGACGTGCTGCGCCAGGCGGGGCGTACGCTGGAAATCGAGGCCAACGCCGCCACCGACAACCCGCTGGTCCTGACCGAAGCCGGCCAGATCGTTTCAGGCGGCAATTTCCATGCCGAGCCCGTGGGCTTTGCGGCGGACATGATCGCCCTGGCTCTGGCAGAAATTGGCGCGATTGCGCAGCGCCGCGTGGCCCTGATGGTCGACCCGGTGTTGTCGTTCAACCTGCCGGCCTTCCTGACCCCGCGTCCGGGCCTGAACTCCGGCCTGATGATCACCGAAGTGACAACCGCCGCGCTGATGTCGGAAAACAAGCATATCGCCATGCCGTGCGTGACCGACAGCACGCCGACCTCGGCCAATCAGGAAGACCATGTTTCCATGGCCGCGCACGGTGCGGTCCGCTTGGGGAAAATGGTGGAGAACCTGAGCGTGATCCTGGGCGTCGAGGCAATCTGCGCAGGCCAGGGCATCGATTTCCGCGCGCCACTGCAGACCAGCACGCCATTGCAGCGCGTGGTGGCCCGGTTGCGGCAGGATGTGGCGACCATGGGCGATGACCGCTATATGGCCCCCGATCTGGCTGCCGCGGCACGCCTGGTCGCCAGTGGTGCCTTGACGCAGGCAAGCGGTCTGACCCTGCCCATGTTGTCGGCATGATGCCCGTCACGGTCATCCAGGGCGACAGCCCGGTCATCCTGGGCTTTCCGCATGGCGGCACTTTTGTACCGGATGCGCTGTTGTCACGGTTGAATGACCGCGGACGGGCCTTGTCGGATACGGACTGGCACATCGCCAGGCTCTATGAAGGGCTGCTGCCCGGGGCCACGACGGTTGCTGCCACATTTCACCGCTACGTCATCGATGCCAACCGTGATCCGGCCGGTGCGTCGCTTTATCCGGGGCACAACACCACGTCGCTGTGCCCGACGACGGATTTCGATGGCCTGGATATCTGGATGCCGGGGCAAGAACCGGGTGCGGACGAGATTGTATCGCGCAAGGTCACCTTTCACGCGCCTTATCATGCCGCCCTGGCCGCGGAAATTGACCGTGTGAAAGAACGCCACGGGGTTGCGATCGTTTACGACTGTCACTCGATCCGGTCGACGATCCCCTTCCTGTTTGACGGGTTGTTGCCGGTATTTTCCATCGGCACCAATGATGGCCGGACATGCGCAGCTGAGGTGGCAGACGCCGTGCGCGCCCCCTGTCTTGGCGCGACTGCCTTCGACACCGTCGAGAACGGCCGCTTCAAAGGCGGCTGGACCACGCGACATTATGGTCAGCCCGACACCGGGGTTCATGCCGTGCAAATGGAACTGGCCCAACGCGCCTATCTCACCGCCGAGGCCGCGCCTTGGCACTATGCACCCGATATCGCCGCGCCGCTGCGCACCACGCTCGGCCATATTCTTCAATTTCTTGATACGCTTGCCCGCTCGGGCGTGCTCAACCGCTAAAGGAGCCTTCCATGCTTGACCGCAAGAACACCCGTGACATCTATCCCGCCACGGGCAGCGAGATGACTGCAAAGTCCTGGCAGGCCGAGGCCGCGATGCGGATGCTGATGAACAACCTGCATCCCGACGTGGCCGAAAACCCGCATGAGCTGGTGGTCTATGGCGGGATTGGTCGGGCGGCCCGCAGCTGGAGCGATTTTGACCGCATCGTTGCCACTCTGAAAGACCTAGCAGATGACGAAACCCTTGTGGTGCAGTCTGGTCGCCCGGTCGCCGTGGTGCGGACGCACAAGGACGCGCCGCGCGCCCTGATTGCCAACTCGAACCTCGTGCCGCATTGGGCGACCTGGGATCACTTCAACGAGCTCGATAAGAAAGGCCTGATGATGTATGGCCAGATGACCGCCGGGTCCTGGATCTACATCGGCACCCAAGGCATCGTGCAGGGCACTTACGAGACATTTGCCGAAGCAGGTCGTCAGCATTTTGGCGGATCGTTGAAGGGCAAATGGATCTTGACCGGAGGGCTTGGCGGCATGGGCGGCGCGCAGCCGCTTGCCGCTGTCATGGCCGGTGCTTGCTGTCTTGCGGTCGAATGCGACGAGACGCGTATCGATTTCCGCCTGCGCACCCGCTATGTCGATGCCAAGGCGCATACCCTTGACGAAGCTCTGGCGATGATCGCCGAATGGACCGCCAGGGGCGAGGCGAAGTCGGTGGGTCTTCTGGGCAATGCCGCCGATGTGTTCCCCGAACTGGTCAAGCGGATGAATGCGGGGGGTGCGCGCCCCGATATCGTCACCGACCAGACCTCGGCCCACGATCCGCTGCACGGCTACCTGCCGCAAGGCTGGACCGTCGCAGAATGGCGGGCCAAGCAGGAGACGGATCCCAAAGCCGTGGAAAAGGCCGCGCGCGCATCGATGCGCACCCATGTCGCCGCGATGGTCGATTTCTGGAACGCGGGTGTGCCGACGCTGGATTACGGCAACAACATCCGGCAGGTCGCGCAGGAAGAAGGGCTGGAAAATGCCTTCGCCTTCCCGGGCTTTGTGCCGGCCTATATCCGTCCCTTGTTCTGCAAAGGCATCGGCCCCTTCCGCTGGGTGGCGCTGTCGGGCGACCCTGAGGATATCTACAAGACCGATGCCGCAATGAAAAAGCTGTTCCCGGAGAACGCGCATCTGCATCGCTGGCTCGACATGGCTGCAGATCGCATTGCGTTTCAGGGCCTGCCCGCGCGCATCTGCTGGATCGGGCTGGGCGATCGCCACCGGGCGGGGTTGATGTTCAACGAGATGGTCAGGACTGGCGAACTCAAGGCCCCCATCGTGATCGGCCGTGACCATCTCGACAGCGGCTCGGTCGCGTCCCCCAACCGCGAAACCGAAGCGATGCGCGACGGGTCGGATGCGGTTTCCGATTGGCCGCTGCTGAATGCATTGGTCAACACCGCTTCGGGGGCAACCTGGGTCTCGATCCACCACGGCGGCGGTGTCGGCATGGGCTTTTCCCAGCATTCGGGCGTGGTCATCGTGGCGGACGGCAGCGATGACGCGGCCAAGCGGCTGGAGCGCGTGCTCTGGAACGACCCTGCTTCGGGCGTCTGGCGACATGCGGACGCGGGCTATGACATCGCGATCGATTGCGCCAAAGAGCGCGGCCTGCGCTTGCCGACGATCCTGGGCAACTGAGTCCGGAACAGAACCAAGCTTATTCCAAAGAGCCCGGGGTTATTCTCGGGCTCGCCACCAAACGCGAAAGGAAACACCCATGCGCACCCGTGCCGCCGTTGCCGTTGCCGCAGGTCAGCCGTTGCAGATCATGGAGGTCAATCTGGATGACCCGAAGGAAGGCGAGGTTCTGATCGAGATCAAGGCCACCGGCATTTGCCATACCGACGAGTTTACCCTGTCGGGCGCTGACCCTGAAGGGATTTTCCCGTCGATCCTGGGCCATGAGGGCGCAGGTGTGGTGGTGAAATGCGGGCCCGGGGTGAAAAGCCTGAAGCCGGGCGATCATGTCATTCCGCTTTACACGCCGGAATGCCGTGAGTGCCCTTCGTGCCTTTCCCGCAAGACCAACCTTTGCACCGCCATTCGCACGACCCAGGGCCAGGGCCTGATGCCCGACGGCACGACGCGGTTTTCCATGCTGGATGGCACGCCGATCTATCACTACATGGGCTGTTCGACCTTTGCACAGAACACGGTCATGCCGGAAATCGCGCTGGCCAAGGTGCGCGACGACGCGCCGTTTGACAAGATCTGCTATATCGGTTGCGGGGTTACCACCGGCATCGGCGCGGTGCTGAACACCGCCAAGGTGGAGCATGATGCGACGGCGGTGGTCTTTGGTCTGGGCGGCATTGGTCTGAACGTCATTCAGGGCCTGAAAATGGCCGGGGCGCGGATGATCATCGGCGTTGACCTGAATGACGACAAGGAAGAATGGGGTCGCCGCTTTGGCATGACCCATTTCATCAACCCCAAGAAGCTGGCCGAGGGTCAGTCGGTGGTGCAGGCCATTGTTGACCTGACCAAGACCCCCTTCGACAAGATCGGCGGGGCGGATTATTCGTTCGACTGCACCGGCAACGTCAAGGTGATGCGCGACGCGCTGGAATGCACCCACCGCGGCTGGGGTCAGTCGATCATCATCGGAGTGGCGCCTGCGGGGGCAGTGATCGAGACGCGCCCCTTCCAGCTGGTCACCGGCCGGGTCTGGAAAGGCGCGGCCTTCGGTGGCGCGCGGGGCCGGACCGATGTGCCGACGGTTGTCGATTGGTACATGGACGGCAAGATCGAGATCGACCCGATGATCACCCATATCCTGCCCTTGGACCGCATCAACGAAGGTTTCGACCTGATGCACGCGGGCAAGTCGATCCGCGCAGTTGTGGTCTACTGAAAGAACAGACCGGTACCGGACCGGCAGTATTGAACCGGGTCAACCATAGGAGTTAAAATGACCAAACGAAAACTTCATCCGGCATTGGACAATGGCATTGCGCCAACATCGCCGGAATTCAGTGGTGGCACGCTGGTCTGTGCATGCAAGGACAAACCAGTTTGCATCCGCGTTGATGGCCAGGTTGCCCACAACCATGCCTGCGGATGCACAAAATGCTGGAAGCCGGACGGCGCGGCATTCTCCATCGTGGCTGTAGCACCGCATGACAAGGTGACCGTGACGGCGAACGGCGACAAGCTTGTCGTTGTCGACCCCACCGCCTTGATTCAGCGCCACGCCTGCAAGGAATGTGGGGTTCACATGTACGGACCCGTCATCAGAAAGCATCCCTTCCAGGGTTTGGATTTCATTCATCCAGAGCGATTTGAAGAAACGGGTTGGCAGCAGCCGGGTTTTGCGGCCTTCGTCTCTTCGGCCATTGAAGGCGGTGTTGCGCCAGAAGAAATGTCAGCGGTCCGCACCCGCTTCACAGAACTGGGGCTGGCACCTTACGACTGCCTCAATCCTGCCCTGATGGACTATATCGCAACCTGGACCGTCCAGAACCGCGTATGACGATAAGCAGCTCCGCAGGTGGTCATGGCTCCTGCGGGGCTGAAATAGCCTTCTGTCTGCGGGAAATTGCCTGAATCCAACTCCGCAATTCAGCGCCGAAGGGTTTATCCAAAGCTGCAGAATCCCACGCCAGGAAATAGGGTTGAGAAAGTTTTAGCCGGATGTCGAAGGGGACAACCAGCCGCCCCGAAGCGATATCTTCGGAAGCCATGCACATTTGAGCCAAAACGAAGCCGCGACCATTGATCGCGGCATCAATCGCAGCGCTGGACATTGAGAACGCAACTTCGCCGCTGGCCTTGCAGCGCTGCACTCCTATGTGGGCTGCCCAGTCAGCCCAGCCGGGTGCTGTCCCTTGAAGGTGGTCCCATTCGATCCCCAGAAGCGGCGCATCCAGGATGTCTTTGGGCTCCTCCAGTTTCAAGCGGGCCAAAAGAGTTGCAGAACAGGCCGGAACAACCCAATCCGTAAAAAGTTCCGTCCGGTGATCGAAGCGGGTGATGAGATCGCCGTAAGACAATCGAAAGTCCACACCGTCGGTCCCAAAGCGAGGCTCGCTGTCATCTCCGACCAGGCGCACCGTCGCTGTAGGATGGGCTGACTGCCAATCAAACAGTTGAGCACCGATCCACTTTGACGCCAGTGACGGCAGGCAAGAGATCGTCAGCGTTGCCTCTGACCGCTGAAGCACGACCTTGCTTTGAGCTTCGCGCAGCGCATCGAACGCAGCCGCAATATCCGCGTGATACTTTTGCCCACCCGTGGTGAGAGAAATGGACTTTCCCTTTCGTTCAACTAGGCGCAACCCGACTTCGATTTCTGCTTTACGCAGTTGTTGACTGACTGCTCCAACGGTTACCCCGAGTTCCGCCGCAGCTGCTGTGGCGCTGCCAAGGCGACCAAAAGCTTCGAACGCCTGCAAGGCACGCATTGAGGGAAGTTTCTGAATCACGGGCAACCCATAGTCGTGAGGTTTAGCTTTTCTAAAATAGAACGCAGAAGCAAGCGTTTTATGAATCGATAAATGCAGGGTACAAATATGTCTACACATAATATCAGGAGCACATCATGTACCTACGCAACAGCTGGTATGTCGCCGCTTGGGACCACGAGGTTGGCAAAGACCTGTTCCCGGTAAAGATGCTTGGCGAAGAGATCGTGCTTTATCGCAAGACCAATGGCGATGTCGCCGCGCTTGAAGACGCCTGCCCACACCGCAAGCTGCCGCTGTCGATGGGCCGCATCAAGGGTGACACTGTGGAATGTGGCTATCATGGCCTGACCTTTGACGGCACCGGCACCTGCACGCGGGTTCCGGGTGTTGAAAAGATCCCGCATGTCGCCTGCGTACGGTCCTATCCGATCCATGAACGCTATGGTCTTTTGTGGGTCTGGATGGGGGATGCGGACAAGGCCGACCCGTCGCTCATCTTCCACGTCGATCATTGGGGCGACCCAGCCTGGGGTCTGAACCGTGGCGACTCGATGGCGATCAATTGCAACTATCTCTACATGACCGACAACCTGTTGGATCCGTCGCACGTCGCTTGGGTACATCAATCGTCGTTCGGCAATGCCGCCACGGAAGAGGCTCCGCTGGAAACCACGATCGGCGAGAATGGCGTAACTGTCTGGCGCTGGATGCTGGATGTGGAACCCGCCCCCTTCTATGCGCCCTATCTGAAATTCAAGGGCAACACCGATCGCAAGCAGCACTACGAGGTGCATTACCCCAGCCATGCCATCATCAAGGCCATCTTCGCGCCCGCTGGCTCCGGCGGCGAAGGTCGTCCGCTGCATGAAGACACCTTCTTGATGGACAGCTACAACTTCATGACGCCGATCGACGAGAACACCACGAAATATTACTGGTTCCAGATGCGGAATTTCGCACCGGATGACGCCAGGATCTCGGCCGAGTTCGCAACATCTGTGCGCGGTGCATTTGATGAGGATCGGGCTGTTCTGACGGCCGTTCACAAGGGCATGGCCAACAAGCAGACGCCAAATCTTGACCTCAAGATCGACGTTGGACCAATGCGCTTCCGGCGTCAGTTGGCGAAGCTGATCGCAGCAGAGCAGGCAGCAAAGGGCGCGGCTGAATGACCACAGCGGCGCAGGGCAAGACCGGGTTTCGTGGGCTGAAAGTGGTCGCGAAGACCGTTGAAAGCAGCTTGATCACATCATTCCTTCTTCAGTCCGAAGACGGCTCTGACTTGCCCGCCTTTCGCCCGGGTCAGTTTCTGGTTTTCAAGATCCCGTCTGGGGACGCCAAGGATTATGTCCTGCGCAACTACAGCCTGTCGGGTTCGCCTGACGATCTGCGCCATTACCGCATCTCGGTCAAACGCGAGGCGGCTGCAGGGCCGGGGCTGCCGGAAGGGCTGAGTTCCAGCTATCTGCACGACAGCATCGACGTCGGTGACGTGTTGCAAGCCGATGGTCCGCGCGGTGAGTTCACCTTGGACGAGGCAAGCAACCGGCCGGTCGTTTTGCTGAGCGGTGGCGTCGGTCTGACGCCAATGGTGGCCATGATGAATGCGCTGGCCAATCACTCCGAGCGGCGTACCTTGTTCCTGCATGCCTGCGAAAACGGCGAGGTTCATGCCCTGCGCTCTGAGGTCGAAGCCTTGGTCGGGAAACGTGCCGGCCTGTTCGCGCACTACTGCTATCGCACGCCAAGCCCTGAAGATCGTGCTGCGAACCGTTTCCACAGCGAGGGTTTCGTCACGCGCGAGGTGTTGCAGCGCCTGCTTTGCCTGGACGATTACGAGGTCTATCTTTGCGGTCCGCCACCGTTCATGCAGGCTATGTACCAGACCCTGCGCGGTCTTGGGCTGGCAAAGAACCGGATCGCCTATGAATTCTTTGGCCCGGCCACGGTCCTTGACACCGAGGATAAGCCAAAGCAGGTCGCCTCAGCTGCCGGTGCCGCTCCCGCGCCCGCCGCTGGGGCGATCACCGTCGAATTCCGCAAATCCGGGATCACCGCCGCTTGGGATGATAGCACACAGTCGCTGTTGTCTTTTGCGGAAGACCTTGGATTGAAGCCCGATTTTAGCTGCCGCGCAGGCATCTGCGGCACTTGCGTTTCAAAGATCGTTTCGGGGGATGTCACCTACTTCGAAGATCCGCTGGAAGAGCTTGCAGATGGCGAATTGCTGCTGTGCTGCTCGCGTCCGAAATCCCCTGTCGTATTGGATTTGTGATGACCTCTGCGCCGGAAATCAAACACGCTCCCGGCAGTGCCGCCGTGGCGCTGAGTGTAAATCCACATGTCGCTGCCTTGCCGCCCTATAACGCTGGGATGTCGCTCGCGCGGGCACGCGCGGTGAGTGGCCACCACGAGCTTGCCCGCCTTGCCAGCAATGAAAATCCCGATGGTTGTTCGCCATCGGTCTTGGCTGCCTTGACCTCTGAAGGGTTTGAACCCTGGCGCTACGCCGATCCCGCTTGCACGACGTTGCGCGAGGCCCTGGCTCAGCGCCTTGATGTCTCGACGGATGTGATCGTGGTCGGAAACGGGTCCGAGGAAATGATCGCGGCGATTTCCCGCGGCATTCTGGTGGAGGGGACTCAGGTCGTGACCGTGGTGCCCAGTTTTGGCCTTCACGAGATAGAGCCCTTAGCCGCAGGCGCCACCGTCACGAAGGTGCCAATGACGGCGGCGGCTGGATTTGATCTGCCTGCTCTGGAAGCAGCAATCGCGTCAAATCCCCGCGTGGTCTTTCTATCGTCACCTTGGAACCCGGTCGGCCCTTCGCTGTCAAAGACTGATTTGCTACGGCTGATCGCAGCCGTGCCGCCTGGCACGCTGTTCGTCCTTGACGAGGCCTATTTTGAATACGCTGACCAAACTGCGCCGGACGGGATTGAGATGCTGCGTGACAGCGGCATTGCCTACGTCGTCTTGCGCACCTTTTCCAAAGCCTACGGATTGGCGGGGTTGCGGGTCGGATATGCCGTCTGCTCTGACGCCGAGATTGCCCGAGTGATTGCCGCGGCAAAAACCCCGTTCAACGTGAACGGCGCGGCACAGATCGCGGCGGTTGCCGCCCTGAAAGATCAGGCATGGATGACGGCTTCCGTCGCACGCATGATTGCCGAACGGTCCCGGGTGGCGGCTGAATTGAGCGAATTGGGGTTCACCACCGCACCCTCCCAGACCAACTTCCTGTTTTTTGATACCGGTCGTGACAGCAGCAAGGCGGCGGCGGATCTGTTGAGCGACGGCATCATCGTCAAGGCATGGCGCGAGTTCGGCTTTACCCAATGGCTTCGCGTCACGATTGGCACGCCCGCCGAGAATGATCGCCTGATCGCTTCGCTGCGCAAACAGGTGAGCCGATGATCCTGGGCAGCGGACCCGACACGATCCCCTTGGACTTTCGCGCTGAACTGGTCGCCATCTTGGGCGCGGGCCATGTGCGCGACGAGGCTGGGTTTGGTCATGGCGCGGCTTTGCTGGTCTTGCCCGGATCGACACTGCAGGTTGCCGAAATTGTCGCGCTATGTCATGCGCACGGGATCAGTATCGTGCCACAGGGCGGACATACCGGCCTTGTCGATGGTTGCCAGTCCAGTCCGGGCCAGGTTGTCTTGTCCATGACCCGCATGTCGGCGATCGAGGCTATTTACCCGGACGAAAGGGTGGCTGTCGTGCAGGCGGGTGTAACGCTGGAAGCCCTGCAGACTGCGGCATTGGCGCAGGGCCTAGAACCCGGCATTGACCTCGCCGCGCGCGGAAGTGCCACGATCGGCGGGATGGTGTCGACCAATGCCGGCGGCATCATGGCGCATCGCTATGGGGTTATGCGGCACAGGGTGCTGGGCCTGGAAGCCGTCTTGCCCGATGGCAGCATCCTGTCCGACATGACTCGCGTCGTGAAAAACACGGCTGGTTACGACCTGAAACACCTCTTCATTGGCGCCGAGGGCACTCTTGGAATCGTCACGCGCGCGGTCATCAAGCTGGAGCCAGTTCCCCAGGGCACGGCCACCGTCATGCTGGGCCTGCCTTCGGTGACTGCGGCACTTGCGGCGATCAACCTCGCCCTGCGCTCGACTGCCGGGCAGTTGCGGGCGGCCGAGGGTCTTTGGCAATCCTACATCCAGCTTACAGCGCGCACGCAAGGCTGGGTGAAACCAAGCTTTCCGCTGGATCAGCCGATCAACCTTCTGCTGATGCTGGATGGTGCCGATCCAGAGCGCCTGAGCGAAGGGATCGAACAGATCTTCGGCGCGGTGCTTGAGAAATATCCCACCGCCACCGGGATCATTGCAACTTCGAAGCGGCAAGAGGCGGATCTTTGGCGCCTGCGTGAGGATACCGATCAGCTCTACCGCGCCCACGTTGCGGCCCCGTCCTATGATGTCTCGGTGCCACTTTCCGAAATCGAAGCCTATGTGGACCGTCTGCATGAGGGTCTGGCCCGGATCGATGGCGGCATTGCGCCCTATGTCTTCGGGCATCTGGCCGATGGCAATCTGCATATCGTTCTCAACCGGGCAGGCCCGCTCGAAGCCAGGATATCCAGCGCTGTCGAGCAGGTTCTCTACGCTCCCCTGCATGATCTTGGCGGATCGTTTTCGGCCGAGCATGGCATAGGCGCCAAGCGCATCGCGGCACTGGCCGCCACCGCAGGGCCTGTAAAGCTCGCGGCGATGGAAACGATCAAGCGGGCACTTGACCCCCAACACATACTGAATCCCGGCAAGGTTCTGCCGCGAGAGCCAACAGCCAGCGAGAAATTCCGATGACACAAACCACAGATACGTCCCTGGCTTTTGCACTTGATTATTCAACCATGCGCGAGCGGTTTCTGTCTGCCGCCCGCGCTGCGGGGGCAGCCCTTTCGGAGCATGTCCATCCGCTGCACGGGCCTGATGGCAAGCCGATCACTACCGACGTGGCCTTGATCGGCCAGGCGGATGCGCCAAAACTCATGATCCTCATTTCGGGAACGCATGGCGTGGAGGGGGCTTATGGCTCGGCCTGCCAGACGGCCTGGCTGAACCGGAAGGCGGATTGGGCGCTGCCAGACGATACCGCCGTTCTGATGATCCATCTGATCAATCCCTGGGGCACGGCATGGGCGCGACGGGTGAATGAAGACAATGTCGACCTGAACCGAAATTTCCTGAACTGGACTGCGCCGCGGCCAGAAAATCCGGGCTATGCCGAGGTGCATCCAGCCTTGGTCGTTGCGGCCTGGGAAGGCGCAGACCGTGTCGCGGCAGACGATACCCTGGCAGAGTTGACCAGATCCAAGGGTCAGACGGCGATAAGCGCGATTATCGAAGCCGGGCAATACAGCTTCGCTGACGGTCTTTTCTATGGCGGAGACGGCCCAGTCTGGTCGAACCGCGTGCTGGGCGCGATTCTGGATGCGTTCGGCCAGAAGGCGACCGAAATCATCGTCTTTGACCTACACACCGGGGCAGGGCCCTACGGCTATCCTGCGCTGCTGTCGGTCAGTCCGGTGGATCATGCCGGGCTGGGCTGGGGCGCAGAAATCTTTGGCCCGGCGATGGTTCCGGTGATCACGGGCAGAGTCGCGACCACGAATACCGGCATTGCGGCCACGGCCACGGGGTATGTCTCTGACTTCATCCGGCGCTCCATGCCTCAGGCGCGGGTGTTGCCGCTTGTCATGGAATGCGGGACGCTGAGTAGTGCTGAAATGCAGCGCCGCATTGTGGATGACAACTGGCTGCATCTTTTCGGCAAAGTTGATTCCGAGCGAGGGCGGCGCATCAAGGCGGACTTGCTGCACGGCTTCATTCCGCAAGACGACAGTTGGCAGAATATCTGCCTTGCAACCAGCCTTCGCCATTTCTCTACCGCCTTGAACGCCCTGAAGAAGGTCGAGGCAAAGCCGGGAACGGCCCCCGCAAGGGCAAATCCGACCCCGGTCGTCCCCTTGGGTACCCCTGCGGTCGAGGTGGTTGATCTGCACAAATCCTTCGGCTCGCTGGAAGTGCTGAAAGGTGTCAACCTGACAGCCTACGCCGGGCAGGTGGTGTCGATGATCGGTTCTTCGGGGTCGGGCAAAAGCACGATGCTGCGCTGTATCAACCTATTGGAGCAGCCAAACTCGGGCAAGGTCTCCATCGACGGTGAACTGGTTCGAATGAAATCCCACGCCAAGGGTGGTCAGACCGCTGCGGACACGCATCAGATCGAACGCATCCGGGCGCGCGTGGGCATGGTGTTTCAGAACTTCAACCTGTGGCCGCACATGACGGTGCTGGAAAACATCATCGAGGCGCCGGTTCATGTGTTGAAGGAAAACCGGGCCGAGGCCGTTGACCATGGCCATGCGCTGCTGAAGAAGGTCGGGCTGTCCGAGAAGCATGCACACTATCCGGGGCAACTTTCGGGTGGCCAGCAACAGCGCGCGGCCATTGCCCGCACGCTCGCGATGCGTCCCAAGGTGATGCTGTTCGACGAGCCGACTTCGGCCCTTGACCCCGAACTTGTCGGCGAGGTCTTGCGCGTGATCCGACAGCTCGCCGAGGAGGGCAACACCATGATCCTTGTGACGCACGAGATGCAGTTCGCGCGCGAAGTCAGCCACAAGGTTCTGTTCCTTCACCAGGGCCGTGTCGAGGAAGAGGGCACGCCGGCCGATCTGTTCGGCCATCCGAAATCAGACCGTTTGCGCCAGTTTCTGGCCCGGACATTCTGAGACTGACACCTCAGTACTTTGGTCAGGACGGGACCAGGGCGCGAGGTGAAGAACAAGGAAATGAAGTTCAACAAGGAGACGACCATGAAGTTGAAAGTTCTTTCGCTCATCGCGCTGCTCGCAGGGGCAGCCACGGGCGCGCAGGCAGAAGGCCAGTTGAAGATTGGCACGGAAGGTGCATATCCCCCGTGGAGCATGGCTGACGCCAACGGCGTCGTGACCGGCTTTGACGCTGATGTTGGCAACATGCTGTGCGCCAAGCTGGCGATGGAATGCGTGTTTTTGGTTCAGGCATTTGACGGCCTGATCCCGGCGCTGCAGGCCAAGCAGTTCGACATCATCATCTCGGGCATGTCGATTACTGCCGATCGCAAGAAAGAGATCAACTTCTCGACCGGCTATGCTGAACTGGCCAACAAGGTTGTCGTGGCCAAGGATTCCGACCTTGCGGGCATCACCGACATCCCGACGCTGCTGACCGCGCTCGACGGGCACTCGGTAGGCGTTCAGGCTGGCACCACCCATGCCCACTTCATGGAAAAGCTCGCCCCCACCGCGACGTTGAAATCCTACGGCACCCTGGACGAGATGCAGATCGATCTTGCCAACGGCCGCGTGGACGCAGGCTTTGCCGATGTCTCGGCCCTGCAAAGTTTCCTCGACAAGCCAGAGGGCGCAAACTTCCAGTTTGTTGATGTGAACATCACCAGCACTTTCGACGCGACTTTGGGCGAGGGTGTTGGCGTTGGCATTCGTCAGGAGGACACCGAACTGAAGGCCAAAATCGACACGGCGCTGTGCGAACTGATCGCCGACGGCTCGATCAAGGCCTCCAGCGAGAAGTGGTTCAACATGGATATCTCGCGCCCCTGCCAATAATCGCCGGGCTGGCTCCAAACAAAACGTCCCGCCCGGTTGCGACCGGGCGCGCATTTCAGCAGACAGGAAGACGCGATGGAATTCGGATTGTTACAGGTCTGGGAGGGGGGATGGGTCGGCGCAATCCTGCGCGGGGCATCCATCACCATCGCGGTCGGTGTGCTGAGCATGCTTTTCGGGCTGATGATCGGCACGATTTGCGGCCTGATCAAATGGCGCGCGATCTTTGGTCTGTCCCATCTGGTTGACCTTTATACATCGGTCATCCGTGGCGTGCCGGAACTGCTTATCATCTACTTGCTTTTCTTTGGTTCGGTCGAATTCGTGACCAGAATCGCTACCGTCTTTGGTTTCGCGGAACTAGCCGACAACGGCTATGCCTTCTTCATTACGGTGGCCGCGATCAGCGCGATTTCGGGGGCCTATTCGACCGAAGTGGTGCGTGGCGCTTTGGCAGCAATCCCGAAGGGTCATATCGAAGCCGCCGTCGCACTTGGCCTTCCAAGCCGCCGAATCTTCACGCGCATCATCGCGCCGCAAATGATGCGGATTGCCTTTCCCGGCATCAATAATGTCTGGCAGACCACGATCAAGGACACGGCCCTGGTTTCGGTGGTCGGGTTGCAAGAGTTGATGCGCACGGCTTTCATCGGGGCCGGGTCAACCCGAAACCCGCTGATTTTCTATGCTATAGCTGCGGTCGTCTATCTGATGATCACCCTGATAAGCCAGATTGGTTTCAACAAGGCAGAGGCGGCCTTTGCACCTCGGAAAAGGGTCTGAAGCATGGAACTTATTCAACTGGCTGTTCCGGTGCTGCTCAAGGGTTTGTGGATGACCCTGACGCTTACCTTCCTTTCGGTCGCGATAGGGTTCAACCTTGGTCTTGGCCTAGCCATCTTGCGTGGAATGGAAAATCGTTGGCTTTCGGGTTTTGCCCGATACTACAGCATTGTCTTTCGCGGCACGCCGCTTCTGGTGCAGATTTTCCTGATCTACTATGGGCTTGGTCAGATCCAATTCATCCATGATACGCCGGCTTTATGGTGGGTTGTCAGCGAAGGGTCGCGTTGCGCCGTGCTTGCCTTGGCCCTGAACACCGCCGCCTACACGTCCGAAATCCTGCGGGGCGGATTGGTTGCTGTTCCGGCGGGACTGGTTGAAGCCGCCAAAGCCTGCGGCATGTCGCGCTCCATGCGGTTCCGGCGCATCGAGTTTCCGCTGGCGATCCGCCAGGCCATCCCCGCTTATGGCAACGAGCTGGTGCTGATGGTGAAGGGAACCAGTCTGGCCTCGACCATCACCGTGCTTGAAATCACTGGCTACGCCAAACGCCTGATGAGCCAAACCTACGCAATCTTTGAGGTTTTTGCCATTGCCGGGGTTCTTTACCTCGCCCTGAACCTCGCCTTGATTGGGGCAGTACGGCTAATCGAGCGCAGGCTGATGCGCCATAATAAGCCCGTTTCGCATAGCCGTGCTGTCGTTTCAACTGCAGCTTCCTGAAGAGCGGGATCAACTCACACTGACCTATGCCGAGCTGGCTGACCTTGTGTAAAGGCGATGGCGGGTCAGGTTCCTTGGTGTGTCGTTTCGTCCTTGGGCGATACCAGACCGTGAAGAGTGAATAATGTCGTCCCGGCAAAGGGATTTGCCGGTTGAACGGGTCCAAAGCTCGAGCTAAAAGTGCCACTACCACAAGGAAATCAGTGCGGCGTCGGGCCTATGGTCTGGCGTCGTTTCTGTTTCTAGGAGCTACGTCTTTCGATCGTTTAGGCGGAGAGAGGTCGTTCAGGCCTCAGTAATGAACCTCTTCGTGTCCGTAGCTGCCTTCATAGTCGCGCCACTCGACGAAGGGCACCTCAGGGTAGGGGTGGAAAAGGAAACAGGCGGCGACTTGCCTACGACGGCGCGATTGCTGGACTTGGCCGGAAGTGAGTCATCACGCTACAATTTCCCCGTTTCCAACTGCCTCGCCATGCACCGCCAAGGCTGCTGTAAACCGGTTCAAGCCCAATCGTTCCTGTAACCTGCTGACGCGTGCGACATAGGCTTCGCGTCCGATGCGCCGCTCTAGGTCCCGCTCGTGGAACCGCCAATTCTTCACCGCGGCGAGACGGATCAGATCTGCGGCCTCCTGCTCCTTGGCGCTCCGCATTCGTTCGGGTTTCGGTTGTATCGCAGGCGTGCCCGTGTTCCGCCACTTCCTCATGAAACCGAGCAGATATCCGGCAGGAACGTGCTCATTGCCCCTCACCCGATTGAAGGCACGAAAGGCATCCCAGATGACCTGGGTGTCGACATTCCAGCACGGCAGGGCGGTTTTCGCCGCCTTGATCAGACCCGCCCAAGGTGTACGGTGGACGTTGTGCGCGGCTCCGATTTCGATCCTCCCAGCGAACACCATTTTGTTTTTAGAATCTCCAGATAGTGATGTGTTATCCGTGTGTTGATTTTCACTCAGAACTGAGCCGGTTAGGCGCATAATTTTCACTGAGAACTGAGCCATGTGAACCTTCCCCCAACGCGGTGAGTGGCGGGGGCAACGGAGTGATCCACATGGGACTTTTGAACATCATCCGACGCATGCACTTGCGGCAGAAGCTGTCGATCCGGGAGATTTCACGGCTTACGGGCGTGTCGCGGAATACCGTGGCCAAGCATTTGGCGGCGAACACCATCGAGCCCAAATTCGCGACGCCGGAGCGGCAAAGTAAGATTGATCCCTTTTGTCACTGTGCCCCAATTAATCGGAATCGTGCCTGGAATCTTCCTGCGATATCAATGGCCGTCTGCACCCTTAATTTTAATATTGTACCGTTAATTACCATACTGTACCCTTTATTGCCAGATGGTCGGATCTGTGGATAAGTGCCGACCAGATGGGGCAGGGGATCGGCGTGGTCAGCGAACGTCTTGCGAAACACCGCGCAGCGGTTCTCCGTCCGATCCTGGAAATTGAGAAGAGGGGCGAGCCGATCAGCGCGGCGATTGGCGATGCTGCCTGGGAACTGGGTTTGGCGAAGAGCCACACCTGGTCACTCTACCGGCGCCTGCGGGAGAACGATGCGCGCGCCGCGGCGCTGGAGTTGAGCCGTCGCGGGCCGAAACTGGGATCGAAGCGGATCGCTCGGGATGTCGAAGATATTATCGACGCCACGCTGCGGCGCTACTATCTGGTCCGCGAGCGATCGAGCTTTCTGCGGATCTGGCGAGAGATCCGTTCGGAATGCGATGCGAAGGGCTTCCGGCCCCCGACCCGGAGGACGGTGAAAGCCCGGCTCGACGCGATGGATCAGCGTGAGGTTTTCATGAAACGACGCGGAGCGCAGGAAGCCGACAAAGTCTTTTCCGCGCGTCCCGGCCGTCTAGAGGTTTCAGCCCCGCTTGAGGTCGTTCAGATCGATCACACAACTTCGGACATCACGCTGGTCGATCATGTAAACCGGCGGCCACTTGCGCGACCTTATCTGACGGTTGCCATCGATGTCGCGACCCGGATCATTCTTGGGGTTTATGTCGCTTTCGACGAGCCGTCTGTCTTGTCGATTGCACTGTGTCTGGATCACTGCGTGCGTCGGAAATCGGTACACGTTCCCGGGACACTGGAAGAACTGGTTTGGCCGATGGCCGGCATCCCGAAGGCGATTCACGTCGACAATGCGCAGGAGTTCCACAGCGACGCCTTCAGAACGGCCTGCGAGGATTGGGGTATTGCCGTTGAGTATCGTCCGTTTGGCGGAAAACACTACGGGGGCCATGTCGAGCGCCTGATCGGAACGGCGATGGGGGCTGTTCATGTGCTGCCCGGGACCACCCAGTCCTCGGTCGCCGAGAAGGGCGACTACGATAGCGCGAAGCATGCCGCCCTGACCCTGGCCGAGTTCGAGGACTGGTTTCATCTGGAAATATGCCGATACCACAATACGGTTCACGAAGCCCTCGGGCGAACGCCGCTTGCCGCCTGGGCTGACTTGGGCGGGGATACCGCTGGGCGACAGGTCATCGACGTCGAAGCCTTCAGGACAAGCTTCCTGCCCTTTGAGTGGCGCCGGCTCGGGCGCACCGGGATCGCGCTCTTTGGGGTGCATTACTGGAGCGATGTCTTTGCGTCGTTGGTCGGGCGCGGGCAGGGCAAGGTGCGGGTCAAGTATGACCCGAGGGATCTATCGCAGATCTGGGTCCTCGTCGATGATAGCCGCATGATCCCGGCGCGGTACCGGGACCTGAGCCACCCGCGGATATCGCTTTGGGAAAGCCGTCGGGCGCGGAGAGAATGGCAGGACAAACATGGCGGCCGGATCGACGAGCGGGCCCTGTTCCAGGTGATTGATGCGCAACGGCGCCTGGCCGAGGCGGCGCGCCAGAAGACGAGGACCGCCAGGCTGGAGGGCGAGCGGGGCGCTCGGATTCCCCGGCACCAACCGCGCCGCGATCCGTCGCGCGAAATGTTCGCGATCGACACGGGTAACCCTGATCTGCCAACCTATGAGATTGATGAGTTTGATGACCCCAGACGAAAGAATTGACCGGATCCGCGGCGATCATTGGATCGCCTTCGACCGTGCCGCGATCGTTCTCAACCGATTGACCTCCCTGATGGAAATGCCGCAGCAGAGCCGGATGCCCGGCCTGATGGTCTATGGCAGTTCCGGCATCGGCAAGACGATGATCGCTAAGCGCATGGCGAGCAAATACCCGACACAGTACAACGCGGAACTGGGCGCCACGAAGACGCCCATCTTGCTGGTTCAGGCCCCGCCCGCGCCGGACGAGCGACGGTTCTATCAGCACATCCTTGCGACGATCGGGGCACCGATGTGGGGCAGACATACCGTGTCTGAGCTCGAGGTTCGCGCGCTGGGTCATCTTCGGGACATGGACCTGAGGATGCTGATGATCGACGAAGTGCATAACCTGCTTGCTGGCAGCTATCGTGAGCAACGCCGTTTCCTGAACATGCTTCGGTTCCTCGCCAACGATCTCTGCGCGTCGCTTGTCGTCTTTGGCGTTAACGAGGCCCTCGAGGCGGTTCGGGGAGACGACCAACTGGCCCGACGGCTAGACGAACACTATCTGCCGCTCTGGGAAGACGACGTGGAGTTCTCTCGCCTCATCCAGACCCTGATCGCGGCGATGGCGCTTGAGCAACGCTCGGGTCTGACGGTGGCATCGCTTCGCACAATCCTGAAAGTGACTGGTGGGATAACCTCGCGCGTGTTCATCATGATCAAGTCCCTGGCCATCGATGCAATCAAGACCGGTGAGGAACGGATCACGGACGAAGCGGTTCAGGCCTGGCAACCTGTTTGGACGAAGCACGCCTGGAACATCCTTCGCCAGGCTGCCGCTGCATTCGGGTGACCGTCAGAGCGCTACCATTTCGCCCGCCGCCTGTACACGATGAGCTTCTGTCGAGCTGGATCGGGCGGCTGGCGAAGGCCAATCATTGCTCAGCGAAAGAACTTTGCGGCTATCTGGGTTTGGGGCAGGGCAGGGTGCCGGAGCGTGAAAGTGACTTGCACGCGGTGAACTGGGCACGGCTATGTGAGGGGGTTCAGCGGGTCCCTGATGAGATCGCCGCCATGACCCTCCCCGACACGGTGCATCATTCCGTGCGATGCGTGGCGCGCCATGACTTCCAGTATTGCCCCGGATGTGTGCAGAAAACGCCCGACCTGGTTCTTCGCCATTGGCGCTTCGCTTGGTCGCTGACCTGCGAAACCTGTGGTCAGGCGCTCGCGGCAAAGCATCCAGCCGAAGAAGTATTGGGCCGGCTTCTTGCGCGTGGTGCTCGCGGCGCACAGGCCCTGAAAGCGGCTGTGGCGAACAGTAACCTCAGGCAGTTGCGCCGGATGGGTCTGACCCTGCATGTCGTATCGACATTGGACTTCGGCCGCGCTGTATCCGTCATCTCCGCAAATGAGCGCGAAAGACTGATAGCGCTTGCCGCAGTCGGTGTCGGCATGACCCGTCCTTTGTTGGGGGCCGCCATCATCCTACGAGGAAACGACCGGGTTCTCTGGGAATTGCGCCGCATCTTTCCTCAGCATCGCCAAGTGATCGAGCGGATCCGCGGATTGTCGCAGGACCTTGACCGGCAGCTTCCGAAACGGCGCGAAACAGGGCATCAGACCGTGCGGGCAGCACAGGGAACGCGTCGCCCAAGTGCTTCCGAGAGCGCCCTTCGGGCAGCCCGTCAAGCCATCTCCGAGCTTGGAGCAGACGCAAATCGTCAGGCGCTTCTGGCGCGCGCCGATGCAATCTGGAAACGCTCAGGTCGGAATGAGACCTGAAGCATGGAGTCTGTGGATATATTGTAATTAAGGGTACAAGAGTGCCCCAAAATGCTCCGAATCCGCAGAATCTGATTATTTAGGGCACAGTGACAGCCATGACCGCCCCCAAACCCTCGGACCTTGCCTTCATTCGCTTTGTCAGCGTGGAAAACATGATGCGGCTGGTCAACAGCATCGGCGTCGAGACCGCGCTGCGCGACCTTGCCCGCTATATCGAGGACGACTTCCGCCGCTGGACCCTGTTCGACAAGACGCCGCGCGTGGCCAGCCATTCGGCCGAAGGTGTGATCGAGCTGATGCCGACATCGGATGGGGTCAGCTACGGTTTCAAATATGTGAACGGCCACCCGAAGAACACGAAATCGGGCTTGCAGACGGTCACCGCCTTCGGCCTTCTGGCGCGTGTCGACACCGGCTATCCTGAACTCTTGACCGAAATGACGCTGTTGACGGCGCTGCGCACCGCCGCGACAAGCGCCATGGTCGCGCGCCATCTGGCGCCCAAAGGCGCCACGACCATGGCGATGATCGGCAATGGCGCGCAATCCGAGTTTCAGGCCCTTGCGATGCGCGCAATCTGCGGGATCAGCGAGCTGCGGCTCTACGACATCGACCCCGCCGCGACGGCCAAACTGATGCGGAACTTGTCTGATCGGGGCATCGGGTTGACCGCCTGCAAGACCGCGCAAGAGGCCATCGAAGGGGCGCAGATCGTCACCACCTGTACCGCAGACAAGCAGTATGCCACGATCCTGACCGACAACATGGTGGGGGCCGGTGTCCACATCAACGCCATAGGCGGCGACTGCCCCGGCAAGACAGAGTTGCACGGCGACATCTTGCGCCGGTCCGATGTCTTCGTGGAATACACCCCGCAAACCCGGATCGAGGGCGAGATCCAGCAGATGCCCGAGGACTTCCCCGTCACCGAGATGTGGCAAGTCATCGCCGGCACCGCGCCCGGCCGCACTTCGGACCGCCAGATCACGCTGTTCGACGGGGTGGGCTTTGCCATCGAGGATTTCTCGGCGCTCTGCTATATCCGCGACCGGCTGGAAGGGACCGACCTGTTCCAGCGGCTTGACATCATCGCGGACCCCGACGATCCGCGCGATCTGTTCGGAATGCTCTCGCGGGCGGTCCAGGGCTAGACGCGGCCGGCGCCCGGCCTGATACGACCCGATTGCCGCCCCGGCCGATCATCCCGCATTTCCGGCACCGCCAGCTTTCGATCAAAGCTGTCGCGATCAGGCGATCCAGATCAATGCGCCGGGCTATCTTCCAAAGGTGGTCCTGTCCGTGAGTCGCTGCAATTGAAACCAGTTCACATTCTGATCGCCGTCCTGCCGCCTTTGCTTTGGGCAACCGGTTATTCTTTCGGAAAAGGAGCGCTGGTTCACTTTCAGCCATTGTTCACGACGGCGATGATGTATGCGATTGCTGGTATAACTCTTTTTCGGCCTGGTTCCCCCATCCTGACCCCTTGGCGCTGGCTCATCCTCATCTCTGTCCTGGGGTGCGGCCTGCAAAGTGCCCTTATCTTCTCGGGGGTGGCGCTGGTTGATACGTCGTTGGCCAATCTGGTCGTTCAGGCACAGGTACCCTTCGCAATTATTGCTGCGTCTCTTTTCGGTCTCGAGAAGCTTAGCCCCTTCCGAATGATCGGCGTCGCCGTCTCAATCCTCGGGATTGCTGTGGTCCTCGGGTCGCCGGGTTCTGGCAGCAGCCTGTCCGGGCTGTTGCTGATACTTGCGGGAACCGCCAGTTGGGGCCTCGGCCAAGCACTGATACGGCGGTACTCACGCGATGCTACCAGGCAGCTGATCGGGGTGACGTCCCTGATGGCGACGCCCCAGTTGCTGATCGTGTCGTTTGCCGTTGAGCGGAACCATCTCCACCTTCTGGCGACGGGTTCGGCCTACGAATGGTTTGGAGTGGCACTACTTGGCTTCGGGTCCTTCGTGGCGGCCTATCTGATCTGGTACTGGTTGCTGGAACGCAACCGTATGGATCAGGTTGCCCCATTTGCGCTCTTGATGCCGCTGCTCGGCATGTTCATCGGAGTGACCTTCTTTGATGAGACCCTGACATCCGGTTTCCTTATGGGCTCGATACTCGTACTTTCCGGATTGGTGATCACCTTGATACCTACTGCGCGTCCGATTTTGGGAACCTCAGATAGTCAGAGTGAAACTCCTGCGACGTGATCCAGAAGACTGCCAAGGCGTGGGATGAGATGAGACCCGAGCGCTCCTTCTATCTTGCCAGATGCGCCGCAAGAGTGAACTCTGCCATCCCACCCTCACGCTGCTTGTAGCGGCCCGTCCAGGCACACCCAATCGTGGTCGATATGCTCGCGATCGTTTCCCGCTACCACGAGGAAATCAGTGCGGCGTCGGGCCTATGATCTGACGTCGTTTCTGTTTCTGGGGGCTACGTCTTCCGATCGTTTCGTCGGAGGGAGGTCGTGCAGGCCTCAGTAATGAACCTCCTCATGGCCGTAGCTTCCTTCATAGTCGCGCCACTCGACGAAGACTGACCGGTGCCGATAGTCGCGGCAGTCCGCCGGCACAGCGAGATCTGACGCAGCTGGAACAGCAGAAACACTGCTCCGGCGACGGCTGTAGTCGCCCTGAGCGCCATAGGTGCCCATGTAGACGCTGCCCCAGCTGTTGCAGTCGCCATCCCGGTTCCTTCGTTGTTGGTACGTGATCTCGAACACGCGGATCGAACGGACGAAGTCAAACGCCGGATCGGAGATGTCGACATCCGCCCGATCCTGGACAAGCTTAAGCGCCAGCGGTGTTTCCGGGATCGAGATGAGCGGCACCGGTTCACCGCGAACAGCGATGTCGAACAGGCGCTCGATCGGTTTCGCCTCACCATGGAAACTCGCCCGCATTGGACAGTTCCAGATCTGCAGCGGCGGCTCGATAGGCCAGGGTGTGATGCGCCGGATGAAGACCGCCCGCGCGTGGGCGCATTCGGCAGAGGCCGGCCAGCCCCCTGCGAGACAGAGCAAAATCGCGCAGTCGACCGGATAGGCAGCGGCGGGTAGGACGGCGGCGGTCGAAAGCCCAAGGCTGAGGAGCAGGGCAGGGAGGTGAGGTTTCACGGGAAATCCTTTCTGACAGGGATGGTGTTGATGAGGCGGGTGTAGGCCTCGGTCGCCGCCCGGGCCTCGTCCAGGACGCGGGCACGCTCGTCATCGAGGCAGGCGATGTGTTCCGTGATCGACGAGAAATACGCTTCAAACTCTGCGGCGATCTCTGTGCGGTATTCGGCCAGGACGTCGACTGGCAGCTCGGTCATCGGTGCTTCGGGCGGCAGACAACGAATCACCTCAGGTTGTGCTGAGGCGGGGACAACACCGAACGCGGTGCATGCCACCACTGCGTATACGACACGCAGCACGCGCACCGAACGTGAGTTCCGCACAGGCATCGGCACTTGAAACAGTGCATAGGCGCCCTTGTTTTGCAGACCCTGCGAAGCACAGCGTTCCTCTGAATTCATAGCCACCTCTGGTCCCCTTCCAGTCACTCGTCATGCGTCTTTCCGACCAGGAGCGACCCTTGTCGAGCGCCACCGCAGACTTATTTTATCGTGTTTGTCATTTTTACGTTGTCTGCGCCAGACTTTCTGTTAGGCATCGCCGCACGGAAAACTTTCCGTTACAACGATCCCCGACAGATCGAACCCGAGGGGAACCCATGACGACAAGAAGGCGTGCATTGCCCGTCTTGCTGGAACGCGATTTCCGCAAGATGGCGGCAACGGAAGGAGCGACTGTTGAGATCGAGTGTGTGTCAGCTCCGGACCCCGAGGGGCGTTTTTCCGGCGAGTGGCTGTTCTATGTCGTCAGTGCTTCAGGCGAGCGTTTCATGCTGGTCACCGCCCTTGCACGGGAACGGATCGTCAATTCGCCAATCGGCATGTTCGGCCTCGCCTTCGGCAAGCTCGCCCTCGATCATCTCGACGTTCCTGCTGTCGCTGGCGATGTCCGGCGCGGCATGCGGAGCCTCGCAGGCCGAGGTGATCCGATGGAATGAACCGGAAGGGCAGGGGGCAGAGACCGAGCTCGCCTCCCTCGATACCTCCGTGCTGCGCTATGACGGCCAGGGAAGACTGATCGTACTGGAGCAACTGGCACAGGGCGAAGTAGCCCGAGAAGGGGAGGGGGAGACCGTCGACGTCTCTATCAGCTCCAAGGGCGTTGCGGCACCGGCTGAGGTGCTACCCGCGATCCGACTGATCGCTGCCCGCTATCAGGATGATCCGGCTCTCTCGGCGCTGGACCTGTCACCGGCCGAATGGGCCGCGTTCTTCCAGGCGATGATCAAGGTCGAAAGCAATTACACCCAAGGGGCAGTCAGCCACGCCGGGGCTCTTGGCCTCGCGCAACTGATGCCCGGAACAGCGGATTATCTGCGCGTCGATCCGGCCGACCCGATCGAGAACCTCGACGGTGGCGCGCGCTATCTCCTCGAGCAGATGGCCGAGTTCGGCAGCCTGGAGCTTGCGCTTGCTGCCTACAATGCCGGGCCGGAAGCCGTGCGCAAATACGACGGCATCCCGCCCTACGACGAAACCCAATCCCACATCGTAAAGGTGATGGCGGCTTACGACCGCATCCTCGCCGATCTCTGACCAGAAGGACAAATCCAAGACATGCGTAACGATCAAGCGGCTCTTCTGGGCCTAACCCTTTGCACCCTGGTGTTGGCAGAGGCCGAGCCGGCTCTGGCACAGGTGGTCTTCACCAAGGCCGAGACCGTGGCGACAGGCATCCTCGCCTCGTTCCGTGGCACGTTGGCAACCGCCTTCTTCGGCATCGCCTTCGTGGTCACCGGGTTCCTTGCCGCCTTCAACCGCATCTCCTGGGCCTGGGTGGCACTGGTAGTGGTCGGTGCCTTCCTTGTGTTCGCGGGGCCCGCTATCGTCGCCAACCTGCGCTCGTCCTTCAGCTGAGGCGAGGCCGGAGCGATGGAGAAAAGCGCGGTCATCCTCGGGCTCTCGCGGCAAGCTAAGTTCCTCGGCCTGCCGATGCCCTATGCCATGGCAGTGGGCGCGATGACCGTGCTGCCTTTCATCTTGTTCAAGCCGGTCTGGTGGTTCCTGACTGCCCCGGTCTGGTACGGCCTCGCACGCCTTGCCACCAAGGTGAACCCCAACGGGCATCACGTCTTTGCCGTCATGATGCAGGTGACGCCGCTGGCCATCCTGAACCGGAGGCGGCGCCATGTTTCTTGAGCGTACGACGCCAAAGGGCAGGGCAGGGCGATTGATCCCGGCCAGCCCGAAGATCTATGCCCATCTTCCTTACGTCATCGAGCTTGATGACGAGGTCGTCCGCACAAGGGACAACGCGCTGATGCTGTCGCTCGAGGTGACGGGCATCGACGGCGTTACCTCCGGTGCGGCTGCGGTCTCAGCCCTTCGGGCGGGGTTTGCACATCTCCTCGACACGCTCGACGAGCGGTTCACCTTTTACCTGCACCGGATGATGCGCCCCGCAGAGACCGGTATTGCGCCGATCCATGGGACGAGCTTTGCGGCCGACATCAACAAGGCCTGGGGCAAGGAGCTTTCCCGCCGCAATCTGCAGGACTCCGTGCTGATCCTGACCGTCGTTCGGCGGCAGGTGGCACCCCTCGCGGTTCCTCTGTTCGGTAAAGCTGCGGCACGGGTCTGGGGCGAAGACACCGCGCGGCGTCTGGAAGAATTGCGCGAAGTGGCCTCCATCTTTGAGACCGGCCTCGGCATCAAGACCCGCCGGATGAAGATCAGCGATGGAAGCCTCGTCGGCTTTTACGCCTCGCTTCTGACCGGCGAATTGCGGGAGCATCCGCGCAGCCCGTATTGCCTCCTCGCGGAGGACGCCGCAGGTGCCTCCGTGCAGTTTGGCAAAGGCGTGGTCGAGATCGAAGAGGGGACGTCCACCCCAAAACTCGCAGCCGTCCTCTATGTCAAATCCTACGCAAATGCGACCTGGCCCGGAATGCTCGATGCACTCGGGGCCGCGCAGGATACGATCATCACCCACAGCTACACGCCGATTGAACGGGGCAGCATCGCCGAACGGGTGAAGCGCCGCGTCGCGCAAATGCGGTCGGCCGAGGACATCGCCGCCACTGTCGAAGCCCAGCTTTTCGAAGCGGCTGACAAGGCCGAAAGTGGCGCGCTTGGCTTTGGCGTCCATCAGATGACGATCACGGTCTTCGCCGATACAGAAAGCGCGCTCGACACGAAGGTCGCTCGCATCCGCGGTATCGCGCATCAGAACGGCATGCGGCTCGTGCGCGAAGTGACGGCGCTCGAAGCGGCCTTCTTCGCCATGCATCCCGGCAACATGGACTACCGGGCACGCGACATGACGGTGTCATCGATCAATTTTGCGGATATGGCAGCTCTCCATGCCGCCGATACCGGGACGGAGAAGGCGCGTCTCCCCTGGGCGACGCCGATCACGGCTTTTCAGACGCTGCAGGGCTCATTGCACCGGTTCAGCTTCCATGAGCCGGGCGATCCGGCAGCGGAGCCGACCAATGGCCACACCCTCGTCCTCGGAAAATCCGGCGGAGGCAAGACCACGACCGTCGCCTTCCTTGCCGCCCAAGCGCAAAGGGCAGGGGGCCGGACGATCATCTTCGACAAAGAAGCTGGTCTCAAAATGGCCGTGCACGCCTTGGGCGGTCGCTATGCCGAAGTTCGCGCGGGACGTCCAACGGGCTTGAACCCACTCGCGACCGAGGCCGGAGAGCGCGGGGAAGCCTGGCTCCTCGACTGGCTGGTGGCACTTCTGGAAAGCCGATCCGGACCCATGACGCCCCTGCAATCCGAGGCTCTAAAATCCGCCATCGCCCAGAACGGGAAGGCGCGCGAGGGTCTAAGGAACTTTCAGTCCTTCCAGGAACTCTTCGGCGATGTGGGCGACGGCCTCGATCTCGCGCAGCGCCTGCGCGAATGGGGACCGGATGGCCGCTATGGCTGGGTCTTCGGCGAGGCCAAAGAGCCGGTGGTTGATTTCACCAGCCGTGATGTGACGGCGGTCGATCTGACAGAGATCCTCGATCTAGGCACCGAACGCACGGCGATCCTCGGCTATCTTTTCCGCCGCATCGAGATGCTGATCGAGGAAAAGCGCCCGACACTGATCCTGATTGACGAGGCCTGGAAGGTTCTCGACGACGAGTATTTCGCCAGAAAGCTCGCCGAATGGCTGGTGACGGCCCGGAAGAAAAACGTGGTCGTGGTGATGATGACCCAGTTCCCGAGCCAGATCCGCGGCTCGAAAGCCCGCTCGATCCTGGAAGCTCTGCCGAACCAGCTCCTCTTCCCGAATGGCGAGGCCGCCCCAAGCGACTATGACAGCTTCCGCCTGACCGATGGCGAGTTGGACTTCGTCCTGAACCCGATCCCGGGCCAACGGCTGGTCCTGTCACGTTCCCCGCGCGGCTCAACCGTCCTCAACGTCGATCTGAAGGCACTCGGGCCTTTGCTGACGGCTCTTGGCGGTGGCCAGGCCGGTCTCAACGCCTTCGGTGCCGACTATGCCCAACGGCCAAAATTCTGGAAGGAGTGATTACTAAATGAAATCAATATATTACATAACTTTGCTTATCGGACTCGGATGTTCCGGCCTCGCGGGCTGCGCTGAAGTACCGATCACCAAGACCAATTGCTGGGCCACCGCCGGTTCTACTGTGACGACTTCCACCAAGGGTGCAAGCCCGGACGCGGGCCTTGTCTCGCGTGGCAACACCTCGCCCGTCGATGTCATTCCCTGCCGCTAAATCTCGCCGTTCTGTCAGGGCGCTTGCCCTGATGGCGGCGGCGCTGCCGCTGGCGGCTTTCGCGCAAGGCGTGCCGATTGCCGATGGCAAGTCGATCGTCCAGCACGTTCTGGAGATCGCGCAGATGAGCTATCTGAGCGGCACGCGGGAGCTTGAGGCCGACAAGAAGGCGCGGATCGCCAAGTTGCATCAGGAACAGCTTGATGCGCTCGACGCCACGCTGGCGATGATGACGGGCAACACGCCATGGATCGGCGATCTCGAGGTGATCCCGGGGGCCGAGGCGGAAGTCCTCTATGACGTCGAGGACGACAGCCCCTATGCGGCGCGGCTTTTCGGGGATGGCAAGACCGGCATCGAGGAGATGATCGTCGCCACGGCGAAGAAATACTCGGGCCACCCCGGTCTCGCGCGGGCCGGTCTCAACCCGGTCGAGTTCCGCATCTGGTTCCAGAGCCTGGTGAAGCAGGAATCCGGGTTCTCCATCGGGGCGCGTTCGCCCGTCGGCGCTTTCGGCCTGACGCAGGTGATGCCGGATACCGCCAAGGACCTCGGCATCTATCCGGCCTATTACGACGACCCGATGCTGCAGCTTGACGGTGGGGCCCGGTATTTCCTGACCCAGCTCAACAAGTTTGGCTCAGTGCCGTTGGCCTTGGCGGCCTACAACGCCGGTCCCGGCAATGTCTCGAAATACGGCGGCATCCCGCCCTTCAAGGAAACCCAGGACTATGTCGTCCGCATCACCGGGTATTTTAACGCCTATGCAGCAAAGATCAGCGGCATCGATCAGGTCGGCACGTTCGATCCGCGTGACATGGCGATCTCTGCGGCCTCGAATGTCTCGGACGCCGGGCTGCACTATGGCATGGAAGCGAGCCTCGAGATCGAGGCCTCGCTGAAGCGGCTCCGCGCTATCATCGAGAAGATCCCGACCACCAAATCGGCCAAGGAAGCGCTAGATCTCAACACCTATGCCCGGGCCGAGGCCGTGCGGATTGCGCTGATGGTCGAGCGGGTCAAGGCTGCAAGGGTCAAGGTCGACCAGGCGCGATACGCGCTCTGGATCGAGGCCTACGCCCGCGACGCAACATTCATCAAGGTAAAGGCTGGTTCGGAATGATCCCCAATCGCATCCGGGGCGTCAGTGCCCTTCTTCTCACTGCAGCGCTGGCGCTGCCGCTGACAGCGGCAGCCCAAGGCGTGCCGACCATCGACCTCACCAGCATCGCCAAGATCGGCGAGGTGCTGACCGAGGCCAAGCTGCAGGTGCGCGAGATGATCGCAGCGAACCTGAAGCTCGACGAACAGATCCTGAAGCAGATCGAGCAGATCGCCACCCTGAAGGCGCAGCTCGACGCACTCCGGAACGGGTTGACGCTGGAAGCCTTGGGCATTCCGGACCCTGACACGTTCTTTGACGACATCCTGCCAGATGTCGCCGATCTGACGGGCGGGCTCATCGCCGCCAAGGACGGCAAGTATTCGCTGATGACGACTTCGGGAAAGGTCGGCGACAAGCCAGCCGGACAATATGTATCTGATTTCTTCGCTTCGGTCGGTTTGGACACCGCAACCGTCGACACGCTTTCGAAGAGCGAGGATCCGGGCGCGGCGCGGATCGGCACGCAAGCCAACACGGCCGCCTTCCTGTCGGCTGCGGCAGAAACCTCCTCCGTCAAGGCGTCCGAAAGCCTCGAACGGGTCCACGATCTCGTTCAGGAGATCCCGGACACCGAGGGGCTGAAGGAAGCCATCGACCTCAACACAAGGGTTACGGCCGAGCTCTCGATCGCCATGGCCAATATCTGGAACATGGAATCTGCCCAACTCATGGGAATGGGGGAAGCCGGTGTCATGGATGCCGCCACAGCCGCCGAGGAAGAGAAGTTCATCAAGGTGATCGGGGAGGAATGAGAATGAGGAAGCTGCAAGCGAAATCTTTCAGCGCGGCGCTGATCCTGGCGACCCTGCTGGCGGGGATGACAACGGCCGAAGCCCCTGCCCCGGTCGATCTGGAGCAAGAAGAGGCGTTTCTCGATATCCTGCCGAAGGTCGATGTGCCGGACGATGTCCAGCCGATCCCTGGCGCGGTGAACGAAGAATTCCGCAACTGTGAGGCCCAGTGGCCCGCTGGCTATGAGTTGGCTCGTTCCGGACCTGAAGCCAGGGCCTTGCGTGACATCTACGGTCTCATCCGCACCAGAAACGTTATCCTTTCAAAAGACTGTACCTGCAATGGGAAGGTCGCGGACTGGGCGGATGTGGACCGTGTCGCAGAGGCATTGCGAGAGCAGAACGGCGTCGAACGCTTGAGCTGGTTGGACACCAAAGGGATTGTAGCAAAAGCTGACCGCTTGACGGCCATCGCCGAGACCATGTGTGGCGGTTCCTTCTGATGGACAGCGTCTCGACCATTCTGACGACTTTGGATGCGGCGATCACGGCGGCGGGCCAACGATTTTTCGAAGCAACAGCTAGCGCCGTCGGCCCGATCTATTCGAGCCTCCTCGCGCTCCTCCTCGTCATGGTCGGGATCAATGCCGCCCTCAATGTCTACCGCATCGCCATGCGCGATGCAGTGCAGCTCGCCTTCCGCATCGTGATGGTACTGATGTTCGGTCTCACCTGGTCGAACTTCAGCCAGATCTATCAGGCCGCCAGCAATGGGCTGAGTGATCTCGCGCTGGAATATTTCCGCCTTGGCGGCGGCGGCGTCGCGACCTCGGCCACAGCAGCCATGGATGACATGGCCAACATGATGGCCGGCAACGTCGACTCCGTTTCGTCCGCCATGTCCTCGATCATGCGGGGGTTCGTTGCCGCGATTCTCTATGTCGTCCTCGGCATCCTGATGGCGGTTTATGTCTTCATCGTCGGCTTCGCCAAGCTGATGATCGCCTTCCTCCTTGGTGTCGCCCCGCTCGCCATCGGGGCCACGATCTTCGAGAAGACCAAGGGCATTTTCGAGGCCTGGCTTTCGGCCATGATCGGGTACCTGATGTACCCAGTTGCCTCGGCGGGGATCATCGTCGCCGTGGTCACGGTGGCACATGATGTCTTCCGCGAGACCAAGGACGTCACCGATCTCGGCTCGATCCTCGGTTTCTTCGTCATCGTCTTTGTGGGCATCTTCGCCCTGATGGCCATCCCGAATGCCGTGACGCATATCACTGGCCAGATCAGCCTCGCCAGCATTGCGCCCCAGGCCCTCCGGGTTGCGGGCAAGCCGCTGGAAAAAGCCAGCGACTATTCCGCCCGGCGCATGAACGAGTTTCGCTCCGGCTTCATGACGGGCAAGACCGAACACCACCATTTGCGCGATCAGGCGCGGTCGGATGCTGAGCGGGGCCACGCGGCCCGGCTACGGCTCGGCCAGTTCATCCGCGACAGCTGATACTGCCACCGCCAGCCG
>Ga0209023_10000800_pt1 | contig 44839 bp, 40 predicted proteins | sample LakOneMetagenome_FD_187468 | JGI IMG/M metagenome (GOLD analysis project Ga0209023, IMG submission 187468) | Freshwater and sediment microbial communities from Lake Erie, Canada (SPAdes) (version 2) | ecosystem: Environmental > Aquatic > Freshwater > Lentic | place: Lake Erie, Canada...
TGACCTCGTGACGCAGGGCGCCTCCGAGCCGTACCGCATGTTCACGAGCCGCGCGGAACACCGGCTGCTGCTGCGGGAGGACAATGCGGATGAGCGCCTGACGCCAGCCGGGCGCGAGATGGGCCTCGTCGATGACGAGCGCTGGCGTTTCAACGAAGCCAAGCAGGCCGCCATCGCCCGCGAAGCCGCGCGTTTCGAGTCCACGCGCATTCGCGCCGCCGATGCCGATGCGGACTGGTGCGAGCGCGTGCTCGGGAGCGGCGAACGCCTGGGCCGAGACGTCACTGCGATGGAGCTGCTGCGCCGTCCCGGCGTCGGGTATGACGACGTGCTGGCGCTGATGCAGCGGAACCAATCCGATCTCGTCGCCGACGAGCGTCTCGACCCGCAGCTGCGCATGGCGCTCGAGGTGCGGGCGCGCTACAGCGGCTACATCGAACGCGCGCAGGCGGAAATCGAGCGCGTGCGGCAACACGAAAACACACCGCTTCCGGCGCATCTCGACTACGGCTCGCTCGCCGGCCTGTCGAACGAGGTGCGGCAGAAGCTGCGCGAGATCCGCCCGGCGACGCTGGGGCAGGCGGCACGCGTGCCGGGCGTGACGCCGGTGGCGGTGTCGATCCTGCTCGTTCACCTGAAAAAAAGGCGCCTGGGCGCCTGATTTCCCCGCGCCGGCAGCGCCTTGCGCCGCGGCTGCCGGCGGGGTGTATGCTGATCGCCAAAGCGGCCTCGAAGCCGCGCGGAGTAAAAATTCATGTTCGGGATTGACATCAATTTCGTGCCGATCGCCATCGTGGTCGCGGCGCTGGTCTTCGCGTCCAAGGCCTGGCTGACCGTGCCGCAGGGTTTTCAGTACACGCTCGAGCGCTTCGGCAAGTTCAAGAAGACGATGGAGCCGGGCTTCCACCTGATCACGCCGTTCTTCGAGCGCGTCGGCCGACGCATGAACATGATGGAGCAGGTGCTTGACGTCGCGCGCCAGGAAGTCATCACGAAGGACAACGCGATGGTCGGCGTCGACGCCGTCGTGTTCTACCAGGTGCAGGATGCCGCGAAGGCCGCCTACGAGGTCGACAACCTCCGGCTCGCGGTCGTGAACCTGACGATGACCAACATCCGCACCGTGGTCGGCGCGATGGACCTCGACGAGACGCTGTCGAAGCGCGATGACATCAACCACCGGCTGCTGCGCGTCGTCGACGACGCGACAATGCCCTGGGGCATCAAGGTCACGCGCATCGAGATCAAGGACATCCAGCCGCCGCAGGACCTGATCGATTCGATGGGCCGGCAGATGAAGGCCGAGCGCGACAAGCGCGCCAACATCCTCGAGGCCGAGGGCCTGCGCCAGTCGGCGATCCTGAAGGCCGAGGGCGAGAAACAGGCCGCGGTGCTGTCGGCCGAAGGCGCCAAGGAAGCCGCGTTCCGCGCGGCCGAAGCGCGCGAGCGCACGGCCGAGGCCGAAGCGAAGGCCACCGCGATGGTTTCGGAGGCGATCGCCAAAGGCAATGTGCAGGCGCTCAACTATTTCGTCGCGCAGAAATACACCGAGGCGCTGAAGGCCTTCGCGACTTCTCCGAACCAGAAGGTGTATTTCATGCCGGTCGAGGCTTCGGGCCTGCTGGCCTCGGTCGGCGGCATCGCCGAACTGGCGAAGGATGCGATCAAGCAGGGGCCGGCGGCGGCGGCGCGTTAGCCATGATCAACTTCGTATCGAGCCTGCAGTGGTGGCACTGGTGGATTGCCGCGGCGTTGCTCGGCATCGTCGAGGCCATGATTCCCGGCGCGGTCGCGATCTGGTTCGCCGCCGCGGCGGCCGTGGTCGGCGCGCTGCTGCTGGTGATTCCGGTGCCGTGGCAGTTGCAGCTGGTGCTGTTCGGTGCGCTGTCGATCGGGGCGCTGGCCTGCTGGCGCTACTGGAAACGCAATCATCCGGAAACGTCCGACCAGCCGCGGCTGAACCAACGCGGGGCGCAGTACATCGGCCAGGTGTGCGTGCTCAGCGAACCGATCGTGCAAGGATCGGGCAAGGCGCGCGTCGGTGATGGCTACTGGAAAGTGCGCGGGCCGGATCTGCCGGCGGGCACCGCGGTGCGCGTGAAAGCGGTCGAGGGAGTCGTGCTGGTCGTCGAGGCGAGCTGACGATTGCCTGCAAGCCGCGGGGGGATAAAGCGATGGCTACGGTAGCGCAATTACTGGGCCTGAAGCCGAAGGCGATCTTCAGCGTCGCGCCCGACGCCCCGGTGCTCGAGGCGATACGCGCGATGGCCGAGCATGGCATCGGCGCATTGTTCGTGATGCAGGGCGAGAAACTCGTCGGCATCGTTTCCGAGCGTGACTACGCGCGCAAGGTGATCCTGATGGGCCGCTCATCCAGCGACACGCCCGTCAGCCAGATCATGACCGCGCAGGTCATCACGGTTGAACCGTCCGCATCCACGCAGCAGTGCATGCAGATCATGACGGATCGGCGTGTGCGCCATCTTCCGGTCGTGGAAGGCGGTCGGGTGGTCGGGATGCTGTCGATCGGCGATCTGGTGCGCGCTGTGTTGGCCGAGCAGGCGCAGACGATCGAGCAGCTGGAGAACTACATCCATCACGGATGAGTTCGCTCGAACTCAGGTGGGCGAGATGACGCCCAGCCGGGCCGCTTCGACCCGGCGCCGCAGGGCCCGCAGTTCCCTGGTCTGCCTGCGGGCGAAGAGTCGAATCGACCAGGCCCGTACGATGACCAGCGGGCCAGTGATCGATTTGTGAAGGGCCGGCATGCGCCCTTCTTCAGGCCACTACGGCTGCAGTCGACGTCGCGAAAATCACGACCTGAATCACCGTCACGACGACGGCAGCGAGGAAACCAAAGCTCTTGTGCGTGTTCATGATCATTCTCCTGTTGAAGCCAGTCAAAAACCCTGTATCCACCCAACCCGCCTGCGATCCAAAAGTTGCAGCTCGTGGGGGTTCGGAAGCGTGGGATGAATGGTGCTCGCGCGCGGCGGCAACAGCGAATTCAATCGCTGAATGAGGCTTCAGGAAATCTTAACGATGCGCCCGGGCCGGCCGGGGCGTGCAGCCAGCGACGCGAATCAGCTCGCGTTGCTGGAATCCGCGGGGCGCTCCGCGGCATGGCGGTCCGCGTCCAGTTCGAACCACATTGCATTCAGGATCGCGAACGAGCACGCAAGTCCGAGTCCGAGCAGCCAGCTGAAATACCACATGGGCGCCTCGTCAATAGTTGCCGTCGGGGTTCGCGCGGATCTGCTCGGTTGTCACCGGCCCGCGCAAGACACGATAGACCCAGGCCGTATAGGCCAGCACGATGGGCAGGAACAGGACGACGGCGAGCAGCATGATCCAGAGCGTGCGATGGCTGCTCGAGGCATCCCACACCGTCAGGCTGCTGGAGGGCTGCGACGAAGACGGCAGCAGGAATGGAAACAGGCTGACGCCCATCGTGCCGATGATGCCGGCGATGCCGATGCTGCTGCTGATGAATGCGAGCATGCGTCGCCCGGTCGCGGCCAGCGCGGCAGCGAGCAGCGGAGCGATGAGGCCCAGCGCGGGCAGCAACATCGTCGCGGGCCAGCGGTGGTAATTCATCAGCCAGGCGCCCGCTGAGAATGCAGCGGTCTTCGCCAGCGGATCCGGTGCCGCACCCGGCTGTGCTCCGCTGGCCACGACCACGCCGTAGCCGCTGCGCCACAGCCACAGGCCGGCGATCGCGAACAACGCGGTCCACAGCAGCGCATTGATGCGTAGCACTGCGCTCGCTCGCGCACTGAGCCCCGCATCCGTCTTGACGGCCAGGTACGCGGCGCCGTGCGTCGACAGCATCGCGACGCTGACCAGGCCGCACAGCAGCGGAAACGGCCGCAGCAGGTCGAACAGTCCGAAGGCGTAGCTGGCGCGCAGCTCGCTGTCGTACGCAAATGGCACGCCGGTGAGCAGATTGCCCATCGCCACGCCGAAGATCAGCGCGGGCACGAATCCGCCGGCGAACAGCGCCCAGTCCCAGGCCGAGCGCCACCGTGCATCGGGCAGCTTGCTGCGGAACTTGAATCCCACCGGCCGCAATATCAGCGCCGCGAGCAGCAGCATCATCGCCGGATAGAATCCGGAGAAACTCGCCGCATACAGCGCCGGCCAGGCCGCGAAGATCGCCCCGCCGCCGAGGATCAGCCACACCTGGTTGCCTTCCCACACGGGGCCGACGGTGTTGATCAGGACGCGGCGCTCCACGTCATTGCGTGCGACGAAGGGCAGCAGCATGCATACGCCCAGGTCGAACCCGTCCATGATCGCGAAGCCGATCAGCAGCGTGCCCAGCAGCAGCCACCAGATGAACTTCAGCGTCGCGTAGTCAAGCGGCATGCGTCACCTCCAGGTTCGCCGGCGTCGGCCCCTTGCGGATGTATTTCACCAGCAGGAACACGTCGATGGCCGCCAGGATCGAGTAGAACAGCACGAAGCCACACAGGCTGATGACGACGCTGCTCGTGGACACCGGGGAGACAGCGAGGAATGTGGGCAGTACGCCCTCGATGGCCCACGGTTGGCGGCCGTGCTCGGCCACGAACCAACCCACTTCGGCAGCCAACCACGGCAGCGGCAGGCTCCACAGCGCCAGCCGCAGGAACCAGGGGCGCGATTCGCAGCGCCGCCGCGCGGCGAGGTAGAAGCCGTATGCGAACAGCACGATGAAATAGAAACCGAGCGCGACCATGAGGCGGAACGACCAGAACAGCCAGCCCACCGATGGCACCGTGTCCCACGCGGCGCGGTCGATCTGCTCAGGCGTCGCCAGCGCCGGGTTTGACACGTACCTGCGCAACAGCAGCGCGTAACCGAGGTCGGCGGCGTGCGCCTCCAGCTGGCGGCGCGCGTCCGCATCGCCGGGCTGCGCGCGGAGCTTTTGCAAGGCCACGTAGGCGGGAATGCCGTTCCCGATGCGCTGGCGAGCAAGGGCGACGAGCTCGTAGATGCCCGGCACTTCCTGGTCGGTCGAACGCGTGGCAATGAGCCCCAGCATCCACGGCACCTTGATCTCATCGGCGGTGGTGTGGTGCGCGGCATCCGGCAACCCGAACAGCACGAACGGCGCGGGCGCGCGTTCGGTGTGCCACATGCTCTCCATCGCGGCGATCTTCATCTTCTGCGTCTGGTTGGCGGTGTAGCCGCTCTCGTCGCCGAGCACGACCACCGACAGCGCGGCTGCCAGGCCAAAGCTCACCGCCACGGTCGCCGAGCGGCGCGCCAGCTCCAGGTGTTTGCCGCGCAACAGGAACCAGGCGCTGATCGCAAGCACGAACATCGCGCCAGTCACGTAGCCGGCGCTGACGGTGTGCACGAACTTCGATTGCGCGACCGGGTTGAAGATCACCGCGCCGATCGACTGCAGTTCCATGCGCATCGAGTCGGGATTGAATTTCGCGCCGACCGGATTCTGCATCCAGGCATTGGCAATCAGGATCCACAGCGCCGAGAGATTGCTGCCGATCGCGACCAGCCAGGTGACGGTCAGGTGCTGCAGGCGCGAGAGCCGGTCCCAGCCGAAGAAGAACAGGCCGACGAAGGTGGCTTCCAGGAAGAAGGCCATCAGGCCTTCGATCGCCAGCGGCACGCCGAAGATGTCGCCGACGTAGTGCGAGTAGTAGGCCCAGTTCGTGCCGAACTGGAATTCCATCGTGATGCCGGTGGCCACGCCCATCGCGAAGTTGATGCCGAACAGCGTGCCCCAGAAGCGCGTCATGTCGCGCCAGACCGTGCGGCCGGTCATGACGAACACGCTTTCCATGATCGCCAGCAGGATCGACAGGCCGAGCGTCAGCGGCACGAACAGGAAGTGGTACATCGCGGTCGCGGCGAACTGCAGCCGCGACAGCTCGAGCATCAGCGAGTCGTTCATCGCCCGGGTGCTCCGGCACCGTCGACGCCTGCGACGTGAATCGCGGCTGTCGCGGCCGTCACGCGCGGCCGGCTCGCGGCCGCGGAGGCCAGCGCCAGCACGGCCGCGAGCAGCGCAACCTTGACCACCATGGCGACGGCGACATCGCGCGCCGCGGACTTGCGCCCGGGTGACCGGGCGACGGGACCGGGAATCATCGTCGCCATCAGGACTCCAGTCGCCGCACGCCCAGTGCGCGCAGCACGTAGCGTTCGTACAGCGGTTCGGACGTACCGGCCTTCATCTTGTAGATGAAATATTTTTCGAACGCAACCTTGACCCAGTGCACCCAGCGGCCCATTCGGAACCAGTTGACGTTGCGCGGCGGGATCTGCGGCAGCGCGACGAAGGCAGCGCCCTTGCTGCCCATGTCCGCGAGGCAGATCGCGTTCCAGGATCCCTTCGCAGTGGCCGGCTGGCCGGCAATGTCGGCGGCGATGTTCTTGACGATCGCGGTGATCATCGTCTCGATCATGTAGCCGGTCTTCGGCACGCCGGTCGGCACCGGGGTGGCCTCGGCCGGCGGAATCGCGATGCATACGCCGGCGGAGTAGATATTGGGATACTTCTTGCTGCGCTGGTGTTCGTCGACGAGCACGAAGCCGCGCGGATTGCACAGGCCCTCGACGGCCGCGACGGCGTCGACGCCTTTGAAGGCCGGCAGCATCATCGAGAACTTGAACGGCAGCACGTGCTCCTTCACCGTCTGCCCCTGCGCATCCACCTCGGTGACGAACATCTGGCCCGCTTCGACCTTCGTCACGCGCGCATTCGTGATCCACTTGATGTCGTTGTTGCGGTACTCCGATTCCAGCAGGCCCTTGGAATCGCCGACGCCGCCGAGTCCGAGATGCCCGATGTACGGTTCGCTCGTGACATAGGTCATCGGCACCTTGTGGCGCAGGCGGCGGCGGCGCAGGTCGGTGTTGACGATGAAGCTGAATTCATAGGCCGGCCCGAAGCAGCTGGCGAGCGGCATCGCGCCGATGATGACCGGCCCGGGATCCTTGAGGAATGCCTGGTAGGCGGCCCAGGTCTGCTCGGCGTGATCGACCGTGCAGATCGAATGCGTGTGTCCGCCCTCGGGTCCGGCACCGGGCACCTCGTCGAACGAGAGCTTCGGGCCGGTCGTGATCAGCAGGTAGTCGTACGCGAGGCTGCTGCCATCGGCCATCTCGAGCCGGTTGCCGGCTGCATCGATCCGCGTCACGCGCTGGGCGATGAACTCGATGTTGCGGCGCTGCAGGTGCGGGGCGATCGGGAACGTGATCGCGCTGCGCTTGCGCCAGCCGACGGCGAGCCACGGGTTCGACGGCACGAACTGGAAATAGTCGACGGCGTTGATGACCGTGATGCGGTGTTCCGGCGCCAGCGCCGCGCGCAGCTCATAGGCCGCCGGCATGCCGCCGGTTCCTGCTCCGAGAATTGCGATGTGAGCCATGAATGCACTCCGTGTTCGTTCGGGTATGGAAAATCAGTTCGCCGCCGGATCCGCCGCGGCGAGCCGGCGATCGATCTGCTCGAGGCCGGCCGTCGTAAGTTGCCCGGCGCTGGCCGCCAGCTGCAGGCCTGCGACCAGCCACTCGGCCTGTGCGTGGCGGAAGTCAGCGTCGGCGCGCATCGCGTCGGCCTGCGCGTTCAGCAGTTCAAGGGTGGTGCGATCGCCGATGTCGGCGCCGAGCTGCGTGGCGGCGAGGCGGCTCGCGGCCGAGGCGCGCAGCCGCTGCAGTGCCTGCACGCGTGCGGCGGCGTTCACCAGCGCCAGGTAGCTGCTGCGCACCTGTTGCCGCACCTGCAATTCGGCGCCGTCGAGCGCGGCCTGGGCCTGCCGCTCCTGCGCGCGCGCTTCGTGGCGGCGGGCGCTGCGCATGCCGCCCGTGAACAGCGGGATCGTCGCCTGCACGCCGATGCTGGCGTTGCGGCCGTTCACTTCCGCGTAGCCGTAGTCGCCATCGCCGTGCAGTTGGTCGTTCGCGACCTGGGCGATGAGGCTCAGCTGCGGCGAGGCGAGCGCGGCGTAGCGTGTGACTTCCGCCTGCGCCGTCCTGAGCGCCAGGCGCGCGATCGCGAGCTGCGGGCTGTTCTCCAGCGCCCGCTGCGTCCAGATCTCGAGCGGGTCGGGCGCCGGCATGTCGGCGGTCGCGCCCTCGGGCAGGTCGGCGAGCGTCGCGGCGTCGAGTCCGGTGAGATCGCTGAAATTCGCTTCGGCCAGCGTCAGCGCGGCGCGCGCATCCAGTTCCTGCACGTCGATCGCATCGGCCGCCGCCGTCGCTTCGCGCATGTCTGTGGCGGCGATGTCGCCCGCCTCGTAGCGCGCCTGCGCCGCGGCGCGGGCCCGTCCGGCCGCGGCACGCAGGCGGCGCAGGCCCTCGAGCTGCGCGCGCGCATCCAGCACGCCGAAATAGGAGCGCGCGGTGCGGACCATGAGCGCCTGCTGCGCATCGGTGTAGCGGGCCTCGGCCGAGTGCGCGGCATCCTTGCGCGCAGTCGAGTCGGCCCGCCGCGCGAGGTCGAACAGCGGCTGCTCGGCCGTGATCGCCCAGCGGGTCGCCGTGCCGTCACGGATGCTGGTGCGGAACTCCACCCCGTTCGTGCTGCCGAAACCGGGCGCCGCGAACCAAGCGCCCTGCGTGCTGCTGCGCAGGTCGCCGCGGCCGGTGCTGCCCGTGGCCGACACGCTCGGCAACCACAGCGCGCGCCCTTCGGCGGCCTGCGCGAGGCCGGCATCGCGCTGCGCCTGCGCGGCCGCGTAGGCCGGGTCGTGCGCCTGCGCCGCCCGCCACGCATCGCCGACGCCGGGGGCGGCGGCGAACGCCGCCGCGTTCGCGAGCAGCAGTGCGATGGGAGCGGTGATTCTCACGCGCGATGCTCCTTGGTGATCCAGCCGCGGCTCAGTCCGCGCTCGCGCGCAGGCCCGTGGCGCGGAGGATCCGCTCCATCAGGCACCAGCGCGTCAATCCGCTCTGCAGCAGGTTCACGCCGACGAAGGCCGTGAACCACAGCCAGTAGCCGCTCATGTAGATCGGGCTGCCTTTCACGCCGAGCGCGAGCGACAGCAGGATGAAGAGGCCCGCGACCACGCGGGTCAGTTGCCAGGAAGTCATGTTGGAAGCTCCTCGTCAGTGGCATTGGGAAGGGGTTCGGCAGCGGCGTACGCGTGGCGGAACACCGCGTAGTACAGCAGCGGGATCACGACCAGCGTCAGCACGGTCGAGACCAGGATCCCGAAGATCAGCGAGATCGCCAGGCCATTGAAGATCGGATCATCGAGGATGAACGTCGCGCCGAGCATCGCGGCGATCGCGGTCAGCGCGATCGGCTGCGCGCGCGTCGCGGCCGAGCGCACCACGGCCTCGCCGAAGGCGACGCCGTTGGCGAGCTGCAGGTTGATGAAGTCGACCAGCAGGATCGAGTTGCGCACGATGATGCCGGCCAGCGCGATCATGCCGATCATCGAGGTGGCGGTGAACGGCGCGCCGAGCAGCGCGTGCCCGGGCATGACGCCGATGATCGTCAACGGAATCGGCGCCATGATCACCAGCGGCACGATGTACGAGCCGAACTGCGCGACCACCAACAGGTAGATCAGCACCAGGCCGACCGCGTAGGCCGCGCCCATGTCGCGGAAGGTCTCGTAGGTGATCTGCCACTCGCCGTCCCATTTCAGCGCGTAGCCCCGATACGGATCAGAGGGCGGGTGGATGAAATACTCGCTGACCTGGCCGCCATCCGGCGCAACGATGTTGTGTACGCCAGGGCGCATGCCGAACATGCCGTACAGCGGGCTGTCGATGCGACCGGCCATGTCGCCGGTCACGTAGACCACCGGCAGCAGGTCCTTGTGGAACAGCGGCTGCTCGACCGTGGTCGTGCGCGATTCGAGCAGCGATCCGATCGGCACCAGCGCACCGCTTGCGCTGCGCACGCCGAGATCGAGCGCGGCGTCGGTGCTGCCGTGCGTGTCGTCGGCGAGCTGCAGGCGCAGCGGGGCGGGATACTTGCTCGCATCCTGCAGGAACGTGGCATCTTCGCCGCCGATGCCGGCGCGGAGCGTTGCGACGACGTCGGCATCGCTGACGCCGAGCAGCGCGGCCCGAGCGCGATCGACGGCGAACACCTGGCGCGGCGCGGCCGCGATGTAAGATGCGTCGACATCGACGACGCCGTGCGTGCGCTGGTATTCGGCGCGCACCGCGGCGGCGACCTCGAGCCGGCCGGCCTCATCCGGGCCATAGATTTCCGCGACGATCGGCGCCAGCACCGGCGGGCCCGGCGGCACCTCGACGAGCTTGACGACGGCACCGTGCGCGCGGCCGATCGCCGCGAGCGCCGGGCGCAGGCGCGTCGCGATCGCGTGGCTCTGCTCGCTCCGCTCGCCCTTGCCGACCAGGTTGACCTGGATGTCGCCCGACTCGCTCGCGGCGCGCAGGTAGTACTGGCGCACGAGGCCGTTGAAATTGATCGGTGCGGCGACGCCCGCGTAGGCCTGGTAGTCGTGCACTTCAGGCACCGTGGCCAGGTAGCGGCCGAGGTCGCCGAGCGTCGCCGCAGTGCGCTCGACCGGCGCGCCGGCCGGCAGGTCGACGATCAGCTGGAACTCCGACTTGTTGTCGAATGGCAGCATCTTCAGCACGACCCATTGCACCGCCGGCAGTGCCACCGCGATGAGAATCAGCCCGCCGACGCCGGCCCACAGCCGCCGCCGGTTGCGCTGGCCCTGCTGCGCATCGAGGAATGGGGCGAACACGCGGCGGAACAGCGGTTCGAGGCGCGCGGCGAGGTTCTTGCCGGCGCCGGCCGCGTGGTGCGGACGCAGCCAGAGCCGCGCCAGCCACGGCGTCACGACGAAGGCCACCGCGAGCGAGATCAGCATGCCCATCGAGGCGTTGATCGGGATCGGCGCCATGTACGGCCCCATCAATCCGCTCACGAAGGCCATCGGCAGCAGGGCCGCGATCACCGTGAACGTGGCGAGAATCGTTGGGCCGCCGACTTCGTCGACTGCGCCCGGGATCAGGTCCGCGAGCGGCCGATCCGGATCGAGCTGCTGGTGCCGGTGGATGTTCTCGACCACGACGATCGCGTCGTCGACCAGGATGCCGATCGAGAAGATCAGCGCGAACAGGCTGACGCGATTGAGCGTGAACCCCCAGGCCCAGGATGCGAACAGCGTCGCCGTCAGCGTCAGCGCCACCGCGATGCCGACGATCGCGGCCTCGCGCCGGCCCATCGCGAAGAACACCAGCGCCACGACCGAAGCGGTCGCGAACAGCAGCTTCTCGATCAGCTTCAGCGCCTTGTCGTTGGCCGTCGCGCCGTAGTCGCGCGTAATCTCGACGCCGACGCCCTGCGGCAGCACCGTCTCCTCGAGCTCGGCGATGCGCGCGCGCAGCCGCCGGGCCACGTCCACCGCATTCTCGCCGGGTTTCTTGGTGACGCTGAGCGTGACCGCCGGGTACTCGGCCGCGTGGCTGCCGGCCGTGCCGTACCACACGTAATGCTGCGGCGGTGGGGCGCCATCGCTGACGCGCGCGATGTCGCGCAGGAACACCGGCCGCCCGGCGTGCACGCCGACGATCAGGTCGGATACGGCGGCCGCGTTCTCGAGAACGCCACCACCGTCGATCGCGATGCTGTCGTTGCCGCGCACGATCGAGCCGGCGGGCAGGCTCGAGTTGGCGGACTGCAGCGTGCGGCGCAGCTCGGGAATCGTGAGGCCGACCGCGCGCAGCGCTTCGGCGTCGAGCACGATGTTGATCGCGCGGCCCGGCCCGCCGATGGTGCGCACTTCGCGCGTGCCGGCGACGCGCTTGAGTTCGGCCTCCATCGTATGCGCGATGCGCTCGAGCTCGAAGGCGCCGCTCCCGGCGCGTCGGTCATAGAGCGTCGCCGTCAGGATCGGGACGTCATCGATCCCCTTCGGCTTCACGATCGGCTCGCCGACTCCAAGGCCGGCGGGCAGGCAGTCGCGATTCGAATTGAGCGTGTCGTACAGCCGCACCAGCGCTTCGGTGCGCGGCACGCCGACCTTGAACTGCACCGTCAGGATGGCGAGGCCCGGCCGGGACAACGACATCACATGCTCGAGCCCGGCCATCTGGCCGAGCACCTGCTCGGCCGGGACGGCTACCGATTGCTCGACCTGGTGAGCCGGCGCGCCCGGGAACGGAATGATGACATTCGCCATCGTCACGTTGATCTGCGGCTCTTCCTCGCGCGGCGTCACGGTCGCGGCGAACAGGCCCATCAGCAGCGCCACCAGCGCCAGGAGCGGTGTGATCCGCGCCGACTGGAAGTAACGGGCGATGCGGCCGGCGATGCCCACGGTGCACCTAGGGCGTGCCCGCGCCGTTCGGATCGGCGACGATGCGCTCGCCCGCCTCGAGCCCGGCCAGCACGGTCACGGCCTCGCCGACAACCGGGCCCAGGCGCACCTGGCGCAGATGCGTGCCGCCCTGCGGATCGATGACGTACACGGCGGTCACCTCGCTGCGACGCACGATGGCCCGCAACGGGACGCGGATTTCCGCGGCCGCGGTTCGCACCGGCAGCTGCAGGCGGGCGAACTGGCCGGGATCGGTGCGGGTCGCGGCCGGCAGGTCGACGCGCACCTCGATGCTGTGCGTCGCCGGATCGACGGCCGGCACGGCGCGCCAGCTTGTCAGCGTGAGCGCAGTCGCGGACGGAGCGTCGCCGCCGAACTGCACCTGCACGCTCTGGCCAGGCAACAGCCGCGACGCGATCGTTTCCGGGATGCGCGCCACGACACGCAGCGCGCCCGGCGCGTAGAGGCCGACCAGCGGCCGGCCCGGCGTCGCCGTGTCGCCTGCACTGACCCACAGGTCGGTGACGTGGCCCGCGTAGGGCGCGCGCACCGTGTACCAGCCGGCCCGCGTGCTGGCCGCTTTCGCCATGGCCTCGCTGCCTTCGGCCTCGGCCTGCGCCGATTGCCAGGCGGCCTCGGCCCTCTGCATCGCCGCGTCGCTGATGTAGTCCTGCGCGTGCAGTTTCAGGGCGCGCTCGTGATCGGCCCGTGCGCTGGCCAGCCGCGCAGCGGCGCCGGCGGCGGCCGCGCCGCTCGCGGCCGCGCTTTGCAACGCTTCGTCGGCCTCGATCCGAACCAGCGCCTGCCCGGCGGTGACCTCATCGCCGTTGCGGACGAGTATTTCCGCGACGCGACCCGACACCTGCGCCCCGAGCGTGCCCTGCCGCACGGCCTCGACCGTGCCGGTGGCGGCAAACGAACCCTCGCCGGTGGACGTGCCGACGACCAGGCTCGCTACCGGCCCCGCCGGGGCAGGCGGCGCCAGCAGCAATGCAACGACGGCGATCGCAATCAGGCCCTTCATTGTCCCGCCTCCATCTTTGGATTACTATATTCCTATATGGTAATGGACGCAAGCGGCGATTGAGGTAGACTGTGGTCGGCAATCGCAACCACATCAATACGGAGTGCCCGCAATTGAAGGCACTGGACGACCGGGCGCTGGGTCATGTCGCCGAATACTTTCGCGCGCTGTCCGAGCCGCTGCGGCTCAGGATCCTCAATACGCTGCAGGATCACCCGCACAACGTCGGCGAGCTGACCGAGCTGCTCGAATGCAGCCAGGCGAACGTGTCCAAGCACCTGGCGATCCTGATGCGTCACGGCATGGTCGAACGCACCGCGCAGGGCACGAGCGCCTACTACCGGATCGCTGATCCACGCATCTACGAGCTGTGCGACCTGGTCTGCGGCCAGATGGCGCTCCGCTTCGCGAGCCAGGCGCAGCTGCTGGGTGCGAAGACAGCCGGCGCGCGCTCGCGGCGCTGAGCCCCGTGGGCGCGTCGCGCACGACATGCCGCCGCTGGTTCGCCGCGGCGTTGCCGCTCATGCTCGCGGCCTGCGGCGGACGTCCGCAACCCGGAACGGCGGCTGGTATCGAGGCGACCGGCGGGCGCGTTGGCCCGGAAGACAAAGTCCTCAACGTCTACAACTGGTCCGACTACATCGCTCCCGACGTGGTGCGCGGCTTCGAGCGCGAGTACGGCATCAAGGTCAACTACGACGTCTACGATTCGAACGCAGTGCTCGAGACCAAATTGCTGACCGGCAAGAGCGGCTACGACATCGTCGTGCCCACCGCGGCATTCATGGCCCGCGAGATCCCGGCCGGTGTGTTCCGCAAGCTCGATCCGTCGTTGCTGCCCAACGTGAAGAACATCGACCCGGAAATCCGGCGGCGCACCGAGCCCTTCGATCCCGGCTTCGCGCACGCGGTCAACTACCTGATGAGCACCTCCGGCATCGGCTTCAACATGGCCAAAGTCGCCGCGGCGATGCCGGATGCGCCGCTCGACAGCCTGAGGATGGTGTTCGACCCGGCCGTGATCAGCCACTTCAAGGACTGCGGCGTTCAATTCATCGATGCGCCCGATGAAATCGTCAACACGGTGATGTTCTACCTCGGACGCAAGCCCAACAGCGAGGATCCGGCCGATCTCGCGGCGGCCGAACAGGTGCTGATGCGCATCCGCCCGTACGTGCGGTCGATCGAGACCGAAACTTACATCGAGGCGCTGGCCAACGGCGATGTCTGCCTGGTGTTCGGCTGGAGCGGCGATGTCGGGCAGGCAGCAACGCGCGCGCGGGAAGCGCACAATGGCAATTCGATCCGCTACGTCATTCCACGCGAAGGCGCGATGCTGTACTTCGACTTGTTCGCCATTCCCGCCGATGCCGCGCACTGGCGCAACGCGCACCTGTTCATGGACTACATGCTGCGGGCCGACGTGGCCGCGCGCAACGCGAATTTCCTGCGCTACGCCACGACGAATGCCGCGGCGAGGCCGTTGATCGACCCGGCGCTGCGGGACGATCCGAACCTGTATCCGCCGCCGGCGGCGATGGCGAAGCTGGTGCCCGACCTGCCGCGATCGCAGGCCTACACGCGCGCGCTGACGCGCATGTGGACGCGCTTCAAGGCCGGGAGCTGAGGTCGTTCGCCGATGCACGTTCGAGGCAAGGTGACGTTGTTGCTGGCGCTGCTGTTCGCGGTGCTGATCGCCGCGCAATGGGGCATCCAGCACTACCTGATGCTGCCGCGCTTCGTCGAACTCGAGCGCGCGAACGCGCGCACCGACATGGAGCGCGTCGAATTCACGGTTGAGCGCGAGCTGCAATCGCTCGCAGCCATGGCCGACGACTGGGGCAATTGGGCCGAACCCTGGGATTACATGCGCGACCACAACCCATCGTTCGTGCGCGCCAACCTGACGGATGCGGCGGTGAAGTCGCTCAAGGTCGACTACGTCGCGCTGCTCGGCATGGATGGCCACTACGAATGGAGCCGCGCATTCGATCCCGGCACCGGCAAGCAGATCGCGATCCGGCTCAATCGCAGCGGCCAACTCGAGCCGCAGTGGGCGCGGGCCCTGGCAGATGGAACGCAGGTCACCGGGCTCATCGACACCGACGCCGGCGTGATGCTGGCCGCCGGCGCTCCCATCCTCGACGGATTCAACAACGGCCCGTCGCGCGGCATGGTGATCATCGGGCGCCTGCTCGACCAAACCGAATTGCAGCGCATCGGCCGGCAGGCGCAGGTTGCACTGGACATGCGCGCATGGGACGACGCCCGTGATGCCAGCCTGAGGCACCTGCTGGGTCGGGAGGGCGGGCGCTTGCCGATGACCGAGACCGCGACGACCACGCGCATCGAGCACGCTTTCGCGAACGGTTCCGGCCGGCCGTTGCTCGTGCTCGGCATTACGTTGCCGCGCACGATCTCGCAGAGCGGCCACGTGGCCGTGCGCTACTCGACGTTGATGCTGGGGCTTGCGGGCGGCCTCGTGCTGCTGGTGCTGCTGGTGCTGCTGGGTCGAATCGTGCTCAATCCGCTGGCCAGCGTCACCGAGCACGCGCTGGGCATCGCCGCGGCCGACGACCTGTCGCAACGCCTCAACTACAACCGAAGCGATGAGCTCGGCAAGCTTGCCCATGCCTTCGACGACATGGTCGGCAAGCTCGCCGATTCGCGCCGCGAGCTGGCCGACCGCTCGTTCGAATCGGGCGCCGCCGAGAACGCCAGCGGCGTGCTGCACAACCTCGGCAATGCCATGACGCCGCTGGCCGTCAACGTCACCTCGCTACGCAGTCAATTCGCCGCGATGCCGATGGATGAACTGCAGCGCACCGTGGAGGAATTCCTGCTCGGCACGGCCGATCCGCAACGACAGGCGGACCTGCGCCAATTCCTCGAGCTGCTCGTCAAGGAGCTGTCGCTGACGCATGAACAGGCGGCCGGCTCGCTGAAGCAGGTCGTCGGCCATGTCGAGGTCATGCAGGATGCGCTCGCCGCCCAGCTTTCGCAGCAGCGCGCGGGCCCGGTGCTGCAGTCGATCTCGCCTTCGGAACTCATCACGCGCAGCTTCTCGAGGCTGCCGCGCGAACAGCGCGACCGCCTGGAGCTCGAGGTTGCGCCCGGCGTCGCATCGCTCGGCGTGCTCTCGCTCCCCAGCACGACGCTCGCGCTGGTGTTGCAGGAGCTCGCGCGCTACGCGGCGGCCTGCACGGAGCAAGCCGGAGCGCCACGCACGCGATTTCGCATCGATGCGAGGCTCGTGACGCACGGCCGGCAGGTGCTGTACATGAATGTCTCGCAGGACTTCGGCGCCTTGGTCGGAGAGGACACGAGCACGCTGTTCCTGAAGGATGGCGCCGCGGTGCCCAATGCCGCGGCACCGGCGACGAGCGCCGCGCGCGGCCTGCACTGGTGCGCGAATACGCTGAATGCGCTCGGCGGCGGCATCACGGCGCGCAGCGAAGGCGTCGGCCGGGGCTTGCTCTTCGAGCTGCGCTTGCCGCTGTAGCGGGCGGGCGTCGTTGCGGCCGGGCGGCGCGCCCGTCAACCCTTGCGCACGTTCTCGACGTGGCGCGGAAAATCCGCCGTGGCCATCAGCTGTCTGCAACGCCCGAAGCGCGTGAACGCATACGCCTGGAAATCCTCGGCCGGATTCCTGTTGGCGAGCTGGATCAATCCCCACAGCGTCCACAGCAGGTCGCACATGGCCTTGTAGATGACGACGCGGCCGCGATCGGCGGGCCGCGCCTCGCCACCGAAATACTCGCGCATCATCTGCTCTTCCTGCGCGGCGTCGAACCCGGCCTCGATCGCCACGTCGCCGAGGTCCCACATCGGGTCGTTCATGCCCGAGTATTCCCAGTCGACCAGCCACATGCGATCGCCCGTGTCGAGGAAGTTCTCGCACAGCGGATCGCAATGGCAGGCCACCAGCGGCAGCGCGTGCGCGGCGAGCGCCTCGCGCACGACGAGCGCCTCGCGCACGACATCGTGGTAGCCCGCGGGCAGCGCGACGTCCTTGCCGGCGAGCACCTTCAGGTAGTCATCGATCATCGCGAACAGTTCGAAGCGGAAGCTGAACCGCGCGTTCGAACCATGGAGCCTGCGCAGCACGGCGCCCGCGCGCGCCGGGGCGCCGCTCCGTTCGCGGAAACCCGCGATCGTCATCGTGACGGCGTCGTCGACGAGCCGCGTCACCATGACGCCGCTGCTCGCGTCGAAATGCAGCACCGCGGGGCTCACGCCGACGCGCGCGGTTTCGCGCGCGGCCTGCGCTTCGTGCGCACGATTGATGTATTCCTCGGTGCCCTGGCCGGGAATGCGCAGCACGTAGTGGCCGGCGCCGTCGTCGACGCGAAAAACGAGGTTGGTCGTGCCGCCGAGCCGCGTCACGGCCAGCGCGCGCCGGTTGGCGCTCGCGAACACGTCGAGCGTGTCGATGAGCTGCCGCGCCTTCGCGACGCCGCGATCGTCCGGGCTCACGACCGCAGCCGCTCCATCTTCGGATCGTACAGGCAGCGCGGCCCGCGCGAGGCCGCGTAGCCCTTGCCGAAGGCTTCGATCGTGAACGCGGTTTCGCCGGCCAGCGCCGTGGGCAGGTAGCCGAAGGCGATCGTCTTGCCGAGCGTGTGGCCGAAACCCGCGCTGCTCGTCGAGCCGACGAGCTCGCCGTTGCGGATGATCGCTTCGCCGCCGTGGAGTGGCGCGAAGCCCTCGATCGTGAACGAGCACAGCCTGCGCGCGACGCCCGCGTTCTTGATCGCCCGCAGCGCGTCGCGTCCCAGGAAATCGCCCTTGTCGAGCGCCACGCAGAATCCCAGGCCCGCTTCGTAGGGGTTGTAGTCGGGCGAGATGTCGCCGGACCAGTACAGGTAGCCTTTTTCGAGCCGCGCCGATTCGATCGCGCGATAGCCGGCGTTGGCGATGCCGTGCGGCACGCCCGCGGCCCACAGCGTTTCGTACACGCCGGCTGCGAACTCCTGCGGAACGTACAGTTCGTAGCCCAGTTCGCCGACGTAACCAATGCGCACCGCGAGTGCGCGCGCGTCGCCGACATCGATGGAGCGCGCGCCCAGGAACGGAAACGCATCGTTGCTCAAATCATCGTCGGTCACCGATTGCAGGATCTCGCGCGCCTTCGGTCCGCACAGGTTCAGCGTCGCGTAGGCGTTGGTGACCTCGCGCATGTCGACGCCGGCGCCCAGGTGCCGCGAAACCCAGCCTGAATCGCGCACGCCGAAGCCGGAGCCGGTGACGAGCAGGAAGTGGCCGGGCCGATCGTGCACCAGCGTCACGTCGGCTTCGATGCCGCCGCGCTCGTTGCACAGCTGCGTGTAGACGGCCTTGCCGGCCGGGCCACCGAGGTCGTTGGCGGCGATGCGTTGCAGCGAGGCTTCCGCGCCGGCGCCGCTGATCTCGAATTTCGCGAAGGAACTCTGGTCGATCAGCGCTGCGCGCGTGCGGATCGCGGCCAGTTCCGCGGCCACCGGACCGAACCAGTTGGGTTTCCCCTCGAAGGAGGGCTCGTCATGCGCCATCTTGCCTGGCGCCGTGGTTCCAGGCGTTGCGAACCAGTTCGGCCGCTCCCATCCGGCCTTCGTGCCGAAGACCGCGCCGGCGCGCTTGAGGTTCTCGTGCACGGCCGAACGTCGCAGGCCGCGCGCGCTGTCGACTTCCTCGACCGGCCAGTGGATCTTGTAATACGCGCCGTAGGCTTCGATCGCGCGCTTCTCGAGATAGCGCGGTTGCGCCTGCACGCTCGAGAACCGGCGCACGTCGAAGGGCCACAGGTCCATGCCGGCATCGCCGTGCAGGATCAGGTTCGACAGCGCGAGCCCGGCGCCGCCGGAGGCCGCGATGCCGGCCGTGAATCCGCAGCCGACGTAGAAGTTGTCGAGTCCCGGCGCGAGTCCGATCAGCGGCTCGCCATCGGCCGAAACCGGAATCGGTCCGTTGATGACGGTCTGGATGCCGATCTCGTTCAGCACGGGGAGCCGCTCCGCTGCGGGCAGCGCGAACAGTTCGAGGCGCTCCATGTTCGGCGGCAGCAACTCGCGCGCGAACGAGAACGGCGGCAGGCCGCGGTGGAATCCGCGCGATCCGTCTTCCCAGCCGCCGATCGCGAATGAACCGGTGTCGGGCTTCAGGTAGAAATTGCTGTCCGGATCACGCAGCGTCGTGAGCGACGCGTCGAACTGCAGTTTCTTCTCGGTCAGGAAATACTGGTGCTCGACGACGCTGGTGGCGAGATCGATGCCGGCGAGCCGCCCCACGCGCTTCGCCCACAGGCCGGCGCAGTTGACGAGGATGTCGCAGCCGATCGTGCCGGTGTTGGTCACGACGCCGACGGCGCGGCGTCCGTCGAGCGCGATCTCTTCGACACAGACACCCTGTTCGATCTTCGCGCCGTTCATGCGCGCGCCTTTCGCGTAGGCCATCGTCAGCGAATACGGATCGATGTAGCCATCGCCCGGGATGAATGCGGCGCCCTCGATGCCCGCCGCGCTGATGAACGGAAAGCGATTCTTCGCCTCCTCGGCGGACAACGCGTGGCACTCGACGCCGAAACTCTTCGCCTGTCCCATCGAACGGCGGATCTCGCTCCAGCGCGATTGGCTGCCGGCGAGTCGCAGGCTGCCCACTTTTTTCCAGGAGATCGCCTGGCCGGTTTCCTGCTCGAGGCGGTCGAACACGGCCACCGAGTTCTGCATCAGCCGCGTCAGGTTTTTCTTGCCGCGCAACTGGCCCACGAGGCCGGCCGCGTGCCAGGTGCAGCCATGCGTGAGCTGCGCCTTTTCGACCAGCAGGATGTCCTTCGCGCCGGAGCGGGCGAGGTGATAGGCGAGCGCGGTGCCGATGGCGCCGCCGCCGATGATCAGGATATGCACGTGCCGATCGGCGTGGAAACTCATCGGATCACCCCGCCATCGCAAGCCGGCGCCGGGCGCGGAAGTAGTAGAGCGCGCCGGCACACTGCAGGCCGCCGATCACGGCGACCAGTTTCACGGCGAAAAGGCCGCGGTTCTCGACATCCACGATAGGCACGACCGACAACACGACGAACAGCAACGTCATGGCCAGCCCGCTCATCGCCGCCAGGCGCACGCCCCAAGCCGGCTTTTCACCGCGGGCAACGAGCGGAATGGCGAACATCACCAGGTAGGCGCCGGCAAAGCACAGCAGCGAAGCGTTGAGCAGCAACTGATAGGCCTCCTGGATACCGCCGCCGAGGATCGCGAGCGCGGTCAGCAACACGATGACCACGCCTGCGAATAATACCGAGCCGACCGGCGTGCGGTAACGATCATCGAGGCGGCTGAACCAGGGCGGCAGCAGGTGGTCCCACCCGGCGACCATCGGCAAGCGCACCATGACGCTGAAGTAGAACGACTTCTGCGCCAGCGTGGCCAGGATCAGCAGCGCGACCGAGAAGGCCACCAGCCGCGGCGCGCCACTGTTGAGCACCTGGATGCCCGGCGCGATCAGGTCGATGGCGCCGGGCCGCGAATAGGCCAGCACACTGGCGGTGCCCAGCACCATCAGCAGCCCGATCAGCGGCGCCGACAGCCAGATCGAGCGGCGAATCAGCTGCGCGGAATCGGCGCTGCGGCATTCGCCGGCGAATATCGCCACGGCGTCGACCCCGCACAACGCGCCGAAGCCCATCTTCGCGAGCAGGTTCAGGTTCAGCAGCGACAGCGCGGGGAGCGCCAGCGAAGCGGGCGCCGATACCGCATCGCCCGCCTGCCAGCGCGGAATGGCCGCCACGATGACGATCGCGAACAGCAGCACGAAGCCCAGCCCGCCGGCGTTGTTGACCCATTTGCCCACGCCTAGGCCGCGCCACGCGATGAACATCAGGCCCGCCGTGGTCGCGACGCTCATCGCGATGATCGCGAGCTTGTTCGCGGCGATCGCGCCGGCGGCGGGCCCGAACGCGTACGCGGCCAACTGCAGGATGACCAGGCTCAGCGTCGGAAACAGGAACACGTTGTTGAGCCAGATGTTCATCGCGACGAGGAAGCCCGCGAGCGGACCGAAGCGCAGCTTCGCCCACTGGTAGAGCCCGCCTTCGATCGGCATTTCCCGCGCGAGGTGCGCGACCACGATGCCCGACGGCACATAGAACAGCGTGATGCCCAGCAGCCAGAACACCAGGTGCGAAGCGCCGACTTCCGCCGCGGTGCCGATCCACGTGAACGCGACGACGTTCAGGATCTGGATGCTGACGAGGTCGACCAGCCGCAGCTCTTTCTTCAGTTCGCCGCTGCGGCGCGCGATCTCGTCCATCAGCGGTTGTTCCAGGCGAAGCCCGTCTCGAAGCTGATGCCGCCGCGCACCGGGAAAATGCGCGGATAGAAGCCCGACGATGCGAGCGTGCCGTGCTCGATGCCGAGCAGTGTCGCCTCCAACGCGCGCAGGTCCTCGACGCCGAGCCGTGGTGCGGCGATCGCATCCGGATCGTCCGCCATGTGCGCGCAGTAGATGCGCGTCGCCGGGTCGAGCAGCGCCAGCAACGTCCGCGTGGTCGCCCGGTACGCGCTCCGGCTCGCGCCGGGCAGGAACGCGTACAGCGGGCCCGGGTACACGAAATCGCCGGCGAACAGTTGGCGTCGTTCGGCGTCGTACAGCGCGACCGAAGTCGGCGTGTGTCCGGGCGTCGACAGTACGCGCAGCGTGCGGCCGCCGAGATCGACGCGACTGCCCGCGGGCCACCACTCATCGACCTTGAAGCGCGGCGCCGGCAGCGCATCGGCGAGGCCGAGGAATTCGTAGCGACCCAGTTTGAGCTCGCCGTCGTGCACGCGCGCGCGCAACGACGGCTCATCGATCAGCGCGGTGCGCTCGAAGCGACCCAGCGCGCCGACATGGTCGAAGTGCAGGTGCGAGGGAATCACCGTCACGGGCAAATGCGTCAACGAACGCACGACGACGGTGATGTCGCGATTGCCGGTGCCGGCATCGAACAGCACCGCCCGGTTCGTGCCGACGATCAGGTAGCTGTAGTTCGCCTGGTAGTAGCGCGGTTCGCCGATCGCAAACGTGTCGGCATCGATCGGCTCGATGACGAAGTAGTCATCGAACCAGCGGCCCTGCACCGGCAGCGACGGCGCGGGGCCGATCAGTGCTCCGTGCTGTCGCAGCTGGATTTCAGCGGAAACATAGGGCGCCAGCGCCGCCAGCACCGTCAACGTCGCCAGCGCGGCAGCCAGCGCCACCACCCATACGATCGCCACCATGCCGGCGCGAGACCGGCTCGGGATCGATGCACGAGTCCGCATGAGCTAGGCTCTCGGGCCTTCGACCCGCTGCAGCACGTAGCCGGAGTAGCACAACAGCATCGCGCCGCCGTTCACGATCTCCGTAAACGAAACCCATTCCGGGCTCGTCGGTTCGTCGCGCAGGTAGTAACGCCCGTTGGACGCAGGCTCGAGCGGCGTGATGCCGTTGAACCAGAGACGGCCGCGGCGCGCCACGATGCGGATGCTGCCGATCCACGGATCTTCGCTGCGGTAGTGCCCGGTGTACCGCGACCATTCCGCCGGCACCGGAAAATCGCGCGCACCCTGGTAGGCGGAGCCGGCGTACCAGCGTTCGCCCCAGCCCACTTCGATGACCGGCCCCTTGCCATGGCTGCCGCCACGCGCGAAGACCAGCGGGTAGAGCGCGAAGTCCTCGTGCAGCACGATGAAGGCGTTGTCGCTGTCATCGAACGCTTCCATCGGCACGCGCTCGTCGCGGTGCTCCAGGTAAAGGCGGTCGCCGTCGGCGATCACCTGCAGCGTATGGCCATCGCCCGCCGCATAGGTGCCGGCATAGTCGGCGGCGTCCTCGATTTCGAGCGGCGACGAATCGGGCGGGAACTTCGGTAGCGGCGCATTCTCCTTGCAGGCGCGCATCAGCCGCAGCGCGTGTTCGACCACGTCGGAAGGACGGCCCCCCTGCATCGCATTGATCGATGCGAAGGCGCCGACGCCGGCATCGACGTCCACCTGCAGCGCCGATGAAAACGAGACCATGCCGCCGGTGTGCGACAGGCGCACGTGGCCGTCGAGCATGTCGGTCGCGAGTCCGTAGCCGTACGAAGCGCCTTCGCCGAATTCATCGGCGGCGATGTGCCGATGCGTGAACAGGGCGAAGCCCTCCGGAGACATCAGGCGCTTGCCGCCGGCTGCGCCGCGGTTGACGATCATCTGCACGTACCGGGCCATGTCATGCGCCGTCGAGGCGATGCAGCCCGCGCCCTCGGTGTAGACGATCGGCGCACCCTGCACCAGCGCGCCGCTGCGCGGCAGCGGACGGTCATTGCGCTCGGGCTGGTAGCTCATCGCGATGCGCGACACATTGTCGAGGTTGATTGCGCCTTCGCTCGCATCCATGCCGAGCGGCTTGAAGACGCGCTCGCGCAGGCTCAGCGCCAGCGGCCGGCCGTCGAGCTTCTCGACCAGGAAGCCCATCACGGCCCAGCCCATGTTGCAGTAGTGGAAGAAGCTGCCGGCGGGAGCCGTCGAGCGGTACCGAAGCGCGGGATCGGCCGGGAATGTCGGGCCGTCGGGCAACGCGGCCGCGTGCGTCATCAGGTCATGGCTCGTGATCGGACGGTCGAATCCGTCGTATCGCACCCACGGGAAGTATTCGCTGATCGGCCGGTGCGGATCGAAGCGGCCCTCGTCGCGCAGCTGCATCAGGCACACGGCGACGAACGATTTGCTGATCGATCCAATCTGGAACAGCCTCCCGGCCGACAAGGGCCGGCCCAGCTCCAGGTCTTCGACGCCGTAGTCGCGCACGAGCTGCACGCCGTTCGCATCGGCGAGGCCGAGCGTCATGCCGGGAATATTCATCGCCGACATGTATTGCGCCACGTAGCGATCGAGCGGCTCGAAGCAGCGCGAATACGCATTCGCGGCCGCGGTCGTGGTCGCGGCTTGCGGTGGGGGCTGTGCCGATTGCGTGCCCCGCGCGCCTTCCGCGGCGAGGCGTCGCGTCGAGGCGAGTGCGCCCATCGATACACCGAGTCCGAGCAATTCGCGCCTGTCCATCGGGTTCTCTCCTCTCGCCGGCCGCGCGGTCATTTCCGCCAGAACGCGGGCGTGAACAGGATCAGCACCGTGAAGATCTCGACACGGCCGAGGAACATCGCCGCCGTGCACATCCACAACTGGAAGTCGCTGAGGTGCCCGTAGGTGCCGCCGGGGCCGACCTGTCCCAGCCCCGGGCCGACGTTGTTGATGCTGGCGACGATCGCGCTGACGGCCGACAGGAAGTCGACGCCCGAGATCAGCAGCGCGAAGGTCAGCACGACGATCGTGATGAAGTACAGGAAGATGAATGCGAGCACCGAGAACACGACGCGGTTCGACACCAGCTGGCCGGCGATCTTCAGCGGCGCGACCGCCTGCGGATGCACGAGCGAGAACATCTCGCGCACCGATTGCTTCAATAGCACCAGCGCGCGGAACACCTTGATGCCGCCGCCGGTGGAACCGCTGCTGGCGCACACGCAACTGAGGAACAGCATCCACATCGGCGCGAACACGGGCCAGCGGCTGTAGTCGGTGCTGTACAGGCCGCTGCCGGTCGCGACCGATACCAGGTTGAACGCGACGTAGCGCAGCGTGGTGCCGTAGTCGGGGTACACATTGCTGAGCCAGACATGGATGCTGACGCCGATGCCGCTGAATGCGATCCACAGCACCAGCCACTTCGCCTCCGGATCGCGGCTGTACGTGCCGACCTGGCCCTTGCTCACCGCGAGGAAATGCGTCGCGAAGTTCATCGCCGCGAGCAACATGAAGGCGCCGAGCACGATTTCGATCAGCGGCGAGTTGAAGAAGGCGATGTTGGCATCGTGGGTCGAGAAGCCGCCCAGCGAGAGCGCGGAGAAAGCGTGGCACACCGAATCGAACCAGCCCATGCCGGCGCCGCGCAGGCACACGGCGCACAATGCCGTGAGCCCCGCATAGACCAGCCACAGCAGCTGCGCGGTCTGCGCGATGCGCGGCGCGAGCTTCGCGTCCTTGGCGCGGCCGGGCGTGTCGGCGCGGTACATCTGCATGCCGCCGATGCCGAGCAACGGCAGGATCGCCACCGCCATGACGATGATGCCCATGCCGCCGAGCCAGCTCAGCGCATGCCGCCAGATGACGAGCGAGCGTGGCAGCGTGTCGAGGCCGGACAGCACCGTCGCGCCGGTCGTCGAGAGGCCCGACATCGTCTCGAAAAACGCGCGCGTGAATGAAAGCTGCGGCATCGACAGCAGCAACGGCATCGTCGCGAGCGCGGCCAGCGCCACCCAGGTCAGCGTGACGAGCAGGTAGCCGTCGCGCGGCTTCAGTTCAGTGCGGTAGCGGAGCGTGACCGTGCGGATCACCAGGCCCGCCGCGAGCGTCACCGCGGCGCTGATGCAGAAAGCGACCAGCGCGGGTTCCCGGTAGTACAGGGCGATCGCGATCGGCACCAGGAACAGGATCGAGAACAGCGACAGCACCGAACCGAGCAGGTGCACGACTCCCAGCAGCGATCGCATGGGCGTTAGCGCTCGCCCTGGAACAGCCGTTCGACCGCTTCGACGTGGCGTCGGTCGGCGAGGAACACGATCAGGTGATCCTCGTTTTCGATCAGCGTGTCGTGGTGCGCCATGATGACCGCCTCGCCGCGCGCGATCGCGACCACGCTGGCGCCTTCCGGCAGTTCGACTTCCTCGATGCGGCGGCCGATGACCCGCGAGCGCTCGGCGGTGCCGTGCACCACGACCTCGATCGCCTCGGCGATGCCGCGGCGGAGCGAGTGCACGCGCACGACGTCGCCGCGCCGGACATGCGCCAGCAGCGAACCGATCGTGATCGTCTGCGGGGAGATCACGATGTCGATGTTGCGACTTTCCATCAGCTCGGCGTACGAGGGACGATTGACGAGCGCCATGACGCGGCTGGCGCCGAGTCGCTTGGCCAGCATCGCGGCCATGACGTTGGCTTCATCCGAATTGGTCAGCGCCGCGAACACGTCGGCGCTGTCGATGTTCTCCTCGAGCATCAGCTCTTCGTCGGCGGCGTCGCCCTGCAGCACGATCGCGCTCTGCAGGATCTCGGAGGCGCGGCGCGCGCGGCGCGGATCGCGTTCGATCAGCTTGATCTGGTGCGTGTGCTCGAGCGTGCGCGCCAGGCGCAGGCCAATGTGGCCGCCGCCGGCGATGACGAGCTTGCGCACCCGGGGCAGGCGCTTGCGCACCTCGGCGAGCATCTTGGTCAGGTCGTCGCGTGCGGCGACGAAGAAAATCTCGTCGCCCTCGGCGATCACCGTGTCGCCGCCGGCGCTCAGCAGCAGCCCGTCGCGATAGATCGCGGCGACGCGCACGTCGGAGTCGGGCAGGTGCTCGCGCAGCGTGCGCAGCGGCTTGCCGACCAGCAACCCTTCCGGCTGCGCGCGCACGCCGGCGAGCTGCACGCGGCCGTCGGCGAAGTCGACCACCTGCAGCGCACCGGGGTTCGACAACAGGTGCGCGATGTAGTCGGTGACGAGTTCCTCGGGGCTGATCCACACGTCGACGGCGAGCCCGCCTTCGGCGAACAGCTGCGGGCGCGAGGTGTATTCGGCGGCGCGGATGCGCGCGATGCGCGTCGGCGTGCGATACAGCAGCTGCGCGATCTGGCAGGCGACGATGTTGACCTCGTCGCTGTTGGTCAGCGCGATCAGGATGTCGGTGTCGGCGATGCCGGCGGACTCGAGCACCGAGGGATGCGCGGCATTGCCGGCCACGGCGCGGATGTCGATGCGATCCTGCAGGTCGCGCAACACCTGTTCGTTGTTGTCGATGACGGTGACTTCGTTGGCCGGCTCGCCCGCCAGGCTCTGCGCGGCGGTGCGGCCGACCTGGCCGGCGCCGAGGATCAGTATTTTCATGGTCTGGCCTTCACACTGGCTCCAGCCGGGCGACGGACAGCATCAGCCACTTCGCGCCCTGGTGTTCGAAATTAACATGGACTCGGGCGTGCGGCCCCTGGCCCTCGAGATTCAGCACGACGCCCTCGCCGAACTTGCCGTGCCGCACGCGGCTGCCGAGCCGCATGCCGCCGGGCAGCGCCTCGGCAGGATTGCGGAACATGCGATCGGCGGCGCTGCCGCCGCGGCTGCCCTCGCCGATGCCATCGTGCCGCGCGCCGCCTGCGCCCGCCAGCGCGTGCCGCGCGAGCTGGATGCGCGGCCGCACCTCTTCGAGCAGGCCCGGCGGCAATTCCTGGATGAAGCGCGAGGCGACGTTGTAGCTGTCGACGCCGTGCAACCGCCGTTGCTCGGCGTACGTGAGATAAAGCTGGCGCATCGCGCGCGTGATGCCGACGTAGCAGAGGCGCCGCTCTTCCTCGAGGCTGGCGAGTTCGTTGATCGAGCGCTGGTGCGGGAACAGTCCGTCTTCCAGCCCTGCGAGGAACACCACGGGGAATTCCAGCCCTTTCGCCGTGTGCAGCGTCATCATCTGCACGCAGTCGTCCCACTCGCTGCCCTGCGTCTCGCCGGATTCGAGCACCGCGTGCGCGAGGAAGCTCTGCAGCGGCGGCATGTCCTCGCCCTCGGGCTCGTAGCCGCGCGCCGCGCTGACCAGCTCGGCCAGGTTCTCGATGCGCGCTTCGCCGCGGTCGGCCTTGTCCTTGCGGTAGTGCTCGATCAGCCCGGTGTTGTTGATGACATGGTCGACCTGCTCGTGCAGCGGCATGCCTTCGATGTCGCGCGCGAGCCGCTCGACCAACGCGAGGAACCCGTGCAGCGCCGCGCCGCCGCGCCCGATGCCGCTGCCGCCCGCGCCCCCGGCGTCGGTGAGCAGCGCGCCGGCCGCGCGCCACAGCGAGCTGCCCGCGCCCTTGGCCGCATCGCGCAAGCCATCGAGCGTGCGCGCGCCGATGCCGCGCACCGGCAGGTTCACGACGCGCTCGAACGAGGCGTCATCCTCGCGATTCGCGATCAGGCGCAGGTAGGCCAGCGCATCCTTGATCTCGGCGCGCTCGAAGAACCTGAGGCCCCCGTACACGCGATACGGAATGCGCGCCTGGATCAGCGCCTCTTCGAACACGCGCGATTGCGCGTTCGAGCGATACAGGATGGCGCACTCGCGCCGCAGGCCCCCGCCGGCGATCCACTGCTGGATGCGCCCGAGCACGAATTCCGCCTCATCGCGCTCGTTGTAGGCGCAATACACGCGCACCGGATCGCCGCGCAGGCCGCTGGTCCAGAGCTCCTTGCCGAGGCGCGAGGAATTGTTCGCGATCAGCGCGTTCGCGGCATCGAGGATCGAGCCGCTCGAGCGGTAGTTCTGCTCGAGCTTGAAAAGTTGCGCCGTCGGAAAATCGCTGCGGAATTTCTGCAGGTTTTCGACGCGGGCTCCGCGCCACCGATATATGGACTGATCGTCATCGCCGACAACGAACGGAAACCCCGTCGTGCCGACCAGCAGCCGGATCCACGCATACTGGATCGAATTCGTGTCCTGGAACTCATCGACCAGCACGTGCGGGAAACGCGCACGATAGTGCTGCAGCAGGTCCGGATGATCGCGCCACAGCTCGTACGCGCGCAGCAGCAGTTCCGCGAAATCGACCGCGCCCTGGCGCGCGCAGGCCTGTTCATACTCGACAAACAGGCGGATCAGCGTGCGCTCGGTCGGATCGCCGCCGTCCTTGAGCTGCGCCGGACGACGCCCTTCGTCCTTGTGCTTGTTGATGAAGTACTGCACTTCACGCGGCACGAAGCGCGTGTCGTCGAGCTCGAGCGCCTTGACGATCTTCTTGATGAGCCGCAGCTGGTCTTCGCTGTCGAGGATCTGGAAGCCCTGCGGCAGGCCGGCGTCGCGCCAGTGCAGGCGCAGCAGGCGATGCGCGAGACCGTGGAAAGTGCCGAGCCACATGGCCGCGCCGGAACCGCCGAGCAGCGACTCGACGCGCGCGCGCATCTCCGCGGCGGCCTTGTTCGTGAACGTGACGGCGAGGATGCCGTGCGGCGTCGCGCCCTCGGCCTGGATCAGCCACGCGATGCGATGGATCAGCACCCGCGTCTTGCCGCTGCCCGCGCCGGCCAGCACCAGCGTGGGCCCAAGCGGCGCCGTGACCGCGGCACGCTGCGCGTCGTTCAGGGGATTGAGTATGTGGGAGACATCCATGGGGACCGCAAATTCTACCCCGGAGTCATGCGCGCGGGGCGGTTCCATGGCGGCCCGGGCCGGGCCCATTACGGCGCCAAAGCGCCGATTACCAGCTGTTTCGCAGTTCGCGCAGGCACAGGAACACCTCGCGCGGCGTCGGCTTCGCCGGCAGGGCCGGCACGCGCTGCCGCAAGGTGTCGATCAGCCCCGGCTCGGTCAACCGGAAAAAACTGTTGACGGTGAATTCCTCGGCGAGCGTCAGCACCGCCTGCTGTTCCGGCGGCACTTTCTCCGAGCGCGCCAGCCAATCGGCGGCGGCCTGGTTGCCGGCCTCGACGTGGCGCGTGAAACGCAGGTTGTTCAGCAGGTAATCGTGGCCGGGATAGATGCGCGTGCTGGCCGGAAGCCGCGCGAGCTGCTGCGCGCAGGTCTCGAACAACCGTTCCGGATCGCCGCCGCCGCGACAGTTGCCGACGCCGGCGTTGAACAGCGTGTCACCGGAGAACAGCGCCGGCCCGTCGGCGTGCGCGAGCAGGCAGACGTGCGAGAGCGTGTGTCCCGGCGTGTCGAGGCACTCCAGCTCGACGCTGCGCCCGACGCGAATCACATCGCCCGCGGACAGCGCGCGGTCGACGCCGCCGATGACGCTGGCCGCGCGCGCATGCGCCAGCACCTTCGCGCCGGTGGCCTTGACCAGTTCGGCATTGCCGTCGGTGTGGTCGCGATGCTCGTGCGTGTTGACGATCTGCCTGATCGTCCAGCCGCGCTGCTGCGCGCGTTCGAGGCAGGCCTTCCAATCGAGCGGATCGACGACGAGCGCCTCGCCGGTTTCCCCGCACGCCACGACGTAGTGATAGTTGCGCAGCTCGTTGGCCGCCCAGATGCGTTCGACGATCATGGCGCTAGGGTACGTCATAATGATGCGCATGCAACAGGCCGACTCCCCGGATGCGGCGCTCGCCGCGGCCTACAACGCCACGCAATACGAGGTGCACGCGCCGCATGGCCTGCTGCCATTGCGCGTCGACGTGCCCAGCCCGCCATTGAAGGCCGTGCACGATCAGTTGCATGTCGATTGTTCTGCATTCCTGACTGCCTGGAATCCGCGCAGCGTGCCCACGCCCGCCGCCGACAACGCCGCCGCGCTCGCGCGGATGCGCCGCGACATCGCGGCGCTCGGGCTCGTTTGCTGGCGGGGCTGGGGGCGCGATCCGACCGGCCGCTGGCAGGCCGAGGAAAGCCTGTTCGTTGCTGGCCTGGATCTGGCGCGTGCCCGTGAACTGGGGCGCCGATATGACCAGCACGCCATCGTGCACGCAGCGGCCGACGCCGTGCCGCGGCTCATCTGGCTGTAGAAAAAGCGCGCCTGCGTGCCTGCTAACATGGTGCGGATGACCTTTCCGCTTGTTCCAATGATCCCCGGAGTTCCACGGTGAGCGCGCGTTCGTGGATGGCTTTTGCCGCCCTGGGCGTCATCTGGGGCGTGCCGTATTTCCTCATCAAGATCGCGGTGCAGGAACTCTCGCCGTGGGTCGTCGCGTGGGGCCGCATCACGCTTGCCGCGCTGGTGTTGCTGCCCATCGCGTGGCAGCGCGGCGCGCTGCACACGCTTGGGCAGCACAAGCTCCCGATCTTCGCCTTTGCGCTGATCGAATTCGTCATTCCTTTCTCGGTGATCTCGATCGGCGAGCGCTGGATCGATTCCTCGGTCACCGGCATCCTGATCGCCTCGGTCCCGCTCACGGTGACCGTGATCAGCCGCTTCTTCGGATTGCACGAGCCGCTCGGCAAATGGCGCCTCGCGGGCCTGCTGCTCGGATTCCTCGGCGTCGTCACGCTGCTGGGATTCGGCAGCATCCACGGTGCGCTCGGCTGGGCGGGCGCGGGCTGCATGCTGCTGGCCGCGGTCTGCTACGCGGTCGGACCGCTGATCATCAAGCAGCACCTGAAGGGGCTCGACTCCTTCGGGCCGATTGCCGCGAGCCTCGCCACGGCAAGCCTGGTCCTGCTGTTGCCCGCGCTGCTGACGTTTCCGCCCACGATGCCGTCAACGCTTGCGCTGGGTTCGATCGCGATCCTGGGCGTGGCCTGCACGGCGGTCGCAATGCTGCTGATGTTCTACCTGGTCAACCACGCCGGGCCGGCGCGTGCGTCGGTCATCACGTACATCAATCCCGCCGTCGCGACGCTGCTGGGCGTGCTGGTGTTGCACGAGCGGCTCGGCGTCGGCGGCATCACCGCTTTTGCGATGATCCTCGCGGGTTCGTGGCTCGCGACTCGCGCACATCGCTGACGAAACCGTCCAGGAACGCCTGCAGCGCGGCGCAGGCTGCCCGACAGGCCGATGATCGTCGTCACGATGCGATCAGACCTGCGTGGGCAGGTAGTGATCGACGAGCAATGCGAGGAACAGCCACATCAGGTAGTTGATCGAGAAGCGGAACACCCGCATCGGCAAATCGTCGCGCCGCGTCATCTTCAGCCGCACCGCGTGCACCAGGAAACGCGCGTTCAACACCGCCGCGGCGGCCAGGTAGATCAGTCCGCTCATGCCCGTCACGTAGGGCAACACGGTCACGATCGCCAGGATCACCGTGTACAGCAGCACGTGGAGCCGCGTGAATTCGACGCCGTGCGTGACCGGCAACATCGGGATGCCCGCCTTCGCGTAGTCGTTGCGCCGTGCGATCGCGAGCGCCCAGAAATGCGGCGGCGTCCACGCGAAGATGATCAGGAACAGCAGCAGCGCGTGCGGATCGATCGTGTTCGTCACGGCCGCCCACCCCAGCACCGGCGGCGCGGCGCCGGCGGCGCCGCCGATGACGATGTTCTGCGGCGTCGCGCGCTTCAGCCACACCGTGTACAGCATCGCGTAGCCGATCAGGGAGCAGAACGTGAGCACCGCGGTCAGCGTGTTGACCAGCAGCACCAGCACCAGCATTGAGGCGATGCCGAGCACGGTCGCGAAACCGATCGCCTGCCGGTGCGACAGCGTGCCGGTCGGCAGCGGACGCCCGCGGGTGCGCGCCATGTACGCGTCGATGCGCCGGTCGAGCACATGGTTGAACGCCGCGGCCGAGCCGGCGGCCAGCGCAATGCCGATGTTCCCGTACAGCACCGCCTCGAGCGGCGGCAGCCCCGGGGCCGCCAGCAGCGTGCCGACGATGGCTGTCAATACGATCAGCGAGACGACGCGCGGCTTGGTCAGCTCGACGTAGTCGCGCCAGGTCGCCTTGTGCGCCCTGCTCGCCGCACGGGTCGCGGCTTGGGGCACGGCGTCCGCCGGCGCGCTCAAGAGGCCTTCCACGCCGGGCGCAGCGAGCGGTTCAGCGCGATGACGGACAGCAGCAGCAACGCGGCCCCGGCACTGTGCGCGGTCGCGAGCCAGAGCGGAAACGCATGGCGCACCATCTCGATGCCGATCGTCAGCTGCAGCAGCAGCGCGGCCAGGACCGCCAGCGCCGTGTGGCGAGCGAACGGATCGCTCCGCGAGCGCAGCACGCGCGCCGCCGCCAGCACCAGCATCGCGGTCGCGAACAGGGCGCCCAGCCGATGCGTGAAGGCGATGCCCGTGGAGCCGCTCATCAACGGCCACCACTCGCCCTGGCACTTCGGGAAATCGGGGCAGCCGATGGCGGCGTAGTGGCTGCTGGTCCAGCCGCCGAGCGCGATCTGCACCGCCAGCGCGATGAGCCCCAGCAGCGCAAACTGGCGCGTCATCGCAAGGCTCGATCCGAGGAATGCGGTGCTGCCCCGCCAGGCGCTCGCCTGTCGTCGGCCCAGCGTCAAAACCAGCCACCAGATCGCCGACAACGTGGTCAAACCCAACAGCAGGTGCGAGGTCACGATGACGGGGTGCAGGCGCTCGGTGACGGTCAGCATGCCGAGCATGCCCTGCGCAATGACCAGCGCGACGAGCAGTCCCGCGTAGACCAGCGAGACGATCTTGAGCTTGCGCGTTTGTATCGCCAATGCAGCAATCGCGATAATAAGAAGCCCAAGTGTTGCAGCGGCGTACCGATGGACCATCTCCTTCCAGGCCTTGCCGGCATCGACCGCGGCGCCGTCGATCATGCCGCCCGAGGAGTCAGCGGCGGCGATCGCGCCGCTCGGCGTGACGTGCCCGTAGCACCCCGGCCAGTCCGGGCAACCCAGGCCCGCGGCCGACAATCGCACGTACGCGCCGAGCACGACGACGATGAGGCACAGCACGAACGCCGTGATGGCAATCGGTCGAATGAGCGAGGCGCGGGGCATCGTGGCGGTCGTTTTCTTCTCAGCCGATGTGGGAGAGCTCGAGCAGTTTCTTGAGGTCTTCGCGCAGGCCTTTTGGATCCTGCCGCGCATCGTAACGCATCATCAGATTGCCCAACGGATCGACGACGAAGACGGTGCCGGCGGTGGGTTCGGGCACGGCGGCGAGCAGCGCCGACGCGGTCGGGCCGGCGGCGTCGAGCGCGACCAGGCCCTCCTGTTCGCGCCCAAGATAGGCCATGTCGCAACAGCCGGTTCCCGCCAGCAGCACGCGTTGCACGCGGGGCGTCAGCTGGGCCAGCGACAGCCAGGTCTGGCGCGCGTAGACGAGGGTCTGCTGGCACTGGGCGTCGCAGCCGGATTCGCCATGGCCGATGACCAGCAGCGTCCATTTGCCGCGCAGCACCGAGGCCTTGGCCATTGCCGCAGTGCCGCCGGGTGCGCCGGTCGCGCCGGGAGCGGTGGTGCCGGCGGCCAGCGGCAGCGCCACTTCAGGCAACGTCACCGGCGGCGTGATCAGCGTGCCATGGTTGGTTTGCTGGGCCGGGCGCCAGGTCGATCCGTAATACAGCCAGAACGCGGCGGCCAAAGGCGCCACGAACAGCAGCATGACGAGGAAAACCGGGCGGCGGCTGCCGCCGGGAGGACGGGGTGCATCGCTCATGATTTGCTTCGCTCGATGTTCAGGAAGAAATACAGGAACACAACCAGCGCGCCGAAGCACCACCATTGCAGCGCATAGGCGATGTGGCGCGAGGGCGGAAAGCCGTTCGCGAGCAGTTGCCAGTCGCGGCGGTAGCCCATCGGCTCCGAGGCCGACAGCAGCAGCTGGCCGTCTTCGATCGGCGCCCCCAGCGCGGTGCCCAGCTGCGCGGCGGTCGGAAAACTGCTGCGTTTCGGCCACGACGGACCCGCACCCGGCGGGGCGCGACCCATGGCGAGGGCCGGCACCGGAAGCCTGTCGACGCGGCCGGTGATGGTCACCGGCGCTGGCGTTGCCGCGGGCGCACCCGGCAACGCCCCATCCGGCATCGCCATATCCGGTATCGCCACGTCCGGCAGCGTCCTGCGCTGGCCGCTGGGCAGCGGCAGCCAGCCGCGATTGACGATCACGATCCGGCCATCCTCGAGCATGAAGGGCGTCAGCACTTCATAGCCGGCCGCGCCATCGCGGCTGGTGTTGTCGAGCAGGAACTGGTGCGCGCCGTCGTAGTGCCCGTGCAGCCGCTCCAGCGCGTAACGCGGAATCGCCGTGAGCGGCTGGGCGCCCAGCTCGCCGGCGCCGGAGCGCATGCCCGCGTCGAATGCCGCCAACACCGCGCGCTTCTCCGCCGCGCGATGCCACTGCCAGCGCCCCAGCTGCGCGAACAGCAGCACGGCGGCGATCGCCAGCAGCGTCATTCCCAGGCTGGCCTTGAACACCCGGTTGCCCATTTCTACACGCTGCGCGCGCGCTCCGGCATCGAAAAAAGCGGCGGGCATTGTGCCGCCCGGTGCGCGCGGAGTACAGGCGCTGGCGGGAGTCTCGCTGGGCCTATAATTGCAGGTACTGGAGCAGGCCTCGTCCGGGCTTGCGGCTGCAGGGGAAGAAAGCGCAATGGAGTGGATCAGGCCCGCCATCATCGTCGTGCTGTGCGCCATCATCGCCAGCCTGGGGGTCGCGCTGTATCACCTCGCCACCGACCGCGGCGATTCGAAGAAGCTCGTCAATTCGCTCACGCTGCGCATCGTGTTGTCGGTCGTGCTGTTCCTGCTGCTGATGCTGGCCTGGCGGTTCGGCTTGATCCATCCGCACGGCCTGCGTCCCTGATGTCGTACGCGTGAACAGGCGCTAGTGCGGCCCCGTTCGCTGGGATTGGCCTGCGCGCTGCTGGGCGCGGTCGGCTTCTCGTTCAAGGCGGTGTTCGTCAAGGCGGCGTATCGCTACGGCGTCGATCCGGAGACGCTGCTCGCGCTGCGCATGCTCTATTCGCTGCCGTTGTTCCTGTTGATGGGATACGTGGCGGCGCGCAGCGCGGCGCTGCCGATCGCGGTGGAGGACTGGCGCGCGCTGTTGGTGCTCGGCGTGCTCGGCTACTACGGCTCGAGCTACCTCGACTTCCTCGGGCTGCAGCACATTTCCGCGGCGCTCGAGCGGCTCATCCTGTTCACGTACCCGACGATCGTCGTGCTGTACGGCGCCTGGCGCGAGCGGCGAGCGCCGAGCCGCACGACGATCACCGCGCTGGTGCTGTGCTATGCCGGCGTGGCGCTCGTCGTCACGCACGACCTGCAAGCGAACCGCGGCCACGTGGCCCTCGGCGGCGCGCTCGTGTTCGCGAGCGCGGTCTGCTATGCGACCTACCTGCTGCGCGCAGGCCCGGTGCTCGCGCGCATCGGTTCGATGCGCACGGCCGCGTGGGCGACCGTGATCGCCAGCGTGTGTTCGCTGATCCAGTTCGCCGCGCTTCGTCCCGCCTCATTGCTGCTCGCGCAGCCCTGGCCGGTGCACGCGTTGAGCGCGGCGATGGCCGTGTTTTCCACGGTGCTGCCGATCTGGCTGGTGTCGGAGGCGATCCGCCGGCTCGGTGCCGGACCGACCGCGATGATCGGGTCGCTCGGGCCTCCGATCACGATGCTGATGGCCTGGTTGCTGCTTGGCGAGGCGCTCGGTGTCCTGCAGCTCGTCGGCGCGGCGCTCGTCGTCTTCGGCGTGCGCGCGGTCGCGTCGACGCCTAAGCTTGAGCGCGCATGAACCTGCGCAATCGCCAAGTGCTCCTCCCGCTGGTGGTGTTGGCGCTGTTGTGGTGCGTGGGCCTGTTCGGGCGAAACTACTGGACGCCCGATGAGCCGCGCGAAGCGGCGTTGGCGGCCTCGGTGATGCAGCAGCCGCTGCCGTTGCCGACGCTCAATGGCGTGCGTTTCGCCGAGAAGCCGCCGATGACGTACTGGCTCGCGGGCGCGGCGATGCGCACCTTGGGCGAACATCCCGGCGCGGCCCGCGCGCCGCAGTTGGTGTATGCACTGCTGGCTTTCATCGCGATGCTGTCGCTGCTGCGCTGCCTGCTGGGGTTAGGGGCGGAAGCCGCCGCCGCCTGCTGGTGCGGCGCCGCGCTGTTTGCCTCGAGCGCGCTCGTCTACCAGGTGCAGATCTGGCTCGACACCGATGCGTTGTTGCTCGCGGGCGCCTGTGTCGCGCTGGCCGGCATGTACCGTGCGCTGCAGGCCGTCGGTGACGATGCCGGCGCGCGCAGCCAGCGCTGGCGCGGTTATTTCCTGATGCACGCCGGGCTGACGCTGGGTTTCTTCGCAAAGAATTTCGCCGCCTGGCTCGTGCCGGTGCTGGCCTTCGTGTGCTTCACCGCCTGGGAGCGGCGTTGGCGTGAATGGTTGCGGCCGCAGTTCTGGGTGTGCGCGCTGCTGCCGCTGGGCTGCATCGCGTTGTGGGTGGGCGCCATCGCGGCGCAGCCCGACGGCGCGCGCATGCTGCGCATCCTGTTCTGGAACAACCTGACCGGTCGCGCACTGCCGATCGCGATGGAGGCGCAATACGACTACTCGACCGGCCACCACAATTCGCCGGGCCGCTATTTCCTCGAACTGCCGCTGTACCTGCTGCCCTGGACGCTGCTCGCCGCCTACGCGCTCGAAGCGGCCTGGCGCGGCGCGCGGCGCCCCGGCACGCGCCGCGCGGCCTGGCGCTTCGCGCTGTGCGCGGCGATTCCGGGATTGCTGGTGCTGTCGCTGGCCTCGACCGCGCGCAGCATCTACGCCGCGCCCTGCATGGCCGGATTCGCGCTGCTGATGGCGCTGGCCATCGAACGGCTCGCCGCGGATGCCGCCGCCGCGCGCCGCGTGCTGGCGAGCACGGCGGTGCTGCTGCTGTTGCTGGCGTTGCTGGTGCTCGGCATCAACGCAGCGCTGCAGTGGTCGGCAATGCGCACGTCCTGGACGCTCTATCTCGTCAGTTCGTGCACGCTGGCCGTGATCGCCGCGTGGTGCGCGCGGTTCATTGTCGCGCCGAAGACCGCGAGCGGGCCGCGCAGGTCCGTGGCCGAACGACTGCAGCAACTCGCCATCGCCTGGTGCCTGCTGCTCTCGCTCGGCTTGCTGTGCATCGGCAGCGCGGTGAATCGCGCCCAGGACCTGCGCGCCTTTGCGTATCGCGTCGCGGGGAATGCCGGATCGGATCCGCTGCTGCTGTGGAATCCCGATGAAACCACGCTCGCCTGGGCGCAGCTGTATCTTCCGGCCGGCCGCTGGCGCAGCGTGGAATCGACCGGCCCGAACTTCGACATGGCGGCAACGCCGGCCAACGCGAAGGCATTGGTGATCAGCCTGGTGCCCGGCCAATGGTCACGCGAGCAATGGCTGGAATACCTGCGCGGCGATCGCCCCACGCACACGGCCAATGCGAACGAGCCCTTGCTCAGCGCGGCGGGATTTTCGGAAGTCGGGCGCATCGAACGCCCCGGCGGTCGTGGTTATTTTTTCTGGCGCCGCGCGGCCGCGACGCCATCTCCCGGAGTTGCGCCATGAAACAGTCATCCAATCGATATCGACGGGTCGGATTGCTGGCCGCCCTCGCGATCAGCGCTGCGATCGGCGCCGCCGCACGAGGCGCGCCGGCGACCGAGCCGCGCATCGACGCCGCGCGGCTGCAGGAGACGCTCGAGCGCCTGAGCGTCTTCGGCCGGCCGGCCGGCGGGAGTTTCGCCGACGGGGTCAGCCGCGTGGCCTACTCCGACGCCGATGTCGCGGGCCGCGGCTACGCGATGGAGCTGATGCGCGCGGCGGGCCTTGATCCGCACGTCGACGCGGCCGGCAACATCACGGGCACACGCGCCGGGAGCGATGCGTCGCTGAAGCCGATCATCATCGGCTCGCACATCGATTCGGTGCCGCACGGCGGCAACTTCGACGGCCAGGTCGGTTCGATGTCCGCGATCGAAGTCGTGCGCGCGTTGAGTGACCACCACGTCAGGACGCGGCACCCGATCGAAGTGACGCTGTGGTCGAACGAAGAGGGCGGCCCGATTGGCAGCAGCGCCGTCGTGCAACCCATTGCGCCGGAAATCCTCGACCGGCCGTTCAACGGCGTGCGCATGCGCGACGGCCTGTCGAAGATCGGCGGCGATCCCGACCACATCGCGCAGGCGCAACGCGCGCCGCATTCGTTCCATGCGTACATCGAGCTGCACATCGAGCAGGGCGCCGTGCTGGACAAGGCGTCGATTCCGATCGGCGTCGTCGATGGCATCGTCTCGATCGATGAATATGACGTCGAGGTGCACGGCTTCGCGAATCACGCCGGCACGACACCGATGGACCAGCGCCACGACGCGCTGCTGGCCGCCGCGAAGATCGTCGAAGCGATGCGTGAGATCACGACGCGATCGCCGGGCCGCCAGGTGGGCACCGTCGGCCGCTTCGAAGTCCTGCCCAACGCGCCGAATGTGATTCCCGGGCTTGTGAAACTCAGTGTCGAGTTCCGCGACCTGTCGGATACGAAGATCGCGGCGCTGGGCGCCGAGGCGGCCGCGCGGCTGCAGCAGATCGCCGCCGACACGGGCACGCAGGTCACGATGACGCGCGCGCTGCACGACGTGCCGGCGCTGGCCGATGTGCGCATCCAGCGCGAGATCGAGGCCGCCGCGAAGTCGCTCGGATTGGCCACGCTCCACCTGCCGAGCGGCGCCGGCCACGACGCGCAGAACCTGGCGCAGCTCGGGCCGATGGCGATGATCTTCATCCCCAGCGTCGGCGGCATCAGCCACTCGCCGAAGGAGCTGTCGCGCTGGAGCGATGTCGCGAACGGCGCCGACGTGCTGCTTCGAACCGTGCTGCGGGTGGACCGAAGCAGCCTGTAGCTAAGGCAGCCCGAGCTGGCGCGAGAAGTACGTGTAGTCGCGCGCGCTGCTCGCCGCTTTTTCTTCCAGCGTCGCGCCGTCGGAGTGGCCGCCTTCGAGCACCTCGTAGAACAGGTACGGCAGGTGCATGGCCGCCATCTTCGCGGCGAACTTGCGGGCGTGCTGCGGGCCGACGCGATCGTCCTTGCTCGTGCTCCAGATGTAGGGCAGCGGGTAATGCGCGTCCGCGCGCAGGTTGTGGTACGGCGAGATCGAGGCGAGGAAGGCGCGCTCTTCGGGCACCGACACGCTCCCGTACTCGCCCACCCATGACGCGCCCGCGTCGATCTGCTCGTAGCGCAGCATGTCGAGCAGCGGCACTTCGATCTCGACCGCGCCCCACAGGTCGGGGCGCTGGTTGAACTCCACGCCCATCAGCAGTCCGCCGTTCGACCCGCCGCGGATGCCCAGATGCGGCGTCGACGTGTACTTGCGCGCGATCAAGTCTTCGCCCACCGCGGCGAAGTCGTCGTAGATGCGCTGCCGATGGAGCTTGAGGCCGGCATCGTGCCAGGCCGGTCCGAACTCACCACCGCCGCGGATGTTGGCCAGCGCGTACGCGCCGCCGCGCTCGAGCCACAGCTTGCCGAGCGTCGCGGAATACTCCGGCGTCTCGGAAATCTGGAAGCCGCCGTAGGCCTCGAGGATCAGCGGCGTGCTGCCATCGAAGGGCATGTCCTTCGCGCGAACGACGAAATAGGGCACGCGCGTGCCGTCCTTCGAAGTCGCTTCGAGCTGCTCGACGACGAGGCGCGAGGCGTCGAAGCGCGGCGGCAGCGCGCGCACGAGCTGCTGCGTGTGCGCGTCGAGATCGGCCAGCCACAGGCTCGCCGGCGTCGTGAAGCCGGTGACCTCGTAGAACGCGCGGTTGCTGTGCAGGTCGGCGTCGACGATCGACACCGTGAGGTTGTCGGGAAGCGGCAGTACGCGGCGCGTCCACCCGCCGCCTTTGTCCGGCGAGTAGACGAGCGCGCGGCCGCGCACGTTGTCGAGCTCGGTGAGCAGCAACTTGTCGCGCGTCACGGCGGCGGCGCCGAAGGCGTGGCGGGGCTCCGGCGCGTAGATCAGCGTGGGCTTGAGTTTGCCCGGTGCGGCGCGCGCCTTCGCCATGTCGATCGACACCAGCGAACCGGAGGCGAAGGTCTTGCCGCCGGCATGCCAGTCCTCGCGCAACTCGACGATGAGGCGATTCTTGAGCAGGCCGACCAGTCCGCTCTTCGGTGGCAGCGCGAGTATCGGCGTGCCGTGCGCGCCGATCAGGCGATACTCGGTCTCGAAGAAGGTGCGGTTGCGCACGATCATCTGCACTTCGTTGCCGTCGCCGTCACGAAGCGATGCGGGGCTCGCGCCGACATCGGCCTTGTCGCCGCGATAGATTTCCGTGGCAGCGGACAGCGGCTGGCCGCGCTGGAGGCGCTTGACGATGTACGGATAGCCCGAGCTCGTCAGCTCGCCGGCATTCCACTCGCGGCTCGCGAGCAGCGTGTTCTCATCCTGCCAGGCCGTTTCCTGCTTGCCTTTCGGCAACAGGAATCCGTTCTCGACGAAGTGGCCGGTGCGCACGTCGAACTCGCGCTCGGTGACCGCGTCTTCGCCGCCATCGGACAGCGCGACCAGGCACAGGTTCTCGCCGGGCTCCGCGCACTGCGCGCCACCCCAGAACCAGTTGGCGTGCTCGCTCTCCGACAGCGCGTCGAGGTCGAGCAACGGCTGCCACATCGCATCGGCGCGCATGAAATCGGCGAAGCCCGTGCGGCGCCACAGGCCGTGAGCGTGGTGCTCGTCCTGCCAGAGGTTGAAGATTTCCCCCGCCCTGAACGCGGGTTCAGGAATGCGGTCGTTCGCCTGCGCCAGCGCCACCGCGGCGGCATGCAACGGCGCATAGCGCGGGTCGTTCTCGAGCACCGCGGAGGTCCTGGCGTTTTCCGCCTTCACCCATTCCAGTGCGCGCGGCTCGTTGACCTGCTCGAGCCAGAGGAAGGGATCGTTCGCATCGGCGCCCACGGCCATCGCCCCGTGGAAACCCGCGCCCACGAGCAACGCACAGCAGAAGAACTTTCGCATCGTCATGCCTCCGTTGGAGGCCCCATTGTGGACGCAAATCGCGGATAATTGCAGCAGCGGAGAGATGCTCCGGGTCAACTACGACGGGCCAGCGGCGAGGGCGCGATGCAGGAAGTCACGATCACGCGCATCAAGGTGAATGCGGATGCGCGCGGCGCGGTGTTCGAACCGCTCGAGCCGCAATCCTTGAGTGGATGGCGCAACGTGCACGCGGTCATCACCGAGCCCGGCGCGGTGCGTGGCAACCATCGGCACCTGCGCGGCACCGAGGTCACCGCCGTGTACGGCGAGGCTCTGGTGCGCTACCGCGACGGCGACACGACGCGCGAGGCGACGGTGCCGGCCGGCGAAGTGTGGCGTTTCCATTTTCCGCCCGGCGTGCCGCACGCCTTCAAGAACACCGGCGCGAGTCCGTTCGTGCTGGTGTCATTCAACACCGAGCTGCATGACCCGGCCGCACCCGATGTCGAGCGCGTGGAGCTGATCTAGGGGCCTGCGCCCACGGCAGGCGCGCCGCTGATTTCGCCGAGGAAGGCGTCGGCCACTTCGAGATAGCGATCGATGTCGTCGGCCGTGTGCACCAATGATGCCTGCGGTCCCGCCGACGACACCGCATCCCACACGCCGCGGTTCGCCAGGTACACGCGCCGGGCATTGATGACATCGTAGTCGAGCGACTGCGCCGCCTCGCTTCCGTTGACCGGCAGCTGCGGCTGCAGGCAGTAACCCGAGCGCGGCCCGCAGCGGAAGGCACGCCACGGCAGCGAGCGGCGGGCGAACGCGGCCTCGAGTCCATCGGCCATGCGTGCGCCGAGCGTTCCGATGCGTGCGAAGGCCTCCGGCGTCAGTATCTGCTCCAGCGCGACGCGGGCCGTGGCGGTCGCGAGCGGCGTCGCATAGGTCGTGCCGCCGGTCGCCATGCCGCGCGGTTCCACGTACATATCGATGTGTCGCGCGTACGCAGCGCCGATCGCCTCGCTCATGCCGTAGAGCCCGAAGCTGACGCCGGTGCCCAGGCCCTTGCCGAGCACGATGAAATCCGCATCGAGCTGCCAGGCGTTGACGAGTCCGCCGTAAGCGAACTGGAACGTGTGCGCTTCATCGAGGCACAGCAGCGTGCCGTGCCTGCGCGTCAGCTCCCGCACACCGGCGTGGAATCCGGGCGCCGGCAGCACCACATTGCAGTTGGTCAGCGCAGGCTCGGTCAGCACCAGCGCCACCTCGCCCGCGGCCAGCGTGCGTTCGAGTGCAGCGAGGTCGTTGAACGGCAGCAGTATCGTGTGCGCGGCGGTGCCGGGCGTGAGCCCCGGATTGTCGGCGATCGTGCGGCCCTGCTCCTCGCGCACCAGCGTTTCGTCGATGTGGCCGTGGTAGTGGCCGCCGAAGACGACAATCTTTGAGCGCCGGGTCAGGAAGCGTGCCGCGCGCACCACTTCCGTGTTCGCGCCCGACGCCGACAGCGTGAACTGCCAGTACGGGTGGTGCGTACGTTCCGCCAGTTGCTCCGCGACTACGATTGCATCCTCGGTCGCAAGCAGGAACTGCGTGCCGCGGCGCGCCTGCGTCGCCAGCGTCGCGGCGACGAGCTCGTTGCCGAAGCCCACCGTCATGCTCAGGTCGCAGACGTTGAAGTCGAGATAGTCGTTGCCGTCGACATCGCGGAAATGCGCGCCGTGCCCGGATTCAGCGTAGATCGGCGACGCCGGATACAGGTTGCAGTGCCAGGACATCGGCACGCTGTTGGGCAGGTGCACGGCGGCTCGTGCACGCAGCGCCGCCGAGCGCGGCGTGCGATGCGCGAATTCCGCGTCCTCGCGGGCGCGCAATCGCGCCAATCGTTGGCGGTCGATGCCGGCTGCAGCGGCTGCCAGTCCCATGCGCGTGGGCTACGCCGGTGGCGCCAGCGCAGCCGCCAGGAATGGCAGGCTGCGGTCCATCCGGTAGTCGACGCTCGAGTGGTTGTCGGAAAATTCCTCGTAGCGATGCGGCACGCCCTGCCGTGTCAGCTCGCGGTGCAGCCGACGCGCGCCGTAGACGAGGTTGAACTGGTCGACGTCGCCGCAGTCGATGTACAGCGCGCGCAGCGCCTTCAGGCCCGCGCCGCGCGTGCGCACGATGTTCACAGGATCCCACTTCGCGAAGTTGTCCCAGCGCTCGCGGATCAGCTCGGCGGTTTCCATTTCGATCGGCAGGCGCAATCCCAGCCACGCGTCCGGATCCGGATCGTAGCTCGCGCATATCGCCAGCATTTCGAGCGTCTCGATGTCCTCGTCCTTCGGCTTCAGCTTGAGGCGGCCTTCGAACTCCTCGAACCAGGGCTTGATGCCGCCGGCGCGCGCGAACTCGCGCAAGCTGCGCACGAGTCCGGGCATGTAGCAGGTCTCGAAGGCCATGTCGCCCGAATGGCAGGCCGCCGCCGCCCAGAAATCCGGGTACAGCATCGCGTGCACGATCGCGCCGTAGCCGCCCGAGCTCTTGCCGAACACGCCGCGGCGACCCTTGCCGCCGCAGCCGAATTTCGACTCCACTTGCGGCACCATTTCATGGATCAGGAAATCGGCCCACGGTCCGGTCGACGCGCTGTTGATGTATTGGTTGCCGCCGAGGCGCGTGAAGCAATCTGGAAATGCGACGACGACCGGCGGCATCGCGCCGCTGCCGATCAGGCGATCGAGCCGCTCGGGCGCGTTCTCGCCGAAGTTCTTCCAGTTGGTGTGCGCCGGACCGCCGGCGGTGTAGCCGACGAGATCCACCAACAACGGCAGTGCGGCGCCATCTTGCCCCGCGGGCACATAGACATCGACGATGCGCGCGCTCGGGTCACCGAGCATATTCTGCCCAAGGCGCTCGCTGTCGACCACCATCCGGTGGACAACCCCGGCGCGGTGTGTCGAATCACGGCGCATGGCGGAAGTGCGCCAATGGGTCGAAGGGCTAGATCCAGTAGACGAAGATGAAGAGGCCCAGCCAGACGACGTCGACGAAGTGCCAGTACCAGGCGACGGCTTCGAAGCCGAAATGCCGGGTTGGCGTGAAATGGCCGCGCAGCGTGCGCAGCCAGATGACCGTCAACATGATCGCACCGATCGTCACGTGCAGGCCGTGGAATCCGGTCAGCATGAAGAACGTCGAGCCGTAGATGCCGGTGCCGAGCTGCAGGCCCTTGTGCATGTAGGCTTCGCCGTATTCGCGCGCCTGGAAGAACACGAACAGGAAGCCG
>Ga0209023_10000801_pt1 | contig 44838 bp, 39 predicted proteins | sample LakOneMetagenome_FD_187468 | JGI IMG/M metagenome (GOLD analysis project Ga0209023, IMG submission 187468) | Freshwater and sediment microbial communities from Lake Erie, Canada (SPAdes) (version 2) | ecosystem: Environmental > Aquatic > Freshwater > Lentic | place: Lake Erie, Canada...
CAGTTCATCATTATCAACCTTACAACCGTTTCAACCGCTCAACTGCATCAATACAATTCTCAAGATCAGCAACCAATGCCATACGCACATGGTTCATGCCCGGATTGGTACCATTTGCTTCACGTGACAAATAGCGACCCGGTAACACTGTAATATTTTGCTCCGCATATAAACGCTTGGCAAACGCTTCATCATCATCGACGGGTAACCAGAAATAAAAACCTGCATCGGGTTTTTTGAACGCGAATTTATTACCCAACTCATTGACAAATAAATCAAATTTTTGACGATACAAAACACGATTTTGTTCAACGTGCGCTTCATCTGACCATGCTGCGGTTGAGGCGAGTTGATGTTGCACGGGCATTGCTGAACCGTGATAGGTGCGGTAGAGCAAATAGGGTGCGAGTAATTTTGCGTCCCCTGCGATAAAACCTGAACGCAAACCTGGCAAATTTGAGCGTTTAGAGAGTGAATGAAAAACTACGCAATTATGGTAATCATGACGACCCATTGACGCACACACTTCTAGTAAGCCAACTGGCGCAACGTCAAAATAAAGCTCGGAATAACATTCGTCAGATGCAATGGTGAAACCGTATTGATCGGATAACTCAATCAGTTTTTTGAGCTTTTCCGCAGGCATGACTGCGCCAGTTGGATTGCCAGGCGAGCAAATGAAAACCAATTGTGTATTAGCCCATACAGACTCTGGAATTGCCTCCCAATCACCAAGATAATTGTTCTCCGCAGTGCAATTGACAAAATAGGGCGTTGCGCTAGCTAGAAAAGCTGCACCTTCATAAATTTGATAGAACGGATTTGGCATCACAACAAAGGGCTGTGTTTTGCCTTTAGCCGCAGGTTTTATCACGGCTTGTACAAAGGAAAAGATCGCTTCTCGTGTACCATTCACAGGTAAAACTTGAGTTTCTGGATCGAACTGTTGTAGCTGATAACGCTTGATTAACCAGTCTGCAATCGCTTGTCTAAGTGAAGGTAAACCTTTAGTCGTTGGGTAGCTGGATAAATGCTTGAGATTATCCACCAACGACTGTTTGACGAAATCAGGCGACTTATGACGAGGCTCACCAATCGACAGGGCGATATTCGTTAGATCTTTTGGTGGTGTAATGTCGCTAAACAGGCGCGCCAGTTTCTCAAAAGGATAAGGATGTAAGCTGGCTAAATGTTCGTTCATAGTGGTACGTCGCTAATCAATATAAGTAAAGTATATCTCAATGAATCCAAAGTATTAGTTTGGATTCTGTGCATCTAATTCTTGCATGAGTTGTAAGCCAAGTTCGCTTGCCGCGTCATTGTCGAGTGGTTTGCCGTTGGTATCAGTCACGAAGAACACGTCTTCCGCACGTTCGCCTAAAGTGGCGATTCGAGCGGTTTTAATATTGATATTCTGTTTGGCAAATAACGCGCCGATTTGTGCCAATAGCCCCGGACGATCAAGTGAGATCACTTCAACGACATTGTATTGATGCACAGTATCTAGCTTGATATTCACTTCACTTGGCACATTGAAGTGACGCAATTGACGAGGAATACGGCGCTGGGTTAGGTTTTGCGCTTTATTCGGCTGTGATAAGACGTCTTTCAGGCGAGCAGTCACTTCGTCACGACGTGCTTGATCAGTAAGTAAGGTGCCATGACGATCAAGCACAATGTAGGTATCGAGCGAGAAGCCAGTTTTTGCAGTAATGATTCGCGCGTCTTGAACGTTCAAATCCAATTGGTCAAAAACGGCCACTGTGGCTGCAAATAGATTGGCCATGTCGTGCGTGTAAATAAAGATCTGCACCGCATCTTGATTGAGTTCGCCATGTTCGCGCATTTGCACCAGCGGCGTTTCATGACCATGCAACAGAATTTCACTGGTGTGCCAAGCAACTTCCGATGGGCGTTCACGTAAGAAGTAATCATCACCCAATTCTGACCAAATCGCTTCAATCGGATCTTGTGCAAACGCGCCTGCCAGCAGATCTGAAGCTTGCTGTTTGGTGTCATCTATCCACGATTGGCGGTCGATGGGGTTATCAAGACCTGAGCGCAACACGCGGCGTGTTTGGTTATACAACTGACGCAAGAGTGACGCGCGCCAAGTGTTCCATAAGGTTGGATTAGTCGCGTTAATATCGGCAACCGTCAACACATACAGATAATTCAAATGCACCATGTCGCCGACTTTCTGGGCGAATTCGAGCACGATATCTGGATCGGAAATATCTTTCTTTTGCGCCGTAAGTGACATGAGCAAGTGGCTTTTGGTCAGCCAACTGACGATGTTTGCTTCACGTTGAGTTAAGCCATGTGACAAGCAAAAAATATTCGCATCTTCTGCACCTAACTCACTGTGATCCCCGCCGCGACCTTTGGCGATATCGTGAAAGAGTGCTGCGAGATAAATAATATCTTTACGATCTAAGCGATTGTAAATGTAGCTGACGACAGGGAAGGTTTCTTCAAACTTTGGATCGGCAAATCGTTGTAGATTGCGTAGCAAAATCAGCGTGTGCATATCCACGGTGTAAATATGAAATAAATCATATTGCATCAGGCCAATAATTTGCCCAAACGCAGGTAAATAACGACCTAGAACGCCAAAACGCTTCATGGCTTGGAATGTTTCATAGAGATGATGACGACCGCGAATAATCGCCATAAACAGTGCTTTATGGGTTGGATTCTGGCGAAAGTTCTCATCAATGCCATTCGCCGCGAGCATGAGCAAACGCAATGTACGCGCACGAATACCAGCCACATCATCACGACTCGCCATGAAGAAAAACAATTCGAGAATCGCGCTTGGTGTTTCGGAAAACACTCTATGGTGACGCACTGAAATCTTCTGATTTACTAGCTCAAAACGTTCATTGAGTGGTGTGATTTTCTGCGGTGTTAACTCTGGTAATTTAGGTTCAATCGCGGTTTCAAAGAAGTAAGCCAACAGCATTTCATTAAAGGTCGAAACCCGCATCGCTGCACGATAATAGTCGCGCATAAAGCGTTCAATGATGGCATTGTGATGATCCGCTTCGACGGCATCATAATGCATGCGTTCGGCGACAGTCCGTTGATAATCAAACAAGAGTCGATTTTCATTGCGTCCTGTGATGCGGTGTAAATGATGGCGAACGAGCCATAGAAAATCTTCGCAGGCTTCTAGCTCATTGTATTCAAATTCGCTAATAGAACCCAAATGCACCAAGTCATATAAACGTACGACACGATAATAACGCTTTGCAATCCAGCCAACTTGATTGATGTCACGCAAGCCACCGGGTGCATTTTTAATGTCAGGTTCAAGGTTGTATTCGGTGTTGTGATGTTGCGCGTGACGTGACGTTTGTTCTTCCATTTTCTTAGTATAAAAATCGAAATCAGTCCATGTTTCAGACACAATTCGACGCGGTAATAGACTCAAGGATTTATCGCCAAAAATCAGCCGAGACTCCACCAAGCTAGTTGCCACTGTCATGTCTGCTGAAGCTTCAATACATTCAGCAACAGTGCGGACGCTTACGCCTGGCTCCAGTCCTGCATCCCATAAGCTCGATACAAATTGTGAAACTTGTTCTTCTTGTTCTGGTGTTAAGGCTTGATGGCTTAAAAGCATCACGTCCACATCGGATTTCGGCAGTAATTCACCACGCCCATAACCCCCCACTGCGATCAGTGCAATGCCAACGTCAGACAGCCCCTGTTTTTTCCATAAATGGGTGAGCGCATCATCAATTGCGTGTGTCCGCGCATGAACTATTTTACGAATCGATTCACCCGCTTCCAAGCGCTCATCAAACTGCTGTTCGAGTTTTTTTCGCCATTCAACTAAGCCGCGGACATGCATGCTCTGCGCGAGAATTTCATCGACTGACGGCAACTCATTCGAAGTCGAATCATCTTGTGGGGCGAGGAGAGCGGACATAGAACGAAATCTCTCAAAACTGTTGACGATAGAGGGTGTGAGGCTAAATCATAACAGGAAGTTCGAGGTCGTGAAGATAAAAAAGACCCTGTTTAGAGAGTCTTTTTTGAGGTTTTTTCATTAACTGTCGTCAATATTAAACTGACTATAGATATGGCTTAAAATTTAAACATTGAAACGTGACAAATCTTCATTTGGACGCGCAGTTAAAATCTCGATACCCGTTTCAGTCACGAGCAATGTATGTTCGTATTGTGCTGATAATTTGCGATCCTTGGTAATGACCGTCCAGCCATCATTCATCAAGGTGGTTTGCCATACGCCTGCATTGACCATTGGTTCAATCGTGAAGGTCATACCTGCTTCAAGTCTCATGCCAGTGTTTTTCTTACCGTAATGCAAAATTTGTGGATCTTCATGGAACACGCGTCCCAATCCATGGCCACAATATTCTCGCACCACACTAAAGCGTTGGCTTTCGACATAGCTCTGAATCGCAGCGCCAATGTCACCGACGTAAGATCCGTGTTTCACGGTTTGCATACCACGATACATCGCTTCTTGTGCAACGTCGCTTAAGCGTTTAGCTAAAATTGATGGTTCGCCAATAAAGAACATTTCGCTGGTGTCGCCATGAAACCCATCTTTAATGACCGTAATATCGATGTTCATCATGTCGCCATTTTTCAGGACTTTGCTGTCACTTGGAATCCCGTGGCAAACCACATGGTTCACAGACGTACAAATGCTCTTTGGAAAACCGCGATAGTTCAGTGGCGCAGGAATCGCCCCTTGAACATTGACGATATAGTCGTGACAAATTTGATCCAATTCAGCCGTGGTAACGCCCGCTTTGACATACGGCGCGATCATTCCGAGCACTTCTGCGGCAAGCTTTCCAGCAACGCGCATTTTCTCGATATCTTCGGCTGATTTGATCAGTGATGGAGCTTGAATAAAACTGTTCATATCGTGTCAATCTGATTGGAATGTATATTAAAACATGATATAAATACGCCCCCGATTTAGCAATCAGTTTTGCACATCGTTTGGTAAGTAAGTTTATTGACAATCTTAAGAACATCTTTTGATTATTAATGAAAATAAAATCAAATACTTATGTTGAATAATGCTTAAATTGGGATAATAAATCCGCACATATACCGACAATTCGTCTGGGTGCTGGATTTGCGAATAAGGTTTTTTTTGTGATTTTGGCGACAAAATTTAGCAAAAAACATTTTTTAATTCGTAAGCCAGTGGACGAATCGGGTGTATGGAGGCCTAACCCAAACTGAAAAATGCACATCGTGCATAGGTAAATAGATATGGCATCGTATAACGTAGGAATGCGTGATCTGCTCACAGCAGGCGCTCACTTCGGTCACCAGACTCGTTTCTGGAACCCAAAAATGAAACCGTTCATTTTTGGCGCACGTAACAAAATTCACATCATCAACTTGGAACACACTGTTCCAGCATTGAATGATGCTCTGAACTACGCAAATCAAATCGCTAGCCGCAAAAACAAAGTATTGTTTGTGGGTACTAAGCGTGCTGCAAGCGCAATCATCCGTGAACAAGCAATCCGTGCAGGTATGCCGTTTGTTGATCACCGCTGGTTGGGTGGTATGTTGACTAACTGGAAAACTCTTCGTCAGTCGATCAAGCGCCTCAAAGACCTCGAAATCCAAGCACAAGATGGTACATTCGCTAAGCTGACTAAGCGTGAAGCGTTGGAACGTACTCGCGAAATGGAAAAATTGGAAAAATCTTTAGGTGGTATTAAAGATATGGGCGGCTTGCCTGATGCATTGTTTGTGATCGACGTTGATCATGAATCAATCGCTATCAAAGAAGCGTTGAACCTCGGTATTCCAGTTATCGGTATCGTTGATACAAACTCAAACCCAGATGGTGTTGATTACATCATTCCTGGTAACGACGACGCGATCCGCGCTGTGACTTTGTACGCAAGTGCAATGGCTGATGCGATCATCGCTGGTAAAGAATACGCGGCAACTCAAGGCAGTGCAGCAGCACGTGGCGTTGAGGCTGCACCAGTTGCTGCTGAAGAAGCGCCAGCTGCTGAAACACCAGCTGCAGAGTAATCGATTGCTGTTAATGTAGTGGCTTTTAAAAAATAGACATTGTGAGCTGTCATCATTTTGTCTAAGTTATAAACTACTATGAATCGGCTGTCCTGAATCTGACAGCTAAACAGCCCAATCAACTGATTGGGCTGTTTAGTTTTATAAAGTTTCCGATTTTGCAAAGCTGTTTATAACGAACGAATTTGAAAACTAATTTTTTATAATTGATTTTGAAGTTGCGATTTTAAAGTCAAAATATTGAGGAAATGAAAATGGCAGAAATTACTGCAAGCATGGTTAAAGAGCTACGTGATCGCACTGGCCTTGGCATGATGGATTGTAAAAAAGCACTCGGCGAAGCGGGTGGCGACATCGAAGTAGCGATTGATAACATGCGTAAATCTGGCCAAGCGAAAGCGGCTAAGAAAGCAGGTAACATTGCAGCTGATGGCGCAATCGTCATTGCACAAGCTGAAGGTCGTGCATTGTTGATTGAAGTAAACAGCCAAACTGACTTCGTTGCAAAAGACGAAAACTTCACAGTATTTGCAAATAAAGTTGCTGAAATTGCTTTGGCAAACAGCACTGCTGATGTAGCTGCGATCGCTGCATTGCCTTACGGCGATGGTCAAAGCATCGAAGAAGCGCGTGTTGCATTGGTTCAAAAAATCGGTGAAAACATTCAAATTCGTCGTGCTGTTTTGGTTGAAGGCGCGAATTTGGCAGTTTACCGCCACGGTCTGAAAATCGGTGTTGTTGTTGCATACACTGGTGGTGATGCTGAAACTGGTAAAGGCGTTGCAATGCACGTTGCTGCATTCAATCCATTGGCAATCAATGCTGAAGACGTACCCGCAGAAGTATTAGATCGCGAAAAAGAAATTTTCGCAGCTAAAGCACGTGAATCAGGCAAACCAGAAGCGATCGTTGAAAAAATGATCACTGGTAGCTTGGATAAATACTTAAATGAAGTCACTTTGACTCGCCAAGCATACGTAATCGACAACGAGAAGAAAGTTGGCGACGTACTGAAAGCTGCTGGTCAAACTGTTAACACCATCGTTCGTTTAGAAGTTGGTGAAGGCATCGAGAAGAAAGTAGACAACTTTGCTGAAGAAGTTGCTGCTGCGACTGCTGCTGCATCGGCTGCTGCTGCAGGCTGATTTTAAGTCAACGTTAGCAATTCATTTTGCTGACATTGCCCGAAAAACAAAACCTCGCTTTATGCGGGGTTTTGTTTTTTGTGGAGGATTCGCTGTTGTATGTTGGAGGTATGCCATGAGCGGCACTGAAGGTTTTAAAAAATCTAGGAAAGTCGAGTTCTAGCTAAGATCATCCTTAAAACTTATGATTCCATGCTACGCCATATGAGTTTTCTTGCAGTTCAATGTTTGCATTGCCGCCACCAAAACCTGAAGGCGGAAAGCCGACGGGGATTGAGTTGGCGCCATTGACTTTCTGATCGAATGCGTGGATATAAGATGCGCTAAGATCGTCTTTTTGATTGATTGCCCAGCTTGCGCCTAAAGTCAGATGTTTCTCAATCGTTGCAGGCGCGAGGATATTTAAGAACGTTTCATTCTTTGGAATGGGTTGTTGGTTAAGGCTAAACCCGCCACGAACGGTGAGTTTAGGTGTCGCTTGCCAAACAGCGCCCAGCTTATAAACATCCACATCTTGCCAACCAAAACCAGGTCCAGCTTTTGCTCCGAGTGGTTTGCCTTGTAATAATACGCCAAAGGTGTTCCCAACCGCAGCAACATCACTATACAAAATACGTTGCCAATCAAAGCCAATGGTGAGATTGTTGAAGGGTTTCACGGCTAAGCCAAGCGTGTAGTTTTCAGGTACATCAAAACGTCCACTGTCAGCAAATAAACCTGCATATTGATCGAATTTACTCATTCTGGTTTTGGTTTGATAGCTAGCGCCGAGAGAGAGGTAGTCATTGACCTTGCCAATCCAGCCGATGCGTGCGCCTACGCCGTAAGAGTCGTCATTGCCATTATTACTGATATGGCTCGGGTCTTGTGAGAAGCCACCAAAGACGCTGATGCCTTTGGCATTGAAGCGTTGATAAACGATATTGGCTGCGATACCGATGCTGTTGTGCTCATTGATTTTCCATCCAACAGCAGGTGAAACAAAGAGTTGTTCCAAGTTCACACCAGCCGTTCCAGTTGCACCAAAACGTGCATAGGGGTTCGATTTGTAATTGGTGTTCATGCCGCCATTGCCATAGGCTGCGATGCCTAAAGTCACGTCGTCATTGAGCGGATGGCTATAACCGATATTGGGGATGTAAAAGGTTTTGACACCATTACCGTCATAGCTCGCATCTTGGCCAAAGGCATTGCCTGCGATGCTTGCTGAGCGATCAGGTACGAAAACATCGACACCAATATTGAGTTGATGACCTACTTGGGTTAGTCCCGCAGGATTGATTGCAATGGTGAGCGCATCTTGTGGCAGGGCAGCACCAACGCCTGCGACTGCTTCGTTATTGATGCCATAGCCACTGGCGAAATAGCCGCTGGTTGCATGTGCGACATTTGCAGAAAGCAGAGCAAGTAGGGCACTTAAGCTTAATGTGGATCCTGAAAATTTGCGAGACATGGTTTCATCCTCAATTGTGATGTTCATTGGTTGAGGACAGTGTAGGGTGCAGAGGCTTATCTTAAAAAATAATCATTTACGATAATTTAAGCTGTATAAAGTCTAAGCGGGGTGAGATGTGTGTAGATATCCATAGGCTAGGAAAATGTTATTTTCTATTTATGTCGGAGTGGGCTTCAAAATTTCAAGTCAATATTGTCGAGAAGCGAGGTATGCAAGCTCCATAGGTTTTTTAAATATTAGTAATAATCAGTTCATTGTTTGCTAATGAGTGCCTGCTTGCTGATTGGTGCGTTGTAATTTCGATATATCAAATCCTTGACGACGTGCTTCATCTACATAGCTCTGATAGGTTGCTTCGTTGATGTGCGGCGTGCGAGATAATATCCAGAGATATTTATGTTCTGGATTTCCAACTAAGGCAGTTTGGTAGCCTGCATCGATTTTTAGGATCCAGTATGGTGCTTGACCTATGGGGAGCCAGCGGAGGAATTTTGGTAAGAATGTGACTTGTAGTTTACTGTTGCTCGAATCAATTGATTTGGCCTGACCCATGGACTGTATGACCGTTCCATCTGATTTTCGGCATTGATTATCTACAATGATTTTAGAAGAGTCTGCTTGATCTATACTATAAGTTGCAGTGACATCGCTGGCGCAATTTCTTTGAAAAAACATTGGAAAACGTGCAATTTCATACCACTTTCCAACATATTGATTGATATCAATTTTTTGAACGGCAGTCGCAGGTTGATTCTTTGTTTCATTATCCGCGGCCTTGACTTGTAGGGCTAACGTGAAGGTCGTGAGAGCTAGGCATAAAATCCCTAAATTGGATTTTTTCTTGATGTCGGGATGCATGTTATTGAGCCTTAATAAGTGTTTTGATAATTCTGCATTTAATCGTAACGCGTTACAAAGTTATTTATGTGATCGAGTCTTATATTCTTGTAACTATTTTAGATTTTTGTTTTTTTACTCATTTTTAGTTAAATTTGAAACTTGTCTTGTGCTCATAAGCAAAAGAATGATTAAGAACCTTAAAGCCCATAATCATCATAAATACACCTAAAATGATGTGCGCCGCGGCTTACGTTAATCGCTGCCTTTTGTTACCATGCCTCACCGTAAATCAAAGTGCATTTACGTAGACGTGATCTCGCATTGATATGCTTTAGAGGTTGCGTTTTGTATCGCCTAAATTTATCCCAGTTTTTTATTCTATTCGGAGTGCCCGTCATGACAGAAAAAAGCCCCCGCTTTTCGCGAATTTTATTGAAACTGTCTGGTGAGGCATTGGCGGGCAATAAAGATATGGGCATTGATGCTGATATCCTTGATCAAATGAGTTTGTCTATTGCACACTTGGTCGGATTAGGCGTACAAGTGGGTATCGTGGTAGGCGGCGGTAATCTCTATCGCGGCAGTCAGTTGCAAAAAGATGGTTTGGTCGGACGGGTGACTGGAGACCAAATGGGCATGCTTGCAACAGTGATGAATGGCTTGGCATTGCGTGATGCACTTGAGCGTCGAAATATTAAGACACGTTTGATGTCAGCAATCGCGATCAATGGCGTTGTTGAGCAGTATTCGAGTCGTAATGCGATTCGTTTCTTGAAAGCGGGCGATGTGTGTATTTTTGTCGCAGGCACAGGTAATCCATTCTTTACGACCGATACAGCTGCGTGTTTGCGTGGTATTGAAATCGAAGCGAAATTGATTCTGAAAGCGACCAAGGTCGATGGCGTCTATAACAAAGACCCGAATAAATTTGATGATGCTGTCCGTTATGAACGTTTAACCTTTGATCAGGTTTTAGATGAAAAACTGGAAGTGATGGATTTAACTGCAATTTGTTTGTGTCGTGACCATGATGTGCCGCTTCAGGTTTTTAATATGAATAAACCCGGTGCATTGTTGAGCGTTGTGATGGATGGTAATGAAGGCACACGCGTTGGCAGAACCCTGTAATCCGTGACTTGTCACCCAATTTTGATTTAAATCTTGATACGTTTTTAGTTTTATTTTGCGTGTGAATGTCGGCTCAATCAAGAGCAAAACACTTAAAACAACGTATCCAAAATGAAGGAAATGAATATGTTAAATGATCTTAAAAAAGACGGCGAAATTCGGATGCGTAAAAGCATTGAATCTCTTGAATCAGGATTTTCACGCGTACGTACTGGTCGTGCACATCCAGCAATGCTGAAAGATGTGATGGTGCCTTATTACGGTTCTGATGTGTCGCTGAATCAAGTGGCAAACGTTGGTGTTGATGATGCGCGTACATTGGTTGTACAACCATTTGAACGCAGCATGGTCGGTGCAATTGATAAAGCCATTCGTGAAAGCGATTTAGGTCTCAATCCAATTTCTGGTGACGTAATTCGCGTGCCGCTACCAGCGTTGACCGAAGAAACCCGTAAAAACATGCAAAAACTTGCACGTGGCGAAGCTGAAAATGCGCGTGTAGCAATCCGTAATATTCGTCGTGATATTTTAGGCGATGTGAAAGATTTGTTGAAAGAAAAAGAAATTTCTGAAGATGACGAACGTCGTACCAGTGATGAAGTGCAGAAACTGACAGACAAATACATTGCTGAAATCGAGAAGCAATTAGCGGCGAAAGAAGCCGAATTGTTACAGGTTTAAGCCTCTTGTCAGCGCCTGACTTAGTGGATCGTCCGAAAGGGCATAATCCAAACTTGCCGCGTCACGTTGCGATCATTATGGATGGCAATAATCGCTATGGTCGTCAGCATCATTTACAAGATGGTGGTGGTCATGTTGCGGGTAAGGATCAGCTAGATCTCATCACGCAGCATGCGCGTCATGTTGGCGTTGAAGTGCTGACGGTGTTTGCGTTTTCAAGCGAAAACTGGCGTCGTCCACCCGATGAAGTCGCGCTATTGATGCAGTTGTTTGAACAAGTGGTGCAAGACCAAGTGCCGCGCATGCTTGAACAAAATATTGCGATGCGTTTCATTGGTGATCGCTCGAAGATGACGGAGCGTTTGCAGCAACTGATGCAAACTGCTGAAGAAGTTACAGCTCCAAATGCTCAAATGATTATGGTTATTGCCATTAGTTATGGCGGTTTGTGGGATATGGCGCAAGCGGCAAAACGTTTAGCGTTGGCGGTGCAAGCAGGCAAAATGTCAATTGATGATATCGATGAAGTCAGCATGCAACAACAAGTGGAAATGGGTGATTTACCGCCTGTGGATTTGTTGATTCGCACGGGTGGTGAGTATCGATTATCAAACTTTGTGCTCTGGCAATCAGCCTATGCCGAGTTATATTTTACCGATACGTTATGGCCTGCATTTGATGCCGCTGAGTTTGATCGGGCATTAGGTCAGTTTTCGTTTCGTGAGCGCCGATTCGGTCGTACCAGCGAGCAAGTTTTAGATTTTAAAACAAATAACCAAATTAAAACCAGTAATTTAGATCAGGTAAAACACCATGTTTGAACGGATTCGGACGGGATTGATCCTCATTGCACTCGTGCTGTTATGTATGTTTGCGACCACCAATCCTATTCCGATGATCCTGTTGATGATTGTGGTGTTGGCAGTCGGTGCACAAGAGTGGACTAAGTTCGGTAAAGGGAATGATCAGCCGTACAAGTATCCGCTGTTATTTATCATACGTATTCAAATTTTTGCTTTTCTAGCTTATTTTACCCAGCAATATTGTGCTGAGACTTGGCCAATTATTTGGGCAATCACATCGCTATTTTGGTTGTCTGCATTCGTCACTGTGCGACGTTACCCAAATGTTGGGATTACACCTGCTCGTTGGTTACCGTTTATTGGGCCATTGCTTCTGATTGCGACAACGCTGGCAATTTATTCATTGTGGTCGGATTCGCCGTGGTGGTTGATGTATCTATTTGCATTGGTTTGGGCAGCAGATACTGGTGCTTATTTCACGGGTAAAGCTTTTGGTAAGCACAAGCTGATTCCTGATGTTAGTCCGAATAAAACCATCGAAGGCTTGATTGGCGGTTTAGTTTTAGCCGCTATCATTATTGCGGGCGTTTCATATTATCGCCACCTCCTGAACTGGCATTTGGTCGGTTTTGTGTTGTTGTCGATGGTCACGGTTCTTGCATCAGTGTTGGGTGATTTGTTCGAGTCATTACTCAAGCGTGAGGCGAATATCAAAGATTCAGGCACGCTTTTGCCTGGTCATGGCGGCGTATTGGATCGCATCGATTCGATATTGGCAGCCGCGCCGATATTTGCATTCGGATTCTGGTTGGCTGGAGGATTCTAGGAGTGCAGAATCCATTACAAACTTTAAACAATACGTCTGTAAAGAAAGAAAAACAAAATGTATGTATTCTCGGTGCTACAGGCTCGATTGGCGAGAGTACGCTTAAAGTTTTAGCGCTACATCCAGAATATTATCAAGTCTTTGCTTTAAGTGGGCATGGTCGCTTAGATCAGCTGGCAGAGTTGTCTGCGCGATATGAGCCCGATTACGTGTCTGTGCCAGCATCTAAAGGCGAGCAATTTTCCTTAGATTTAAAGCAACGTTTCCCAGATGCAAAAGTTCCCCAGATTGTCGAAGGCGAGGCTGGATTAAAGCTTATCGCAGCGCATAATGACGTCGATGTGGTGATGGCGGCGATTGTTGGTGCGGCAGGGCTTGAGCCGACTTTGGCCGCCGTGCAAGCGGGCAAGCGCGTTTTACTGGCGAATAAAGAAGCGTTGGTCATGGCGGGCAGCCTGTTTATGGATTGTGTTCGCAGTTCGGGCGCGATGCTTTTACCTGTTGATTCTGAACATAATGCAATTTTCCAATGTTTACCTGCCGATTATTTCCAAACAGCTGAACGCTTTCAAAGCCACCTGTCACGTGCTGGCGTTTCGCAAATTCTATTAACCGCATCAGGCGGGCCATTTCGCCAATTTGATTTACAACAATTAGAACAAGTGACGCCAGAGCAAGCCTGCAAGCATCCGAATTGGGTGATGGGTCAGAAGATTTCCGTTGATTCGGCGACCTTGATGAATAAAGGCTTGGAGTTGATCGAAGCCTGTCATTTATTTGATCTACCCGCTGAGCGTGTCACGGTAGTGGTACATCCACAAAGTATCATTCATTCGCTTGTGCAATATGTAGATGGATCGACGTTGGCACAAATGGGTAATCCCGATATGTGTACGCCGATTGCGCATGCTTTAGCTTGGCCGAAACGAATTGACGCAGGCGTTGCGCCGCTGGACTTATTTCAAGTGGCTACTCTGAATTTTGAAAAGCCAGATGAAGTGCGTTTTCCTTGTTTACGCTTGGCGCGCGAAGCCATGCAAGCGGGTGGAACAACGCCAGCAGTGCTCAATGCGGCTAATGAAGTGGCGGTTGCGGCATTTTTAGCCAAAACGATCAAATTTGGTGACATTCCTCGCATAATTCAGACAGTTATTACACAATTACCGATGATTGCGGGACGCGACCTTGCCACAATCCTGCATTATGATGCCGCTGCACGGCAGATTGCACAGAAAATTGTGTCGAAGCTTGTGTAAATGCTTTTATTGGTCGTTAGTTAGTTATTGATTTTATTAGGTATATATAGCCATTCATGAGTGTTTTTCAAATTGTCCTTGCTGCGTTACTCCTTTTGGGTCCTTTGGTGGCAATCCATGAGTTTGGACATTTTTGGGTTGCGCGTCGTTTCGGTATCAAAATTCTGACTTTTTCGATTGGATTTGGTCCTGCTTTGCTGAAGTGGCAAGGCAAAGATGGCGTTCAATATCAATTTGCCGCAATTCCATTGGGTGGTTTTGTGCGCATGGCCGATGAACGAGAAGGCGAGGTCGCTGAGGCGGATCTACCACATGCTTTTAATCGTCAGCCTGCACTGGTTCGTATGGCTGTTGTTGCTGCTGGACCTTTGATCAATCTATTATTTGCCGTACTCCTGTTTTGGATTTTATTTTTACCGAAGAGCGAACAAGTCAATACGCGGATTTGGCAAATTGATCCGAACTCACCCGCAGCAATCGCGGGTTTGCAAAAAGGTGATTTGATTACCGCAATAGATGGAAAGCCAGTTCAAGATTTTGAAAAACTGAATTACGCCTTAATTGATCGCATGGGTGATAGCGGTGTGATTAGCGTTGATGCTGATCGAGCAGGACAGAGCATTTCTCATCAGTTACCGATTAAGACTTTTTTGAAATCGAGTGGTGCGGATGCTTTAGGGCAGCTCGGCTTCTATCCTTATATGCCTGTGATTGAGCCCATCATCGGAGAGGTTCAAGCTGATGGTGTGGCTGCCAAGCAAGGATTGTTAGTAGGAGATCGTTTTATTAGCGTCGATGGACAAGTGGTCACGGATTGGTTGGCGTTCACTCGCGTCATTCATGCCCATCCTGATCAAACTTTATCTGTCGTCGTCGATCGTAATGGGATACAGAAAACTCTAGCACTCAAGCCTGCGGCAAAACGAGACGATTTTGGTTCAAAAATTGGTTTGCTCGGTGTACTTCCGAAAGTAAAACAAACACAAAGCTACCAAATACCTGCGGAATATAAGCAAGTTATCCACCATGATCCGTTGACAGCTTTGGGGTTGGCTGTTCAAAAGACGTGGCATTTGTCTGCGTTGACGGTCACTTCGTTTGGCAAGATGATTAGTGGTCTTATTGGGCTGAATAATATTTCAGGTCCGATCACCATTGCCAAGGTTGCAGGACATACCGCCGATATCGGATGGGAAGCGTTTATTGGATTTATGGCGGTGATGAGTGTGAGCTTGGGCGTTTTGAATTTGATGCCAATTCCAATTTTAGATGGTGGTCACTTAGTTTATTACGCGATTGAAGCCGTGATTGGACGTCCAGTTCCAGAATGGTTTCAACGTGCTGGTTTTCGCGTCGGCATTGCCTTGTTGGGCCTGTTGATGATTATTGCTTTATTTAATGATTTAACACGACTATTTTAATTGAGAATTCGTTTCATTAATCAATAGCGTGTTAAGTTTTCTTAAAATTTTTAGTTTGACGTGGATAATGTTGGCATGAAGCATCCTTTAGCACTACTGCCCTTAACGATTGCGACTTGCATGATGGTGGCGACATCTTCGATTGCATTTGCGGAAGCGTCGTCTTCAAGCTTTGTGGCACATGATATTCGCATTGAAGGTTTGGTCCGTTTAGCACCTGCCAGCGTGTCAGCACGATTACCAATCGCGAGCGGCGATACCATTACCGATGAGAAAATTTCTGCCGCTATTCGGACGTTATATGCAAGTGGTGATTTCGATGATGTGAAAACCAGTCGTGAGCAAAATGACTTGGTTATTACCGTGGTTGAACGTCCTGTCATTGCATCTCTGACATTGAGCGGCAACAAACTGATTCCTTCGGATGCACTGCTCAAAGGTCTTAAAAGTGGTGGTATTGCTGAAGGTGAAGTGCTCAAACGTGCGTCATTACAAGTGGTCAAAAATGAATTAGAGCAGCAATATTCGCAGCAAGGTCGTTACGATGCCGCTGTGAAAATTGAAACGATTCCAAAGCCGAATAACCGGGTTGATGTCGCTTTTAAAATTTATGAAGGTGACGCGGTAAAAGTCGTCAATATCCAAGTTGTCGGTAACTCAATTTTCACCGATGATGAAATTAAAAAAGCCTTTGAAGTGAAGTCGAGCAGTTGGTCGTCAATTCTTACACGCGATGATCGTTATGCGCGTGAAAAAATGAGCACAAGCTTAGAAAACCTCAGAGCGTTGTATTTAAACAAAGGTTATATTCACTACGCGTTGAATAGCGCGCAATTGAACTTAAGCGAAGACAAAAAGAAGATCTTTATTGAAGTCAGTGTGAATGAAGGCACGCAATATAAGTTTGGTGAAAGTAAGTTTGTTGGTGACCCACTGTATAAAAATGATGATCTTAAACAGCTGATTATTTATAAGCCGGGCACCATTTACTCGCAGTCTCAAGTCACTGCAACTTCTCAATTATTGAGTAAGAAATATGGGAATAGCGGCTATTATTTTGCCGAAATTAATCCAATTCCTGAAGTCGACGAAGCGACAAAGACTGTCACGGTGAATTACGCGATTAATCCAGGTAAGCAGGTTTATGTGCGCCGGATTAACTTCAAGGGCAATCAGAAAACTGCGGATAATGTGCTGCGCCGTGAAATGCGTCAGCTAGAAGGTTCATTGGCATCCAATGAGAAAATCGATTTATCTAAAGTTCGTTTAGAGCGTACAGGATTTTTCAAAACAGTATCGATTGACACCGTTCGTGTGCCGAATAGTAATGATCAAATTGACTTGAATGCGACCGTTGAAGAACAACCTTCGGGAAGTAGTAGTATTTCAGTTGGCTACTCGCAGTATGGTGGTATCACCTTTCAGTTTGGCTTGAACCAAAGCAACTTCTTCGGAACTGGTAATCAGGTCGGATTAGATATCACGCGTTCTGAGACGTTAAATAATTACAACATTAATGTGCTCGATCCATATTACACGCCTGATGGTGTGAGCCGTGGCTTTAATTTCTATGTGCGCGATACCAAGCTTGATAGCTCTCTCAGTGTCCAACGTTATTACTCGGATGCACAAGGCGCATCAATGACCTTTGGTTATCCAGTTGATGAAAATAAGAGCGTTAGCGCGACACTGAATGTCGATAATACGACGATTAGAACGACACAGTTTGTTTCACAAGTGGCGCAAAATTATTTGGTTTCAAATGGTGCGGTTAATAAATCGGGTGATCCGAAGAACCCACTCTACAATCAGGATTTTTTGACGTATAACTTGAGTTTATCTTGGGCTTATAACACGTTGAATCGTCCTGTTTTGGCGACAAGCGGGACAGCACATCAAGTGTCGTTGGATACCACGATTCCTGGAAGTGATGTCCAATATCAGCGCATTAGCTACACAGGACAAACGTATTTCCAGTTACCGTCTCATTACTTTGATAAGTTTGTATTTCGCGCGTATGCCAAGCTCGGTTATGGACATGATTTACCGTTTTGGAAAAATTATTTTGCGGGTGGCTATGGTTCGGTCAGAGGGTATAAAGATTATACCCTTGGACCGCGTAGTGATGGCATTGGCTATACGGCAGCGAATCGAGATCCAGATCCAGAATCAGTGGGCGGTAACGGTATGATTACTGGTGGATTAGAATTGATCTTGCCAATTCCGTACGCAGGTGATTGGGCAAAGCAGATTCGCCCAGTACTCTTTGTTGAAGGTGGACAAATCTTCGACACTTCAGGTGTTGCGAGTAACGCGTCAAACGACTATAAGTTCAGTGCTGATAATTTTAGATATAGTGCGGGCATTGGGTTTACATGGATTACCATGATTGGACCTATCGCATTGAGTTATGCTCACCCATTAAGTTCAAAACCAAATGACCAGATCCAAAAGGTTCAGTTTGCGATTGGTCGTGTTTTTTAATTAGTTTTGCTTTTATAGATTTGGTTTTTATTCGCATTTTACAAGGAGAAACACAATGCGTTCTTTCATCACTGGTTTAGGTTTGGCGGCTTCAGTTGTGTTGTCACCTGCGGCTTATGCGAATAATGTTGCTGTTGCAGATTCACAAGCTGCTGTTTTGGCGTCAAATGCGGCGAAACAAACAATTGACGGATTAAATACCAGTTTGAAGTCACAGCGTGAACGTTTGGAACAGTTGCGTAAAGACATTACAGGTATTCAAGAGCGTTTTCAAAAAGACGGTTCGGTCATGAGTGATAAAGACAAGCAAGCGTTGCAAGCACAAGCGCAGTCTAAACTGAATGACTATAATGGTACTGCTGAAGGCGTACAACGTCGTATCGAAGAAGCACAAACAGCGATGCTGAAAACATTAATGCCTAAACTTGAGGCGATCATTGACGACCTTCGTAAAGAAGGAAACTATGATGTAATCGTTGAGAAGAAATATGTGATTTGGGCATCACCAACAGCTGATCTGACTAAAAAAATCACTGATCGCTTGAACGCAGCAAAATAAATGATCAGTTTGACGCTAAGGGAAGTAGCGCAATACTTAAATCAACAGATGATTGATCGTGGTTCTGATTCTAAATCATTACCTGCGGTCATCTCTGGTGATCCTGATCTTGTGATCACGGGATTGGCTTCACTTTCAAATGCCGAGTCTTCGCAGTTAAGTTTTTTGGCAAATAGCCAATATCGTACTCAATTAAAAACCACTGCAGCGGGTGCGATGTTAATCACCAGTGCAGATCGGGATGCATTCGACGGTTCAACTATTGTAGTTTCAGATCCGTATTTCGCGTTTGCTCAACTCACTCATTTGTTTGATCCTTTCGCTGAAGTAGAAAGAGGTATTCATCCTACTGCGGTGATTTCCCCACGTGCTGTGATTGGCAAAAATGTTTCCATTGGTGCTTTTGTCGTCGTTGAAGATGATGCCAAAGTGGGAGATGGGACGGTACTGATTTCTTCGGTCCATATCGGTCGTGAGAGTGTCGTTGGTGCGGATTGTTGGATTGGACACGGCGCAACGATTCATCATGTTTGTCGTCTAGGTGACCGCGTTCGCATCCATGCGGGTGCTGTGATTGGTGCAGAAGGCTTTGGTTTTGCGCCTTCTAAAGGTCGCTGGCATCGTATTGTGCAGTTAGGTCGGGTGATCATTGGTGATGATGTACGCATCGGTGCAAATACAACGATTGATCGTGGTGCGCTGGATGATACGATCATCGCAGAAGGCGTGATCATCGATAATCAAGTTCAGATTGCACATAATGTGAACATTGGTGCACATACCGCGATTGCTGCTTCAACTGCAATAGCGGGCAGTACAAAAATTGGTGCGCATTGTATTATCGGCGGTTTAGTCGGCGTTGCAGGACATCTAGAGATTGTTGATCGTGTGCAGATCACTGCAATGAGTATGATTACACGTTCAATCAAGGCATCTGGAAGCTATTCATCTGGTTCAGCATTCGAAAAAACAACAGATTGGCGTAAGAATGCTGTCCGTGTTCGTCATCTAGGCGAGACTGCGGCTCAAATCAAAGAGTTGCAACTTGCTCTGAAAAGGTTAGAATTACAACTCGGTAATCAATAGTTACATCTTGAGCCTGTTGACGTGCAGCAAATGTGATAAGCCCAGTAGTATGAGCAGTTTGCTGAAAAATTTATTCAAGTCCTCTTCACCTGATACTGTTTGTATTTACGCAGACTTATTTTTATTCAGAGAATTGACCTTCTTCTAACAATGCTACGTCGGTTAAATTCAATAAAAATGTGATAGATAGTGTCAGGTACAAGTAGACATAAATAGCCTAAAATAGCCAAACATAGCCCAGAAGTCTGTTTTTATGAGTATAACTTTTCCAGTCGCAATGCCGATGTATGTTGAAACCATCCGTGAGTTTTTACCGCAGCGTTACCCTTTTTTGATGGTGGATCGTGTTCTTTCCGTAGAACCAGGAAAGTCTATTGTTGCGATCAAAAATGTCACGGTTAATGAAGAATTTTTTGAGGGACATTTTCCTGGAATGCCTGTGATGCCTGGCGTGTTAATGCTAGAAGCTATGGCACAGGTATCAGGAATCTTGGGTTTTATTACCGAAGAAAAGCTGCCTGCAGATGGTTTTATTTATTTATTTGCGGGTGTCGATAAGTTACGCTTTAAACGTCGTGTGATTCCAGGTGATACGCTAACCATCAGCGCGGAAATCATCACTTCCAAACAAAAGATCTATAAGTTTGCTTGCCAAGTAAGAGTCGGTGATGAGCTGGCGGCAAGCGCTGAAATTATGGTAATAGAGCAAAATGTGGAGATTGCGAAATGAGCTTGGCGTCAGGACAGACCTCTGATTTAATTCCAGAAACTCAAACAGCAGTTCGAGAAAAAGGGAAGGGTCATGCTCCGACTCCAGTGAGCATTGATGCCAATAGCCATCCGTTTATCCACCCGACAGCGATTATTGATCCGACTGCACAGATCGACCCTTCGGTTCGCATCGGGCCTTATACCATAGTCGGACCTCAAGTCACGATTGGTGCGGATTGCAATATTGGACCGCATGTCGTGATTAGTCGCTGGACACGGATCGGTGAGCGCAATCGTATTTATCAGTTCGCTACGATTGGTGAAGATTGCCAAGATTTAAAATATCACGGCGAAGAGACTTGGCTTGAGATTGGCAATGACAATGTCATTCGCGAATCGTGTACCTTTCATCGTGGCACGACACAAGATGAAGGCTTAACCAAAGTGGGTGATCGTAACCTGTTTATGGTCAACACCCATGTTGCACACGATTGTATGATTGGTAGTGGCAATGTTTTTGCGAATAATGTGGGTATCGCAGGACACGTTAAAATTGGTGATACCGTGATTGTCGGCGGTAATTCAGGCATCCATCAGTTCTGCCGTTTAGATTCATATTCGATGGTCGGCGGCGCAAGTTTGATTGTGAAAGATGTGCCGGCATACGTGATGGTGTCGGGTAATCCATCGAAAGCCCATGGCATGAACTACGAAGGCATGCGCCGTCGTGGTTGGAGTTCAGATACCATCACTGCGCTTAAACTCGCGTTTAAGATCGTTTATCGTCAAGGTTTAACCAAAGAACAAGCTATTCAGGTGTTGATCAGTGATGTGTTGCCGGGTCATCCAGAAACTCAGCTATTGATTGATTCTTTGCAGCGTTCTGATCGGGGTATTACCCGCTAAAAATCTCTATTTGAATCAATAAAAAGCCCACAAATGAAGTGGGCTTTTTATTGTCTGTTTAACAGAAGTTATTGCAGTTGAATACTGCCATTGGCCACAGTACGAATGAGGCTGTTACCGCTTTGCACTGTTTGCGCTGGAACAGCATCGCTGGCTTCAAACTTCGCTGCACGCATCATCATAGGATATGGACGCGGTTGATCGTTACTGTTGCTGATATTCATGTTGACCAGTTCGTATTTGCTTGCACCCCAAGCTTGTTGAACCTGTAAGGCGTTCTTACGGAAAATGGTCGTGATTTCAGTCAACAATTCATTTTCAACTTTGAGGCGTTGTTCAGTGGATACTGAAAAGTTAACGGCTTCAAGTTGCATGCTGGATTGCAGTTGGGCAATGAGTTCACTACCCGCTTTAAAGTCAGTGGTTTTCAGCTGAATCTCTGCACGACCGCGCCAGCCCGTCAATTTATTCTTGTCGTTGTAAATTGGATAAGTACTTTGTGTACCATTGCTCACGCGGACAGTGGAGTAGGCTTTGGCTAAATCCATTGCGCGATTAATGATTTGCGCACTTTCTTTAGCCAATACAGTTGGATTGGTATTATTCAACTCAGTGTAAAGAGTCGCTTGCATTTGATCGTTTTGGACTTCACGGCTGGTTTCGGATTGTAAGGTAATGATGCGATGTTCTTGAGTTTCAGCGAATGATGACCCACTGGCAAAGAGCGCAGTTAAAGCTAAAGCAGCAGTCGCCAGTTGTTTCTGACGTTTTTTAGTTTTGAGCGGATCCAAGGTTTTTGAATGTGTAGACATGAATCTATTCTCCGTTATATTGCTTAGTGCGTGAGTGAATGCTTATCTAATGGTTAAGATTAGATGTCCTCGCGCACATTGTCTGTTGTTTTTACTTTCTTAATCGACTTGGTTTTTGGTTTATCTGTAATCTCAGTTTTATGTGAATCGACTTTTTCTACTTTCTTTACATCTGTTTTTTCAGTCTTTTCGACTTTTTTGACGACAGGTTTTTCAACTTTACTGGTTTCAACTTTGGTGGTCTCAGTTTTTTTGGTTTCAGTTTTCTTCTCGACTGTTTTTTTGTCTACAGCTGTGGTGGTTGCATGAGACTTAAGGTAATCAGCTGCGTAACCAGCTTCTTGAGTGCCAGGATAGTTCTTTACCAATGATTGCATGAGTGTAATTGCCGTAGCTTGATGATGATCGACATCAGCTAAGGTTGCTACGCGATAGGTTGCTGCTGCTGCTTTTGCTGTTTTTGGGTATTGATTCATGACCAATTTAAAGTTGCTAGACGCCGCTGCAAAGTTCGGTGGCGTGATCGCGAGATTGAATTCACCGAGCCAGTAGTAAGCATTTGGTACAAATGGACTTTTTGGGTAATCGGTAATGAATTTCTTCATCGGAGCAATCGCTTGTGCTGCACCGCCAGCTTTGTAGGCTTCATACGCAGCAATATAGGCGAGCTTGTCAGATTCATCTCCAGCGACAGGAGCCGTCGCGTTGTTAGCTACGTTACCCGTCGTTGTGCTTACAGTATTCGTTGTCGTCTTGGTATTTACTGAATCGGTTGAAACCGGTGGCGTCGAGCCATTTTGAGATTTTTTCAAATCTTCTTGAACTTGTCCTAGACGTTGATCGAAATCAACATAGCGATTCTTGGTTTCTTTTTGCAGTTGGTCGATGTCGTTATCGTGACTTTCGACTTTGCCGCGTAACTGACGGACTTCATCTTGTAGTTTTTGAACTTGTTGGGTGAGTTGCCATAATTGTGAGGTCTGATCGCTGTCAGTGCGAGCTGCAAGGACTGTTGGCGAGGATAATGGACGTGATTCCACTGGAATAGCAGCATGTAGGTTTGCACTAAAAATAGCAGCTAGACTTATTGCCAAAGTGGGGCTGCTTAAGCTGAGTAATTGCACGAGGTTTGTTGTTTTCAGCGGTGCTTTTAGTGGTAGTTTTTGCATAATAAAATCCAGTTTAAGCAAGTAGACAGTTAAGCTTTCATAATGTGTGCGCTTTAAACAACAAAGCCGCGATTGTTGAATATCATATCGCGGTCTATTGTTGCATGTCGTTATAAAAAGTATCGTTTTTAAATATTTTTTTGAATAAGCCTAACTATTTGCCTGCTATCCCAAAACCATTTCACCTTCTAATGGTGTTGCAAAAACATGTGCAGGTAATTTTGCGCGGCTCAAGGCATGAGCAAGATCCAATAACGGTTGATTCATGGCTTCATCGGTCAGTTGGAAGGTGCGATGGTGAATCGCCAGTGATTGTTTCGCCTTTAAATCCTGATGAGCCTGCACTGCATCGGTTGGATTCATGTGCATCGCGTGCATCACGGCGCGTGGTTCATACGCGCCAATAGGCAATAATGCGATACGCGGCGCACCGAGACGTTCGCGCACTTCAGTGAAATGCTGGGCATAGCCCGTATCACCAGCAAAGAACATATGATCTGTCGGCGTGGTGATTGATAGACCACCCCACAGTGCCATGTTGCCATCTTTGATGCCGCGTCCAGAGAAATGCTGTGCAGGGGTAAAGACGATTTGCAGGCGATCATCTTTGTAAAATGGAATGGATTCCCACCAGTCCAATTCAATCACGCGCATATGTGCGGGAAGGTATTGGCTATTGGCCAGTCCTGCATAGATTGGCATACGATCACGTCGGTAAAGCCAATCGAGTGACACTTTATCCATATGATCGTAATGATTATGACTGAGTAGTACGGCATCAATGGTCGGTAAGTCTTCTAAGGCAATTCCAGCTGCGCGCACGCGACGCGGGCCTGCAAATGAGGCAGGGCTGACACGCATACCCCAGACAGGATCAGTTAAGAAGTTATAAGGTCCGATTTGAATGAGTACGGTGGCGTGACCAACAAACCACATTTTCCAATCAGTAAGTGGGGCATTTGGACGTTGTCTAGGCAGTTCTGTGACAGGCGTATTTTCTTCCCAAATCGGCCACTGGGCTTTTTTGCGATTGAGTAACCACTGGGCAACATTCATTTCTCGTTTTGGGATCACCCACGAATGACGAAAATGAGTTTTTGTCGCATGGGCAACGTCTGGACGCTCAAAAACAGGCGCGAAAAGGACGTGACTGAAGTCTATTGGTGTGGCTAATGCGGTTGTCTTGGCAAGACTTTCATTCGTCTGTTGATTGTCAATGGGGAGATTAGCGATGAGAGACTTTAGCATGAAGATTGTTGCTCAATAATTAGGGGAGAACATCAGTTGAGGCGAAACAAAATCTCAATTACGGAATATCTACATGAACCATAGCGTCATTTATCGCTATTTTGATCAAGAAATTGCCAGACAATAGTGCGAGAAACTGTGCGATTGGTTGGTTTCTTGTGTGCGTTCGTAATTTCTATTTGGGGGCTTGGCTGCGAATTTAAAGTGCTGTTATTTTTTGCTGATATATGCATGAATCTGCTTGCAAATACTACTTATTTCACTATACTAGCCCACTCAATGGTAGCCCTGCTGGTTACTTCGCAACGTCACTTTGTAAACCCCGCCAGGACCGGAAGGTAGCAACGGTAGCAATTATGACGTGTGCCGAAGCATTGCTAGTGGGGTTGCCACCAGATTCTTGTGGTTGCCTCTGTTGATTCATAGTGGTTATAAAAAATTATAAAAATATGACAACAATGTTTGTCATTGATACTCTCTGAATCAAACCTTCGCTTTACCAAATTTCTCAATAAAAGCCTTTTAGGCAAAGCCTCGATTGATAATTCCGCACGTCTAGCGCATTTGAATAATACGCTAGACGATGATCGATTTTGATTATTGAGCTGGAGTAGCGGTTGATACTTGCTTTACCGATTGGCTCGATGCATCACCATCCGCTTTTGGTTTTTCTTTGCCAACTACAAGAATGAGCATGTTGTCAGGATTGACATAACGCACAAAGGCTTGATGTGCAGCTTCTGGCGTGACGGCTTCGATTTGCTTTGGATAGTCAGCCATATAGCTGTTTGCTAAACCATAAAATCCCATCGACGCCAATGTGGACGCAATATTTGAATTGCTACTCAATGACAATGGGTAGCTGTTCAATACCCCTGTTTTCGCTTCATTAAAGGTATCGAGTGGCACGTCTTTTTGCACATAGTCACGCAGGGCTTGTTTGGCAATGCGAAGACTTTCGTCCATTTGATCGGTACGGGTTGAATAGCTAATCTTGAAAGGGCCTTTGCTTTGCATTGCGCTAAAACCACTCGTCACACCATAGGTTAGACCTCGTTTTTCACGCAGTTCTTTCATTAAAATTGCGCCAAAACCGCCGCCGCCAAAGACTTCGTTACTCAGCGTTAATGCAGGTAAATCAGGGTTGTCTCGCGTAATCCCAATTTGTCCAATTCGGATATGTGTTTGCGTTGAATCAAATGGTTCATACACAGTGCGAGCGGCTGTTGCATCTGGTTTTGGTAAGGTTCGAGCGTGTTGTCCTTGCGGTAAACTTTGGGTTATACGTTCTGCCACTACTTTTGCTTGTCCAAGACTCATTTGCCCGACAATGGCAATGTTTAGGTTCTTCGCAACCAAATATGTATCTTTGAAGTTGCGAATATCTACGGGTTTAATCAGTTCAATGCTGGCCAATGTTCCACTGGATGGCTGGGCATAAGGGTGCTTGTCGTACAGCTCTTGCATGAAATGAATATTTGCGGTGATTGAAGGTGATTCTTTTTGCGCGGCTAGACCAACACGATTTTGTTGCATGATGCGGTCATAGCTAGTCTGCGGTACGTTCGCATCTTTGAGGATGGACAGCAGTTGATCAATCGCTGGATTGAGTAAATTGCTATCCGATAATGTCCGCAAGTTCACGGTAAACATATCGCGATAAGCCGCTGCGCCAAATTGCGCGCCGAGGCGTTCAAAAGTCGCCGAGATTTGATCGGTGGTTTGAGTGGATGTGCCTTCATCGAGTAATTGTGCGGTCATCGAGGCAAGTCCATATTGACCTGATTTCAGCTCGCTATCACGCGCTGAACCCGCATCAAACACCAGTTGGACATCAACAATGGGCAGTTCTGGTGCTTCGACAAAGAGAACACGCGTGCCGCTTTGGGTTTTAAATTCCTGCACTGTCGGTGTTTTAAGCTGACTAATGTTTTCAAATGTTTTTAAGCTGTCGAGGTGCTTGAGTGAGGTAATTTCAGCTGAGGATGGAGTCGAACTGGGATGCGATTCTGCATGGACAAGGGCAGTTGTTCCCATGCCGATAGCAAGAAGAGAGAGCGTAAGTGTTTTTAGTTTAGATTTCATTGCTTTGCTCCCACTTGCGGATTACTTTTCTTTTTCGGTTTAGCCTTTGAGTCGTGATCAGTTTTTGTATTGTCTGTCGCTTGTTCAAGGGGAAGCAAATAGAGCGTTGATAGGCTATCCATCGTTAAGTAGCGTTTCGCGGTATCTTGTACGGTTTGCACTGAAAGCGCATTTAACTTTTCGGGCAGTTCATCAGCCAATTTGTAGCTGAGATTAGAGACTTCGAGAGCCCCAATCACTTGCGCTTGACCTGAAATACTATCTTGATTAAAGGTCATTTCTGCACGTTGGCTGATTTTGACTCGTGCCAATTCTTCATTAGTAATCGTTTCAGTTTTCAATTTCTCTATTTCTTTTAAAACAGCCGTGCGCGCTTCTTCAAGCGTGTGTCCTTGTTCAGGCACAGCTGAAATGGAGAACAAGCTACCGCCACGACCAAACAAATCATAATTCGTACTTACAGCAGCCAGTAAACGTTGTTCGCGAATCAGACGTTTTTCTAAGTGAGCTGAAATTCCGCCATCGAGCACTTCGGTTGCAAGTGTCAGCGCATAAGCATCATCAGGATTAGTTGCTGTTGAAAGGGATGGAACGTTCCAAGCCACAAATACTGTCGGTACTTGAACCGCTGCATGGATCGTCATATCGCGTTCGCCAGTATGTAGAAACTCGTCAACATCAGGACGTTCTGGCACAGGTCGTTTTGGGATAGACCCAAAATATTGTTTCACTTGTGCCATTACTTCATTCGGTTGTACATCACCGACGATGACTAACACTGCATTATTTGGCGTGTACCATGTTTGATACCAACGTTTAAGCGCATCAAGTTTGAGTTTCTTGAGGTTCTTCATATAACCAATCACGGGATATCGGAGCGGACTGGTTGGATATGCCATCGATTTGAAGCGCTCAAAGGCCAATGCTTGCGGATTATCATCGGTACGCATGCGGCGCTCTTCCATGATGACTTGCATTTCGGGTATAAAATCAGATTCTTTAAGTTGAAGATTCTGCATCCGATCCGCTTCCATCTCGAGTGCAAGCCCTAAGCGACTTGCAGGGTAGAGCTGGTAGTAACCTGTGTAATTCGCTGTTGTAAAGGCATTGGTTTCACCACCAAATCGGGTATTGATGCGGGTGTATTCATCATTGGGGATTTTGGTGGTGCCCTTAAACATCATGTGTTCGAGCGCGTGCGACAGCCCAGTTTCGTCAGCGGTCTCATCGCTGGAACCAACTTTATACCAAAGCTGCGTCATCACCACAGGCGTGCGATGGTCTTCGCGAATAATCACTTTTAAGCCATTCGGTAAAACCTCTTCATAGGTTTTTGCATTGCTGGTTGGCAACGGAATCTGATTTTTTTGAGTATCGGTTGATGTTGCCGCAGACGAATCAGCATAAGCGGTACTGACTACCGTAGTGAATGCTGTAGCAATGAGAAGCGGCAAAAGTCGTAAGGTAAAATATGGTCGCGATGTAGTCCGTTGCATAGCAATGATTCATGAGAATAAAAGAAGAGTCATAGCATAGCGAAGACGCATAGAGTTACCAGTCCTTAATGCGTGTTTACGCGACATCAGGTGTTGTAAAGTGGTAACAATAGCCCCATTCAGGATGAATCATTTGCTTTCTTTGACGTCTCATCAATTTCAGATAATGTGGCAAACCATTTGAATCCATGGTCATGTTAGAATCTGTCCATTCGAATATTCACCCTTTTGCAGAAAGTAACTCTTTGCAGAATTCAAAAAGCGAGTCAACGCAGCATGTCAAACCAAAACTCTAATCCGATGTCGCAATATTCTGGTCTGAATGCACCGCTTATTTTTCCTGAAAAGCCTCCTGTTGCTCCGACTGCTGCTGACATTCTTGGTAAGAAGCCGCCTGTGTTACCGCCAGTTGTGACTGCGCCGCCTGTTGTCGTGGCTCCTGTCATTGAAACGCCAGTCGTTGAGAAGCAGAAAGTTCAAGAGTTGCAAACGACTACGAGTTCTAATGTTGATGTAAAAGTTGAAGCCGCAGATGATGATTCTGGCGGTTTCTTTGGTCGCATGAAATTGGGTCTAACTAAGACACGTCGCGGTTTTACCGATAGTGTTGTGAATTTGCTGATTGGCGGCAAGGAAATTGATGATGAGTTGCTTGAAGAAATTGAAACGCAGCTTTTGGTTGCGGATATTGGCGTTGAAGCGACACGGACTATCGTTAAAAATCTGACGGAACGGACCGAACGCCGTGAATTGATTTATTCCAATGCTTTATATCAAGCCTTACAAGAAGAACTAGTGACTTTGCTCGCGCCTCGTGTAAAAGCACTGCATATTGATCCGAATAAGCGCCCTTATGTCATCCTCATGGTCGGTGTAAATGGTGTTGGTAAGACGACTACGATTGGTAAACTCGCTAAACGTCTGCAAGGCGAAGGTAAGAAAGTCATGCTCGCCGCAGGGGATACGTTCCGTGCCGCTGCAACTGAACAGTTGCAAGTGTGGGGCGAGCGCAATGATATTGCCGTAGTCTCGCAAGGCAATGGCGCAGATAGTGCGTCAGTGATTTTTGATGCCTTCGAAAGTGCGCGTGCGAAGGGTATCGATGTGTTGATCGCTGATACCGCTGGACGATTGCATACGAAGAGCAATCTGATGGAAGAACTTAAGAAAGTAAAACGTGTCATGCAAAAAATTGATGCGACGGCACCGCATGAAATTATGCTGGTTGTTGATGCAGGCACTGGGCAAAACGCTATTAACCAAGTGCAAGAGTTTGATAATGCGGTTGGATTAACAGGGTTGACCATTACCAAGCTTGATGGCACAGCAAAAGGCGGCATGCTATTTAATATCGCTAGCCGTAGTCATGTGCCGATTCGTTTTATTGGTGTTGGTGAAAAAATTGATGATCTACGTCCGTTTATTGCCAAAGAGTTTGTGCAAGCGATGTTCCAGAATGATGAGTAATTCGTTTGTTTAGGCTAATCTAGGTTAGTAGAAACGACGCTTTGAAGCATCCTAATTTAGATCGAAACTTATATTAAAAGATGACTGTCATAAAACGGTCATTTTTTTTGCCTGTGCGTTTCAGTTTTTAGCTTTGCCAATGCTTCTATATGTAATTTCTAGGATAGCAACTTCGTTTTTATTATTTTACGTAATAACTGTACATCGTCACAATAAAAAACATAAAGGCGCTGTGATTTGATTCAGGCACACAACTTTCTATTTTCTATATATATTTGGAGTTTATTCTAGATGAAAAAATTATTACTTGCGACCTTGGTATCAACACTGTCAGTTGGCGCAGTACACGCTGAAGGTCCAACTGTATACGGCAAAATTAACGTATCTGTTGACAGTATTAAAGATGACTTGGTGAATGGTCGCACAACTAAAGTAGATTCAAACGCGTCGCGTTTCGGTATCAAAGGTAGTGAAAAACTGACTGACAACTTGAGCGCACTTTATGGTATCGAGTGGGAAGTAAACGTTGATGGTAATGCTTCGAATGCTGACCTAACTGCACGTAACCGCTATGCTGGTTTGCAATATGACGGTATCGGCGCAATTAAAATCGGTAAATTAGATACCTATTTGAAAACTGCACAAAACGGCATTGATGTTTTTGATGACTTGGTTGATGGCAACCTTGATGCGAAAAAGACTTTTGCTGGTGAAGATCGTCTGAACAACGTGATTGCGTTTGAATCTGCTAAATTCAATTTGGATGGGTTTGGTGCAGTTCAAGCTAACGTATTAGTCGCTCCAGGTGAAAAATCAAATACAAAAGGCACGGCTGGTGTGACTGGTGTCAATAGCACAATTTCTGGTTCTGGTATCTATACCAATAAAGACCTCGGTATCTACACCGCACTTGCATTTGATCGCAATGCACCGCAAACGTTGGCTGCAATCAGTACATTCAAAGGCACAGCCCCAACAGTCTTCACTCCAGCAAACGCGACAGCCCAAGCAAATCAAGCGCTGAATATCTGGCGTTGGGTGGGTAGTTTAGATTTGACTAAAGCGGGTGTAGATGGTGTGTCTGTTAACGCACAGGTTCAACAAGCGAAAGGCGCGGATGCTAAAACATTTGCTAACGGTTTTGCTCCAAAAGAAACGTCTTTCTTAGTAAACGGTGTTTACAAGTTCCCAGCTTCAATCTTGGATGGTTTGTCAGCAAAAATTCAATATCAACAATCTAATACAGATTTTGGTGGTACAGTTAAAGACGTTAAAATCCAACAGCTTGGTGGTGATATAGATTACGCATTCAGCACAAAAACCAAAGTTTACGGTTTTTATGCAAAACGTAACCTGAAAAACCCAAACAACCCAGCTGTTAGCACAAATGGTAAAGATCAAAACTACGCGTTCTCAGTACTTGGCTTGGGCTTAGAACAAAAATTCTAAGATCAACCGAATAGTTTGATTGTTGTTTAAATAAAACTAAACGAAAAAACCCACATGTGTTGTGGGTTTTTTTATATCTAGAATTTGATGAGTTTAGCTTAAAAGGCTCAGTATTTGGACTATCGCTTTAGATTTTTCTTTGTAAGCCAATCGTTCTTGCTTGTTACAAAAATAGAGCTTTCATGGGTAACAGTGTTAAAAGAATTTTTGAGATGTAACAAAAGTTTCGTGACTGTAACTAAATTGTCACAGTTCTCTGCCTATACTTTGCGTCAGTTGAAGGGGACTTAACGATTTCCTCACACGTAATACTTATTTTTTTTAAGCCCTTGTGGAGTTTTATACATGAAAAAGCTACTTCTTGCTACCTTGGTATCAACACTTTCAATCGGCGCAGCACAAGCTGAAGGCCCAACTGTATACGGTAAAATCAACGTGTCTGTTGACAGCATCAAAGATGACTTGGTTAACGGCCGTACCACTAAAGTAGATTCAAACGCATCACGTTTCGGTGTCAAAGGTTCTGAAAAACTAACTGATAACTGGAGTGCACTTTATGGTATCGAGTGGGAAGTAAGCGTTGATGGCAACTCGGGTACAGATATGGGTCAACGTAATCGCTTCGTTGGTTTGCAATATGATGGCGTTGGTGCACTGAAACTGGGTCGCTTAGATACATACTTGAAAACTGCACAGAATGAAGTTGATATTTTTAATGACGTCGTTGATGGCAACCTAGATATGAAGAAAACGCTTGCTGGCGAAGATCGTATCAATAACGTGATTGCATTTGAAACTGCTAAATTCAACTTAGATGGTTTTGGTACACTTCAAGGTAACTTGATGGTTGCTCCGGGTGAGAAATCTGTTGCTAAAGGTTCAGTTGGCGCTACTGGCGTAAACAGCACTGTTTCAGGTTCAGGTGTCTATACTAATAAAGACCTCGGCTTATACACAGCAGTTGCATTTGATCGCAATGCACCACAAACTTTGGCTGCAGTAAGCACATTTAAAACTGCTCCAACAATTTCAGCAAACGCAGCTTTGAATATCTGGCGTTTGGTTGGTAGTGTAGATTTGACTAAAGCGGGTGTAGACGGTGTATCTGTTAACGCATTGGTTCAACAAGCTAAAGGCGCAGATTCTAAAACTTTTGCTAGCGGTTTTGCTCCAAAAGAAACATCTTTCTTGGTGAGCGGTGTATACAAATTCCCTGCAACAGTATTGGATGGTTTGTCAGCTAAAGTACAATACCAACAATCTAATACAGATTTTGGTGGTGCTACTAAAGACGTGAAAATCCAACAGCTTGGTGGTGATATTGATTACGCGTTCAGTACAAAAACGAAAGTTTTTGGTTATTACGCAAAACGTAACCTGAAAAACCCAAACAACCCAGCTGTTAGCACAAACGGTAAAGATCAAAACTATGCGTACTCAGTATTTGGTTTGGGAATGGAACAAAAGTTCTAAGATCAATCTAATGTCTTGATTCTTGCTTAAATGAAAAACCCGCACTTGTTGCGGGTTTTTTTATAGCTGGAGCCTGTGTGATTCAACTTAATTGTGACTAAAACAACATATCTTCTCTCAAGCCTTTGCTTTATCCACCCCTGATCGTTAAAATTGCCGATTAAAATGATGATCCGACTCGATGTGTTTGTGCTGCGCGTCGATTTTGGTCACAAAGAGTAAGTAGGGGCAGATAGAGTGAGCTTGATGACGAAGTATATTTTTGTGACTGGCGGCGTGGTTTCTTCGCTAGGAAAGGGCATCTCTGCCGCATCTGTTGCTGCGTTGCTTGAAGCACGTGGTTTGAAAGTGACCATGACCAAGATGGATCCGTATATTAACGTTGATCCAGGTACGATGAGTCCATTCCAGCATGGCGAAGTTTTCGTGACTGAAGATGGTGCTGAAACTGACCTCGATTTAGGTTATTACGAGCGTTTTCTGCGTCATTCACGCATGACCAAAAAAAATAACTTCACCTCTGGTCGTATCTATTTAGAAGTGATTCAAAAAGAACGTCGCGGCGATTATCTCGGCGCTACGGTTCAGGTAATTCCACATATTACCGATGAAATTAAACGCCGTATTCATGCAGGCGGCGAAGGCTATGATGTTGCTATCGTTGAAATTGGCGGCACAGCAGGGGACATCGAATCGCTACCATTTATGGAAGCCGTGCGCCAAATGCGCGTCGAACTCGGTAGCCGTAACTCATTGTTAATGCATTTAACATTAGTCCCTTACATCGCTTCAGCGGGCGAAACCAAAACCAAGCCAACACAGCATTCTGTGAAAGAGTTGCGTTCAATTGGTTTGCAACCAGATATCTTGATTTGTCGCTCAGACCATCCAATTGGTGAAGACAATCGCCGTAAAATTGCTTCATTCACTAACGTTGAAGAGCGTGCGGTGATCTTGGCAGAGGATTCGCCTAGTATTTATTTTATTCCTAAAAATTTCCATGATCAAAAACTTGATGATTTGATCTGTGAGAAATTTGGTTGGGATAGACCTCCAGCAGATTTATCTGATTGGCAAGTTGTCGCAGACGCGCTAGTGAATACCACTGGTGAGGTCCGTATAGCAATGGTGGGCAAATATGTCGAATTGCCAGATGCGTATAAATCGCTGAATGAAGCTTTACTTCATGCAGGCATTACTCATCGTACCAAAGTCAAGATCGATTATATTGATGCAGAAAGTCTTGAAGTCGGTCAGGTGAATGAAGATTTAGCGGTATTGAAAAAAGTCGATGCAATCCTTGTCCCTGGTGGATTCGGCGAGCGCGGTACGCAAGGCAAAATGAACGCCATCCGATTTGCGCGTGAAAATAAAGTGCCATATTTAGGCATTTGCTTAGGTATGCAGCTTGCTGTGATTGAGTTTGCACGTAATGTTGCAGGTTTGACTGAAGCAACATCGACTGAGTTTAATCGTCGTACGTCACAACCCTTGATTGGTTTGATTACCGAGTGGTTGGATGAGCGCGGTGATTTGCAAACTCGTCATGATGCGTCTGATTTAGGTGGCACGATGCGTTTGGGTGCACAAAAGGCACTGTTAACAGTCGGCAGTAAAGCTCAGAAAATCTATGGCAAAGCTGAAATTGTTGAGCGTCATCGTCATCGTTACGAAGTCAATGACCGCTATATTCCACAATTGGAAGCTGCAGGCATGACCGTTTCTGGTTATTCAGCGGATCAACATTTAGTTGAAGTGGTTGAAATTGGCGATCATCCTTGGTTTGTCGCTTGCCAATTCCACCCTGAGTTCACCAGTTCACCACGTGGCGGTCACCCATTGTTTGCAAGTTTTGTTGCCGCAGCAATGACTCAAGTGAAAACGCGTCAGGCATAAATAAATTGAGCATCGATGTATTCAGCATCGGTGCTTTTTTATTAGAGATTTCGATAACGACGGATCGTCATTCGATCAATAAAAGAGGCGTACGATGAGCATAGAATTAAAAGCCCAATCACACATTACTCTCGGTGATATCCAGATGGGTAACGATCAGCCGTTTGTATTGTTTGGCGGCATGAACGTTCTCGAATCGAAGGATTTAGCCTTTGAAATTGCAGAAACTTATATTGATATCACCAAGCGTTTGGGAATTCCCTATGTGTTTAAAGCCAGTTTTGATAAAGCCAATCGTTCGAGTCTAAATTCTTATCGTGGTCCTGGTTTAGAGAAAGGCATCGAGTGGCTGGCTGAACTGAAAGCTAAATATAATGTGCCAGTCATTACCGATATTCATGAACCGTATCAGGCTGATCCAGTTTCACAAGTTGCTGATATTATTCAATTGCCAGCATTTTTAAGTCGTCAAACCGATCTGGTTGAAGCGATTGCAAAATCAGGTGCGATTATCAATATCAAAAAAGCACAGTTCCTCGCGCCACATGAAATGCGCCACATTTTGCATAAATGTTTGGAAGCAGGAAATGACAAACTGATTCTTTGTGAACGCGGTTCTAGCTTTGGTTATAACAACTTAGTGGTTGATATGTTGGGCTTTGATTCAATGAAAGCCATGAATGTCCCTGTGTTCTTCGATGTCACTCACGCGTTGCAAACGCCAGGTGGTCGTGCGGACTCTGCGGGTGGTCGTCGTGCGCAAATTTCTACGCTGGCCCGTGCGGGTATGGCAACAGGATTGGCAGGATTGTTCTTAGAAGCACATCCAAATCCAGATGTCGCGAAATGTGATGGCCCATGTGCATTGCGTTTGTCTCAGCTAGAAGCCTTTTTGACACAAATTAAACAACTCGATGATCTCGTGAAGGGATTCTCAGTGTTAGATACGCATTAATTTGCTTTTGTTTTAATCAGTTTTATTAGGTTTTAAAGTATTAATCATCGTACGATCAATCGTGCGATTTATAAAATCCGTAAGACTTTTCGATCACTTTAAATAGTCGAAAAGTCTTACTTAGTTTGGTTAGCCATTTATTACTGGGCTGTTCATTAAATTCTGGAGCTATACATGACTCAAATCGCCGACATTCGCGCCCGTGAGATTTTGGATTCACGCGGAAATCCAACCATTGAAGCGGATATTACTTTAGCGTCTGGTGTTGTAGGACGTGGTGTTGCGCCAAGCGGTGCATCAACAGGTTCACGTGAAGCATTAGAACTTCGTGATGGCGATAAGTCACGTTACTTGGGTAAAGGGGTGCGTCAAGCGGTTCAAAATGTGAATAGCGACATTCGTGATTTGCTGCTCGACTTCGACGTACGTGACCAAAAAGGTCTGGACGAAAAACTCATTGCGTTAGACAACACCGAAAACAAATCAAAACTCGGTGCGAATGCGATGTTGGCAGTGTCACTTGCAGCAGCACGCGCAGCAGCCACTGAATTACATTTGCCATTGTATCAACACATCGCGAATTTGCGCGGTCAATCAGCATTGTCAATGCCAGTTCCGATGATGAACATCATCAACGGCGGCGCACATGCGGATAACACGGTTGATATTCAAGAATTCATGATTGAGCCAATTGGTTTTACAAGTTTCAGCGAGGCACTTCGTGCTGGTGCAGAAATTTTTCATAGCTTAAAAAGCGTATTGAAAAAGCAAGGCTTAAACACTGCGGTCGGTGATGAAGGTGGTTTTGCACCAAACCTACGTTCAAACGAAGAAGCGATCACTGTGATTATGCAAGCTGTTGAACAAGCTGGTTATAAAGCAGGTAAAGACATCATGTTGGCACTGGATTGTGCGGCAACTGAATTCTATAAAAATGGTCAATATGTGTTGGCTGGTGAAGGCAATAAAGCGTTCAGCAATTTTCAATTTGCTGACTATTTGGCAGGTCTTGCGCGTCAATATCCAATCATTTCGATTGAAGATGGTTTGGACGAAGGTGATTGGGATGGTTGGAAATACTTGACCGATATCTGTGGTGACAAAGTTCAGTTGGTAGGTGATGACTTATTCGTAACCAATCCATCAATTCTGCAAAAAGGCATTGATACTGGTGTTGCCAACTCAATCCTAATTAAGTTCAATCAAATCGGTACATTGACTGAAACATTGGATGCAATCTATCTGGCAAAAGCGAATAACTACACCACGGTGATTTCACATCGCTCAGGTGAGACAGAAGATTCCTTCATTGCTGATTTGGCGGTTGGTACGGCTGCGGGTCAAATCAAGACTGGTTCATTGTGCCGTTCTGACCGCGTATCTAAATACAACCAATTGCTGCGTATCGAAGAAATGGTTGATGCACCATATCATGGTGCCGCTGAATTCCGTGGTTTAGTTGAACGGTTAAAGGCGTAATTTATGCTGTCGACGTTCACAGGTCGCCTCCTGATCGGTATTGCAATATTGGTCATCATCTTTCTACAGTTTAAACTGTGGTTTGGTGAGGGCGGCTACACTGATCGTCATGCAATGGTTGAGTTAACTCAACAGCAAAATGTGAAAAATCTGAAGCTTGCTGAGCGCAATCGTGTGCTCGCGGCTGAAGTGAATGATCTTAAAAATGGTATGGAAGCTGTCGAAGAACATGCGCGATTAGACCTCGGTTTAGTTCGTCCGCATGAGACCTTCGTTCAGCTGAGTGCGTTACCACCTCCTGTGGTTGTTGCGTCAACGCCTGCCTCATCATGAGCGTTCCTCGCTTATGGGCAGTCGTTCCAGCCGCAGGCAGTGGACGACGATTTGGTGGTTCTACACCGAAACAATATCTCAAATTACACAATCAGCCGATCATGGTGCACAGCATCAATCGGTTGTTTGCGTTGCCTTTATCAGGCTGCGTGATTGCAACTTCGCCTGATGATGAGCTCGCTCAAACACTCCATTATCAAAATCCATCGCTCTTACACTTTGTTGCTGGCGGTGCCGAACGGATGGATTCCGTGCTGGCTGGACTTGAGTTTTTGCAAGAACGAGCTGCATCAGATGATTGGGTAATGGTTCATGATGTGGCTAGACCTTGTATCGCAGTGGATAGTCTAAATAAGTTACATGAAACTTTAATTGGTGATGCAGTGGGTGGCATCCTCGCGATTCCTGTGCGCGATACGTTAAAAAAAGCACAAGATAATAATATCGTTGAAACAGTTTCTCGTGATCATCTCTGGCAAGCACAAACCCCACAAATGTTCCGTTTTGGCTTATTGCGTGATGCGTTGATTGCCGCAAAACAACAGAATTTCCAAGTCACCGATGAAGCGAGTGCCGTAGAGTTGGCGGGTTTCACGGTCAAGATCGTTGAAGGTCGGATGGATAATATCAAAGTCACCTACAGTGATGATTTGGCTTTAGCCGAAGCGATTTTTCAGGCGCAAGCTATTCAAAAGCAAGTTATTTAAAACAAATATTTGAAATGTTTCCGTAGTTTTTATTTAATATTAATCAATCTGGAAGATACATATGACGAATAAGTCTTACACAAAAATAGGCGCGGCAGTTTTTATCGCACTTGGTGCAACTTGGCTTGGAACCACTTGGTATGGTGGTCAGCAAATCATGAAGCAATATCCAGAAGCTCTCGCCAAGATCAATGGTAGTCAGTTGGGTGCGATGAAATTCGTCATTACCAAACAAGAATCGGGTTTTCTCACCAGTCATGTGAATTGGGATTTGGTCATTACCCCAAATCCCTGCGCGCCGAATGCAACATTCAAAATCAGTGGTTATGATGATATTCGTAATGGATTCATTCCGTCTTTAGGGTTTGGGCAAGTACAGTCACATATCATCTGGCCTGATGGTGCAAAACCATTTTTGACCAAAATGTTTGGTAAAGACGAGCCGCTGAAAATTTACACCAATATTGGTTTGTTCGGTGCGCTGACAAGTAAAATCACCAGCCCAGATGCGACTTATAAAGATGAGAAAGGCGAATTCGAGTGGAAGGGCTTGAGTGGTACGATGACGCGTAGCAAAGACGAAAAAAATAGCGATATTGACTTTGATTTTGCTGGCTTAAACTTGAAGAGTAACCAGAAACAGTTTGTTGTTCAAGTGGATAAGATTAGCTACGAATCGAACTTAGATCAAGGTGCTTCAGGCCTTGGTTTAGGTAAAGGAGAGCTATCCTTTAAAGGTTTAAATGTCGAAACAGATGGCAAAAATTTTGGTTTTAAAAATTTGGAAATCAAATCTGATGCATCTGAGAAAGATGGTTTCTTTGCAGTCAGTGTCAACACTAAGATCGAGAAGCTTTTACAGAATGGTAAAACTGTCGGTCAATTTGATATGGCATTCAATGCAGATCATATTGATGCCAAAGCACTCAAAAATGTGAATGATCTGGTTAAGAAAGTACGCACAGAATGTAAGCCTAATTACGATATTGTGATTCAAGCGGCTCAGCCAATTTTTGCAAAAGGCGTTAATGCAACGCTGAAAAATGCTGACATCGAGTTGTTTGGCGGTAAGGCGCATGCAGAAGGAAAAGCTAATTTACCTTCATTGACTGCAGCGGAAGTTCAAGATCCTAAATTGGGTTTGTTAAAACTTGAGATTGACGGTAAAGCGAACCTTACTGAAAAACTGATCTCAGCAATTGCCGGAATCATGCTGGAAGCGAATTCACATGGACAACCTGTTGATCCACAGCAAGAAGCACAAGTTACGGCGAAGATGTTGGAAAAACCATTGAACGAAGGCTTAATTGTGAAGACCACAGATGGCTATGCCAGCACGTTTCAAGTTCGTCAAGGCAAAACCAGTGTGAATGGAAAACCATTGAACTAAGCTGTTTTTTTAATGTTTTAATAAAACGTCCGTCTGCTACTGTGTAGGCGGACGTTTTGTTTTAAAACATGATATTTTAGCGGTTAGTGTTATTGCTGCTTATTGATGAGATTTTTTATGAATCCACTCGATCTACGTATTGGTCAAGGTTTAGATGTACATGCGTTTGGCAACGCCGAACAGGGCGAGCCGAGCTTTGTCACGTTAGCAGGCGTACGCATTCCACACAGCCATATACTGCTTGCGCATTCGGATGGTGATGTGGTCTTACATGCGCTGTCTGATGCCTTATTAGGTGGGTTGGCACTGGGTGATATTGGGCAACATTTTCCTGACACGGATGCGCAGTTTAAAGGCGCTGATAGCCGTGTATTGCTGCGACATGTTTATAAGATTATTCAAGAACGTGGCTTTATTCTCGTTAATGCCGATATTACTGTCGCGTGCGAACGCCCTAAACTTGCACCGCATAATTTAGCGATGCGTCAGAATATTGCTGATGATTTAGGTGTGACGATTGATCGCGTGAGCGTGAAGGCGACGACGACTGAGAAGTTGGGGTTTACTGGACGACAAGAAGGGATTTTAGCGCAAGCAGTTGTATTGCTTACGCGATCTTGATTAACGACTAATCCTGAATCACCACATCAAATCATCAGGAATGACATACGCTGCGTATGGATCTTCTTCATCGATGATTTGAGTAGCCGCTGCTTTTTCATTACGAATAACGATTGCTTCAGGCGCGCGTTCGGCGATTTTGTCCGCCAGTGCGCGTGGCAGCAGCGGATATTGTTCATCGAGTCGTGCAATGGCAATTCGACCTAAGACGATCTGATTATAAATTTCTTGAGTGACGTAAATCTTCTTAATTTTTCCAGCATCAACAAACTGATAGAGCACATCACCAGCAGTCCCTTGAATCTGATGTTGGCTGAGCATTTGACGAATATTCGCGGCAGAAGTCTTTTGTTCAAGTGCGATTTGGCGTTCACGATTGAGTGCTTGGTCTTTGGCGAGTTTTTCTGCTTGCGCTTGCGCAAGGGCATTTTTTACATCATCTTCATGATGACCTGTTTTTACTGCGTGTTGTTGCTGTTGATTAATTTTCTTCGCTTTTTTTGCATCAACCAGTCCTGCTTTCAAAAGTTGAGCTTGTAATGCGTTTTTTGCCATGATGCTAATGTCGATACGAATAAAATAGATTAAGCGTATTTTAAGAAGGCATGATGCCAAAGTAAATCGAATTGAATAAATGCTTCAATTCATTTTGGGTAAAATCTATCCGTTTAGTTAAATCATTGGATAAAATGATTGACACTTTTGGATAAGTCGCTAGAATAGCCACACTTCGCGGGAATAGCTCAGTTGGTAGAGCACGACCTTGCCAAGGTCGGGGTCGAGAGTTCGAGTCTCTTTTCCCGCTCCAGTTTGGAATCGCCCCCAAAATCGATTCTTTTTTTATACGATGATTGTAGTCAATCACTAAATCCCAGCCCATGAGCTGGGATTTTTTATGCCTAAATTTAGGTATTACTTTTTAATTCAGCATTATTTTTTTGATGTTGATTTCGGTTTGTTTTTTGCTGATTTTGAGGAAACCTTTTTTTTCGAAGAAGACTTAGACTTAGTTTTAGGATCTTCGGCTTTAGGCTTGCTCTTAGACTTTGAGTCAGTTTTCAAAATTTTAGTTTTTGGCTTAGCTTTAGATGCTGATTTAGTTATACGTTTTAGACCGCCGCCATCTTGTTTATTGACTGTAGCCCAAGCGATACGTTGTGCTACTTTCTTTGATTTACCCTTCTTAAGCTCACTATCCTCAATATGCTGGGCTTGGCGCTTTTGCTTATCGGTATAAGCTGATTTATCACCTTGAGACATGATCGTTACTCCAAATGGTAGAGAAGAAAATGTAGCACTTCATCTTTTCCACTTCGGTTGTCAGCGTGTTTTTTAAGTGTCGTTTAAGCGTGTTTTTTGAGCTGAATAAGTTAATTTTCATTTGGTTTTAGGGTGTAATCGTTAATAAAAGCGATTGGAGTTTATCAAGTTTTATTCTTTGCTTATTCACGTTTGGACACCACTGCTTGTTTTAAAACACACCCCACGCAGAAACCTGATGCTATAGCAGCGCTCTACATTTTAAAAATTAACAACCAATTGAAATATAATAATAAAAATATTGGCACGCAAATTGACTCTCTATACATGACTAAACAGAAACAGTCTTATGACACGACCTAGCGTGTTGTTTATTTGGAGAGCGTAATGAGTAGAAAAATCAGATTGGGTGCATTTATTCCTTCTAATGGTCAGCATGTGGCTGCTTGGCGATTGCCAGAGGCTTCGCCAGAGCGTTCGCTAGATTTTGATTATGTCAAAGAGTTGGTACAAACGGCAGAACGCGGTTTGTTTGATGCATATTTCTTAGCGGATGGATTGTCTGTGAACTTTGGTGCATCAGAGAAAATCGGTGTCAGTTCAAAGAGCGCGGGTTTTGAGCCAGTGACATTATTTGCGGCGTTATCAGCGGTGACTAAGCATATTGGTTTTATCGCAACGGCTTCCTCTACTTATGAAGAACCGTACTTGCTTGCACGCAAATTTGCGTCATTGGATCATATTAGTAAAGGGCGTGCGGCTTGGAATGTGGTGACAACGGCATCTGAATCTGCGGCATATAACTTTGGTTATGATGAGCAACCGTTGCATTCTGAACGCTATGAGCGGGCGCAGGAATATGTAGACCTGATTCAGAAGCTGTGGGATAGCTGGGAAGATGACGCCTTTGAATATAACAAAGAAACGGGTGTTTATTACGATGTAGACAAGCTGCATCACCCGAATCACAAAGGTAAATATTACTCAGTGAAAGGTGCGTTGAATGTGCCGCGTTCACCGCAAGGCTATCCTGTGATTGTGCAGGCAGGTTCATCTGAGCCAGGCAAAGAGTTGGCGGGTCGTTATGCGGAGGTCATTTTTACCGCACATCAAGAGTTGGCGAGTGCGCAGGAATTTTACCGTGATGTCAAAAGCCGTCTCGCAAAATACGGTCGTAGTCCTGATGAGTTATTGATTTTGCCGGGTGTGTCCGCGTTTGTGGGTAGGACAGAAGAAGAGGCCCGAGAAAAGTATGATCGCGTGACGAAGCTGATTCGTCCAGAAGCAGGGTTATCATTGTTGAGTGGTTTGACTGGCGGTTGGGATTTGTCTGAGTATGATTTGGATGGGCCGTTACCAGAGCTTCCTGAAACAGAAAGCCAAATCAGTCGTCGCGCGTTGATTATTGATATTGCAAAAAACAACAACTACACCATTCGCCAACTTTATGAGTGGGTCGCGGGCGTACGTGGTCATTGGCAGTTGATTGGTACGGTTGAGCAAGTGGCAGACAAGTTGCAAGAGTGGTTCGAAAATGGCGCTGCGGATGGCTTTAACGTTTTGCCGCCAACGACGCCAGAAGGCTTGGATGATTTTGTCGATTTAGTTGTGCCAGAACTACAACGTCGTGGTTTGTTCCGTACTGAGTATGAGGGAACAACTTTGCGTGAAAATCTTGGTTTGGCACGTCCTGAGAATCAGTATGTGTTGGCAAGAAATGCAGCTAAAGCATCCTGAGTTCGGAGAAATTTATGTTAAGTGTTCGTCAAGCAGATCATGAGATCAATCCGTTCTTTCCTGAACGTTGGTCGCCTCGTGGCTATAAACAAACGCCGATTGATCTGGATACGTTGTGGTCATTTTTTGAGGCGGCACGCTGGTCACCTTCGGCCTATAACGCGCAGCCGTGGCGTTTTATTTATGCGTTAAAAGGTACTGCGCACTGGGAGTTATTGTTTAAAACTTTGTCGGTTGATAACCAGTTGTGGGCAGCACATACTTCGGCATTGGTGTTGGTTTTATCCAAGAAAACTTTTACGCCGCCGGGTAAAGATAAAGCCGTCGAGATTCCGAGCCACTCTTTTGATACGGGGGCGGCTTGTGCTCATTTGACGTTACAGGCTTCGTTAAAAGGTTGGCATACTCGTGCAATTGGGGGGTATGATCACTCATTGATACGAGATAGTTTGCATATTCCAGATGATTATCATTTGGAGGTCATTATTGCGATAGGTCAGCAAGGTAGTAAGGATCATTTACCTGAATCGTTGCAGGCGAGAGAGCAACCCACTTTACGTCGATCTACACTAACGTTTGTGGCGGAAGGTGCTTTTTCGTTTAAAGAGTAATGACTGTATGAATGCCTGATGTTGATTCTCCTGAGCAACAATCAGGCATTTTTTTATTTAAAAATGAGATTTCGATATGCAATACCGCAAACTAGGTCAGACTAATATTGATGTAAGCGTCATTGCCTTGGGCACGATGACTTGGGGTGAGCAAAATAGTGAAGCTGAAGCGCATGCGCAACTTGATTATGCCGTGGATCGAGGGGTCAACCTCATTGACGCTGCTGAGATGTATCCAGTGCCGCCGAAGCCAGAAACGCAGGGTTTAACCGAGCGTTATATTGGGACTTGGTTGAGTCAGTCAGGCAAACGCGACAAGGTGCTGGTTGCGACTAAGGTTGCAGGGCCATCGCGTAAGTTGGCACAGGCGGCGCATATTCGTGGTGGTAAAACTAAGTTTGATCGAGCGAACATTGAAGCTGCATTAAATGATAGTTTGCAACGCCTGCAAACGGATTATGTCGATCTATATCAGTTGCATTGGCCTGATCGGACGACTAATCATTTTGGTGAGTTGGGTTATAGCCATGTTGAAGATGAAGATACCGTTCCGATTGCTGAAACGTTGCAAGTGCTAAGCGATTTGGTTAAAGCGGGCAAAATTCGACATATTGGTTTATCGAATGAAACGCCATGGGGTGTGAGCCAGTTTTTGAATATTGCCAAGGATCAAGGTTTAGAGCGCGTAGTCTCTATTCAGAATCCTTACAATTTGCTGAATCGTAGTTTTGAAATTGGTAATGCTGAAATTGCGATTCGAGAGCAGGTTGGCTTGCTGGCGTATTCGCCATTAGCATTTGGCGCGTTGACAGGGAAATATCTCAATGGGGCGAAGCCAGCAGGGGCGCGGTTGATGTTGTGGGAGCGGTTTGCGCGGTATAAAGCACCTGCTGCTGAGCAGGCGATTAGCCAGTATGTAGCGTTAGCGCATCAGCATGGTCTTGATCCAGCACAGTTGGCTTTGGCGTATGTGAATAGCCGTCGTTTCGTGACGAGTAATATTATCGGTGCAACTAATCTGGATCAGCTGAAAACCAATATTGATAGTATTGATTTGACGTTGTCAGCTGAGGTGTTGCAGGCGGTTGAGCATATTCATTTACAGCATCCGAATCCTAGTCCGTGATATTGAATTAGATTCATAATGCTTGTCTCCTTCCCCTGAGGGGGAAGGTTGGGATAGGGGGGCTTTTAAAAGTAAAATCAAAAGCACCCCTATCTAAATCTTCCCCCTCAGGGGAAGACTTCAAAGCAATAGCATTTAGGAAAGGCAGCCATGACGCTGCCTTTTTTATTGGAA
>Ga0209023_10000802_pt1 | contig 44833 bp, 41 predicted proteins | sample LakOneMetagenome_FD_187468 | JGI IMG/M metagenome (GOLD analysis project Ga0209023, IMG submission 187468) | Freshwater and sediment microbial communities from Lake Erie, Canada (SPAdes) (version 2) | ecosystem: Environmental > Aquatic > Freshwater > Lentic | place: Lake Erie, Canada...
TGGTTCATCGGCATCGTCGCCGGATCCTTGCCGGCCGGCGTGCTGCCGACGAAGAAGAACATCACCGGCGCAGCGCCGGCGTAGTAGGCGAAATCCTCGGACACGGTCAGCGGCGGCTGGTCGATCACGTGGTCCTTGCCGACCGCCGCTTCCAGCGACGGGCGCAGCTTCGCGACCAGCGCCGGATCGTTGACCAGCGCCGGCGCGTTCGAATCGACTTCGAGTTCGGCCTTCGCGCCGCTGGCTTCGGCGAAGTCCGTGGCGGTGCGGCGGAAGCGATCGATCACGTCGCTACGCACCTTGGGATCGAACGTGCGCAATGTGCCGACCAGCAGCGCGTCGTCGGGAATGATGTTGTAACGCACGCCGGACTGGAATTGCCCGGTGGTCAGCACCACCGGCGAGTTCGCGACGTTCACCTGGCGCGCAATGATGGCTTGCGTGCCGAGCAGGATCTGCGCGCCGACGGTGATCGGATCGACGCCGTCCCAGGGACGCGCACCATGGGTCTGCTTGCCGGTGATCTTCAGCGTCCACTCGTCGACCGCGGCCATGGTCGGGCCGGCGTGCACGCCGATGTCGCCGACATGCAGACTGGCCCAGACGTGCAGGCCGAGCACGGCGTCGGGCTTGAAGTCGCGGAACAGGCCTTGGTCCATCATCAATTTCGCGCCTGCGATTTCGCCCGGCGTCGGCGGGCCTTCCTCGGCAGGCTGGAACACGAACATCACTTCGCCCGGCAATTCGTTCTTCATCTTCGCCAGTGCTTCGGCCACGCCGAGCAGGATCGCCACGTGCATGTCGTGGCCGCAGGCGTGCATCACGCCGACCGGCTGGCCGCGGTATTCGCTTTTCACGGTCGAAGCGAACGGCAATCCGGTCTGCTCGGTCACCGGCAGCGCGTCCATGTCGGCGCGCAGGGCGATGCGCGGCCCGGGCTTGCCGCCCTTGAGGATCGCGACCACGCCGGTATGCGCGATACCGGTCTTTGGCTCGAGTCCGAACGAACGCAGCTTGTCGGCGATGAACTGCGCGGTGCGGGTTTCGTGGTTGCCAAGTTCCGGATGCTGGTGGATGTCGCGGCGCCAGGCGACGACGTCGGTGCGTTCTCGCTGCGCCGCGGCCGCGACTTCGGGGCGTCCGGCGGCGAATGCGCCGCTCGGCAACAGCGCGGCGAGGGCGAGGCACAGCGGCAGCAGGCGCATGGCGGAAACCCGGGTCGAGGCGATGGGCGATGCTAGCTCAGGCGTGGTGCTCGTGCGCGAAGTACTCGGAGGACTGCATTTCGGTCAGGCGCGAGGCGCAGCGTTCGAACGCCGAAGCGAGGCGTTCGCCCGCGTACAGCGCGGCCGGCGCGGCGTCGGCGGTGCAGACCAGGTTGACGTGGCGGTCGTAGAGCTCGTCGACCAAGGTGATGAAGCGGCGCGCGGCGTCGTTGCGGTTCTCGTCGAACACCGGCACGCCGCCGAGCAGCACGGTGTGGAATTCCTGCGCGATCTCGATGTAATCGCTGGCCCCGCGCGGGCCTTCGCACAGCGCGTCGAAATCGAACCAGACCAGGCCGCGGCTGCGCGCACGCACCCCGATGCGGCGGCCATCGACGGCGATGCCGGCGTTGCGGTGTCCGTCATCGCCGCCGAGCGCGTGCCAGCGCGATTCCAGCCACGCATCCGAATCGCTGTCGAGCGGCGCGCGATACACCGGCGAGCGCACCAGCTCGCGCAGGCGGTAGTCGGTGGCGCCGGCGAGTTCGAGCACGCGGCATTCGCGTTCGATCAACGCGATCGCGGGCAGGAAACGCGCGCGCTGCAGGCCGTCCTTGTACAGCTCGCGCGGCGGCGTGTTCGAGGTCGTCACCAGCACCACGCCTTCGTCGAACAGTCGCTCGAGCAGGCGCCCGAGCAGCATCGCGTCGCCGATGTCGCCGACGAAGAATTCGTCCAGCACCAGCACCCGCAGGGATGCACGCCATTCACGGGCGATGATCGCGAGCGGGTCGCGTTCGCCGGCGTGCGCGCGCAGGCGTTCGTGCACCTCGCGCATGAAGCGGTGGAAGTGCGTGCGGCGTTTTTGCGTGATCGGCAGCTGGTCGTAGAACAGGTCGATCAGGAAGGTCTTGCCGCGGCCGACGCCGCCCCACAAATACAGGCCGGGGATCGCGTCGTCGTTGCGCCTGGACAACAGCTTCGCGAAAAAGCCATCGCGTTCCGGCGACGCAAGCAGTGCGGCGTGAATGCGGTCGAGTTCGGCCAGCGCCGGGTGCTGCGCGGCATCGTCCTGCCAGTCGCCGCGCGCGACGCCGGCGGCATACGCTGCGGACGGCGTCATGCGGCCGGCAGGTAGGGCCGCACGCCCTGCTTGATCGCGCCGCGCAGGTCCATCAGCTTGCGGTGGAAGAAGTGCGAGGTGTCGGGCATGCGCACCAGTTCCAGCTGCGGCGCGTCGAGCGTGTCGAGCCAGGCGTAGACCGCCTGCGCATCGACGATCTCGTCGGCCTCGCCCTGGATCACCAGCCACGGCATGGTCGGCGCGGGGATGCTGGCGAAATCCCAGCGCTCGGCCGGCGGCGCGATCGACAGCAGCAGCGCCGGCTGCAATTCCGCCGCCGCGCGCAGGCTGACATAGGCGCCGAAGCTGAAGCCGCCCAGCCACAGCGCATGCCTCGGCCGCGCCGCGCGCGCCCATGCGACCACGGTGCGCAGGTCGTCGAGTTCGCCGTTGCCGGCATCGAACGCTCCCTGCGATGCGCCGGCGCCGCGGAAGTTGAAGCGCACGCTGGTCGCGCCGAGTTCGCGCAGGCTGCGCGCGGCCATGGTCACGACCTTGTTGTGCATGGTGCCGCCTTCGGTCGTCAGCGGGTGGCAGACGACCGCGAGCAGCGGCAGCGCGGGGACATCCGCCTCGGGTGCGTCCACCGCGACTTCCAGCGCGCCGGCCAGGCCCGGCAACAGCAGGCTGCCCGATGCCTCGGGGAATAGGGGAGGACTCATGCGCCGATGATAGCCGGGACGCCATTGCCGCCCGACAGCACCCGCAAACAGCGACGCCGCCCGGAGGCGGCGTCGAGAACTTGCACGAACGCTGGCGCTTACTTGAGCTGGCCGACCATCCAGTCGACCGTCGCTTCGACCTGTTCGTCGGTCAGCGCCGGGTTGCCGCCCTTGGGCGGCATCACCCCGCCGTCGGGACCGTGGTAGCCGTCGATGGCGTGCTTGTGCAGCGTCTCCATGCCCGCGGCCAGGCGCGTGGCCCAGTGCGCCTTGTCCAGCGTCGGCGCGCCGCCGGCGCCGGAGGTATGGCAGCCGGTGCAGAGGTTGTTGAAGATCACCTTGCCGTCCTTGGTCCCGCCGTAGGCGACCTGCGATGCCGCCGCCGCCGCCGCGGACGCGACCGCCGCCGCCTGCTGCGCCGCGCCGGTGGCGCCGGCATAGACCGCGCCGGTCGGGGCAATGCGCGCCTCGGTGCGCTTGGCCGCATCGGGCGAGACCTCGGCCGGGATCACACTGTTGAGGTGGTGGGCGAACAGGATCAGGCCCACGGTCACTGTCGCCAGGAAGCCGAGGACCATGGAGAAATGCTTGAGGAAGACCAAATCGTGGTTACGCACGCTGCACCTGTGGCCGCTGGAGCACTAATCGCGAAGTATAGGGAATGGCGCGCCTGGAGGGATTCGAACCCCCGACCAATGGCTTCGGAAGCCACTACTCTATCCGGCTGAGCTACAGGCGCCGGGCCGCGTATTGTCCATGATCGACGCGCGGGGCGCGACCCGCGGGCGCGCTTGCTACCCTGCGGGCATGGCCTACGAACGTGATTTCGCCCCCATTCCCGAGCAGGTTCCGGCCTGGCGCGAGCGCCTCGGCCAGTACTGGAAACTGGTGCGCGGCGACCGCCCGATCGGCTGGTTGCTGCTGCTGTGGCCGACGTGGTGGGCGCTGTGGCTGGCGGCCGGTGGCCTGCCGCCGTGGGGCCTGTTGTTGGTGTTCACCCTCGGCGTCTGGCTGACGCGCTCGGCCGGCTGCGTGATCAACGATTACGCCGATCGCTGGCTGGATCCGAAGGTCGAACGCACGCAGTCGCGGCCGCTGGCCACGGGTGCGGTGTCGGGGCGCGAGGCGCTGGCCGTGTTCGCGCTGCTGATGCTGGTCGCGTTCGCACTGGTGCTGACCACCAACCGCCTGACCGTGTTGCTGAGTTTCGTCGGCGTGTTCCTCGCCGCGAGCTATCCCTACCTCAAGCGCTACACCTACCTGCCGCAGGTGTATCTGGGAATGGCCTTCGGCTGGGGCATCCCGATGGCCTTCGCCGCGGTGCAGGGCCACGTGCCGGCGTTGGCGTGGCTACTGTATGTCGCGAACATCTTCTGGGCCACCGCCTACGACACCTGGTACGCGATGGTCGATCGCGACGACGACCTGCGCATGGGCGCGAAGTCGACCGCGATCCTGTTCGGCGACATGGACCTCATCGCGCAGGGCGTGCTCTACGCCTGCATGTTCGCCGCGCTCATCCTGGTCGGGCGGCAGGCGCAGCTCGGTGCGTACTACTGGTACGGGCTCGGCGCGGCCTTGTTGCTGGTGCTGTGGGAATTCTTCCGCGCGCGGCATCGCGACCGCGACGGCTGCTTCCGTGCGTTCCTGCACAACCACTGGGTGGGCATGGCGGTGTTCGCGGGTATCGCCGCGAGCGTTATGTTGAAAGCGTAGCGGCGCAACGCGACAGGGTCGGAGGGTACTGATGATGGATACGTTTTCAATCCTGCTTGGGTTGGCAGGAATGATCGTCGGCCTATTCCTTTGGAACCGGCTGGTGCGTTATGCAATCTCGGTTTGGATCCTGCGTCGGGAAGGTCATGTTCCTCCGGACATGACATGGGAACAGATCGCAAGGCTCATGTCGGTCACGCGGATGTGCTTTGCCGGATGGGCGCTGATTTTCGGTGGCGCATGCCTGTATTTCAGCTTGCGTCAATCGCCGAATGTCCATTTGGCCTGGTTCTTCGGCGGGATGGCGACGACTCCGGTCACTATCTGGCGGACGACCTCGACCATGCTTCGGCGCATCAAAGCGCAAGCGACTCCGAATTCGTAGCTGAAAGAGTCACGGAACCCGCGCACACACCCACGCCTCCACGTGCGCGACGCCGGCTTTTCGCAAGGCCTTCGCGGCGGCATGCAGGGTCGCGCCAGTGGTCATCACGTCGTCGATAAGCACGATGCACGACGGCAACGAAATTTTCGAATCGACTTCGAACGCGTTGCGCAGGTTGCGCTTGCGCTGGTCCGCATGCAGCCGCGATTGCGCGGCGGTGGCGCGGGCGCGACGCAACAAGTCGTCGCGCAGCGGAAGCCCGGAAGTCGAGGCGAGCGGCTTCGCCAGTTCCAGCGCCTGGTCGTAGCCGCGCTGGCGCAATCGCTTGCGATGCAGGGGAACGGGAACGATCACCGCGTCGCGCGGGAATAACGGCGCGGCTTCGCACATCAATGCGGCGAGCAGGCGGCCGGCGGCGAGGTCGCCATGGAACTTGAAGCGCGGCAGCAATCGATCGAGCGGCGGGGCATAGAGGAAGGCCGCATGGATCGCGTCCAGCGGCGGCGGAGTCCGCAGGCATTCACCGCAGGCCGATACCGGCGCGGGCAAGGGCAGGGCGCAGCGCGGGCAGGCCGTGCGCAGCCACGGCAATCCGGCGTGGCAGGCGGCGCAGAGGTCGCGTCCGCTCGCGCCGCGGCCGCCGCAGGCGAGGCAATGCGCGGGCCAGGCCCGGCGCCAGGCGCGACGCCAGCCGTCAACCATCGCCATGGTCGTGAAGTTGACAGCCCCGGGCATGCTTTCCAGACTGCCCGCCTTGGGCCCGCCTGTCTGTCAGGGAATTCCGAAATGATCACGCTCCGCCACGACTGGTCGCGCACCGAAATCGAGTCGCTGTTCGCGTTGCCCTTCACCGACCTGCTGCACCGCGCGGCGACGGTGCATCGCGCCCACTTTGACCCGGCCGAGGTGCAGGTCAGCACCCTGCTGTCGGTGAAGACCGGCGGCTGCCCCGAGGACTGCGCCTACTGCCCGCAGGCGCAGCGCTACCACACCGGGGTTGCGGCGACCAAGCTGATGGCGACCGATGCGGTGGTGGAAAAGGCGAAGCAGGCCAAGGCCGCCGGCGCCTCGCGCTTCTGCATGGGCGCGGCCTGGCGTTCGCCGCACGACCGCGATATTCCGAAAGTCGCGGCGATGATCCGCGAAGTGAAGGCGCTCGGCCTGGAAACCTGCGCCACGCTCGGCATGCTGTCGAACACCCAAGCGCATGCGTTGCGCGAGGCCGGGCTCGACTACTACAACCACAACCTCGACACCGCGCCGGAGTTCTACGGCGAGATCATCCACACCCGCGAGTTGCAGGATCGCCTCGACACGCTCTCGCACGTGCGCGACGCGGGCATGAAGACCTGCTGCGGCGGCATCGTCGGCATGGGCGAATCGCGCTCGCAGCGCGCCGGCCTGCTGCAGGCGCTGGCGAACCTGCCGGCGCATCCGGATTCGGTGCCGATCAACCGCCTGGTGGAAGTGCCGGGCACGCCGCTGGGCGACGCGCACACCTCGACCTTGCTCGATCCGTTCGAATTCGTGCGCACCATTGCAATCGCGCGGATCCTGATGCCGAAATCCATGGTGCGCCTGTCCGCCGGCCGCGAAAGCATGAGCGACGAACTGCAGGCGTTGTGCTTTGCCGCCGGCGCGAACTCGATCTTCTACGGCGAGAAGCTGCTGACCACCGGCAACCCCGACACCGAGCGCGACCTGGCGCTGTTCGCGCGCCTGGGCCTGCGCCCGATGCAGGTCGAAGCTGCGACCGACGATGCCATCGACGCATGCAGCACCACCGTGCACGCAGGCATCACCGCGGCGGCCTGAGATGCAGCAAACGTATCGCGCCAGCTGCCACTGCGGAAAGGTCGTCGCCGAAGCCGAGCTCGATCTCGAACAGCCGAGCTTCCGCTGCAACTGCTCGATCTGCCGCCGCACCCGCTTCTGGCCGGCGGTGGCGACGCCGGAAAGCTTCCGCCTGCTGCAGGGCGAGGACGCGCTGGTGAAGTACGTGTTCGCCGGCGAAAAGAACCACCACTTCTTCTGCGGCAGCTGCGGCGTGCGCGTGTTCGGCGTCGGCAACGACACCCCGATCGGCAAGATGGTCGGCGTGAACCTCGGCTGCCTCGAAGGCGTGACCGAGGAAACGCTTTCACAGGTCCCGATCGTGTACATCGACGGCATGCACGACCGGATGCAAACCCCGGAATTCGCCGCCCACCTCTGACCGGACCGAGCGCATGCCCCGCCCCGACCTCCGCCAACGCATCGCCGCCACGCGCAAGCAACGCGCCGCGCAGGATCGCGTGCGCGTGCGCCGCACCGCGACCCGCCGCGACGGCGTGCGTTTCGAAGTCGATGGCCACTGGCTGACCGGCTTCTGCGGCAACGACTACCTCGGCCTGTCGCAGCATTTCGCGGTGGTGAACGCACTGCAGGACACCGCCGCGCGCGAGGGTGCCGGTGGCGTCGCCTCGCACCTGGTCTGCGGCCACCATGTCGCGCACATGGCGCTGGAACGCGAGGTCGCGGATTGGCTGGGCGTGCCGGACGCGCTGCTGTTCGGCAGCGGCTTCATGGCCAACCTCGCGGTGCTGCAGGCGCTGCTCGGCGACGATGACATCTGCGTGCAGGATCGCCTCAACCACGCCAGCCTGGTCGATGCCGCGCGCCTCGCCGGCTGCAAGCTGCGGCGTTACCCGCACGGCGATGCCGAAGGCGCGCTGCGGCAGTTGCGCGCATCGCCAGACGGCGCGGCGTTGCTCGCCACCGACGGCGTGTTCAGCATGGATGGCGATGTCGCGCCGCTGAAGCAACTGGCGCTGGTCGCACGTGCGCAGCGAGCGACGATGTATGTGGATGATGCGCACGGCGTCGGCGTGCTCGGCCCCGAAGGCCGCGGCAGCGTCGCCGATGCAGGACTTGGCGTCGATGCGGTGCCGCTGCAACTGGTCACGCTCGGCAAGGCGCTGGGCAGTTATGGCGCGCTGGTCGCGGGCGATGCCGATCTCGTTCGCCATCTCGCCGAAACCGCGCGACCTTACATCTATACAACCGCCTTGCCGCCGGCGCAGGCCGCGGCTTCGCTGGCGGCGGTGAAGCTGGCGCGGCGCGACCAGTGGCGACGCGAACGCCTGGCCGCAAGCATCGCGCGTTTCCGCGAAGGTGCGGCCAAGCGCGGCTTCGAACTGCTGCCGTCCGACACGCCGATCCAGCCGCTGCTATGCCATGACGATGCGCGCGCGCTGGCGCTCGCGCAGGCACTGGAAGACCAGGGCCATTGGGTCGCGGCGATCCGCCCGCCGACCGTACCCGAGGGCCAGGCGCGGTTGCGCATCGCCTTCTCCGCGTTGCACACCGAAGTGGAAGTGGACGCCTTGCTCGACGCGCTGGAGTGGGCGCGCGAGGCGGTCGGCAACGGCTTCGCCACCGCACGCGCGACCGGCGCATGAGCCTGCACGTCGAGGTCGCGGGCCATGGCCCGCCGCTGGTGTTGCTGCACGGATGGGCGATGCACGGCGGCGTGTTCGCACCGCTGGTCGAACGCTTGTCGTCGCGCTTCACGCTGCACCTGGTCGATCTGCCCGGGCACGGGCGCAGTCGCGACAGCACGGTTCCGCTTCGCCTCGATGCCTGCGTCGAGGCGATCGCCACGCAAGTGCCGCGCGCGCCATGGTGCGGCTGGTCGCTGGGCGGAATGATCGCGTTGCAGGCGGCGGCGACGCGCGCGGATGCGGTTCCCGTGCTGGCGATGCTGTGCGCAAGCCCTTGCTTCGTGCGCGGCGAGGGTTGGAAGCATGGTGTGTCCGCCGAGGTCTTCCGCAGTTTCGCCGACGGATTGCGCAACGATTACCGGGGCACGCTTGAATTGTTCGTCGCGCTCGAGGCCTTCGGTTCGGACCATGCGAAGGATGAAATCCGTTCCTTGCGCAACGAGCTGTTCGCGCGCGGCGAACCCGCGGTGCATGTGCTCGCCGACGGGCTGGAACTGCTCGAAACCGGCGACCTGCGCGATGCGCTGCCGACGCTCACGGTGCCGTCGCTGTGGATCGCCGGGCGCCGCGACCGCCTGGTCGATCCGCGCGCGATGCGCGACGCGGCCGCACTCGCGCCGAACGCGGATTTGCGCGTGATCGAGCACGCCGGGCATGCGCCATTCCTCACCCATGCGGATGAAGTCACGGCGCTGTTGACGGATTTCATGGTCGCAACCGGCCCCCACCCCAACCCTCCCCCGCATGCGGGGGAGGGAGTGTTCTCGGCATGAATCCCTTGTACGACGCGCGACAGGTGCGGCGCGCGTTTTCGCGCGCGGCCGCCGGTTACGACGCGGCCGCGCGCCTGCAGCACGCGGTGGAAGCGCGGCTGCTGGAGATGCTCGATTACCGCGACGATCCGGCCTTGCAGCATGCCGCGCCGCAGGTGGTGGTCGACCTCGGCTGCGGCCCCGGCCGTGCCGCGGCGGCGATGCAGAAGCGCTGGCCGAAGGCGCGGGTGCTGGCGCTGGACCTCGCCTTGCCGATGTTGCGCGAGGCGCGTTCGTCGTCGAAGCGCGGGATCAACCCGTTCGCGCGACGGCCGCAACCGCTGTGCGCGGACGCGCGCGCGCTGCCGCTGGCCGAGAACTCGGTCGACGTGCTGTTCTCCAACCTGTGCCTGCAATGGGTCGAGGATCTCGACGCGGTGTTCGCCGGGTTTCGTCGCGTGTTGAAACCGCAGGGCCTGCTGCTGCTTTCGACCTTCGGCCCGGACACGTTGTGGGAACTGCGCGAGGCCTTCGCGCGCGCGGACGATGCACCGCACGTCAGTCCGTTCGCCGATATCGCCGGCGTCGGCGATGCGCTGATGCGCGCGGGTTTCCACCAGCCGGTGCTCGAGCGCGAAGTCGAAACCACGGCGTACCCCGACCTCGCCGCGCTGATGCGCGAACTGCGTGCGATCGGCGCGACCAATGCGCTGGCCGCGCGTCGGCACACGCTGACCGGACGCGCGCGTTTCGCCGCGGCCGAACGCGCCTACGAGCCCTTGCGTCGCGAGGATGGTTCGTTGCCGGTGACGTGGGAGACGATCACCGCGATGGCGTGGGCGCCGGAAGCGGGTGCGCCGATCCGCGAAGGTGGCATGGAAGTCGCGCGGTTCCCGGCGAATGCGATTCCGGTGCGGAAGCGGTAATCAGCGGAAGCATTCGTAGCTTGGGTGAGCGCAGCGAACCCAACGTTGCACGGATATCGGGCATGGCGATGTTGGGGTTCGCTGCGCTCACCCCAACCTACGAGATCAATTGATCATTCCGTATCCAGATACCGCACCCGCTTGGCATCGCGGCGCGCTTCGACCAGGGTGCGGATCTTCTCGCGCACCGCTTCCGCATCGCGGATGAAAGTGAGGCGGATCTCCGGCGAGGTCTCGTCGGTGGTGAACAGCACGATCTGGCCGAGGCCAAGCATGCGTTCGGCGACGCTCTGCTCGAAGCGGCTGTCGCGCACGCGATACAACTCCAGGTCCTCGGTGGTGCGGGTGAACACGCCGCGGGTGGCCTTCAGGCGCTGGTCGGTGAGGGTGTAGGTGGTGTTGCGCGTTTCCAGCCAGCGCCAGATCGCCCACGGGATCGGCACCAGCAGCACGCAGGCGACGAACCACCACAGGTTCCGCCACTGCGAAGGATGGCCGCTCCACTCGATGCGCTCGTCGTTCATGGCCGCCTCCCCGATGGTCCGCGGCAGTGAAGCACGGCCGCAGCCGTGGCTCAACCGCCGTCGGCCGGCACCACGCGGAAGATCACCCGGCCGTAGTAAGGCGTGCCTTGCACCACCGGTCGGTAACCCAGTTCGGCGATGCGCGCCTGCGTCTTCGGCCACGAGGCCTGCTTGGTGATCCAGATCGCGCCAGGGTGGTGCTGCGACAATTTGCGCGCGAGGTCGGCATCGTTGACCGGATCGATCCGCGGCGCATCCGGTTCCGGTAGCAGCGACAGCTTCTCCACGTCCGCGCCAAGTTCGAGGTGCAGGCCGTAGCGCGCCATGTCCTCGACGAAGTACACCTCGCTCACCGGTCCGGGCACGCGCGCATGGATCGCCTTCGCCCATTCCGCCGCATCCTTGTGCGTCGACCAGGATGCGCTGGCCACCTTCAAGGCCATCAGCAGCGCGGCCCAGGCCACGATCGCGCGCCAGTCCGGCAGGCCGCGACCCTCGCGCTGGCGCTGCATCGAGGCGAGCAGGGCCAGTGCCGGGAACAGCGGCAGCAGGTACAGCGGCATGCGCGAGCGCGAGAGGCAGAACACCAGCAGCGGCAGCAGCAGCCACAGCGTGGGGAACAACCAACTGCGTTCGCTCGCACGACGTTGCGGGTCGCGCCACCAGCCGCGCACGTCGGCAGGCAGCCTGCGCGCCCAGCGCAGCAGCGCCGGCGTCCACGGCAGCGTTCCGACCAGCAGCGTCGGCGCATACACCTGCAGCCAGCCATACCACTGCCCGTTGCGGTTGAATTCGTCGGAGGCGACGCGGTTCACGACTTCCTCGCCGAGGAAGTAGCCGAGCAGTCCCGGGTTGGATCGCGTCACCGCGACGAACCAGGGCGCCGCGATGGCGAGGAACAGCGCCAGCCCGGCAATGTCGAACAGGCGCCGGCGTTGGTCGCGCGGTTGCAGCCGATCGAACGCAAGCATCACCGCCAGCGGCAGCAGCCCGGGCGGCCCCTTGGTCAGGAACGCAAGCGCGAGCGCGGCCCACATCAACAGTAGCCAGCGCCGCGTCTGCGTTGGCGCACCCCAGCGCGATTCGACGAAGGCCCAGACCGCAAGCGTTTCGCACCCGGCGAGCACGAAGTCGGTGGTGATCAACTGCGAAGCGCCGAAGGGCAGGGCCATGGTCGCGAACGCCAGTGCCGCGACATCCTCGCCGCCGGGCGCGATCCGTCGTGCGATCCGCCAGACCAGCCATGTGCACAACAGGAATGCGAGCGCCGACGGCAGCCGCGCGGCCCATGGATTGCGCCCGAACGTGGCCACGCTGCCGGCGATTGCCCAATAGGTCAGTGGCGGCTTGGTCCAGTGCCCGACATCCACGCTGCGGTGCGGATTGAGCCAGTCGCCGCTGTCGAGCATGTGCATCGCGACGTTGGTGTAGCGGCCTTCGTCCGGATCCCAGATGCCGCGCAGGCCGAGGAAACCGAGCGCGAGCACGACCGCGAGCAAGGCGATCCAGATGCGCGCGGGGAAATGCGGGCGCATGCGGGCGGATGCGGCGGGATCGTCGTTCATGGCGGCGAGGTTCCTTGCGATATGCGTCAGGATACGCGCGGCATGCTGCCGCCAAGCAAGGTCGGAAGCGCGTCGGGATCGACATTGCCGCCACTGAGGATGATGCCCACGCGCCGGCCGCGAACGCGTTCGGGCAAGGCCAGAACCGCGGCCAAGGCGATCGCCGAGGACGGTTCCACCCGCAACCGCGGGTCGGCCCAGAGCGCGCGGATCGCGGCGAGGGTGGACTCGTCGTCGATCGCGACGACCTCCGCATCGGCAGCCTGCAGCATCGCGAAATCCGGCGCGCCGAGATCACCGCGCAGGCCGTCGCAAATGGTGGCCGGCACCCGGGCGTTCGCCCGGCGTTTGCCATCGCGCAGCGAGCGCAACGTGTCGTCGGCATCGGTCGGTTCGGCCAGCAGCAGCGCGCAGCGCGGCGCGCGAGCTGCCAGCGAGAGTGCGCTGCCGGAGGCGAGGCCGCCACCACCGACCGGGACCACGAGTAGATCGAGTTCACCGCATTCGGCGAACAGTTCCAGTGCCGCGGTGCCCTGGCCGGCGATCACCTTTGCGTCGGCGTAGGGATGCACCAGGGCCGCGCCGGTGTCGCGTTGCACGGCGGCGCAGGCGGCTTCGCGCGCGGGGATGCCGGGGGCGCAGCGGTGCAGGATCGCGCCGTGAAGGCGGATCGCCTCGAGCTTCGCCGGGTTCGCGCCTTCGGGCACCACAACGTGGCAGGCAATGCCGCGCAGCTTTGCCGCCAACGCCAACGCCGCGCCGTGGTTGCCGGAGGAGTGGGTCACGACGCCGCGCGCGGCGGTTGCCGGGTCCAGCGCCTGTACCGCATTGCAGGCGCCGCGAAACTTGAATGCGCCGCTGCGTTGCTGGTGCTCGGACTTGAAGTGCAGTTCGGCCCCGGCCAGCGCATCAAGGCGTTGCGAACGCACCACCGGCGTGACCCGCGCATGCGCGGCGATGCGCGCCGCGGCGTCGAGGACGTCGTCGAAACCGGGCAGGGCGGGTTCGGGCGCTGCGGGCATGGTGCGAGCCTGATCGGGGGTCGAATGGGTGCATTGTCCGTCGCCGGGGTTAAGGACGGATTCAATGGCGCGGACGGAAGCTGCAGGCATCGATCCATCCGGCCAGCCAGGGGGCGCGCCATGAAACTTGCATTGTTCCTGCCCGCGCTTGCCATGCTGGGCCTGTCCGGCTGCGTCACCGGCTACGGTTACAGCGACGATGGCTATTACTACGGCCGTTCCGCCGCCAGCGTCGGTTCCTACGGCAGCATCGGCTACGGCTCGCCCGGCGGTTGGCGCTACGGCTATGGCATGGGCTACGGCTATCCGGGTTATTCCGGTTACGGCTACGGCTATCCGGGCTATTACGACCCGTACTACGGCTATTACTACCCACGCCCGCCGATCGTGATCATCCAGCGTCCGCCGGGCGACAACCATGGCGACAACGACCATGACGACGACGACAACGGCCAGAATGGCCATCGCCCGCCGCCGTGGCGTGACCTGAACAACCTCGGCAACAACAACAACAACAATGGACCACGCCCGCCGCCCCAGCCGATGCGGCCGCGTGCGGATCCGCCGCGTGCCTTGCAGCCCCCGCCCCCGCGCAGCAATCCGACGCGCGTGCCTGAGCGCGTGCGCATGCCCGAGCCCACGCCGACGCGCCCGAGCCGCGTCGATTCGCTTCGCCCGAGCTCCAGCATTCCGCAGATGCCACGCATGGACGACAGGCGCACCGGCAGTCAAAAGTGACCGTTGTCGCTGAATCTGATCGGCTGCCGAACCACGTCGACGAATTGCGTCGCATTCCGACGCATTGGGGTTAGACTCGCGACGTCGACGCCCGGCGGGACGTCACGGATCCCCCCTGTTCCGCCATTCCGCCGGGCGTCGGCGCTTCCGCGCAGCGCTCGATCCGATTGCCGCGCACAAAAATGGGGGCCGGACGTCCCCCGACATCCGGCCCCCAGCGCTCCCCCGGACCATGCATGGCCAGCCCCTGTTCCAGTTCCAGCCGACGCGTCGCGTTTGCTGCCCCGGGTGCAATGGCCTGTAACGCAGGGAGCGTGCCAACTCCATTCCGACCGCTCCGGCCAACCTGACCCGTTCAGCAGGCCCATTCGCGACAGGTGCCGGTTGCGCTGATTTGCGCTTCGCCCGCGACGGTTTTCGACGCGCGCGGTCGCGATGGTGCCTCAGGGCGACGGGACTAGAATGCGCGCGCAATGAACGATTCCTTCTACAGCTTCGATGTGATCGTGATCGGTGGCGGGCATGCCGGCACCGAAGCCGCGCTGGCGTCCGCGCGTGCCGGCGCGCGCACCCTGCTGCTCAGCCACAGCATCGAAACCGTGGGTGCGATGAGCTGCAACCCCGCCATCGGCGGCATCGGCAAGGGCCATCTGGTCAAGGAGATCGACGCGCTCGGCGGGATCATGGCGAAAGCCGCGGACGCCGCCGGCATCCAGTGGCGCACGCTCAATGCCTCCAAGGGTCCGGCGGTGCGCGCGACGCGCTGCCAGGCCGATCGTTCGCTGTATCGCGCCTTTGTCCGCCGCGCGGTGGAAACCCAGCCGAACCTGACCGTGTTCCAGGCCGCGGTCGATGACCTGGTCATCGAACACGAAACCGTGCGCGGCGCGGTCACCAACACCGGCCTGCGCTTCCACGCATCGGCGGTGGTGCTCACGGCGGGCACCTTCCTCGCCGGCAAGATCCACATCGGCGAAACCCAGTACGCCGCCGGGCGCATGGGCGATCCGCCTTCGACCGCGCTGGCGCACAAGTTGCGCGAAGGCCGCTTCGTGGTGGATCGACTCAAGACCGGCACGCCACCGCGCATTGATGGCCGCACGCTCGATTACGCGATGATGGACGAACAGCCCGGCGACGATCCGCGCCCGGTGTTCTCGTTCATGGGCAGCGCCGCCGACCACCCGGCGCAGGTCAGCTGCTGGATCACCCATACCACCGAGCGCACGCACCAACTCATCCGCGATGCACTGCATCGTTCGCCGTTGTATTCCGGGCAGATCGAAGGCATCGGCCCGCGCTACTGCCCGAGCATCGAGGACAAGGTGGTGCGCTTCGCCGACAAGGCCTCGCACCAGATCTTCGTCGAGCCCGAGGGCCTGGGCGTCGCCGAAATCTATCCGAACGGCATTTCCACTTCCTTGCCGTTCGATGTGCAGCTGGAACTGGTGCGTTCGATCACCGGCTTCGAGCGCGCGCACATCACCCGGCCCGGCTACGCCATCGAATACGACTTCTTCGATCCGCGCGGATTGAAGGCCTCGCTGGAAACGAAAGCGGTCGCCGGGTTGTTCTTTGCAGGACAGATCAACGGCACCACCGGCTACGAGGAAGCCGCGGCGCAGGGCCTGCTCGCCGGGGTCAATGCCGCGCGATTCGTGCAGCAGCAGGACGCATGGTCGCCACGCCGCGACCAGGCCTACCTCGGCGTGCTGGTCGATGATTTGATCACGCAGGGAACATCCGAGCCCTACCGCATGTTCACCTCGCGCGCCGAATACCGGCTGCAACTGCGCGAGGACAATGCCGATGCGCGGCTGACGCCGGTCGGTCGTGAACTCGGCCTGGTCGGCGACATTCGCTGGCAACGCTTCAGCCGCAAACGCGACGCGATCGAAGCCGAAACCGCGCGCCTGTCGGCATTGTGGGCGGCACCGAACAACGCGCTGGGCGCGTCGCTGGCAAGCAGCATCGGCGTGGAAGTCAGTCGCGAAACCAGTGCCATCGACCTGCTGCGCCGGCCCGAACTCGACTACGCGACCTTGGTGCGCGTGCCCGAACTCGGCCCCGGCGTCGACGATGCCAAGGTCGCCGAGCAGGTCGAGATCGAAACCAAGTACGCCGGCTACCTCGACCGCCAGCGCGAGGACATCGCGCGCGCGCGCCGCCACGAAACCGCCGCGATCCCGGACGCATTCGACTATGCGCAGGTGCCGGGCCTGTCCGCGGAAGTGTTGCAGAAGCTCGAACGCGTGCGCCCGGAAACGCTCGGCCAGGCGCAGCGCATTCCCGGCATGACCCCGGCCGCGATCTCGCTGCTGCTGGTGCACCTCGAACGCCGCCGGCGCGAACGCGCTGCGTGAGCGTCACATCTCGCGCACGGCCTCGTCGTCGCGGGATGGCTTGCGTCGCCACGGCAGCGGGATGTTGAACAACATCAGCGCGATCCAGGCGATGCGGCTCGACCACGACTCGCGATCCGGCGCATGCAACGGTTCGTCCGTCGAATCCGCATCGAGCGCGTAGGCGCCCGCATCGAGTTCGCGCACGATGGCACGCGCGCGTTCGGCTTCGCGTTCGTCCACCAGCACGCGGGTGCCGCCGACCGCGAGTCGCCATTCCCAGTTCGCCAGGCCCATGTTCGCATCGGCGACATGTGCGTCGATGCCTTCGGCGCGCAAGCGACCGCAGGCGATGTGCGCCTCGAGCGGGTCGGCGAAACGGGCGACGGCGACGAGCATGCACGCCATCCTACGCCGGCTGCGCTAGGCTGTGCGGCATGAAACCACGCAATGTTTCCCTCGCCCTCGTCATCGCGCTCGGCCTCTCCGCCTGCGGGCACGAATCGCCGTCGCCCGCATCACAAGCCGGCGTGGCGACCGGCCTGCTGCCATGGAGCCTGCCGGCGCCGCCGGGCAGCATGGCGCCCGATCTCGCCACCGGACCGCGCGGACGCATGGCGCTGCTGTGGCTCAACGCCGAATCGGGTCGGCGCACGCTGCTGCAGTACGCCGAGTTCGGCGTGCAGGATCGCTGGGAAGGCCCGCTCACCATTGCGGTTGGCAATTCCTTCGTGGTCAATGCGCTCGACGCGCCGCACATCACCATCGCCGACGATCACGCGTTGTGGGTGCAATACCTGCAACGCCAGCCCGAAGGCGGCTACGGCGTGCGCCTCACCACCTCGCGCAGCGGCGGCATGAACTGGAGCGACCCGATCGCGGTGAACGACGACAGCGCCGCCGCCGAACACGGCTTCGCCGCGCTCTGGCCCGCGGGCGGCGACCGCATCGGCGTCGCCTGGCTGGATGGCCGTGATGCCGCTGGCGAAGGACAACACCACGACGGGCATGGCAGCGAACACGGCGACGAGGATGCGCACGCCGGTGCGACCGCGTTGCGCGCGGCGACCTTCGGCCCCGACCTGCAGCGCACCGGTGAAACCGTGGTCGATGCGCGCAGCTGCGATTGCTGTTCCACCTCCGTCGCGCGCACCACGCAGGGCGCGGTGCTGGCGTACCGCGACCGCAGCGATGCCGACATCCGTGATATTTCCACCGTCGCCTTCGACGGCAAGGCATGGAGCAAGCCGCGCGCCGTGCACGCCGACGGCTGGCACATGACCGGTTGTCCGGTGAACGGCCCCGCCATCGCGGCCGATGGCGACAACGTGATCGTCGGCTGGTTCACCGCCGCCAACGACGAAGCCCGCGTGCAACTCGCGCATAGCCGTGATGCTGGCGCGCATTTCGCCGCGCCGTTGGTGCTCGAACGCGGCAAGCAGGTCGATGGCCGCGTCGCGGTCGCGCTGGACGGCAACAACGCCTGGGCACTGTGGCTGCGCGAGGAATTCGGCGGCTCCTCGCTGTGGCTGGCGCGGCTGGCGCCGGACCTGTCGGCCGAACGCGAACGGTTGAAGGTCGCGACGCTGAAGGCGCGCGGCGGCGCCAGCGGCTATCCCAAGCTCGCGCTGCGCAACGGCAATGCATTCATCGTCTGGACCGACAGCGACGGCAAGATGACCCGGGTGCAGGGCGCGCGCTTCGTGCCGAAGCAATGATTGCTTTGTAGGAGCGCCGATTTCGGCGCGATTGTCGCGCCCCAAGGGGCGCTCCTACAGGGCCGCTCCCGCATGTCCGCTTTCGGCCCCCTTTCCCGCTAAGCAGGGGAAGCCCACGCCGGAAGCCGCCATGCGCATCCCATTCGCCCGCTTGTCCGTCCTGCCGCTCGCCCTGCTCGCGCTGGCGGCGTGCTCGCCGAAATCCGGGCAGCCGGCGGCAGAACCGGCTGCCGCGATCGTTCCCGCATCCACCACGACGCCTGCGCCGGCGGCGGTCGCCGTCATGCAGGACGAAGCACGCAAATGCAGCAACGAGCCGCGCACGGACGACAACGACAAACGCCCGCGTTGCGGGGGAATGGAAACGCCAGCACCCGCGCCCTCGCATGCGTATCGCATCACCCTCGACAACGGCGAATCCTTCACCGCCTGCGACATCACCCAACCGTTCAGCGGCAAGATCGGCCGCGGCATGGTCACGATGTCGTTCACGCCTGCAGACGACAAGGGCGGCACCGTGGCCTGGCATTTCGCCGGTGGCGGAGGCATGGCCGATACCGCCTACGACTACGCCTTGAGCGGCCCGGAGGAAAACATGACCGGCACCTTCCGCGCCAATGCCGCGGTCTGCGGCAAGGCCGCGGGGATGGGCGTGTGCGCCGCCGCGAAGAAACAGACGTTCTCGTCCACCTGGACCCGGATCGAGAGCTGCGAGGCCACGCCATGAACGCAACGACGAAGCATCGCCATCGCATGGCATCGACAGGTGTGTCCATCGCATTCGCCGCGCTGGCATTGGCGGCATGCTCGCCGAAACACGAAGAACCAGCCGCCGCGCCCGCATCAGCAAGCGCGCCCGCGACCGTCGCCGTCGTGCAGCAGCAGGAAGAACCGCAATGCAGCAACGAACCGCGCACCGAAGAAAGCGACAGGCGCCCGCTCTGCGCAAGCATGGCCACGACGGCGCCATCCGCGCCGCGCGCCTACCGTTTCGTCGGCGGCAGCGGCGATCCCGTCGACCAGGTCGTCTGCAACATCGCGGATAAATTCGTCCTCGACGGCAAGCTGTTCGGCGTGGAGTTCAGCGGCGGCGTGGATGGCACCTACAAGTTCGTGCGCACGCCGAACATTCCCGGTTTGCATTGGAGCGCCGGCGGGCGTTACCACATCGAATTCCCGGACGGCGAAGACACGCCTGGGACGATGACCACTGAAGGCGGCGGCACCACGACGGCAGGGATCACCTCGCGCGATACCGCCGGCGCCGAACATTTCACGCTGGCGCCGGTGGCAGCCTGCGAATAGCCTTCAGCGCACGCCCAGTCGCTTCGCCAGCGCCTCGGCGGCGGCGCGATCCACCTGCTGCGGCAGCACCGAGTCGCGCATGACCGGCAGCGCCAGCACCAGCAGCACCCGCGCTTCGGTCTTGTCGCCGCGCTCGGACCGGATTTCGGCAAGTTCGGCGCGGGCGGCGGCGATGTCGAACGGGTTTCCCACCGATTGCAGGCGCTCGAGCGCTTCGCGCTGCTTCGCTTCCGCCGAGACCAGGTCGCCGCGCAGGCGCGCGAACGCCGCGTCGTCGCGCAGGTATTGGGCGAACTTCACGTGCGCCGGCGGCAGGCCGCGCTTCGCATAGCGCGTGCGGGCCTCGTCCAGCCATTTCTGGCCGTTCGCGGCGTCGTTAGTGCGCATCGCGGTGTCGGCCATGGTCTCCAGCACCAGTGCGTAGTTTTCCGAATCCTCGCCCTCGGCCGCGCGCACCCGCGGAAGCAGCGCGTCGAGCAGGGATTTCGCTTCCGCCGCGCGACCGTTCGCCAGCAGCAAACGGGCGTGCTTCACCTCCACCGGCGTGCGGAATTCGTCGCCGGAGGCGATGTAGCCCTTTTCCAGGATGGCGACGGCCTGCCCGGACGCAGCGATGCCCTTGGCGTAGTCGCCGACCGCGTACTGCAGCATGGCCTCGTTGGCGAGGTTGACGGCGGCGTTGCGCGGCCCGAGGTCGGCTTGCGGCATGAAACGCAGGTCGTCCTGGTGCGCGACCAACGCATCGCGATAGCGCCCTTGCCCGGACAGGGTTTTCGCCAGCACCCCGTACAGGATGCCCAGGCGCGAGTCGCCGCTGCTGCCGGTCTTTACGGAGATGGCGATGGCCTGGCGGGCGGCCGTTTCCGCCTGCGGGAACTGCCCCAGCATGACCAGGGCCTCGGCGCGATTGCGCATCAGGTCGATGCGCAGCGGGGATTCCGGCGCAACGCCGCGCTTGTCGGCGAAGGCGATGCCCTCGTCGCTGGCCTGCAGCATGCGCGCGCGGTCGTCGGCGATGCGCGCGCCGGCGGCGACCAGCGAATAGACGTGCAATACCACGTCGGCCGGCGGGTTCGGCATGCGCCTGGCCAGCGCAAGCGCCTCGTCCGCCTGCTTGCGGCAAGCCGGAAGGCCGAACTTCTGCACGTGGGCGAGGGTGATGTTGGCGAGCGAACGCAATTGCTGTTCCGGATCGCCGGGCGCGAACTGCTTGCGCAGGGCCACGGCGCGATCGGATGCGGCGAGCGATTCCGGGAAGCGCTCCAGTGCATCGAACGCGAGCGATTCGACCACCAGGTCGTCGGCCAGGGCCAGCGCTTCGACGCGACCTTGCGGTTGCACGCCCTTCGTGCCGGCCGAGAGCAGTTCAGAGGCGCGCTTCCTGTCGTCCAGCGAGTAGTAGAGGCGGCCGAGCATGCGCTGCACCGGCTGTCGCACCTTCGGATCGACGGCGCCGCGCTTGTCGAGCTCGGCCTGGGCGTGTTCCAGCAGTTGGCGCACGCTGACGTCCGACTTCAAGGTCTGTTCCGGCGAAGTGGCGGCGAAGGTGCTGGTGATGAACTGCATCGCCGCGTTTGCGTTGGCGTTCTCGCGCTGCGCGATGTTGGCCTGTTCGCGCGCGGCATGCGCCTGCCACAGCGCCACCCCGGCGCCGGCGAGCAAGGCGAAGGCGATCGCGGTGGCGGATGCGGCCAGGACGCGGTTGCGCCGCAGCCAGAGGTTCGCGCGATCGCCGCGCGACAGCGGCACTGCGGCGATGGGCCGGTTGTCCAGCCACGAGCGCAGGTCGTTGGCCAGTGCGTCGGCGGAGGCGTAGCGCGCTTCCGGGTCGCGGCGCAGGCAGGTGCGCACGATTTCCGCGAGGTTGCCACGCAGCGCGCGCGCGAGCGTGACCGGGGTCAGCCCGCCGCGTTGCGCGGCCTGCTCCGCGCTGGCGTGCGCGGCGGCGCGGGTCAGCGGCTCGGGTTCGCGTTCGAGTTGCTGCAACTGCTTCGCGACCGGCGTTGCCTGGGTCAGGCCGAACGGATGCGATCCGGCGAGCAGGCGATGCAGGATCACGCCCAGCTGCCAGATGTCGGACGCGGTGGTGATCGGCGCGTCGTGCAATTGTTCCGGCGAGGCGTACTGGAAGGTCAGCGCGCGATCCGCCGTCGCGGTGGCCTCGGTCTGCTCGAGCTGCTTGGCGATGCCGAAGTCGAGCAGCTTCACCCGCCCGTCCGCATTCACCAGCAGGTTGGAGGGTTTCAGGTCGCGGTGCACCACCAGGTTGCGATGCGCGTAGCGCACCGCGTCCAGGACCTGCAGGAACAGCACCACGCGTTCGCGCGGTGCCAGTCCGCGTTCGTCGCACCAGCGGTCGATGGGCTGGCCGTCGACCAGTTCCATCACGAACCAGGGTTCGGCATCGGCGTTGATGCCGCCGTCGAGCAAGGTGGCGATGTTCGGATGCTGCAGGCGCGCGAGGATCTGCCGTTCGCGCAGGAAGCGCTCGCGCGCTGCCGCCGTATCGGCGCTGGCGTGGATCAGCTTCAGCGCCGCCTGTTGCGTGTAGGCGCCGTCGCTGCGCTCGACCGCATACACCGCGCCCATGCCGCCGCGACCGACGATGCCGACGATCCTCCATGCGCCGACGCTGCGCCCGAGCATGCGGTCCTGCGCATCGTCGCCTTCGCGCGCCAGCGCCGCGCCCCATGCCGTTGCACTGCCGCTGAAGGGCTCGGTGTCGGTCGCGTCCGCGGCCAGCATCGCGCGCACCTGCACCAGCAGCGCGTCGTCTCCGGCACAGGCTTCGACCAGCCGTGCTTCGCGTTCCTTGCCGGCGAGGTCGGCGACTTGGTCGAAGATCGCGAGGGCGCGCTTGCGCCGCTCGCCCGCGGCGTCGTTCACGTGGGCATTTCCGCCAGCAGGAAGGCGCGCGCCTTGCGCCAGTCGCGGCGCAGGGTGCGGTCGCTGATGCCGAGCAGCTGCGCGATCTCGGTTTCCGAATAGCCGCCGAAGTAGCGCAGTTCGACGATTTGCGCGGCGCGTTCGTCCGCCGCGTGCAGCGATTGCAGGAGTTCGTCCAGTGCGAGCACCTCGACCACGGCCTGCTCGCCGTTGCCCGACACGGCGCCGAGCGTGAGCGCCTCCTGTCCACCGCCGCGCTTGTCCGCCTTGCGCGCACGCGCGTCGTCGACCAGTACCTGGCGCATCGCACGCGCCGACAGTGCCAACAGGTGGTTGCGGTCCGTCGCCGTGAGCTGCGAGCCACCGGCCAGTTTCAGGTAGGCCTCGTGCACCAGCGCGGTGGTCTGCAAACCGTTGCGCGAACGCCGCAACTGCGAACGCGCGGCGCGCTTGAGCTCCTCGTACACTGCGGAAAAGGCCGCGCCCAGCGCCTGCGTGTCGCCATCGCGGGCGCGCGCGAGCAGTACGGTGACTTCAGGTTCTGGCGATGCCGGTTCCATGGCGCGCCTTCCCCGTGGCGTGTCCGGTTTCGGGCCCGAGTTTGGCACAACCGGCTGGGGGATAGCGGCCTGCGCGGCCGCGGGTCATTTCTCCTTGCGCCAGTTGATCGAGGCGCGGTTCTCGACCGTGCTCGATTCGACCTGGATGTCGAAGCCCTTGCGCAGCAGGTACTTGAGCATCATCACCTGCCCGGTGCCGAGCAGGGACACGCCATAGCCGACGTAGAGCTTGGGCGAAAGGTATTTTCCGACGCTGAGCACATCGCTGCCGAGCGCGCGCGATTGGGTGACGCCGGCCTCGTCCAGGCCCAGGCGCGAACCGAGTTCGGCGGCGATCAGGCCGGTGCCGGCGTTGAGCGCGGATTTCGCCGCGCCGAGCTGGCGCGCTTCGTCGCCGCTGAGGCTGTCGAGCGGACGCCCGAGCGCGAGGTAGGACAGTGCCTCGGATTCGCTTTTCGCCGGATCCGAATACACGGTTGCGCGCGGCGCCGACGCGCGGCCCTCGATGCGGATGCCGGCGGTGACGTCGCCGACCACGCGTTCGGCGCGCACGTCGAGCACGGGATCGCCGACCGGGGTGTTCGACCACAGCAGGCGGCCGCGGGTGATGTCGAGTTTCTGCCCGTAGGCGGTATAGCGCCCGGCCACGTCGAGCGCGCCGCTGCCGCGCATCTCGCGCCCGGGCACCGCGCGCACGCGCAGGCTGCCGCCGAGCGTGCCGGCCAGGCCGAAGCCCTGGATGTTCACGTCCTTGCCCATCACCAGCGCGAGGTCGAGGTCGAGCGGATTCGAACGCTCGCGCTTCGGATCGACCGGATCCAGCACCACCACGTCGTCCGAGGTGGACACGCCCTGGTCGAGGCGCTCGAGGTTGATGTCGGCTTCGGGAATGGCCACCGTTCCGGTCACTTGCAGTGGTGTACGCGCGCGGTAGCGCACCACCACGTCGGGGTTGGCGACCGCGCGCAGTTGCCGCGTTTCCGAGATCAACACGTTCTCGCCGCGCAGATTGAGGACAAGCGGCGTGTCCTGGTTGCGCCAACCGAGCGTGCCATCGACGTTGAGCGTGCCGTCGCCGGAACGCACATGGCCGACGATGCGCGCGTTGCCGTCGGCCTGCGCCTGCATGCGCACGTCTCCGCCGCTGAGCGCGATGCCGAGCGCGGGCAGTTCGGTGGCGAAGTCCTGCAGATGGCCTTCGCCGCCGACGCTGGGCGCGGCGCGTGTGCCGGCGAGGCGCAGGTCCAGGTCGAGCTTGCCGGTGGGCTCGACGATGTCGGGCGAGAACAGCTCCATCCATGTCAGCGAATCGGTGTTCGCTTTCACCTCGCCCGACAGCGGCGCGTAGTCGTCCCAGCCGGTGGCGACGCGGGCATCGATGCGCCCATCGTCGTTGAACACCGCGCCGAGCTTGGCCTCGATGCGTTGCGGATCGAAGGTGGCGTCGAGTTTCAGGTCGCGGTAGCCGACGAAATCGCGGCGCGCGCGCACGCTGTTGCGCAGGCCGCCGTTGCCCGAGGCCAGCGTCGCGGTTCCGCGCCACGCATTGCCGGCCGGGACGATGCGCGCATCGAGCTTGGCCTCGCCGTTGAGCAGCCACGGCCGGCCGTCGCTGCGTTCGGGCAAATACGGCACCAGCAAGACCAGCGGCAAGGCCTCGCCTTGCACGTTCAAGCCGCGTTGCGGCCAGTCCGCGTCGGCGCACAGGCTGCCGCCCGCGTTCGAGGCGAGGCAGGCGCGCGACAACGCACCGCTGGCGCCATCCCAGGACCAGCGTGCCGGCTGCTGCAGCGTCCAGGCCGCGCCTTTCGCCGGATCGAAACGCAGTGCGGACAGCGCGCCCTGCCAGCGCGTGCCCTGCTTGTTCGCATCGCCGTTCAACGCGATCGCACCGATGTCTCCGCGCGCATCGGCGTCGAAGCGCAGGTGTTCGACCGCGCCGCGCAAGTTCGCGCGCAGGTCGGCGAAGGGCAGGCCGAGCTGCAAGCCGTGGGCGTCGATCGTGAGCGCGCCGTCGCCTGCTTTCCACGGCAGGCGTCCCTTCGCGACGAAGTGTTCCGCGCGGTAGTCGCCGAAAGCGAGGCCGTTGCCATCGAGGTCGAGCGCGACATCCGGCGCATGGCGTGCGCCGCGCACAGACAGCGTGCCACGCAAAATGCCGCGACCGTCGGGCAGCAGGTCGTCGAGCTGCAGCGGCGCGAAGTTCGCATCGACCTGGATCGTCGCCGCGACCGTTCCTTTCGCATCGACGCGGCTCGCGCCCAGTGCCAGCGCGACATCGCCGCTGTAGGCATCGCCATCCACGTCCAGCGTCGCGCGACCGGACAAGGCGCGCTTGCGCAGCGTGCCGCCGAGTTGCTTCGCATCGACATGTGCGAGCAGGGAACCGTTGTCGCGCACCCGGCCATTGCCCTGCAACTTGCCGTCGATCGCGCCCGGCCAGTCGGGCAGGAAGTAACCGGGGTCGAATCCGGCCAGGGACGCGTCGGCTTTCCACGCGAAGTTCGACGCCCACGCCAGCGTGCCGGTCGCGTCGAGCCGGCCCTGCGGCATCGTCGCCTGCAACGCACGGATGCGCACGCCGGCGCGGTCACCGATGCCATCGAGCCGCACATCGGCGCGTTCGCCGCCGCGCTGCAGCCGCGCCTTGCCGACCGCCACCCACAATTCGGGTTTGCCGGCGAGGCCGAAGTCGGCATCGCCACGCACCTGCATCTTGCCGCCGGCATCGCGCCACTGCAGGCCGCGCGCGTTCACCGCAAACTTGAGCGAAGCCTGCTGCGGGTCGCGCAGGTCGGCGACACCGTTCGCGGTGATGCGGCCATCGAACACATCCAGCACCAGCGGTTGCGCGACCAGGCGCTGCTGGTCGAGGCCGAGTTTCGAAGGCTGCAACCTTGCGTGGAAATCGCCATAGCGCACATCGCCCTGCACGTTCGCGTTGCCGCCCTTGCCGTCGGCCTGGAGGTCGAACGCGAGCGGGGTCGAGGTTTCGCCGCTGCCGGCGAGCAGCGACAAATCCAGCGCGGCGCTGTTCGCGCGAAAATGCCAGCCGGGCGCGTCCTTGCTTCCACGCAAGGTCAGCGTCGTGCGCAATGGTGCTGGCGCGCGTCCGGCGAGGGCCACGTCCATGCGCGACAGGTCGCCGCGCGCAACCAGTCCGAGTCTCGGCGCGGTGGTTCCAGCCGGCGCGGGCAAGATCGCGGTGGCGACGAGGTCGCTGCGATAGTCCTCGCGCGGGATGTAATCGCCATGCGCGGTGAACACGCCGTGGTCGCTGTCCACGCGCAGGCGTTCGACATGCAGTTTTCCGTCCTGCGCGTCCAGCCCGCCGCGCGCGTTGCGGATATCGACCAGCGGCTCGCCTTCCTGCAGCACCTTCAGCCCGTCGATGCGGATCGTGTCCGCCTGCAGCGCCAGCGGCGGCGCGATGTTCGGCAACACGTCCGGCCAGCTCGGCAGTTCGAACGGCTTGTCGCTGCGCGGCAGGTCCAGGGCCGCGTCGCGAACGTCCAGCGCATCGAGCCTCAAGCGCTTGCCCAGCAGCGGGCGGATCGCCGGATCGACCACCACCGTGTCCGCGTCGAACACGATCCGGCCCATCGCACAGCTCGCGGCCCTGGTCGGCGCGCAGTCGGGATCGCGCTGGCGCGGCATCGAGAAATGCACGCCGTGCAGGGTCATCGGCCCCGAGGCCGGGCCTTGCGCGGATTTCCAGGTCAGTTCGGTGCCGGCGGGCAGGCGCGCGACGATCTGCCGCAGCAGCAGGTCGCGTCCGCCGATGGTCGTCAGCAGCCAGTACAGCAGCAGCGCGACCAGCACCAGCAGCGCCAGGGTGCCGAGCCCACTGCGCAGCGCGACCTTGCGTTGCCGCCGTTTCCGCAGCGTGCGCAGTTCGGCGATGCGCGCCTCGCGTTGCGCGTCGCTGGCATCGTCCGCCAGCGGATCCAGGCCGTAGCGGCGGTAACGTGCGTAGCGTTCGCGCCAGTTCACAGGTCGGCACCGATGTTGAGATGGATGGTGAACGGCGAATCTGGGTCGTCAAGGCCGCGCGCGATGTCGATGCGCACCGGGCCCACCGGCGAACGCCAGCGCAGGCCGATGCCGATGCCGGTGTGCATGTCCGGGGAAGTACCGTCGAACGCGCTGCCGCTGTCGACGAACACCGCCGCGCCCCACGGGCCCTTGAAGTAGCGCTCGTATTCCACGCTGCCGACCAGCAGGTTGCGCGCGCCGACCGCGAATTCGTCGCCGGCGTTGTTGCGGATGCGCGGGCCGACCTCGCGCCAGCCGTAGCCGCGGATGCTGCGGTCGCCGCCGGCGTAGAAGCGCAGGCTGGGCGGCATGTCCAGCAGTTCGCCGCTGAAGGTGTGGCCGATTTCGCCACGCACGATCAAGCGGCTGTCGGCGTCGAAGCCATGGAACCACTGCGCGCCCGCATCGACCTGTTCGAACGTCCCGCCCGAACCGCCGCCGCCGCGCAGCATCAACGTGCCGCCGATGCCGCGACGCGGCGCGAGGCGGTTGTCGACGTCGATGTATTCCGCGCGCAGCTCGGGAAACGCGAAGCTTGCGGAGCGGTAATCCGGTAGCGCGTCCGGATCGCTGTCGTCGAGGAAGGCCCAGCGTTCGCGCAGCACGTGCAGCGCGGCGACGAGGTTGAGGAAATCGTTGTATTGCCCGCTGCGGCTGGCGACGAACTCGACCCGGCGGTTGTCGAGGAAATCGGTCTGCTCGTCCGCGGCCTGCAGGCTGGCGGTGTACCAGCCGTCCAGCCAGGCGAACGCGGGCACGCGGTATTGCAAGGTCAGCGTCTTGCGGTCGCGCGCGTAATCGAGCTGCGCCAGCGCCTTGTGCCCGCGGGAATTCAGGTAGCGACGTTCGACGCCGAAACGCACGCCCGGCCCGCTCTCGGTACCGTAGCTCAGGCCGGTGGTGTAGATGCTGCGCGGCGCCGGGGTCAGGTCGACCTGCACCGGCACGATCTTGTCCTGCGCGTCCTCCGGCTTGGCCGACACATCGACCAGGCCGAAATAATCCAGGCCGACCAGCGAACGACGCAGGCGGTCGAGCTCGGCTTCGTCGTAGGCATCGCCGCGATCCCAGCGCACCAGTTTCCGCAGCAACTTGTCGCGGATGATGGTCTTCGGCGTCTGCGAAAAGGCCGCGTCGCCCAGCCGGTAGCGTTCGCCGCTGCTCCAGCGCAGCTCGATGTCGGCGGCATGCCCGGCGCGCGTCACCTGCACTTCGTGCGCGGAGAAATCTGCGTCGAAATAACCGTGTGCTGCGAGCGCACGGCTCACCTGCGATTTGCTGGATTCGTACCGGGCGTGGTCGAGCACCGCGCCGGGTTGCGGCGCGAACGCGGCCAGCGCGGCGCGCACGCTCTTGTCGCCGGCACCGGCACCGTCCACGCCGACGTTGAAGCCGCGGATGCGCACCGGTTCGCCGAGTTCGACCCGGATCGCGACCGAGAGCGTGCGTTTCGCGCGTTCGGCGCGTTGCGCCTCGGGGATCGTCGCATCCGACGGCGACGGCGCGGATGACTCTGGTTCGCTGCCTTCCGGCGCATTGCGATCGCTGCGCTGGATGGTGATTGTCGGCGAGTAGTAGCCGAAGGGCTCCAGCGCCTCGCGGGTCTCGGCCTCGGCCTCGCGCAGCAGGTAGCCGAGGCGGCGGCCGGAGACGTTCTTGTTCACCGCATCGCTGAGCGAGAGCGACACGCGCACGTTCTCGACCATCTCCGGATCGGACAGGCCGTCGATGTCGACCTTGGTCACCGTGATCGCCTGCGCCGGGATGGCCACTGCGCAGCACAGGAGCAGCAGCGGCAGGCGAAGGGGGGAAGGGCGCATCGGCGCAGGATAGCCGCCGCGCGTCAACGCGCGATTAACTCCCGCGAAAGAAGTCAGTGCGGCAGCTGCTCCGGCGCCAGGGTCCGCGGCACGCCGGTCGCATCCAGCCCGAGCTTGAGCGCGAGGTTTTCCCAACCTGCCGGCGTCTGCACATAGACATAGGCGAGGTCGATGCCCTTGCCATCGACTTCGATTTCCCAGTAGGTATTGCCCGCGCCGTCGTCATACGGGCGCGCGCTGCCGCGGTCGTCCCAGACGCGGGCGATGCCGAGATCGTGCACGACGAGGGCGGTGGCCTGGGTGTCGCCGCAGGGCGCACAGAACACCTGCAGCGTGCGCGGCGCGTGGTCGATGGCATCGAGCGCGGCCATTGCCTGCTTGATGTCGAGGTAGGCGAACTGGTCGGCGCTGGCGATGGCGGGTGTCAGCGCGAGCAGCGCGGCGGCGAGGTAATGCGGAAGGCGGCGGGTGTCCATCGCGGCAGGATAGCGTGCAAAGTCGGACGCCTCGCTCCCGCACAAGCGGGGTGAGGGAAAAGCAGCGCTTCGTACTTTTGATGTTCCTTCTCCCCTCTGTGGGAGAGGGTGCCCGAAGGGCGGGAGAGGGGTTACGCCGAAAGATGCTCGATCGCGGCGACGCTGCCGAGGCGGTCGGCGAGGCGCTTGAGCAAGGCGAGGCGATTGCGGCGCAGCGCGGGATCGTCGACGTTCACCATCACCTGGTCGAAGAAGGCATCGACCTGCGGCCGCAGCCGCGCGAGGTGGGCGAGGGCATCGACGTAGTCGCCGTGCGCCAGCGCGTGGCCGGTTTCGGCGTAGACCGCTTCCACCGCTTCGGCCAGCGCGAGTTCGGCCGGTTCGCACAGCAGCGCTTCGTCCTCAATGTGCGGGATCTCGTCCGTGGCCTTCTTCAGGATGTTGCCGATGCGCTTGTTGGCCGCGGCCAGCGCGGCGGCTTCGGGCAGTTGCGCGAAGGTGCCGATGGCGTCGATGCGGCGGTCGAAGTCGTAAAGCGATTTCGGCCTCAGTTCGGCGACCGCGTTGAAGTGCGAAGCCGGCACGCCCTTGTCCGCGTAGTAGCCGCGCAGGCGATCGAGGATGAAGTCATAGATTTCTACGACAACTGCGTGCGGTTGCTCGGGAATGATGGTTAGCGATGCAGATTTGGCGTCAATTCCCTCGGCATCCAGCTTCCGAAGGCGGTCAACTGCCTTTGCAGCACTCATGCCCTCGGTCGACTGCCGGATTTGCATGCAAGCTTCGAACAAAAGATCTGGCAAGCCGACGTCGAATCCACTCTCGATGATCGTCCGCGCCAGGCCCAGCGCATTGCGCCGCAGCGCGAACGGATCCTTGTTGCCGGTGGGCTTCAAGCCTGCCGCGAATCCACCGACCAGCGTGTCGAGGCGTTCGGCGATGGCCAGCACCTTGCCGAGCGGCGAGAGCGCGATGTCGTCGCCGGCGAAACGCGGCTGCCAGGCCTCGTCGATGGCCAGTGCGATTTCGGCGGGTTCGCCCGCGGCCTTGGCGTAGTAGCGTCCGGCGATGCCCTGCAATTCCGGGAATTCGTTGACCATGCGCGATTGCAGGTCGTTCTTGGCCAGCATTGCGGCGCGTTTCGCCAATTCGGGATCGACATTGACCTGCAGCGCGATGCCTTCGGCCAGCGCGGCCACGCGCGCGACCTTGTCGGCGACCGTGCCCAGTTTCGCTTGATACGTCACGTTCGCAAGGCCCGCGCCCATTGCGGCGAGGCCCTGCTTCAGGTCTTCGTCGAAGAAGAACCTGGCGTCGGCGAAACGCGGGCGGATCACGCGCTCGTAACCCTTGCGGATTTCGGTCGCATCCTTCGCGTCGATATTGGCGATGCCGATGAAATGCTCGGTCAGCTTGCCGCCGGCGTCGAGCACCGGGAAGAACTTCTGGTTGGTTTCCATCGTCGCGACCAGCGCTTCCTGCGGAACGCCGAGGAAGTCGCGTTCGAACGTGCAGGCGACCGCCACCGGCCATTCGTTGAGGCAGTTCACCTGTTCGAGGTTGTCGCCGTCGATGCGGGCGACGCCGCCGGCCTGTTTCGCCGCGGCATGCACTTCGCGTTCGATGCGCGCGCGGCGCTCGCCGGCATCGACCAGCACATGCGCGCCGCGCAAGGCATCGACGTAATCGCCGGGATTTCCGATCCACACCGCCTTGTCGTGCAGGAAGCGATGGCCGCGGCTGTTGCGGCCCGCGTGTACGCCGAACAATTCGGCTTCGACCACGTCCTCGCCGAGCAGCAGCACCAGCCAGTGCACCGGCCGCGCGAAGGCGTAGTCGTGGTCGCCCCAGCGCATCGGCTTGGGAATCGGCATCGCGGCGATGGCCTCGCGCAACACCTCCGGCAGCAGGTCGCGGGTTTGCGCGCCGGACTTCGTCGCGCGATGCACGAAGCGTTCGCCCTTCGCGTCGGTCAGCTTGTCGAGCTGCATCCACTCGACGCCGGCCTTGGCGGCGAAACCTTCCAGCGCGCGGGTCGGCTTGCCGTCGGCATCGAGCGCGATGTTGAGGTAGGGGCCGAGCACTTCCGAGGCCTGCTCGGGTTGCTCGGTCGCAACGCCCGGCAGCAGCACCGCAAGACGGCGCGGCGAGTACAAGGGTTTCGCATTGCCGCGCTCGACGGTGATGCCGCGTTTTTCCAGCGCGGCGAGCACGCCGTCGAACAAGGCCTGCGCCAGGCCGGGCAGGGCCTTGACCGGAAGTTCCTCGGTGCCGAGTTCGATCAGGAGCGGTTGCATTGCGGTCATGCGGAGAGCCTTGTTTCGTTTCCCTTCCCCGCATGCGGGGGAAGGATGGAGTCACTTCAATCCCGGAAAACCCAACTTCTCGCGCTGCGCCAGGTAGGCCTTCGCCACCGCCTGCGCCAGCGCGCGCACGCGCAGGATGGTGCGCTGGCGTTCGGTCACGGAAATCGCGCGGCGCGCGTCGAGCAGGTTGAAGCTGTGCGAGCACTTCATCACCTGTTCGTAGGCCGGCAGCGGCAGGCCGAGTTCGACCAGCTTCATCGCCTCGGCTTCGCAGGCGTCGAAGCGATGGAACAGTTCGGCGACGTCCGCGTGTTCGAAGTTGTACGCGCTCTGCTCGACTTCGTTCTGATGATAGACGTCGCCGTAGCTCACCGGCGTGCCGTCGGGGCCGTGCGTCCAGACGAGGTCGAACACGTTGTCGCAGTTCTGCAAATACATGCACAAGCGCTCGAGGCCGTAGGTGATCTCGCCGAGCACCGGCCGGCATTCGAGGCCGCCAGCCTGCTGGAAGTAGGTGAACTGGGTGACTTCCATCCCGTTCAACCACACTTCCCAACCCAGGCCCCAGGCGCCGAGCGTCGGCGATTCCCAGTTGTCCTCGACCAGGCGCAGGTCGTGGACCAGCGGATCGATGCCCAGCGCCTTCAGCGATTCGAAGTACAGCTCGACGATGTTGTCGGGCGAGGGCTTCATCACCACCTGGTACTGGTAGTAGCGCTGCAGGCGGTTGGGGTTCTCGCCGTAGCGGCCGTCGGTGGGCCGGCGGCAGGGCTGCACGTAGGCCGCGTTCCACGGTTCCGGGCCGAGCGCGCGCAGGAAGGTCGCCGGGTGGAAGGTGCCGGCGCCGACTTCGAGGTCCAGCGGCTGGACCAGCACGCAGCCCTGTTCGGCCCAGTAGGCGTTCAGGCGCTGGATGAGTTGCTGGAAGGTGGGTGGAGCGCGGTCGGCGGGCATAACAAGGCCGGGAAATGCAGTTTCGCTAGTATAAGTGGCGCGTCCATTCGTCCCGCAGGGCCGCCGCAAGATGTCCGCGCCATTCCTGATCCTCGAAACCGGGCAACCGGTCGCCTCGATGCGCCGCCACGGCGGCTTCCCGCACTGGATCCGCGTCGCCGCCGGGCTGGAGCGCGACGAAGCGGTGGTGGTGAACGTCGAAGCCGGCGAGCCGCTGCCATCGCGCGAAGGTTTCGCCGGCACGATTGTCACTGGCTCCGGCGCGATGGTCACCGATCGCGCCGACTGGAGCGAACGCAGCGCCGCCTGGCTGCGCGAGGCCGCGCATGCGGGCATGCCGCTGCTGGGCATCTGTTACGGCCACCAGTTGCTCGCGCACGCGCTGGGTGGCGAAGTCGGCGACCACCCGGCCGGCCGCGAGATGGGCACGGTCGAAATCGACCTGCACCCGCCGGCCGCGGACGATCCGCTGTTCGCCGGCCTGCCCGAACGCTTCCCGGCGCAGGCCACGCATTTGCAGACGGTGCTGCGTCCACCTGCCGGTGCGACCGTGCTCGCGCGTTCCGTGCACGATGCCTGCCATGCCTTCCGCTGGGGCGAAAACACCTGGGGACTGCAGTTCCACCCCGAGTTCAGCGCCACCCACATGCGCGGTTACGTGAATGCGCGCGAAGACGCATTGCGCGGCGAAGGTCGTTGCCCGAAGCAGCTATCGCGTACCATTTCCGCGACGCCGCAGGCGCGGCGCGTGCTGCAGCGCTTCGTGCGCCATGCGCGGCGCGGAAGTTAGACACGACATCAACGGGGAAAACCAGGGAATGACGACGCGAGCGGTGGGGCCGGGCAAGGGCTGGGACTGGTTGATGCGTGCGGCGAACCTCGGTAGCCAGAACGCCAAGGCCTTGTTCGGGGCGGCCGCGTTGCTGATGCTGATCGCGCTGGTGCCGACGATCGTGCAGTTGGCGCTGCAGAAGACGATGGGGGAATCGCCCGCGATGGTGGGCGTGACCATGGCCTTCACCTTGCTGTATTCGATCATCGCGATGCCGCCGGCGATCGCCGGCCTGCTGCGCGTGATCCATGCGGTCGAGACCGGCGTGCCGACCCAGGCCAGCGCGATCTTCGACGGCTACCGCAACGGCGCCGGGCGCATGATCGCGTTGTCGATCGTGCTGATGGTGCTCGCCATCCTCGTGCTCGGTGGCTTGCTGGCGCTGTTCGGCGGGCACTTCCTGCAAGGCCTGGAGGAATTCGTGGTCGCGGCGCAGGCTGCGTCCGCCACGCCGGGCAAGCCGCAACTGCCCCCGCTTCCGGATGGATTCGGCACCCTGATCGGGCTGATGCTGATCTTCGGCCTGTTCTTCAACGGCGTGTACGCGCTGAGCTTCGGCCAGGCCGCGCTCGGTTCGCGCGGCGTTGGCGAAGCCTTGCGTGATGGCATCGCCGGCACGTTCAAGAACCTGTTGCCGCTGCTGGTGCTGCTGGTCGTGGTCCTGGTCGCCGGCGTGGTGGCGACGATCGTCGTGGTCCTGGTCATGGGCCTGCTGGCGGTGATCGGCGGACTGGTCCATCCCGCGCTTGCCGTGCTCCTGGTCACGCCGGTCTATCTGGCCTTGCTGGTCGCGATCTACGTGGTCGCGTTCGGTGTCATGTACTACATGTGGCGCGACATCTGCGGCGACGCGGCATCGATGCCGGCCTCGCCCACCGACCAGCTACAGGCCTGATGAAGAACCTCAGTTCGCAGCAATGGGTGATTGCCGCCAGCGGTGCATTGATCGTCGCCAGCGTGATGCTGGGGCACGATAACCGGCTGGGTTACGCGATGCTCGTGCTTGCCGCGTTGTGCGGAATCGGCACCTTCGTGAAAGCGAAGAAGAACTGATCAGCCGATCGAAGCGAGCAGGGCGAGGTAGCGCGCGAAACCCCAGGCCAGCGCGGCGAGTCCGGCCAGCACCTGCAGCCACAGCCACAGCTTCGCCGCCAACGGCATGCGCGGCGCGTCGTCGGCGCGCAGCACACGCGTGCCGGCGATGTAATCGTGCAGCGCGCGGTGTTGCGGCGGCAGCATCGCCAGCAGGTGGCCGAGGTTGAGCGTGAGCCACGAGGCCACGCCCGCGACCTGGCGCGCGAACGCGCGAGGAAATCCGAGGCGATGGCCGTCGAGGTCGGTCACGACCAGCCCGAACGCGCGTTTGCCGGGTGAACCCTGCCAGGGCGAGGCTTCGCCCAGCCCATGCCAGAGCAGGGCGAGGCCGGCGCAGGCGAATGCGAACGGCAGCGTCGCCCGTTCGAGGCCATCCTGCACTTGCTGCGCGGCCGCCCGCAGCGCGGGGTCCTGCAGCAGCGCCTGCGCGAGCGAATGCAGGTCGCGGCCGGACAACAATGCGTCCGACATCGCCTGAGACACGCCGCCGAACAATTGCCGCCATCCGGCGAGCGCCGCGTCGAAGCCGGCATGCAACTGCGCGCGGGTGGCGAACCAGGCGATGGCGCCGATGGCGAGGAAATCCAGCGACCACGCCGCGTAGCGATGCCAGAAGCCGCCGGGCACGCGTGCGAATGCGGATGTCGCTGAAAAAGGAGGATTCGCCTGCACCGCCAGCATCATAGTCGCTGGCGGCCCAGGCGCAGTGCGTTCGCGACCACCGACACCGAGCTCAGGCTCATTGCCAGCGCGGCGATCATCGGGCTGAGCAGCGGGCCGCCGAACGGATACAGCACGCCGGCGGCGATCGGCACGCCGAGCGCGTTGTAGACGAAGGCGAAACCGAGGTTCTGGCGCATGTTCGCCACCGTCGCCCGCGACAGCCGGCGCGCGCGGGCGATGCCGCGCAGGTCGCCCTTCACCAGCGTCACCTGCGCGCTCGACATCGCCACGTCGGTGCCGCCGCCCATCGCGATGCCGATGTCGGCGCCGGCCAGCGCCGGCGCGTCGTTGATGCCGTCGCCGGCCATCGCCACCTTGTGTCCCTCGCCCTGCAGCCGGCGCACCAGCTCGATCTTGTCGCGCGGGCGCACCTCGCCGTGCACCTCGTCGATGCCGAGTTCGCGCGCGACCGCGTTCGCCGTGGCCACGCCGTCGCCGGTGGCCATCACGATGCGCAGCCCGTCCGCGTGCAGCATGCGGATCGCCTCCGGCGTCGAAGGCTTGATCGCATCGGCGACCGCGATCAGTCCGGCCAGCACGCCGTCGGCGGCGACGAACACCACGCTGGCGCCGTCCGCGCGCAGCGCGTCGGCATCGGCCTGCAACGCGGACACATCGACCCCGAGTTCGCGCATCAGCTCGCCATTGCCGACCGCGACGCGATGGCCTTCGACATCGCCGCGCACGCCAATGCCGGTCGAGGATTCGAAATCCACGGCGGGCGTCAGCGCCAGCCCGCGCCGGCGCGCTTCGGCCACGATGGCCGCGGCCAGCGGGTGCTCGCTGCCCAGGTCGAGACTGGCGGCGAGCCGCAACACCTCGTCTTCATCATGGCCCGTCGCGGCGAGCGCGCCGCGGAATCCCGGCTTGCCTTCGGTCAGGGTGCCGGTCTTGTCGACCACCAGCGTATCGATGCGGTGCAGGTTCTCGATCGCCTCGGCGTCGCGGAACAGCACGCCGGCGCGCGCGGCGCGGCCGCTGGCGACCATGATCGACATCGGCGTGGCCAGCCCGAGCGCGCACGGGCAGGCGATGATCAGCACCGACACCGCGTTGAGTACGGCATAGGTCCAGCTCGGTTCCGGGCCGAACAGGCCCCAGGCGAAGAAAGTCGCGATCGCGACCGCGAGCACCGCCAGCACGAACCAGTACGCGACCTTGTCCGCGAGCCGCTGCATCGGCGCGCGCGTGCGCTGCGCCTGCGCGACCAGCTGCACGATCTGCGCGAGCACCGTCTGCGAGCCGACCTGTTCGGCGCGGATCACCAGCGCGCCGTTGCCGTTGAGGGTCGCGCCGATCACGCGGTCGTCGGCGCGCTTGGCGACCGGCATCGGCTCGCCGGTCAGCATCGATTCGTCGAGGTGGGATTGTCCTTCCAGCACCACGCCATCGACCGGCACCTTCTCGCCGGGGCGCACGCGCAGGCGGTCGCCGACGTGCACGTGCGAGAGTTCGATGTCTTCCTCGCCGCCGTCGTCGCGGATGCGGCGCGCGGTCTTCGGCGCCAGCCCCAGCAGGGCCTTGATCGCGGCCGAGGTCTTCGAGCGCGCGCGCAGTTCCAGCAGCTGGCCGAGCAGGGTCAGCGACACGATCACCGCCGCGGCCTCGAAATACACCGCGACCTGGCCGTTACCGTGCGCCGACAGGTCGCGGAACGAATCGGGGAACAGGCCCGGCGCGATCGTCGCGACCACGCTGTAGCCGTACGCGGCGAGCACGCCGCTGCCGATCAGGGTCCACATGTTCGGGCTGCGGTTGCGGATCGACTGCGCCCAGCGCAGCAGGAACGGCCAGCCGGCCCACAGCACCACCGGCGTGCTCAGCGCGAATTCGAGCCACACCCGGGTCTGCGCCGGGATCGCATCGACGAACATCGAGCCCATCGCCAGCACGAACACGGCCACGGTCAGCGGCAGCGTCCACCAGAAGCGGCGGCTGAAATCGGCGAGTTCGGGATTCTCCTCGTCGTCGAGGCTGGGCATTTCCGGTTCCAGCGCCATGCCGCAGATCGGGCAGTTGCCGGGATGGTCCTGGCGGATCTCCGGGTGCATCGGGCAGGTGAACAGGGTTCCGGCCGGTGCTGCGGGTTGGTCCGGCTTCCCATCCGCCGGGGCGAGGTATTTGTCGGGATCGGCGAGGAATTTCGTGCGGCAGCCGGCGCTGCAGAAGTGATAGGCGGTGCCGTCGTGCTCGGCGTGGTGCGTGGTCTTGGCCGGATCGACACTCATGCCGCAGACCGGATCGATGGCGCCCGCGGCCGGCGGCGTGGCGTGGTGATCGTGTTGGTGGCGGTGGCCTGCGTGGGGGTCGTGGGGGTTCATCGCGGCTCCTGCGGTTCCGGAATCGAGCCAGTCTCCACCCTTGAGCCGGGTCCGGAGTCAAGCTCGCGAAGCGGCGTCCGGCTTGGGCGCGAGCAGGCGCGCCGCGAGGATGCCCAATTCGTACAACGCGATCATCGGCAGCGCCAGCAGCAACTGCGAGACCACGTCCGGCGGGGTCAGCACCGCGGCGACGACGAAGATGCCGACGATGGCGTAGCCGCGCCATTCGCGCAGCTGCGCCGGCGTGACCCATCCGAGCAGCACCAGGATCACCAGCGCCACCGGCAGTTCGAACGAGACGCCGAAGGCGAGGAAGATCACCAGCACGAAGTCGAGGTAGGCGCTGATGTCGGTCATCATCGCCACGCCCGGCGGCGTCACCCGGTGCAGGAATGCGAACACCGCCGGCAGCACGATGAAGTAGGCGAAGGCGCAGCCGGCGTAGAACAGCGCCAGCGCGGAAGCGAGCAAGGGCAGTGCGAGGCGTTTTTCGCGCTTGTACAGGCCGGGCGCGACGAAGGCCCACAACTGGTACAGCAACCACGGCATCGACGCGACCAGCGCGACGCAGAACACCAGTTTCAGCGGCGCGAAGAACGGCGAGGCGACTTCGGTCGCGATCAGCTGGCCGCCCGCGGGCAGTTTCGCCAGCAGCGGTTGCGCCAGCCAGGCGTAGAGCCTGTTCGCGAACGGCAGCAGCGCCAGCAACAGCACGAGCAGGCCGACGATCGCGCGCAGCAGGCGCGAACGCAATTCGATCAGGTGCGCGATCAGGCGCGAACCGGACGCATCGTCGGTCACGTCGTCAGTCGCGTCGTTCGCCATCGTGTTCGTCGCTGGTCGGTGCCGGCGTCGAAGCCGGCAGAGATGGCGCATCGCGCAGGGATTCGCCGGTTTCGCGCAAAGCGTCCCGGGTTTCGCTCAGGCTGCGCTTGAGCTCGTCCGCGGCCAGTTCCTGTTCCAGTTCCGACTTGACCGCGTACCAGTGCGCGCGTGCGCGGCGCACCCACAACCCGGCCAGGCGCGCGGCCCTGGGCAGGCGCTCGGGGCCGAGCACCACCAGCGCCACCAGCGCGATCACCACCAGTTCGGAAAAGCCGATGTCGAACATCGCGCGGCCCGCGCGAACGCGTCAGCGCACGACCGGCGGATTACCGTCGTCGTCCCTGGGCTTGGCTGCGGCGGCGTCCTTGTCCTGCGCGGGATCCTGCGCGGGCGGCGGTGCCGGTTCGTCCTCGCGCATCGCCTTCTTGAATTCCTTGACCGCGGAGCCGAGGTCCTTGGCGCCGCCGGTGAGGCGCTTGGTGCCGAAGATCAGGACCACGACCAGCAGCACGATCAACCAGTGCCAGATGCTCAAACCGCCCATGACGCGTTCCGCCGGGAAATCCTTCAGTGCGAAGAGTTTACCGCAGCCGTCACTGTGCCGGCGGCGGGGTGGTATCCGGCAGCGGTTCGGTGACGACCGGGCTGGTGGTCGCCGGCGTCGCTGCGACCGGCGGCGCAGGCGCTGCGGCCGGTGCCGCCGGGGCGGCCACCGGCGCATCCTCGGCGGCGCGGCGCGCGCGGGCGGTGGCGGTGGCTTCCTCCAGCGCGTCGCGGAACGCGACCACGGCGCCGGATGGCGCCTGCGGCGCGCGCGATTCGAAGATCATCCGCGGGGTGGTGTCGCGGCCATAGACCGATTCGTCCGCGGCATCGTCGATGCTGAGCACCGCGCCATCGAGGGCGACGCCGGCGAACAGGCCGCGCGCGCGCGACCACGACCAGATTTCCGCCTTCATCGCACCGTCGGTGGCGGCGCTGGCGTTGCGCCCGACCGGGCCGGCGGCGACGCCGGCATCGGCGCCGAGGGTGAACTTGCCGTTGACGATGGATTCCAGGCCGCGGTCGCTGCGGAACACCAGCACGATGTCCGCCGACTGCACGCCCGCCTGCAGGCCGATGCTGCCGCCGGTGAGGGTGACGAAGGCCGGGTTCGACCAGGTGCCGTCGACGGCCTTGATCGAGAGCAGGCCATGGCCGCGTCGGCCGCCGATCACCAGCCCGGCCTTGATCGCGTCGGGCACGACCAGCACCGCGCGGGCCTCGTCGAACAGCTTGTCCGGAATCGCCGATTCGGGGATCGCCTGGATGTCGGTCAGCACCCGCACCGCGTTCTGCGCGCGCGCATCCTCCTGCGGGCCGGCGAGGGCTGCCGTCGAGGCAAGGCTGGCGGCGAGGGCAAGGCCAAGGGCGGCGCGGATCGGTCGTGACATGCGGTTTCTCCGTGGGGAAGGGCGCGTTCGACCGCGCGGGACAGACTCAAGTTCACGCTAGTCCGCGGCCGATGAATCCGGTCTGAGCCGCGCGCCTGTCATCCTATGCGCATGAACGATGGGTCCGCACGCGTGCTCGTGCTCGCCAACCTCGGCACCCCCGCGGCGCCGACGCCGCAAGCCGTGTCCGCCTACCTCGACGAATTCCTCTGCGATCCGCGCGTGGTGCAGTTGCCGCGCTGGTTGTGGAAGCCCTTGCTGCGGCGGGTGATCCTGCCGCGGCGCAGCCCGGTGGTGGCGAAGAAATACGCTTCGGTCTGGATGGACCAAGGCTCGCCGCTGGCGGTGCATACGCAGCACCTCGCGCAGGCGGTGCAGGCGCGCTTGCCGCACTGGAAGGTCGTGCACGCGATGCGCTACGGCGAACCGGCATTGGCATCTGTGCTGCGAAACGCACTTCTCGCCGGCGCGCGCGAGATCCGCGTACTGCCGCTGTATCCGCAGTATTCAACCACGACCACGGCCAGTATTGCCGATGTGATCGACGGCATCGGCGCGCAGGCGTTCAACGCGCGCATCGCCATGCTCGACGACTACCACCTGCATCCGGCCTGGGTGCGCGCCGTCGCTGATTCGATCCGTGCGCACTGGGAAGCGCAGGGTCGTGGCGAACGCCTGCTGTTGTCGTTCCACGGCTTGCCGCAGCGCGTGGTCGATGCCGGCGATCCCTACGCCGCGCAGTGCGAGGCCAGCGCGGCGGCGATCGCGCGCGAGCTTGGCATGGAGCGCGCCGACCTCGAACTCTGCTACCAGTCGCGTTTCGGCAAGGGCAAGTGGTTGCAACCGTCCACCGACGCACGCCTGCATGCACTCGCCGCGGAAGGCGTTCGCACGGTCGATGCCGCCTGCCCCGGATTCGCGGTCGACTGCCTGGAAACCCTGGAGGAAATCGCGCAGATGGAAGCCGAGCGCTTTCACGCGGCCGGCGGCGAAGCGTTGAGGATGATTCCATGTCTCAACGATTCGCCGGCGCATGCGCAGGCCATCGCGGAAATCGCGGAGGGCGCATGGAACTGAATCGCGAATCCGGCATCGATATCCCGCTCGGGCGCATCGCCGCGTTGCGCGCAGGAACCGAGGGTGCGACGCCGGTGCTGGCCCTGCATGGCTGGCTGGACAATGCCGCGAGCTTCGTGCCGCTGGCGCGCCACCTCGACGGACTCGACCTGGTCGCGATCGACCTGCCCGGGCACGGCCGCAGCGCGCACCTCGCCATCGGCGCCGACTATTCGTTCTACGGCTCGGTGAACGCGGTGCTGGATGTCGCCGATGCGCTGGGTTGGGAACGCTTCGCCCTGCTCGGTCATTCCATGGGCGCGGGCATCGCCAGCCTGGTGGCGGCGGCAAGTCCGCAACGCATCACGCGCTTCATCGCGATCGAGGCGCTGGGCGCGCTCGCCGAAGCGCCCGAACGCACCGCGATCCGCATGCGCGAAGCCGTCGCCGCGGCGCGCGCGCTGCCGGGCAAGGCGCTGCGCGTGTTCCCCACCCTGGAACCGGCGATCCGCGCGCGGATGCAGGCGAATGCGCTGAGCGAACCGGTGGCGCGCTTGCTGGTGGAACGCGGCACGCGCGGCGTCGAAGGCGGCTACACCTGGAGCAGCGACCAGCGCCTGATGCTGCCTTCGTTCACGCGCCTGACCGAAGCGCAGGTCGCCGACCTCGTCGCCGGCATCGAATGCAAGGTGCGCGTGATCCATGGCGATCCCGCGCAACCCTACCTGCCCGATCCGGTGCGGCGCGCGCACGCGGCGGCATTGCGCCATGGCGAACTGATCGTGATCCCCGGCGGCCACCACCTGCACATGGAGCAGCCGGATGAAGTCGCGGCCGCGATCGGGGATTTCTTCGCCGCCTGATCAATCCTCTGGCTGCAGCGCGCAGTCCGGTGCGAAGTGCAGCGACGTGTGCGTGCCACGGATGGCGAAATCGTAGCCGTCGCGGTCATAGCCGATGCTCGCGACCGCGGTCGCTGGCACGCCGCGCGCGATGGCCTGTTGCCACAGACCTTGCAGCGGACAGGTCGGCGGCGCGATGGCGGCTTCGACCGTCGCGCCGCTGGGTTCGTCCGCGTGGCGTTCCATGCCGCGGACGACGTAATTCCTTTCGGTGATCGCGTTGCCGCTGACCTTGCGTTCGTGGCGCATGATGTCGGGTTTGCCCACGTTGACGACGATCCGCTGGTGCCAACGCCCGTCCTCCGGCGCACCTGCGCCCAACGGCGGCGCATCGGCAGGTGCCGCGACCTCGCGCACGAAGTCGTACTGCACGCGGGGCGAGGGCCGGTAATCCGCGGTCAGGTCCAGGCGGCCGTCGCTGCGCACCTGGTCTGCCTGCAAGCGCAGCAGCGAGACGCCCGCGCCGGCATACGACGCGACTTCGGCGTAGCGCGCGACCGGGTCGAACGCATGCGGATCGCCGGGCGGGTCGACCGTGCCGCCGTCGCCCATCAGCAGTTTTCCGAGCCGGCCGGGGCCGCCGATGTTCAACAGCGAGGCCAGGCCCAGCAGCAGGCCCAGCAAGCCGATCAGTCCGACGCAGGCGAACAGCAACCACGCCCACGCCGGCAGCCGCTTGCGTTGATCGATGCGGCGCATCGATGGCGCCTACTGCTTTTCGGTCGCCAGCTGGTAGCCGACCTGCACGCCGCCTTGCGTCTTGTCGTCGGCGATCGTCAACGTCGCGTGGCGTTCGCCCTTCTCCCACATCACGATGTGCGCCTGTTCCGATTGCGCCATCGTCATCGTCTGCTTCCAGCCCTGCGCCTGCATGCCTTTGTCGGCATCGGATGCGACCGCGCCCAGTGTTCCCGGCGTAAGCACGTGCGCGACCATCGCGCCGGGCATTTGCATCACGCTCTCGACCTTGTAATCGGACGGCAGGAACACGTCCTTGGGGAAATCGGCCGGCAGCGAGGCATTGCCGCCGGCGCTGATGGTCATGGTTTCCTTGCCGTCCTTGCTCCTGATCGTGGTGGTGCCATCGCTGTTCACGTCAGCCTTGCCGCCGGTCGCGGCGGCGATGGCGGCTTCGGCAGCGGATTGCCCGGCGCGCTTGCAACCGGTGGCGGACAGCGTCGCGGCTGCGGCGAGAGCGACGAAGGCGAAATGGCGAATGCGCATCGGGGTTCCCCGCGGAGCCGGCGATTCCGGCACGAAGGCAAACGTTACCGGTCGCATCAACCGGCCAGCGCGCGCAGCATGCCCTTCAGGCGTCGGCCTTCGGCGTGGAAGTAATCGCGCTCGGCGCGCCAGGCCGGGAAGCGCGCTTCCACCTCGCGCCAGAACCGGCGCGAATGGTCGGCGTGCAGCAGGTGGCAGAGCTCGTGCACCAGCACGTACTCGAACGCCGATGGCCGCGCCAGCACCAGCGCGAGGTCCAGCATCAGGGTGCCGTCCGGCGCCAGCGAACCCCATTGCGAACTGGTGCGCTTGAACACGATCCGCCGCGGCGCGCGCGGCAGGCCGGCGAGGTATTTCGGCAGCCAGCGACCGACGTCGGCGCGGCCCTGCGCCTCGTAGAAATCGCGCAGCGCACGTTGCAGCGCGGCCTCGCCGGCGGAAGCGGGTGCGCGGAACAGCAAGGCAGCGTCGCCGTCGAACTCCAGGCGTGACGCGCGCGCGCTTTCCCAGCGCAGCGACAGCATCGTGCCGCGCAATGGCAGTTCGCGGGTCGCGTCGCGTTGCAAGGCTTCGATGCCCGCCTGCGTTTGCGCCGCGAATTGCGCGGTCAGCCAGTCGCGGTGTTCGAACAGGAAACGCTCGCCGGAGACAAGGCTGGCGCGCAGCGGCAAACTCAATCGCGCGCCGCGTTCATCCACCGACAGTTTGATCCGCCGTGCACGCGGGTCGCGCACGCGCAGCACGTCGATGCGGCGGCCGTCGGCGAGCACGAAACCGAGGCTGTCGCGCTGCACCGCCGGTTTCGGCGCGGTACGCGTGGTCGTCAGCAGGCGGAACAGGGAGCGCATGCGCCTATTGTGTCATTCCGAGCGAAGCGATGATTCTGCTTTTTTCATACGACGAAACGCAGGTCCTTCGCTGCGCTCAGGATGACAGCAAGATCAATCGGCCTTGCTCAGCCTGAACGCGCTTTCCAGCACCGCGAACAGGCGCTTGAACTCGCCGGCCATCAGCGCGAAGCGGGCGTCGAGCTCGGCGGCAACATCCTCGCGGTCGGTCGATTCGAGCTGGTCGACCGCGCCGTCCAGCAGCTTGAACTTGCGCACCACCAGGTCCTCGCCGAGGACGAAGCTCACATGATCATCCAGCACCAGCGCCAGCCGCGCGACCTGCTTGCCGGCCTCGAGGTGCTTGCCGATTTCCTCGCCCTGCAATTCCATGCGTTGCACCTTCACCACCGCGCCACTGTCGGTGGGATCGCGCAACTCGCATTCGTCGCCCAGCGACAGACCATCGGGCAGCGGATCGCCGGCGATCCAGCCGGTGAGGATGGCGCGCGGCGCGACTTCGGCGTTCACCGGCAGCGCCGGGAAGCTGCCCAGCGCGTGCCGCACTTCGGACACGACGGCTTCCGCGTTCTTGCGCGAGGAGGTGTCGACCGCGATCACGCCGTGGCTGGTGTCGACCAGCGCATCGGTGCGCACGGGGCGCACGAAGGCGCGCGGCAACAGTTCCGCGACCAGGTCTTCCTTGAGCCGCTTGCGCGCGCGACCGCCGGGCTTGTGGCCCTCCTTTTCCTCCAGCGCCGCGAGTTTCTTCTGCAGCAGGTCGTTGACCACCGCCGAGGGCAGCAGCTTGTCCTCGCCGCCGACGGTCAGCCACAGCGCGTCGCCGATGCCGTGCGCCAGTGCCTCGCCGTGCTGGCCGAAGGGTGGCACGAAGCCACGCGACGACAACTCCATCGGCCCGACCGGCTTGAGCGCGCATTCGGCCAGTTGCGTTTCGAGGGCGGAAAGATCGAGCGAGGTGGGGAAACGGAACAACGTCAGGTTGCGGAAGTACATCGGATTCCTTTGCTCCTCCCCTTCGTTGAAGGGGAGGGTTGGGGTGGGGTTGTCGTCTTCGGAGGGGTCAAAACCC
>Ga0209023_10000804_pt1 | contig 44748 bp, 44 predicted proteins | sample LakOneMetagenome_FD_187468 | JGI IMG/M metagenome (GOLD analysis project Ga0209023, IMG submission 187468) | Freshwater and sediment microbial communities from Lake Erie, Canada (SPAdes) (version 2) | ecosystem: Environmental > Aquatic > Freshwater > Lentic | place: Lake Erie, Canada...
TGACGCAAGTTTTTTTTCGCCTGCCGTTCTCCAACCTGAGGCGCAGCGGGCCAACCAGGCCGTGTGAAGCAGGGATCGAACAGGCACATCCATGTTTGCAATAGTCGGTATCATAGTCTTGCTCGTCATGGTGTTTGGCGGTTTTGCTTTCACAGGCGGCAATCTTGGCCCGGTGATGGAAGCGCTGCCGCACGAAATGCTCATCATTGGCGGTGCTGGTGTGGGTGCGCTCATCATTGGGAACTCGTCCAAGGAACTGAAGGCTCTGGGCGGAGTTTTGGGCAAGGTGTTCAAGGGGCCGCGCTACACCCGCCAGGACTATCTCGACTGCATTTTCCTCGTATCGCGGCTGATGAAGATGTTGCGCACCGAAGGGCCGGTCGCCGTCGAGCCGCACATCGAGGATCCGGCTTCCTCAAGCGTCTTTGCCGAATATCCAAAGCTCCTGAAGGATGAGACGCTCATCCATCTCATCGCCGATACCTTGCGCCTTGTAGTCGTATCATCGGGAACACTCGATCCGAATGCGGTCGAGGAAGTGATGGACAATACGATCAAGAACCATGTCCACCACACCGAACAGCCCGCCGAAACGCTCCAGACCCTTTCCGATGCGCTGCCGGCGCTCGGCATCGTCGCGGCGGTGCTGGGTGTCGTCAAGACAATGGGCTCGATCGACAAGCCGCCGGCCATCCTTGGCGCGATGATCGGCTCGGCGCTGGTCGGAACCTTTTTGGGCGTGCTGCTGTCCTATGGCCTGGTCGGGCCTTTCGCCAACCGTGCAAAGCAGGTCGTTTCGGCCGACACGGCAATTTATCACGTCGTCAAGCAGATCATCGTCGCCTCGCTCAACGGCCACCCGCTGCCGCTCGTGATTGAAGCCGCGCGTTCGGGCATCGAGCACAGCAACCAGCCAAGCTTTGCCGAAGTGTTTGACGGCATGCGAGGCCGCTGATGATCCAACGCCCGAATTTGCCGCGGCCGATCATCGTCAAGAAGGTCTATGAAGTCAGTCATGGCGGTCATCACGGTGGCGCGTGGAAAGTGGCCTATGCCGATTTCGTGACGGCGATGATGGCGTTCTTCCTGCTCATGTGGCTGCTTGGCGCGACCACCGAAAAACAGCGCAAGGCGCTTGCCGACTATTTCTCCCCGACGCTGGTTCAGAAGAAGGAAGAAAGCGCCGGCTCGAACGGTGTGTTCGGCGGTGCCTCGCTGATCGACCCCGACAAATATCCGCACAAAGCCGCGCAAACCGGGACGCGCGCCCTGACGATTCCCAAATCGGCGAAGGGTGGGCCCAAGGAATCGAATTCCAAGGCCGACGACGAAGCCCGCTTTGCCTCGATGAAGCAGTTGCTGCAGCACCGGCTCAACAGCAGCCCCGCGATGCGCCGTTATGCGCGCAGCGTCCGCTTCGTTGAAACGGTTGACGGGCTGCGGATCGACCTGGTCGACGATGCGGATTTTGCGATGTTCCTGGTCGGCACCGATCACATGACGGCCGAGGCAACAAGCCTGATGGGCGTCATCGCGCAGGTGATCAACGAAGTGCCGAATGCGGTCGTCGTTCGCGGACATACCGACGCGTCGCCCTATACCCGCAGCCAGACGCTCAGCAACTGGACGCTGTCCACGGCGCGGGCCGAAGCCACCAGGCGCGCTCTCGTCCTGCAGGGCGTGGATATACGGCGCTTTGCCAGGATCGAAGGCGTTGCCGATCGGGAGCCTTACAATCCCGTCGATCGTTTCGATCCGCGGAATCGGCGGATGTCCGTCACTCTGGGTTGGAGCGCCGCCTATGTTGAAAAAAATGAAACTACCCAAAATCGAAGCAATTTAGGCGACGGGCAGTAGATATATCCATATTGGCAGTAAAGAATGGCAGGAATGACCACATAGTAATAATATGACTCGAATATAGAACTAGATATATCCGATTTATTATATAGTTTTGAAATGGTTGTCCTGAGCGAATACAAGTAGTTTACCCAATATTAACCAGGAATGTCTCAACTCGGCGCATCAACTCAAATGCAGAGCTGGTAAATCAAGTGGGGGCTGAGATGGCGGTTGCTGTTAAATCAATACAGGTTTCAAACGACACGTGTCCGTCGATTATCGGTCAGTCCGACACTATCAACTTGCTCCGCGGCATGATTTCACGCGTGGCGGCTTCATCGGTACCGGTTTTGCTCAATGGGCCATCGGGCTCGGGCAAGGAAATGGTCGCGCGGGCCGTCCACGCAATGAGCGATCGTGCTGACAAGCCCTTTGTCGCCATCAATTGCGGCGCCATCCCTGTCGATCTCATCGAATCCGAACTGTTCGGGCATGAAAAAGGGTCGTTCACAGGCGCGACTGCCCGCAGGACCGGCCGTTTCGAAGAAGCCGATGGCGGAACATTGTTTCTCGACGAAATCGGCGACATGCGTTTTGACATGCAGGTCAAACTGCTTCGCGTCCTTGAAGAAGGCCTCATCACACGGGTCGGTGGAAATGGAACGATCCGGGTGAATGTCCGGATCGTCTCTGCGACCCATCAGGACCTGGGCGCAGCGATCGATGAGGGGCGTTTTCGCGAAGACCTCTATTTCCGCCTGGGAGTTATTCCCGTCGAGGTTCCCGATCTCGCAAGCCGTGCGGAGGACATTCCCCTTCTGATCAGCCATTTCCAGCGCAATGCGCCGCAGGCGGGCAGGGCGCGTTTCGATCCTTCGGCGCTTTCCCGGTTGATGGAGCATGAATGGCCGGGCAATGTGCGCGAACTGCGCAATGTCGTCGAACGGGCTTGCGTTCTCTATCCTGGCGAGATGATCGGAGCACGCGAAGCTGAGCAGTTGCTTGGCCGCGCGCCGCAGCGCCTGGCGCGGCCTACACCGATCCTTCACCTTGTCGAGCCCGATTCTGATGCGCCCCCTGCTCCCGTCGCGGCGATGCCCGTCGATCTGAAGATGCTCCTCGAAACGATGGAGCTCGAACGGATCCAGATGGCCCTGGACTCGGCGGACGGTGTCATTTCCGAAGCCGCGCGGCTGCTGACGCTCAAGCGCACGACCCTGATCGAAAAGATGCGCAAATACGGTGTGGACCGGACATGCTAGGCGCAGGGGCCAGCCGGATGCGGATCGCATGGGTCACGGCCTGTTGCGCCGCGGCCGGCGTCCTGAATCCCGTGCCGGCCCTGGCCTCGTGCAACAGCACGAACGCTTACAAGCTCGACTGGGACACACAGACGACGGGAACGATCAGCTCCTCGGTGCCTCAGGTCTATACGGTCACGAACGGAGCGGGGTCGTCAACGTCGGTCACGCTCAGTTTCGCGGGAGAGACCAGCGCTTTTGTCGGGTTCAACTTTGGCAGCGCGGCGGGATTCGTTAACACGCCCTATATCGGCGTCACCAACACCGGCGGGCTGGCCTCCTCCACCGAAAAGACATTGGGCCTGGCCGTTGGGTTCGGCACGCTTCAGAGCAATATCGACAGCAATGTCGATGTTCTGGTTGTCAATTTTGCTTTCGGGGTCGCTGTGCGCGACGTGCAGTTCACGATCCTCGACATTGGCAGCGGGCTGCTCAGCTATACGGACTGGATCAAGATCAACGGCACGGGGCCAAGCGGTGCCCTTGTCCCGACAATAACTTCTCCGTTCGGAAACAATAACAGCACCAATCCGGGGCAGACTGCTCCCGGCGTTGCGGTGATCGGCCCCAGCACTGCCGTCTCGCCCAATACCGGCAACAAGGAAGTCTATGGCAACGGATCTTCGTCCAACACACAGAATTACGGCAATGTAACCGCGAGTTTTGCCCAGCCGGTCACCTCGGTTCAGGTTCGTTTCGGCAATGGTCCCTATTCCAGCCTCCTCGGTCTGCTGGCGCAGCAGGCGATCAGCATCCACGATGTCAGCTTCTGCCCGATGCCGACAGTGGCTCTTGCGAAATCTGCTGCGCCTTACGTCACTACAGCTGGCGATCCGGCACGGTTCCATGCGCCCGCATCGGACCTGCTCTATACGCTTACGGTCTCCAATACGGGCGGCAGCCCGGTCGATGCGAACAGCATCATCCTTGACGATGCCCTGCCCGGGCAGGTGTCCTTCTACAACGGGGATATCGACGATGGCGGACCGCTGACGACAAATTACGAATTCACGGCGGGATCAAGCGGGCTCACTCTTGCCAGCGGGAACATAACCTATTCCAACAATGGCGGCAGCAGCTATGCCTACAGCCCGTCCTCGGGCTATGACACGGCCGTGAACGCGATCCGGCTGAAGCCGCAGGGGACGATGGCCGCCAATTCCAGCTTCACGATCAAGTTTCGGGCGCAGGTCAAATAGGTTGTCGCAATTCCGTTCCTATTCGAGCTCGGTCAGGATGAGCCGGCATTCGGTGTAGGCCGACGCGTCGATTGCGGCGCATCTCCTTTCCTTTGTTTGCAGGGCTTGCGTGCGCTCGTTCTTCAACGCTTTCCCCGCGCGCAGAATAACCGGCTCGCGGATCCGCGCCGTGGCCTGTGCGGTTGCGCTTGACGATGGCTTTGTTGGCTGACCGGCTGCGCCCAGGGCGGAACAGGCAAGAATTGCGAATGCGAAACGGCGCGCCGCCATTTGCGGGATCGACGCTCAGGCGACCAGAGCGCGCCACGATTGCGCGATATTGGCGACACCGGCCCGCACTTCCGCAAGCTTTTCTACATCCTGGCCGGCGGTGGCCAGCTGGCGCTGCATTGCGCGGTAGACGCCACACAGCGTGGTGGCGAGTTCGCCTCCGCGATCGAAATCGAGGCCGGCTTCAAGAGCGGCCAGAATTGACTTGGCCCGCGCCATCTGGCTGTTGGCCGCGACCTCCTGTCCGCTTTCGCGGGCACGGATCGCGCTATCGAGCGCATTCTGGAGCTCCTCATAGAGTATCGCGACAAGCCGGTGCGGGCTTGCACCCTCCATGCGGCTGCTAAGGTCGAGCACCTGATAGCGATTGCGGGCGCGAAGCGGGTTTGGGCGGGGATACACGGGTCAGGCCTGTCAATTGTTACCGTTGCTCCACAGCTTGATCTGCTGTGTGAGATAGCTTTGTGTGGCCTTGAGTGCGGCCACGCGGGCGTCCATGCCGCTGAACTGGCGTGTCAGCCGGTTCTTGTACGCAACCTCGCGGGCTTCCATCCGCGTCCGCGCATCGGCAATGAGCTGGCCTTCCTTGTCGAGCCGCGATTTCAGCGAGGCCAGCGATCCGCCCGAGGCGGTTGCCGCGTCCTTGAGCGACTTGAGCGATCCCGACAATCCGGGATCGGTCGTTGCATCGTGCGTTGCGTCGCGGGTGGGGCTGAACAGGGCTTCGACTGCGTCCGGCTTGGCGGCGAGAGCCGCTTCGAACTTGGCCGTATCGACGCTGATGGTTCCATCCCGATTGGTGAAGACGCCGATATCTGTGAGGCTGTTGATTTCCGGATCGCTTGTCACGGTATTCGAAATCAATGCCGTCACCTGCGTTTCGAGCGTGCGCAATGCCTGATCGCCGCCGGTCGAGGAGCGTGCCGCGACGATATCCCTTTTGAGCGTGTTGTAGACCGACACGAAATCGCCAAGCGTCTGGCGCAGTATCTCTGTGGGGCGGGCGCTTGTCACGGCAATCGGCACGCCCGGGGCGGCCTTTTTCAACGTGAGAGTGATGCCGGGGAAGACATCGGTGAAGCTGTTCGTCGTGCGGGTATAGGCGATACCATCGACCGTGAACGCGGCATCCTGTGCTGCCTGGGCCAGCGTCAGGCCGGTCCCGGTGCCCGGATAGGCAAACCGATCCAGCGCGGGATCGCCGCCCGTCACCGGGGCCAGCGTAAACGACCCCGCAGCGCCAGTCTGGCCCTTGAGGACGATACGGGCGCCGTTGCTGTCGCTCAGGATATTGGCGGTTACGCCACTTGCGGTCGCGTTGATGGCTGCGGCAAGCCCGGTCAGGCTGTCGTTGGTCGCGTCAATCGTGATCGTGTAGTTCTGCGCACCTACGCTGAGTGTCATGTTGCCTTGGCCGACGGTCGCCGTGGCTGACGCGAGATAGGCCGAATAGACGGTCTGCGACTTGGCAAGCTGCTGCACGCTGATTTCGGCGGACAGGTTGCCCGCGCGCACGCCGGGCGCAGCGACGGCCGAAAGCGCTGTAGCGTCCGAGACGCTTGGTTGCGATTGCAGCGTGCCGCCGGCGACAAGGTCGGCAAAGGTCGTGGAAAAGTTTTCAAGGTCGGATCTTGCCTGGGCGACCACGCTGATCTTCGCCTTGTTCGCATTTGCGCGGCTGTCGAGCTGGGCCACTTTGGGGTCGCGTGACGCCGCTGCCAGGTCCTCGACAAGTCTCACCGTGTCGATACCCGAGCCGACCCCGAGCGATGTGGCAATTGATCCGATCATGAGCGCCTGCCCCCTTTGACAAGAGGAACGGCAGGAAAGGTCCGGAGTTTAGGCCGCATCGCGAACTCCATGTTCGTCAAAATGCTTCTCTTGCGGCACTTCGACGGTCGGCGGTGCGATGCCTTCAGCCATTGCGCGGTCGATGTTGAAGACAAACGCAAGTATCGTAGCCACCGCGATGTAGAGATCTTCCGCGATGGTCTGGCCGGATCGTGTCGTGAAGTAGATCGCACGGGCCAGCTGCGGATATTCGAGGGTCGGCACGTTGTTCTCCGCGCCGAGGGTGCGAATCGCGAGTGCCGTTTCTCCGCGTCCGCGCGCCACCACCATTGGCGCAAAATCCTTCTTGGGATCGTAGCGCAGCGCGACGGCGAAATGCGTCGGGTTGGTGAGGATGACGTGAGCCTCGGTCACGGCCTTGCGAGCCGATCCTGTCAGCAGGGCTTGCTGTTTCTGGCGGATCGCCTGCTTCAGTTCGGGGGCGCCTTCGGTCTGGCGCATTTCTTCCTTGATTTCCTGGCGTGTCATGCGGAGCCGCCCGTTGCGGCGAATGATCTGGACGGGCACATCGATGCCGGCGATGAGAGCAAGGCCCAGGGCGAGCCAGAAGATCGCGCTCACCATCATATGGCCAAGCGTGGCGGCCGCCGGAACCATGTCTTGCGCGCCCAGCCCCATGATGTGACGCATGTCTCTCGAGACCAGCCAATAGCCGAGTAGCCCCAGAACCGCCGCCTTGGCGAGCGCCTTGCCGAGTTCGACAAGGCCGTTCAGCCCGAAGATCCGGCCAAGGCCGTTGATCGGGTTCAGCTTGTCGCCCTTGAAGGCAATGGCGCCGGAGCGGAAGCCCAGCGATCCGAGCATGGCAGGTGCTGCAACGGAGGCCAGGATCGTGACGCCGAACAACAGGGCAAGCGGAACGATCGCAGTGGTTGCCAATCGCGACGTAAGTGTCGCGGGGTCGAACAGTGTAACATCCCTGTTGTCGAACGACAGGCCCGTGACCAACAGGTTCCTGCAGCCCTGGATGAACCAGGGGCCGGCAAACATGAGCCAGGCCGCGCCGCCCAGCATGACAAGCGCCGTCCCGAGCTCGCGGGACTGGAGGACATCGCCCTTTTGGGCAGCGTCGGCCCGGCGCTTCTGTGTCGGGGCCTCCGTCCTCTGGTCGCGATCGGCCGTATCAGCCATTGTGCGCTCCGTGCGAGAGCGTCTCGGCCATGTCGAGGCCGTTTTTCAGCGCGGTCGCGATCGAATCAGCCATGACCGGTGCGGCCATCGCAAGGAGGATAAGGCCTGCAAGCAGCGTTGCCGGAAGTCCGACCGCGAACAGGTTGAGCGTCGGCGTCGAGCGCGCGACCATGGCCATCACGAGTTGAACGAGGATCATGGCAAAGCCCACGGGAAGTGCGATTGAAAGCCCCGCGGCAAATACCAGCCCGCCAAACTGCAAAAGCCCCCCGATTGCACTCGCCGAAAGCCAGGCATGGCCCGGCGGGAGCGCGCGGTAGCTGTCGACGATGATGCCGATCAGGGTCAAATGGCCGCCAAAGCCGAGAAAAAGGAAAAGTCCCATCATCGACAGCAACTGGCCAATGGCCGGGCTTGCCGGGCCGCCCATCGGATTGGCCAGCGCGGCAAAGCCCAGCCCCATCGTGTTGCTGATCGCCTCGCCGCCGAGCATCGCTGCCGAAAAGCCGATCTGCACGGCAAAGCCCATCGCGAGCCCGGCAATCACTTCGGGAATGATGAGCATCAGGCCATCGAACGACACGACGCCATTGTCCGGAAGGGCCATGCCCGAAACCGCTGCGGCAGGAACGCCGATCGCCAAGGCAAGGACGAGGCGGACCTGGACAGGCACCTGTGGCGCACCGAAGATCGGCGCGGCCAGAAACGCGGCCCCGGGCCGGATCATGGCCAGCATCCAGATCAGCAATTGCTGCTCCATCCCGGCGAAACCGGCAGGCATTATCGTACGATGTCCGGGATGCGGGCAAAGATTTCGCGCGTGAAATCGGCGACCAGGATCATGATGCTGCCCCCGAATACCGCGAGGCAGATCGCGACGACGATCAGCTTGGGGACGAAGCTCAGCGTTTGTTCGTTGATCGAGGTTGCTGCCTGGACCATGCCGAGGATGACCCCGGCGACAAGCGCCGGGATAAGGATCGGGGCCGCACCCAGCGCCAGCACCCACAGCGCCTGCTGCGCGACACCGATGAAATAGTCCGCTTCCATGCCGCTATCCGTTGAACGAAGAGGCGAGCGAGCCCATCGTCAGCGCCCAGCCATCGACGAGCACGAACAGCAACAGCTTGAACGGCATCGATATGATCGACGGCGAAAGCATCATCATGCCGAGCGACATCAGCGCAGAGGCGACGATCAGGTCGATCACGAGGAAAGGCAGGAAGATCAGGAAGCCGATCTGGAACGCGGTCTTGAGTTCGCTCGTTACAAAGGCGGGGAGGAGGATCGAGAACGGCACATCGGCCGACTTCTCGAACTTGGGCGCCTTTGCGATATTGGCGAACATGCTGAGATCGGATTTCCGCGTCTGCTTGACCATGAAGCCGTGAAGCGCTGTTCCGGCACGCGTAATTCCTTCCTCCAGCGTCACTTCGCTGCGGCCATAGGGCTCGACGGCGGTCTTGTTGATCTGGGTCAGCACGGGTTGCATGACGAACATCGAGAGAAACAGGCTCAAGCCCACCAGCACCTGGTTGGGGGGCGTCTGCTGGAGCCCCAGCGCCTGGCGCAGGATCGAAAGCACGATGATGATCCGGGTAAAGCTGGTCATCATCAGGATAAGCGACGGCAGGACCGTCAGCAGGCTCATCAGCAGCAGGACTTGCAGCGAGAGCGAAAGCGGCTTGCCGTCGCCGGCAATCGTGGTCAGCGCCTTGTCGAGGCCGGGCGCCGATTGCGCAAAGGCAGGGCTTGCGGCTGCTGCAAGCGCCAGGCCGATGGCAAGGGCAGCAATGACGCGTTTACGCACCGGCATTCTCCCGCGTGTCTTCGGCGAGAAGCGTGATCTGTGTGCGCGTAACGGCCACGAGCAGTTCGCGGCCGCCAAAAGCGACGACGGCAAGCTTGCTGCCAGGCCCCAGCGGGACGACATCGACCATCTGCGCGGCACGAACCGCACCGCCTTGCATCGGCAGCCCCATCTGGGCCTTGCGCCAGAGCCAGAGCGAGCCCCAGGCGAGGCCGCCGATCATCGGCACAAGGATGAACAGGCGCAGGATATATTCGAACATCAGGCCCTCCGCTCCAGCCCGGCAAGCCGGCGATCGGTGCTCACGACTTCGGAGATGCGGACCCCATAGCGTCCGTCCATGTTCACGATCTCACCCTTGGCGATCAGCGTGCCGTTGGCGAAGATATCGAGCAGGTCGTTCGCCTGGCGATCGAGTTCGACCACGCTGCCTTCGCCAAGGTTGAGAAGGTCGGCCAGCCGCATCGATGCGGAACCGACTTCGACCGATACGCGCAGCGCGACGCCCGAAAGAAGGTCGAAATTATGATCGGGCCGGACGGGCGCGAATGCCGCGTCTGAGGGGCGGGGGGCTTCGGACATGTCACTCATAGGATACGCTTCCTTCTTCAATGCGTTCGATCTTGATGGCCGTGCGGCCGTTTGAGTCACCAACGCTGCCGCGGGCAAAGACGCGACCGGCAATGGTGACGGGAACCTGGTTGGGCAGGCAGACCGGAATGATGTCTCCCGGCTGCAACGTCAGTAGCTGTGCAAGCGGCAGTTCGGGGCGCGCAAAGACGATGCGCACCGGCAGACGAACCTGCATCACGGCATCCGACAGGCGCGATTGCCAGACCGGATCGATCTGTGGCGCCTCTTCGGATTCCGGCGCGGCGACTAGCTGAGGAACCGTGCGCAGGAGTGAAAGCGGATAGACCAGGTCGATCGCGACTTGCTGCCCTTCAATGCCTTCGGCAACGAAGCGCTGGACCGCAACCTGGCGGGTGCCAGGGACCAGAGTGGGAACCGATCCGCTATGGTCAAGCTTTGCTACGGCGGGGTCAATCGAGACCATTTCGGCCCAGGCCGCTGCAAGCATCGGCGCGATCATTTCGCCGAGACGAGCGAAAAACCGCTCTTCGGCCGGACTCAATTCCAGGCGCGCGGCGGGAACGGTCCCGTCCCCGCCATAGAAGCAGTCGACAAGCTGGCTGATATAGGGCTGCGGAACCGAGAGCAGCATGCCGCCCTTGAGCGGAGCCATCCGGTAACGGCAGATCGCATTCGGATCGCCGGGCCGGTCGCGCCATTCTTCGAATGTCGTAATCACCGTCTCGCCGCACCGGATCTTTGTTCCGGAGCCGCCATTCGCGCCAAGGACATCGGCAAGCCCCAAGGCAAACTGCGCGCCAACGCGGTCCAGGCCGGGGAATGCCGAAGTCTCGTCGCTGATGCGAAACAGCGAGGCGGGCTTCAGTGCCGTTGGGTGTGTGTCCGTCTTCACTGGATTACCAGGTTCGTGAAATAGACATTGTCGATCCCGCCAAAGCCTTCCTTTTCGCGCAACACCTGATTGATCGCGCGGGTCAGCTGGCGTTGGAACAGCTGGCGGCCCTCCGGGGTCGAAAGCACCGACGATTCCTGGACCGACAGAGTCATCAGCACGGCAGAACGGATGGGAACGATCTGCCGCTTGATATTCGCGATGACACGGCTGTCATAATAGGTGGAAAGGCTGATCCCGACTTGGGCAAAGCCGCCGCCATCGGCAAGATTGGCCGTGAACTGCTGCTCGATCGGGAAATAGGTAATTTCATATTTCCGCGGATCGACAGGGGCCCGGTCGCTCGCCACCGAAACGGTGCCGATCTTCGGAGCGGGCTCCTTGCTTTCACCGCCTTCGGCCGCCATCTCCTCCGGCTCCTCGCTGCGGAGGACCAGCTTGGGGCGGTTGGGGTCTTCCTTTTCCTTGGCGGAGCCTTGGCCGACACCGGCATAAATGCCGACGCCAGCACCCGCACCGAGCAGGGTCAGGGCGCCGAGGCCCATCAAGATGAACTTCTTTGCTTTGCCCGGCTTCTTGGCCTCGCCGTCTTTAGCGGCTTCTTTCTTTGCGCTCATCTCAAGTCTCCGTCGTTAGGCGTAGCGACCGTCGCGCTGCTCCGGTTCGGGCACGTCAGCGGTCTCGGTAAATGTGGTGAAGGTTTCGATCAGCGGCGCCGGGCGCGGGGCGCCGTCATGGCCGTGGGAATGCCGCGCATCGCCCGAAAACATCTGCGTGTCCGCAAGCCTCAGCCCCTGCGCGCGGATTTCATCGGCAAGGCGGGGCTGGGCGGCGGTCAGGATGGCCTGCGCGCTATCGCTCTCGGTATGGATGGCAAGCGAAAGCCCATTGTGCGCGCGAGTCACTTCGACGTCGAGCCGACCGAGCTGGTGCGGCATCAGGCGAAACGACAGATGGTTATTGTCGCCCGACGTACTGGCGATGTCATGCGCAAGCTCGCCAAGCCATTGCTCGTTGCGAACGAGGTCGAGCTGGCGATCGACGATCATATCGGCCGGGGAAGCTGGGGCGGCAGCGGGCGCCACTGGGCCCGGCGCAGGTGCCGAAGCATCCGGCACTGGCTTCTGGGTCATCGCAGGCATCGGGTTCGGCAGCACGTCCGCGAGCCCAAGGGCGATCTCTGCAATCTTCGAGGCGCGAACCGGTGCAGCCTTCGGCGGGGAGCCCGGCTGCGGCGCCGTTGAAAGCGGTACGTCGATATGCGTCGGTCTTTCTGCGGAGGGCGTTTCGACAGGAAGCGGTTTGGCCTCCACCTTCACCGGCTTTGTCGGTTCGGGGGCCGCAGCCGGGATCGGGCTACGGGATTCGCTCTCTGCCTTTTCGGGAAGCCTGGACCGATCGGCCATTTCCGGCATTTTCACCGGGGCTGCCGCGCGTTTTGCGGGCGCGATGTCGAGCTGCTCTGGCGAAACAGCCGGAGCGGCGACCGGGCGTTGCGTGCCCTGGGTTTCCGGCAGGGCCATGATGACGGGCGGCGCAGGCGCGGTATCATCCGCTTCCTGTCTGGCGTCCGGGCGATCTTCGTCAGGTTCTTCTTTCGGCAAGCTGGCGGGCGCCTCGCGCCTCGCAACCGGACGAGCGGCAATGGGAAGCGCGATCTGGGCCTGTGCGGCAACCTTGGGTTCTGCAGGCGTTTCGGCGGGCGCCGGCGCCAGCGTGGCGACAAGTGCATCGGCATGCGCGATCGCAAGTGCGGCCGCAACGGGGGCCGGTGTGGCTTCGTTCAGCGGGGGGAGATTTGCCGGGGCCACGGTGGTTGCCTTGTTCTCGGTCAATACGCCTTGTGCACCGATCTGCTCGGACAGCGGTCCACGATCGAGCAGCGCCGCAAATTCGTCGGCCGTCGAAGCGCCTTGCAATCCGGCAAGAAGCGCAATCGGAGAGGCTGTGGTTTGCATCGGGCTGATATCGAGTGTCATTTGCCGCCTCCCAAGGACGATGGACGTTTGCGAAACGGACGGTTCGCATCGGCGCGCCGGGTCTGTTCGTATGTTTCGCTGCGCAAGGCGCGCTCGCGCAGCTTTTCGGCACCCTCTTCGCGGGTCTTGGCAGCGAGGCGTTCGGCCATTGAGCGAACGCGATTGTGCTGGGCGCCCTGAATCGGGGCTGCCAGATCGCACTGCGCGTCTTCGAGACGGAGCGCCATTTCAGCCATGGATTTGAGAGCAAGTCCGGTGGTCCGCTCGGCGTCAGGTTTCAGCGATGCCCTGAGCCCGGACAGGCGTTCGGCAATGCGGTCGAGATTGGCCAGCGCCGTCTCCGCGGTTGCCAGCTTCGCGCGGGCAACACGATGCTCCATGTGGCGCACGCGCACGATCCGCGCACGACGTTCGGCAAGGCCGGTCATGCGCCAAATCCTTCAATCAGCGCGGCGCGCGAAGCGCCGAATGCGACGGTCTCGGATGCCCCCTGGCGGAGGAAAGCGAGCATATCGTCGCGGCGGGCGATGGCTTCGTCGAGCGCAGCATCGTTGCCGGGCGCATAGGCGCCCATGAGCAGAAGATCGCGATTCTCCTCGTAGAGGGACCAAAGCTGGCGGAAACGCGCCGCTGCCGTTGCATGAGCGGGGTCGATCACATCGACCATCGTACGAGAAAGCGAGCGCGAAACGTCGATCGCCGGATAGATGCCCTGTTCGGAAAGGCTGCGCGAAAGGACAATGTGTCCATCCACGATGGCCCGGGCAGCGTCGACCACAGGATCATCGGTGTCGCCGCCGTCGGCGAGGACGGTATAGATTGCGGTGATTGACCCGCCCGTCACGCGATCGGCCCCGGCGCGCTCGACCAGCCGTGGAATGATCCCGAGCGCCGAGGGGGGATAGCCCTTCATCGTCGGCGGTTCGCCGAGCGAAAGGCCGATTTCGCGCTGCGCATGGGCGACGCGCGTCAGGCTGTCGATCAGGAGGAAGACATTCTTGCCTTCGTTGCGGAAATATTCGGCAATCGCGGTGGCGCGCATCGCGGCCCGAAGCCGGAGCAGAGGGGGATGGTCGGCGGGAACCGCAACAACGGCAGTTCGCGCGCGCATTGAGGGCGTCAGTTTGGTCTCGAGGAAATCGCTCACTTCGCGGCTGCGTTCGCCGACAAGGCCCACCACCATGACGTCGCATTCGGCGCCGGCGAGCATCTGGCCCATCAGGACCGACTTGCCGACGCCCGATCCGGCGATGATGGCCACGCGCTGGCCCTGACCGATCGTCAGCAGCCCGTTGATGCTGCGCACCCCCATGTCGAGCGCACGGGTGACCCGTCCACGCTGGAGCGGATTTGCACGCCTCCCGGCCAACGGCCAGGAAAACCGGCTTGTGATCGGGCCGCGGCCGTCGAGCGGATGGCCATGCGCGTCGACGACACGTCCGAGCAAGCCCGCGCCGCAGGTTGCAAGTCCGCCATCCCCATCGGGCAGAACGCGGCTGCCCGCAACAAACGGGACATCGCCATCAAAAGGGAGGATGATGCTGCGATTGCCGCGAAAGCCGACAACCTCTCCGCGAACCGGGGCATGTGCGGTCGAAATGACTTTTGCGGTCGATCCGAGCGGCTGGGCAAAGCCTTCCACTTCGAGCATCAGCCCTTCGTGCGCGACAAGCGTGCCAACCCGACGCGGCGCGGCAGTGGCGATGTTGGTCTGGCCGATCAGGGCTTCGGCCGATTTGAGCAGCCGGCCGGTCATGCGCAGTCCTCCACGAGGCCCAGCTCGCTGCGCAGGGCGTCGAGATAAAGCGATGTTCCATGCTCGATCCAGCCGGCCGAACAGTCGATCCGTATGTCGCCCCGCGAAAGCGAAGCGTCGCCGGAAAGGGCCAGCGTCGTTACCAAGCCTTCGAGAAGTGGAAGGTCATCAGGATTGACGCACAATGTGCGCGCATTGTCGCATTCGGCGACAAGGCCAGCGGCTGCGGTTGCGCGGCGCGCCAGGCAATCGCGATCGATCTCGACCTGGCCGACAATGTCGGTCACCAGCCGATAGACGGTATCGCCAATGAGCATGGCAAGCTCTTCGCTGGGCTCTGGCTGCAGGGCATTCGCTTTTTCGACAAGGCTTAGCAATGCGGCCCGTTCGGCCGAGAAAGCCTCTTCAGCGGCCCGGCGGCCATCTTCGAAGCCCTGCTTATAGTGATCGACCGTCACCGGGTGTTCGCCCGCAAGGTCAGACGCATGCCGTCCGTTGGCAGACACATGAACGCTCACCCGCTCGAAGTTTCCGGCCACGAACCCGTTCCGGGGCGGGGCGGCATCGGCGATCCGGATCGAGCGGACGGCGGTCTCAGACATATTCGTCTCCGGGGCCGCCAAGCATGATTGTGCCGTCGGCCGCCATCTGGCGCGCCATGGCAATGATGGCCTTCTGCGCTTCTTCGACCTCGACGCGCTTGACCATCCCGCGCTCTTCCATTTCGTCGCGGATCGTCTGCGCGGCACGGGCCGACATGCAGCCGAACATACGATCGGCAAGCGCCGGCTGCGTGCCCTTCAGGGCAAGCGTAAGGATCGAAGAATCCACCGCACGCATAAGCGCGCCCAGATTCTTGTCGTTGAGTTCCATGAGGTTGTCGAAGATGAACATTTCATCCTCGATCTGCTGCCCCAAAACTTTGTCACGCTTCTTGAGGCCCTTGAGCACGCGTTCGCCGTCCGCCTTGGCCATCTTGTTCATGATCCGAGCGGCATCGGATCTGCCGCCCAGATTGACCTTGGGCTTGCTCTGGCGGATGTCGCCAAAGCGGCTCAGCACGGCTTCAAGGTCGGCGATCGCATCGCTGCTGACCGCCCCGAGCCGGGCCGCGCGCATCATGAGTTCGGACTGCAGCTCGTCGCCGAGGTTCTTGAGGGCTTCGGCGGCGACGTCGGGGTTGAGCGACGCCACGATGAGCGCCCCCACCTGCCGATGTTCCTGAGCCAGGATCTTGGTAATCGCGGGAACTTCCATCCAGCGCAGGATTTCGAGCGATTTCACGCTTTCGCGTGGCGCGACAGCACCCAGGACATTGTCGGCGCGGACATTTCCGAGGGCCTGTGTGATCACATTGCGAATGCGCGGCGCGGCGCCGACAGCGAGCATTGAAACCTGGCGGGTGCGGCCAATGAAGCGATCGAGTGCGGCTTCGACTTCGGTCTCGCTGGCATCGGCCACGGCAAACATGGCCTTGCCAAGTTCGCGCACGTCTTCGGGATCGAGGTCGCGCAGGATCGATGCGGCCTCTTCGTCTCCCAGCAGCATCAGGAGGATGGCCGCGGCGTAGGGGCCATCCAATGCCGGGGTGCGAGTCGCGCTGTCGCCTTCATCGAGCACGTCGAGTTCGTCAGCCATTCGCGCGTTCCTGAACGAGCTGGCGAACGACCAGAGCCGCGCGCGCCGAATCCTGCTTCACGAAATTGCGCACCAGCGAGGCCCGCTCTTCATAGCTCGGCGCCGCTTCGATCATCTCGAGCGTCACATTCCGGAGGGCGCCTGTAGATGCACTCGGCGCTGTGATACCTAACAGCTTCTTTTCCAGCTTGGCCTCTTCGCTGGCGCCCTCAGACTTTTCACGGAGGATGCGCAGCAGCGGCCGGCCGACGAAGAGCAGCACGAGCAGCGCAACAATGGCCCCACCAAGCTGGCGCAACCCGACCATGATCAAGGGGTTGTCCCACCAGCTTGTGCTGCTTTCGGCCGTTTCGGCGAATGGCCGGGCCGAGATGGCGACAATGTCGCCGCGCGCCGGGTCAAAGCCGACCGCGCCTTTAACGAGGCTGTCGATCTGGGCGAGTTCGACTTTCGAGCGCCGCTTGCCCCCGACGGCATCGCGAAGCGCGACCGCAACAGTCAGGCGGTGGACACGGCCAACCGGTTGATGGGTGACGGAAATCTCGCGGCCGACGTCGAAGTTGCGCGAATAAGTCTCGGCGACTTCGCCTGTCGTTGTCGGGGCGCTTGGCGTGGCCGTTGTCTGAACACCGCCCGGGGCAACTGCAACCTGTGTTGCTTGGGGCACCTTGTTGGACAAGGCACCGGGAATGCCGGCTGAAGGCGTTTCGGTTGCCGCATTTGTCGACTTGTTGCCTTCTTCGCGGCGCAGGGCGCGATCATCCTTGGGGTACGATTCGCGTGTCGACTGGCTTTCGGAAAAATCCACATCGGCATGGACTTCGGTGCTGAAATTCCCCGCACCCAGCATCGGGGCGAGAAGGGCCGTCACGGCAGCGCGATAGCGTTCCTCGACCTTGAGCTGCAGCTGGAAGTTCTTGTCGTCGGTCCCGCCATCATCCTGCGAAAGCAGCGCACCCGACTGGTCCACGACCGAGACGTCGGCAGGCGAAAGACCCGGGACGGACGAGGCCACCAGATGCTTGATAGCACTGACCTGGGCGTTCGAGAGGGAACGGCCGCCCTCCATCGTGAGCATCACGGAAGCAGCCGGCGCAGAATCATCACGCACAAAAGGGCTGGGTTCAGGGGTCGCGAGATGGATTCTTGCGCTCTTGACGCTGTCGATGGCCTCGATGGTGCGGGCCAGATCGGCTTCGCGCGCGCCGCGCAGCGTTTCGCCTTCGAGTGCGCGGCTCGCGCCCATCGGCAGGGTGCTCAATATCGCATCGCCGCCCGGCGCCGCTTTCGGCAGCCCCTGGCCGGCCAGCATCATGCGGGCCTTGTGGACATCATCTTCGCCGACATCGATATTTCCTGTGTCGCGATCGATCGAAAACGGGATTCCGGCAGACTGGAGCGCATCTGCGACGGCCGCCTTGTCCCCGTCAGCCAGCCCCGCATAGAGGGGTGTCTGGTTCGGGCTCTGCATCGCCCACCAGGCCGCGCCCGCCATCAGAAGGGCACCGACGCCGCCAAGCGCGGGGAGCGAACGGCGGACCGCGGGCTGCTCGACAAACGTCCGCAGCATCGAAAGCGGGTTGGGCGCGTGTGCAGCCACGCGCAGTTGCGGGGTGGAAAGGGGAGTGGCGCCTGCGGGGATGACTTCCTGATCTGACATCTTACACCGGCATGTTCATGATGTCGCGATAGGCCGAAAGCAGCTTGTTCCGGACCTGAAGCGTCGCTTCAAAGCCGATCGAGGCTTTTTGGCGTTCGAGCATCACCTGGACGATGTCGTTGGTATCGCCACGCTCATAAGCGGCAGACAAGTCGCTTGCCTTGGTCTGCTGGGCGTTGACGTTGCGGACTGCATCAGTGAGTGTCTGGCCAAAACTGGTGGACGGTGTTTCCGCCGCTCCGGCCACGTCGTGACCGGCCGCGCGCTGAAGCGCAGCGTTCTGACCAATGATCGTTGACCGCATTTGCAGCAGCCTTCCCGGATCGATCGCAGCCATGGTGCCCCTCTGTCTTTCGCGTCAAAATGACTCGTGGGACAATTAAGCAAAGAGCGTGCCAAATGCCCGAAACAGGCTGAATCTCGCGGAAACCACATCGAGTTCTGCCGGGGGATCAGGGAAAGCGCACGGCAGTGTCAAAATATTGATGCCTTTTTGTCCCTAAACCATTTCTGCGGGGCGTCGTTTCCCCCTCACGAGGCTGCTCACTCCTGAGGGCTGCCCCATTTGGCAAATGCCTGAAAGGACTAGAAATGACTGTTATTTCCACGAATGTGAGCGCCCTGCGTGCCCAGAACAGCTCGCGCATGGCCAATATGATGCAAGGTCAGGCGATGGACCGCCTGTCGAGTGGCAAGCGTATCAACAGCGCGAGGGACGACGCAGCCGGCCTCGCCATTGCAACCCGCATGGATGCGAAAGTCCGTGGGCTTTCACAGGCTATCCGCAACTCGAATGATGGCATCTCGCTTGCCCAGACTGCTGAAGGCGCGTTGCAGGAAAGCTCCAACATTCTCGTTCGCATGCGTGAATTGGCCGTTCAGGCCGCCAACGGTACGTCGACCGCGACGGATCGTGCTGCGCTCCAGGCGGAAGCCACGCAGCTGGTTTCGCAGTTGGGCGATATCGCCACCCGTACCGACTTCAACGGTACGACCCTGCTTGACGGCACGGCCAACCTCAACATCCAGACGGGTGTCGATTCGGGCGAAACCGTCAACATCACGATCGGCGATATGCAGGCTGCCGGCCTCGGCGTTGCTGCGGTCAACATCAGCACGGCTGCTGGTGCTTCGACTGCTCTTGGCCTTCTCGACACGGCCATCGACACGGTTGCAACCAGCCGCGCGTCGCTCGGTGCGGTTCAGAACCGTCTCGAATCGAACGTCAACAATCTGACATCGACCGTCACCAATCTGGCGGAAGCCAAGTCGCGCATCGAAGATGCCGACTATTCGGTGGAATCGACGAAACTCGCTTCGTCGCAGATCCTTGCCCAGGCATCGACCGCGATGCTTGCGCAGGCGAACCAGAGCCAGCAGGGCGTCCTCAACCTGCTGCGTTAAACAATAATATACCGGCAATAATCTGGCCCCGGCCGCTTGTGCGTGCCGGGGCCTTTTCTTTTGTCGTTGCTCTATGCCGGAAGGTCAGTCGCGCTCGACAGCGCGGGCCAGTTCGACCTGCCGCGTGCCCAGCAAGTCTTCGGGGTATTTGCGTGCAATCTCGTCCCGGAGCGTATCCATGGCGCTCGCAACTCTCGCAGCGGTCTGAATCAAATTCAGCGCATCCAGCTCGTCTAGAATATTTTCGAGCATTCCTATCAAATGCTTCGCGTCGCGTGGTTCAACAGTGTCGCCCATATTGTCCCCAGAAGCCCTACGCCTATCATTAAAGGCCCATTTACTTAGAATCATTCAACTAGGCAATTCGAATGGATGGTTCCATCAGTTACAATGATCACAAAGATGGTCCGCCCAGATGCTTAATAGAAACTCCGAACCGTAGCCACGTCCACACCGCCAAGATTCCCGGTGCTTCAACGCGGGCTAGTGTTCAGACATGCCCTTGAACGCAATCCACTTGCCACCCGGTTTGCACGATTGCGGCCGATTGGAAATTCCGATGGCGCAAGTCCGTGGCAAGGCGATCGTCAGATCCAAATGTCCTTGATTGCCCAATCGTCGCGCGGGAGCGTTCTTCCTAGTTCAACAATACCCCGTGCCTTTCGTCTGCAAGCAGGCTCCCCTGGCCATCGTCGGCGGCCAGCGGCGTGCGCGGTGGCGCTTCCAGTTGGGCTGTCGCCGGTCCGTATGCGGGTTGGGGAGGCGCATAACTCTCCACAGTCGCAGCACCGCCCAGCGCGTCGCCCGAGGCCATAAGGCCCAGATCGCCCATGGGGTCGCCAAGCATCGCGAGCTTGCTCGGAAGCATTTCCGCCCCGGCATAGGAAGCCGAAAAGGCGCCAGGCGTGCCCCAGCCGCCCGCCCAGCGATAGAAGATGTGTGCACCAACGGTGGTGACCTTCGTCAGGCTCGATTGCCAATAGGGCACGACCCAGATCGTGTGGTAGTGCGTTGCCGTCCCCACCGATGGTTCGACATAGCCGGCCAGTGCGGCAGCCGCCACGGACATGGCCCGGCGCCAGCCCAGCGGGTTGCGCGGGCGGGCCAGCGAGCCGTCGCAAGTGAAGGTAAACTGGCATCCGGTTGTCCGTTCGGCCCCCTGGAACACTACGCCGCAAACCGAATGCGGAAAGGCAGGATGGCGAACGCGATTGAGCACAACCTGCGCCACGGCGCGCTGCCCTTCGCTCGATTCAGAGGCGGCTTCATAGTAGATGGCGGAGGTCAGGCATTCGAGCGCCGTCATCCGCGTGCCGATCCCGTCTTCGCCGGCGATCGCGCGGAACGGGGAGGCGGGCAGGATCGGGCTGGAATCATTGGGTATCGCGGCGTTCATTTCGGCCGCCTCGTCGGCCGCGACGGGCTGGAAGGTCATCACGGCTGGCTCCGCGCCCGATTCCAGTGCAATCTGGACCTGGCCGCCAGAGACTGGGCGCAAGGATGCGACAGGGCCTGCCGTTCCCGACAAGGCGAAGCAGGAGGCAAGGCTGAGGAGTGACGCAAACACGGGCCAACGTGCCAGACGTGGCGCTTCCGCCTTTGCCATGGCCAATTGTGCACGAGGACTCATGTGGAAGTTTCCCATCCGTTCGCAATTTCCCAATTTGCACGCGCCGCGGCTTGTGCCTGCTGGTGCGATCCCCGGTAGTGCCGCCATCTTCGGCTTTCCGGTTCAAATGCGGCGGTAACGCCAGTTTTGCGACTCAACCCACGTTCAGTAGGACTCAAGGCCCGGATGTGTAAATGGCTAATTAGGCAATCGGGGCGCCCGTTCGTCCCCGATTGACACAGCGATGGCGGGATAAGTGGTTAATCCCGCCGCGCGTCACTCGCCATAATAGCGATCGTATTTTCCATAGGCTCCGTAAGCATCAAGCGGGCTGACGCTGAACCGGTTCAGAATGGTGCCAAGACACGGAGCAGGCGAGAGCAGGTTTATCGCGTCGCGCAGTTCGACCTTGGTCGTCATTCCTTCCTCGATCACGAACACATAGGCGTCGAGCCGCTGGATGATGGTCATCGCATCGTCATTGGCAAAGGCGGGCGGGAGATCGCAGATGACGATGACGTCGTCGGGAAGCGCCCGCATCGCCTCGACGAGCTTGGCGAACCGGTCTCCGGCCAGCAATTCGGCCGAATTGACCCTTGATGAGTAACAGGGAAACAGGGTCAGGTGGAGGTTGGAAATATATTGTCCGACCTGCTTCAGATCATCGGTCGTACCGTCGAGAAACTGGGTTAGTCCGTGTTCACCCGAAAGCCCGAATTTTTCAGCAAGCGAGGCACGGCGCAGGTCGAGATCGAACAGGCAAACGCGGACATCGGGCAACTGAGCCATCGCTGCCGCCAGATTGGCAGACAGGAAGGATTTTCCGGCTTCCGGGGTTGCAGAGGTGATGCCCAGCAAGTTCCAGTGTTTGTCCCTCATTTCCTTGAGGACCTGCGTTCTCAGCAGGTTAAACGGCCGCGACCGGAGATCGCGCGAATTGAAGCCGACAATGTCGAATTCCTCGAGCGCCGACGGTTCGACTTCGACTGTCGGCAACTGCTCGCCCATGGGAATGGAGAGCGAAGATACTGAACCGGCCATCCGGTATGGCTCAACTGGCACGTGAGAAACCCCCTGAATGATATTTGCCTGGCATCAAAAACAAATCAGCTTTCGAATGCCAGATCATCGCGCCGCTTGAACGGCCATAATTTCGCGTACCACGGCGCCGGCTTTGGCCGCTTTGACTCGATCGTCGGTATAGCTGCGAGCGGTGCGGCGCCGGTAATCGCTTTGACTGTATCAATGCCGCGAATTGGCCGCAGTACAAGCTCCACGCCGATCATCAGCAACAGCCCGAGGCCAAGCCCCGCCAGCGCCCCACCGGCAATGAAAAGCGGACGATTGGGCCAATCGGGCCGATCCGGAACAACCGGGGGGTCCACCACAGTAAGGCGTTCGCCCTTCTGTTCGTTTTCCATCTTCGCGTTCGATTGCGCCGTCATGAGCTTTGCTGAAACCTGCTGATACTGCGTGTTCAGGCCGTCCAGCTTCTGCTGAAGCTGCGCCACCTGCTCCTGAATCAGCGGGCCGCGGGCCTGCGCGTTCAGCATCGCCGACATCTGGGCCCCTTCGCGGCCCTTCGCAGCTTGTAGCGCCGCGATCTGCGAATTGTTGAATTCGATCTGCGACGTGATCGGATCAAGCGGCATATTGCCAACATTCTTGGCCGCCAGCTCCTTCGCTTCGGCCAAACGTTGCCGAGCCATGATGACGTCCGGGTGCGATTCCGCGTAAACAGCGCGGGCCGCGGCAAGCTGCTGCTCTGCGGCAGAGACAACGGGATCGCGATTGGCTGCGGTCTTTGTCAGGTCGCGCTGCGAATTGAGCGCTGTGTTTTCGCGGCGGAGAGACGCAATCTGCGCGTCATAATTGCCGCCGCTGCCAAACATTGCCATGCCGGAGTTGGAAAGGGCAGGGCCATTTCTCGCCTTGATGCCCGAAATCTGGCTTTCAAGCGCCGCGATTTGCGTCTCGAGGTTTGCCGACTGGTCCGTCAGGAATTGGACCGTGTCCTGAGCCTGCTCGGCGTTCTTGGTCGAGTCAATCCGTAGGATACGGTCGACAACATCCTGGGCCACAGCCTGCGCCTTCACAGGATCGGGGTAGTCCACGCTCATCGAAAAGGCGATCGTAGAGGATTTTCCGCCGCCGCTGCCGGTGAATTCTGCTCCAACGGGCTGGAAGGCCACAGAATCACGAAGCTTTTCGATGATTTTCGAAAGCGGCTGTGAACTGCGTTCCTTCGTATAGAGATCCAGCCTCTGGATCATCTCGATCAGGTCGGGCCGGCTCAAGACCTGCTGGCGAACCTTTGCGACGCGCTGGTCAATTGCTTCGTTCGACTGATCGCCGGGCGTCCCGATCTGCATCTGCGGGGATTCGACAAGCAAAACCGAGGCCGAGCGATAGGATGTCGGCAGCAGGAATGCAGCGATAAGGCCCGCGACGAACAGTATCGCCGTCGGGACGATCAGCAGCAATTTCCTCTGTCGAACAATTGCAGGAATATGGGCCAGGAACGAGGACGGACCCGAATCTTCATCACCCCATTCAGAGATCATCGGTTATCTCCAAGGGCAAAACTGACACCAATGCTCACCGCTGCATTCGCCTTTCTGGGTGTGGGATCCCGGTAGCTGTCTGCATAGTCGGCCGTGACATAGCCCTGAATCCGCTGGCTGAGGCGTCGGCTATAGGTCAGGCTCGCGCGCCCATAGTCGACCGTGCCGCCGGTAACGATATTGCCCTGGCTTATCTGGCCGGATCGCGAGTAATTGGCCGACGCATCGATCGTGCTTTTTGCATCGAGCCGGACATTGTAGCTCAAGCCGACGGATGTCTGCGGTCGCACGGTGCTGCCGAACGAAGTCGGCTGGACCGAGCGCGACGCAAAGAGGCAGAATTTTCCGCGGGTCGTCGCGTTACACAGGTTGAGGCTACCCGCAGCGCTATCCTGTGTGGTCTTGCCAACAAGACCGCTGATCCTGGAGTGACTTACACCGAGCGACGCGGAAAGGCTCCAGCTCGCACCGAACCTGGTCTTGAAAGTCGCCTGCGGCGAAATTGTGGTCGCATCGCCAAGCGGCGTTCCGCGATAGTCCGCGCGCGAAAGCGAAACGTCCAGTCCGACCGACGTCTTGCTGTTGATGACACGGCTATAGCCGATGCTGCCGCTGGCATTGTTGTATTCCGAAGCCGTGCTGGTCACCGGGAAGCGCACGATCGAAAAGCCGCCCTGCGCCGTGAACTGGTCACGCGAACTGGCTGTATAGTCGAGGCTCATGCCCCCATTGACGGCCTGGCGGCGCTGGCGCAGGCCATTGATCGCAATGTCACCCGGCAACGGAGGAAACGCGACGCCGGTGCCCGGATTGGTGCCGAATGTAAGCAAGTCGTTGGCGCCGACCACCGAACTGTCATAGCCGAAGCTGGCGTTGTAGGCCAGTCGCGGGGTCAGCTGCTGAGCAAGGCTCGCACTCGCACCAAAGTCATTGTTTGAGCGGTACCGCCTGGAATATTCGCTATGCCGATAATCGCCGCGGAGCGTAACCGTCTGGTTTCCATCGGTAAATTTCACGCTCGGAGTGACAGATACGGTAGCAGAAGCCGCCGAGGTCTTCGGTCCGCTCAGCAAATAGGGGTTGCTCGCGATCTCAGCCTTGACCGACGTGTTGACGGATGCTCGGGTTTCCGCGTCTGCCGCTGACGGCGCCAAGGCCGCCCAAGCCAGAACGACGCACGAGGCGGCCTGTTCAAACCGCAAGAGAGCCCGGCGCGAAAGCGCATGTGAGTGCTTTATCATGGTACAATCACCGTATCGCCGCTTTCCACCTGGGGAATAGCGCTTGCACTGATTTCCTTGGCAGCGGAGCCGCCCTTATAGGCCGCGCCAATCTTAGCTCGGACCGTCACAAGATTGTTTCCGGACTTGCGAATGATCGTAACGCCGTCGAGGCTGGCAAATTCATCGGGGCCGCCGGCGTAGCTGATCGCTTCCAGCAGGTTGACATAACGCCCCGGCGTGAAAGTGCCCGGACTCTTCACCTTGCCCGCAACCGTGAACTGAAACCCTGACGGACTGCGCACCGAAACGGTGACCTGAGGGACCTGCCCGCGATACTGGCTCGCCAGTCCTTTCGTGATCGTGTCTTCTATCTGCGTGGGCAACTGGCCCAGGGCGTTGACTTTTCCGACCAAGGGGAAGGAGAAAGTCCCGTCCGGCAAGATGCGAATGGTGCGCTGCAACCGCTCTTCCCCCCAAACATAGACTTCGATGTCATCGCCTGGGTTGATTGTGTACGGTCTCAGCACCTGCTGCGCCGGTTGAGAGGGTGCCGCCTGATCAGGAGCGCCCGCTGCGGATGCCGCCAAAGCGATTGTCAGCAAGAGTGCCAAAGCCAAATTCCAGTATTACTTGAGTTCCCTGAACGGGTTCATGCCATGGGCATTGCGCTTTTGGAAGCCTCATTGCAGGGAAATGATGGTGAATGACGTCATGGCGCCATTGCGCGTCACAATAAACCGTTGCAGATGCGGCAATTCCTGACCATGAAACGATGATGCGCTGGTGGGGCAACGTTAACAAACCGGGATTATGGATAACGCGACACTTGCCGTCTTGCGGAAAGTGTTTGCGTGTTCGGGCCTTGTCTCCATTGGGTGATCAATCATGAAGTTTCGCACGTGTTGCGCCGGTCTCGCTCTGTTCGCGCTGTCAGCCTGTTCGTCGCCGCAGGAAAAGGCTGAGCAAGCCGCCTCCACGGCCACGGCCTTGGCAGAGGCTGGAAACTTCGAAGCGGCGCGCCAGGCCATACTCGAAGCGGTCCGGCAGAGGGACGATCAGCCGGAGCAGTGGCTGCTGCTCGGTCGGCTTGATCTTGAAACGGGCCGTCCGGCCGACGCGCTTCTGGCCTATTCACGGGTGCTGGAGCTTGACGCGACGAATGTCGAGGCATTGCAACTGGTTGCGGAGCTTTCCTTTCAGTTTGGCGACATGCGCGAGGCAACAAGTGCGGCTGATCGGGTGCTCGCGCTCGATCCCAATGCAACGCGCGCGATACTCGTCAAGGGCTTGGTCGCGTTGAGCCATAAGGATATCGCCGGAGCAACAAGCGCGGCAGATGCAATCCTCAAGATCAAGCCGCAGGATGAATTCGGTGTCGTGCTCAAGGCCCGCGCATTGGCCACCGGAAAGGATTATCAGGGTGCAGTGAAGCTGATCGAGGACGGCATTCCGGAAGCGCAAAGGACCGAAGCCTCGCTTGCCACGCTGACCGAACTGTATCGCGTGCTGGGAGACAAGGTGCAGCTTGTCGGAGCGATCGACAAGCTGATTGCACGGCGCCCAAAGGATCCCGACCTGAAGCTCGATCTTGCCGAGGTGCTCTACAAGGGCGGAGATTCGGCCCGGGCCCGCGCAACCCTGTATGCGCTGCTTGTCGCCCAGCCCGACAATATCGAGATTGTCCAGAAAATTTCCGATCTGTGGTCCGAAAATGACACCGCCGCGCTTTCGCCGGCACAATTGAACGATATCGCGCAACACGGCTCGCACACCGTTCGTCTGGGTGTCGCGCGATACCTGATTGGGCGCAGTCGCCCCGATCTGGCGGCGGATGTGCTGCGCGCGGCGGCTGGTGACGCCCGGTCCCCGGGTGCGGCAGATCTGCGGGCCCTTTATGCGACCGCGCTTTACAAGCAGGGAAATGCCGGGGCGGCAAAGGAGATTGCCGACGGCATATTGGGTAGCGACAAGAACAATATCGATGCCCTGCTGGTTCGCGCCCGGATCGAAATGCAGCAGCACGACCTGACCGCCGCTCTCAACGATGCGCAGATCGTTGTCAGGGATTTCCCGATGAGCGAACAGGCGCGCGTTCTGCTCGCGGACATCTACCTTGCCAGAAACGATCCGCAACGCGCGCGGCAAAGCTATGAGGACGCCATTGGTGATCTGCCGCAAAGCATCCTTCTGGCCCGGACATACACGCAGTATCTTTTGAAGACGGGCGGCGGACCCCGGGCTGTCGAGGTCGCGAGAAGCTTTACCCGCAAGAGTCCGTCGTCCGTCCCGGGGTGGGACTTGTTTGCAAATGTCTGTAAGCAGGCCGGAGACAGCGGATGCGTTGGGCAGGCCCAGGCCGGTCGCGACAGGGCCGCTTCGGTCTATACTGTTGATGATCGGCCCGGTTCGGTTCGCGGCCGCGGCCTGTTCGGGAGGTTGTAATGACGGGGAGGGGGATGGCGAACGGCGGAACGGGGAGCGGAAATGACTGAACCGCATTCCAGGCCCTCGCAGAACATCAACAAGCGGGTACGCTTCACCTCGAACGTGCTGCGAACCGTTGGCGTGGCCAATGACGCGCTCTGTCTGGTCATCGGCTTCTTTGTTGCCGTGTTCGTCTACCATCTGACATCGGACCAGCTGTTCGACAGGACCATCCACGAAACCGCGGCCATCGTGCTTGGCATCAATTTTTTCCTGATCCGGATTTCGCGCGATTCCTATACAGAATTCCGCGGCCAGGGAGACGATGTCGGCGAAGGTGCGATGCTGGACTTCCTGATCGCGGCGACGCTCACGGCGTTCACGATTCTCCTCTTTGACGTCTTGACGGAACTGTCTCGCGGGTTGGCGCTGCTCTACGTTTTTGTATGCCTTTCGCTTCTGTTCCTGAGCCGCATCGCGTTCAGGAAGATCGCCTGGCTGCTGATGGACCTGGGCTATATCGGGCAGCGGGTCGTGATTTACGGCGCGGATCGTGAAGTGGCCAACCGGGTCATGGAGCTCCTCGTCATCGAGCGGCTTCCGCATTTGAAGATCATCGGGTTCGCCGACGACCGCAAGACCCGGACGGACCAGTCTGCAATCGGAAGCGCGAACTTCGTGGGCGGCTTTCCCGAATTGCTGAAGATGGCGCAGGACGGCGATCTCGATCAGGTGATCATTGCGCTGCCGAAGGTCCAGCAGGATCGGTTGGATTCGATCATCGACCGTCTTAGCGCGGCCGCGATTGACGTTTGCTGCATGCCGCGTGAAATCCTCGAATTGCGCTCGAGCTACAGGATGAGTTTCATCGGGTCCCTGCCAGTGCTGAGCCTCTGGCAACGGCCGATCCGCGACTTCGACATTCTGGCAAAGGAAATACAGGATCGGGTTCTCGCCCTTGTGGCGCTGATCGTGCTGTCGCCGGTCATGGCGTTGACGGCCCTCGCGATCAAACTTGAAAGCAAGGGCAATGTCTTCTTTGTGCAGCAGCGGTTCGGCTTCAACAATCTGGAGATCGGAATCTACAAGTTCCGCTCGATGTATGTCGATCAGCAGGACGTATCGGGCGCCGAACGCACAAAGAAGAATGACGAGCGCGTCACGCGCGTCGGCAAGATCATCCGGCGTCTGAGTATCGATGAATTGCCGCAATTGCTGAACGTGCTGCGCGGCGAGATGTCACTGGTCGGCCCACGGCCGCATGCGACGCAGATGCTGGTTGGGGACAAATTCTATTTCGATGCGGTTGAGGGCTATGCGGCGCGCCACCGCGTCAAGCCGGGCATAACCGGGCTGGCGCAGGTACGCGGGCTGCGCGGCGAAATCGATACGATCGAACGGGCGAAGAAGCGCGTTGAATATGACACCTACTATATCGACCATTGGTCGCCGTTGCTCGATCTTCGGATCATTCTCGAAACGGTGTTCATGATTGTCTGGGATCGCAATGCCTATTGAGCAAGCGCGGTCGCCTCGATCGTTGGCGTTCCTCGATCTCGAATTTTCAGGGCTTTCGTTCGAACAGGTGCTTGAGGCCGTGGCGGAGCGCGCCGGCCGGTCTCGCTTCTCCTACATTGTGACGCCCAATGTCGATCATCTGGTGAAGCTGCGCGCAAGGGCGGAGCAGCCTGCGCTGGAGGCGTTCAGCGATGCTTATGATGCCGCGGCACTCCGGCTCTGCGATAGCCGGATTCTGGCGGGGCTGGCGAAGCCGTTCGGTATTGCTCTTCCGGTTGTGCCGGGGAGCGATCTGACCGCGGCGATTTTCCGCAAACTTCTGGCCCGGGGAAACAGGGTCGCGATCGTCGGGGGAAGTGCCGACACGATCTCGAGACTGGAAGGGCTTTTTCCCGGTATCGAATTCGTTCAGCACGTCCCGCCAATGGGAATGCTTTCCAATCCCGGCGCAATGAGGGCGGCCGAGGAGTTCGTCAGCCAATGCCAGGCCGGCTTTGTCCTGTTTGCCACCGGCGCCCCCCAGAGCGAAATCCTCGCGCACCGCTGCCTTGAGCGGGGGGATGCGCGCGGGGTCGGGCTCTGCATCGGGGCTTCGATCGATTTCCTTCTCGGGGACCAGCGCCGCGCGCCGCAATGGATGCAGCGCTCTGGCCTTGAATGGGCGCATCGGCTGGCGACAAACCCACGGCGCTTGTGGCGCCGCTATCTCGTCGAAGGACCGCGAATATTCCTGATCACCGCGCGTTGGTGGTGGGCGCGCCGGGGCAGCATCGGCTAGTCAGGCCGCTTGGTCCGGACCCACTCGGTCTCGGCACGCCTGACCAGCTTGAGATAGACCGGAATCTTCCAGAGCACGTATAATGGGATCCGGGATATCGCGCCGAATGAAAGCAGCGCGCGGCCTTCGCGCCACCAGGCAATCGCCAGCAGGACCACACTGGCCCCCATCATCGCCAGCAGCAGCAGGGCAGGCGTTGCTGTTGCGCCCAGGGCGGCCAGCCCGGCGAGCAGGGCCGAGAGCAAGAAGCCGAGAGCAAAGAGCAGCGCCAACGGAGGCACCAGAAGGTGCAAGCCCAGCCGCACCGATGCAAGCTGCCCCCGGCCAAGTCCCGTCGCAAGGGTAGGCAAGGCATGCTTGATCGCCGTGCCGATAAAACCATGTTCCCATCTGGTGCGCTGAGTCAGCGTATCCTTCGCCGTCGCCGCATTGCTCCACACGCGAGCCGCTTCGACCAGCATCGGCCGGACTCCGGCGCGCGTCAGGTCCACGGTGATGGCAAGGTCTTCGACAATGTTGGCCGATGCCAGCGGGAGTTTCTCGAATATTGGCCACGGGAAGGCCATCCCCGTTCCCGTCAACATCGCCGGGCCGCCTGATCGCACAAGACCGCGCTGGCGGACGAGATTCTTGATCAGAAAGGCAAAGTTGGAAATCTGGACAATCGGTCCTGCATCCGGTCCCGCCTTCATCAGGTTCACCGCCTGCACCGGCCGCCCGTCGTAGAGTGCAGCCGCGGAGAGGTTTTCAACCGTTCCTGCATCGGGAACGCAGTCCGCATCAAGAATCATCACGCAATCGGGCGGGGACTTGGACAGATGCGCTCGGCCGAAATCCAGGGCGTAGCCCTTTCCACGGCGGTGCGCATCGGATCGTTCGATCGCTTCGGCACCGCCGGTTCGGGCCCGTTCCGCCGTATCGTCACTGCAATTGTCGGCGACCACGAGGATCGTCGCCTCTGGTGGCAGAACGCCACGGAGTCGCGACAGCGTCTGCATCATGCCTTTCGCTTCGTTGTGCGCCGGGATCAGGATTGCGATCCTGGACGGCTTGCGGTCCCCGCCGCTCTTGCTGCCGAGCGGGAAGAGTCCAAGCGCCACCTCATTGATGAAGACCGCGAATATGGCGATCATCGGCGTCGCAGCGATCCACGTGACCGCGCCCAATACATTCATGTTGAGGACTCCGGTCAATGGGCTTCAGCAATGGCTTCCTGTTGTGCGGTGGCTTGGGCGACGTCAAGAGTTTGCGATCGTCAGCTCTGGCTACATTGCATGCTGTCCATGAGGCGCTTCGCCTTCGGGTGCAGCCGGCGGTTCGACCAAATGGGGTCTTGCAACCCAGCTGAACCCGTTGAACATCTTCATCTGCTGGCCATTTCCAAGATCGCCACCCGAACAGTTCAGCAGCCGGTTGATGCAATTGTCGGTCCAAATCTTCATCGTTTGGTCATCCCAGGCGCCGAACCAGTCGGTGTGAAAGCTGGCCCCCGGCTTCATCGCCATCCCTGGCATGTCGTCCGACGACAGGTGCCAGCTCGCGAACGTGCCGTCCCATTTGCCCGATCTGTCGAGCGTTTCATCGACGCTGTACCATGCACCGAGCGTGAACGTGGGAATGACATAGGGGTGCGAGGCCGGGCATCTGTAGGCGCCGTCATTCCCGTAGCTGCCATATGCAACGTGCGAACGGTGGTCGGGGCTGTCTAGGTCCTTGCCGTTCCAGCAATCGGGCGCGCTGATGACCGCGCCGAGCTTGTTCCCGATCGGGCAATTCTTTGCGACATCGACAATCGTCGGATAATGGCCGGCTATCCCGCTCGGGCCGTCGCAATTGAAATATCCGCCGCCGGTCCTCGGAGCTTTGTGATTCAGCATGTCGAAGCCGAAGATGAAACGCAGCCCTCGCGGAATTTCCACGCAGGCAGTCCCTTGCCTCGCGCATTCCGGATCATTGGCCGGACGCCGTTTATAGTAGATGCTGACATAATCGGGGCGGACGACCTGGCCCTTGCCGTTCAGCATTGCCGGCATCCAATAGGCCGAACGATTGAGACGGCTGGTGCATGTGCTGTCGCCCGACGATCTGAGGCTGGCATAGGTTGAGGCGGCATTGGCGCCCGTGTTGCCGAAGAACTGGTGCAAATGCGATTTTCCCGGCTGCCCCGGATAGACGATCGGATCGTCGAACGCGATCTGCCCGGCATTGCATATGAAGCGGAAGGCTCCGACAACATCGGGCGTAGCGCTGGGGGCCACCGCTCCCGTGCCCCAGCTTGGCACGAGTTCAGACCGAATATCAAAGTCGCTCGGGATCACCGGAAGCTCCACATCCGGAGCCGGAAGCTTTTCGTCGACGCCGTTCTTTTTTGCATGGGCGATCGTTACCCCCAGCAACGAGAACGCGATCGCGATTGCCAGAATTCGCCTCAAGCGGCGCGAGGCGCCGGGAGGAATGGCAAACGAATTTTGCGGGTCGATCAATTTTCGAGCCTCCCGAGCCTGACATGGAGTGAGACTCCCGCATCAAACAGCGGATGGCCTCGAACGCGAAACTAACATACCATCGATTCCGGCTCCGGATAGGGGCGAAGCGAGACGGGGCAGGGGGCGAAGCGGATGATTTACGGCTGGTCACCGGGAATCGGCGACCCATCCTTGCTTGGCTGGTTGACCGTACTCGGCTATTTTCTGGCGAGCCTCCTTTGCATCCGGGCAGCGCTAAAGGACGCCCGTTCTGCCAATCTGTGGCGCGCTCTGGCGCTTGCGCTTGCGGTGTTGGGCATCAACAAGCAGCTGGATCTTCAATCTTTGCTGACGGCCGTGGGACGAGAACTGGCGCGTACCGGCGGGTGGTATGATCAGCGCCGCCAAATCCAGCGGATATTCGTTCTCGCGATCGGCACGCTGGCGATTGTCCTCTCGGCCGTTGTGCCGGTCTTGCTAAAAGGCCGGTCAGGTCAAATTCGCGCGGCCTTCGCAGGGTTCGTCCTGCTTTTGGCATTTGTGGGCATCAGGGCGGCCTCATTCCATCATGTCGACCGGTTCTTGAAGGCCTCTGTGCTTGGCGCACGGTTCAACTGGATACTGGAGCTTGGCGGAATAGCCGTCATTGCCATTGCCGCAAACGGTGTAGGCAGACGCTCGACGGCCGCGCGCCATGCGACCGGTGATCGGCCATAAGCTTGCCTGCACTCAGCCCGAGGCTGGCGGGCTGACGACGCGCGGGTTGGCCGTCCAGCTGAACCCGGAGTACATCTTCATCTGCTGGCCATTGCCCAGGTCTCCCCCGGAACAATTGAGCAGCAGATTGACGCAGTGATCCGTCCATATCGCCATGACGCTGTCATCCCATGCGCCGAACCAGTCGGCGTGAAAAGTCGAGCCGGGCGTCATCATCGGCATGCCGGGCATGACGTCGGATGACAGGTGCCATGTCGGGCGCGACCCGTCCCAGACGCCCGAACGATCAAGGTCCGCATCGGTGGTATACCACACACCCATCGAAAATGTCGGAATGACGTAAGGATGCGTCGCCGGACATTTGACCTTGCCGCTCGCCTGATCGGTGTAGGTGTAGGAAACATGGCTCCGGTGATCGGCGCTGTCGAGATTCTTGCCGTCCCAGCATTCGGGCGCGCTGATCACAGCGCCGAGCGTGTTGCCGGTGGGGCAGTTCTTCGCGGCGGTTACGATCGTGTTGTAATGGCCCGGAACCGCCGTTGGCCCCTGGCAATTGAAATAGGCAGCGCCCGTCGGGCTCTGTGCGGGATTGAGCATGTTATATCCAAAAACGAACCGCAGGCCGCGCGGCAGTGCAACGCAGGCAATGCCCATGCTCTGGCATGCGGGGTCGGTCTTGGGACGGCGCTTATAATAAATGCTCACATAGTCAGGCACGACCACCTGTCCCTTGCCGTTCATCATCGCCGGCATCCAGTATGCAGAGCGGTTCAGCGGGCTGTTGCAGGTAGAACTGCCTGTCGTTCTAAGGCTGGTATAAGTTGAATTTGCATCGGCTGAAGCGTTGCCGAAGAATTGGTGCAAGTGAGACTTGCCGGGCTGGCCGGGGTAAACGATGGGATCGTCATAGGCCAGATGCGAAGCGTTGCAGATGAACCTGAACGCGCCAACGACATCGGGAAGGGCACTGGCCGGGATCGCTCCTGTTCCCCAAGCTGCGGTCAATTCCGAATTCACGTCGAAGTTGCTGGCGATAGAGGAAAGCTGAACGGACATCGGATCATAGCCCGGTGGCGGAGGCGAAGGGGCCGGTGCGGGGGCTGGAGCAGGCGTCGGGGCTGGTGCCGGAGCAGGGGACGGGTCCGGCGCGGGCGGCAACGTGGATGTGCCGGATTGCTGGCCTGTGCCTCCGCCACACGCGGCGAGTGCGAGCGATGAGCAAGCGATAAGGATGAATGTTCTTGCGGTTTGCGACCTGGTTTTCATTGTGTTCCGTACTGACAAATAGGCGACCCGATTCTCCGTTCCCGGGGCTTGCCGTTTGGAAGAGATCATTGGACCCACTCTCCAGGACAGCCACATGCGGACAATCGCGATGGCCGATTGATTGCAACACACAGCTTGGCAAGACGGCAGCCAGGCCAACGAGACGACTTGAGCGATTATCGGGCTTGATACATTTGTAATGGTTAACAAATTTCAAATTCGGTGCGGCGCGCGAGTGCCTTGGGCGGGTTTCGTGCTTCCGTTCGGGTTGTCACGGTTCGAGGTTTGGCAGGGGCGAATCCAGCGATACGCATTCCGGTAGTCGTCGGGGTGGCGGATCGGAGCTGGTCGGCAAAAATGCGGGCCCTGGAAGTGAAAATGCCTGCCAAGGGTTGCCATTTGCCCCATTCTCGTCGAGGCAGTCGCTGCAGGCCGGAAGATTGTAGTAAAGATAACAGCTTATTAATGAAAACCCGATAGGGCGCCGCATAAGAGTTGAGTGCATCAGACCATCCATATCTCAGTACTGAAGCTTGGGGGCGAACTTGAAAATATTGGTTACGGGGGGAGCCGGATTCATCGGCTCGCATCTTTGCGACAGGCTGTTGGAGCTTGGCCACGAAGTGTGGTGCTATGACAATCTGGAATCCGGGACAGAGGGCAATCTGGCCGCAGCGTCAGCAAATGCCAATTTCCACTATCTCCAGGGTGACGTCCGCGACGGTCTGCCCGACATGGCCGTCGACCGGGTCTATAATCTGGCCTGTCCGGGTTCGCCCCGCGAATATCGTCGAGACGGCGTCGGAACGTTGCGCACCAATTTCCTGGGAACGCTCCACGCGCTCGAATATTGCCAAAAAAATGGCGCGCGATTGCTACAGGCGTCGACCAGTGAAATCTATGGCGACCCCGACGTGCACCCGCAGCCCGAAGACTATGTCGGTGCGGTCAGCTGCGTTGGTCCGCGTGCGTGCTATGATGAAGGCAAGCGCGTGGCCGAAACGCTATGCTACGATTTTCATCGCCAGCATGGCACGGAAATTCGTGTCGCCCGGCTGTTCAATACCTATGGCCCTCGCATGCATGCAGGCGATGGCCGCGTCATCCCCAATTTCGTGACGCAGGCCCTCACGGGCAATCCGCTGACGGTTCATGGCGCTGGCTCGCAGACTCGCTCATTCTGTTTCGTGACCGACATGATCGAGGCCCTGATCCTCCTGATGGAAGCGCCGGGCGATCGCATCGGGCCGATCAACCTCGGCAACCCGAAGGAGTTCACGATCCGCGAACTCGCTGACATCGTGATTGCCAAAACCGGGTCTGTATCGAGCATCAGCCACGAGCAGTTGCCCGAGGACGATCCGCGCGTGCGCTGTCCGGATATTTCCCTCGCGCGCAAGCTCTTGCGCTGGGAACCGACGGTCATGCTCAAGGACGGGCTCGACAGCACGATCGACTGGTTCCGCGCGGAAATGCGCGCGGTCGGCTTTATGCGGCCAGCTAAGAGCGACGGCAAGGCAGTGGTCGGCATTATCGGCGGCGGGCCAGCCGGCCTCACGGCCGCTTATGAATTTCAAAAACATAGCGACGGCCACCATGTCGTGGTGTTCGAGGAATCCGATCAGGTTGGCGGCATCGCACGGACGGAAACGTATAAAGGGTATCGCTTCGATATCGGCGGGCACAGGTTTTTTACAAAGGTGAAGCCGGTGGAAGCTCTTTGGCGTGAAGTGCTTCCTGAGGAATTCCTTCTCCGCCCGAGATTGAGCCGGATCTTCTATCGCGGCAAATATTTCGACTATCCGCTCAAGATCTTCAATGCGCTGTTTAACATGGGCATCTATGAATCCGCGCGGATCATGCTCAGCTATTTGAAGTGGAAGGTCTACCCTCACACTGAGGAAGAGAATTTTGAGCAGTGGGTCACAAATCGCTTCGGCGGTCGCCTGTTCTGGCACTTCTTCAAGAGCTACACCGAAAAGGTTTGGGGGATGCCCTGCACCGAATTGCAGGCCGATTGGGCTGCACAGCGCATCAAGAACCTTTCGCTTCGCAAGGCCGTGCTCAATGCCTTGACGGGTCAGAACGACACGACGAGCCTGATCGATAAATTCGACTATCCCAGGCTCGGGCCGGGCATGATGTGGGAAGCCTTCCGTGACAGGGTCGAAGCGCAGGGCGGCGAAGTTCGCATGCTCTCGAGCGTAACCCGCATTTTCCACGACGACGAGAGCGTTACTGGCTTTGAAGTCACGACGACCGGGGAGCGTCCGGAGAAGTACAAGTTCGAGGCAGACCAGTTCATTTCATCGATGCCAATCGCGGCGCTGGTTCTTGCCATGGATCCTCCCGCTCCGCCGGCAATCCAGGCTGCAGCGCGCAAGCTCAAGTATCGCGATTTCCTGATCGTGACACTCATCCTCGAAGGGCGTGATCTCTTCCCGGATAACTGGGTCTATATTCACAGCCCGGAAGTTGAGGTCGGCCGCATCCAGAATTTTCGTTCGTGGTCCGAGCATATGGTTCCTGATGCCAATCGTACGAGCATCGGAATGGAGTATTTCTGCAACATCGACGACGAACTTTGGAAGCGCGACAACAAGGACTTGATCAAGCAGGCCTCCAAGGAACTGGAATGGCTTGGCTTGGCAAAGGCCTCCGATGTTGTTGATGGCACGGTTATCCGACAGCCCAAGGCCTATCCCGTCTATGATGGGGATTATCGCGAAGCTTTGGACATGATCCGCGGTTGGCTCGCTGGCTTCAGCAACCTCCAGGTCGTCGGTCGTAACGGCATGCATCGATACAACAACCAGGATCACTCGATGCTGACGGCGATGCTGGCGGTCAAGAACGTCCTGGGCGCATCCAACGACCTTTGGAGCGTCAATGTGGAGAAGGAATACCACGAGGACATCGAAGCTGCGCCGGACCTGACCCGGTCTCGCTCATTCTGATACGCCAAATGGGCAAGCGTCGATCCGTTGCCGTGATTGTGCCGGCCTACAATGCCGAGGCGACAATCGGGCCATGCCTTGAAGCCATTCGTGCGGCGCTTCGGCCGGGCGATGAGTTGATCGTCTATGATGACGGGGCAACCGACAACACCAATGCCATGGCAAAGGCGGCGGGTGCCCGGATTCTCCGGAACGAGGGCAGCCCGAAAGGGCCCGGCTTCGGCCGCAATGCCGCAGCCAACGCGGCCGTGCCGGATCTGCTGCTGTTCGTGGATGCGGACGTCGTCATCGCGCCTGACGTTCTCGATCTCCTTGCGGAAGAAATCGCGGATACCGGCGCGATAGCAGCATTCGGGTCCTATGACGATCATCCGCGTTCGGATCGCTACACCAGCCTCTACGCCAATCTTCGGCACCATTTCGTCCATCAGAACGGACCATGCGAAGCGACGACCTTCTGGTCGGGGATCGGGATGATCGACCGCAAGACGTTTCTGGCCTTTGGCGGCTATGACACGGCGCTGTTCGCCCATCCGAGTATCGAAGATGTGGAGCTTGGCGTGCGCCTTAAATCGAAGGGGCACAGAATCCGGCTGGTGCATCAGGCGTTCGGCACGCATTGCAAGGACTGGAGCCTGTGGCGGGTCTGGCACACCGACGTTGTCCGCCGGGCTTATCCCTGGTCGGAACTCATCGCCGATGGCCGCACCGCGGGCCTCGACCTCAATGTGGCAACGGGGGAACGGATCACGGCATTCATGGCAGTTGCATCGCTCGCCTGCCTTCTGGTCGCGCCATTTTATGGACCGGCGCTGGTCGGCGCCATCGGCTTTCTTCTCGGCTATGTCATTCGGAATCGTAGGTTCTTCGGGTTTCTGGCCAGGCGCCTGCCGCTCGCCGGACTTGCAGTCGCCGTCGCCATGCACTGGTGCTATCATATCTACGCGACGGCCACCTTTGTCCTCGTTCAGGCATTGACCAGGCTCCGCTTGCGGGCGCCGTCCAATTACATGCCGCCGAGCGTCGCCTGAAGGCGGGCACTGTTCAAACGCTCTTGATCAAAATATGGCGCCGGTGGACGGGATGTTAACCATTCGGTTCCGCTTTCTGGTTTAGGAAAGCCCGATCGCAGGTGTGAACTTAGTCAGCGGGGATATTGCGTGGCACGGAACTATTTTTCTCAGAAGCGTGTATTGGTTACCGGCGGGGCCGGGTTTCTTGGCTCGCACCTGATCGATCGGCTCCTCGGGCAGGGCCATGATGTCCTGTGTGTCGACAATCTCTTCACCGGCACCAAGCGCAATATCGAGCATCTGCATCAGCACCCGCGCTTCGAATTCCTTAGGCACGATGTCTGCTTTCCGCTCTTCGTCGAAGTGGACGAAATCTACAATCTCGCGTGCCCGGCATCGCCGGTTCACTACCAGCACGATCCGGTTCAGACGACAAAGACCTCGGTGCACGGTGCCATCAACATGCTCGGCTTGGCGAAGCGGTTGAAGTGCCGGATCTTTCAGGCCTCGACCAGCGAAGTCTATGGCGATCCGACGGTTCATCCGCAGGTCGAATCCTATTGGGGCAATGTGAACCCGATCGGCATCCGCTCCTGCTATGACGAGGGGAAACGTTGCGCCGAAACATTGTTCTTCGATTATCACCGTCAGCTCGGGCTCGACATCAAGGTCGTCCGGATCTTCAACACCTATGGCCCGCGCATGCATCCTTCGGATGGACGCGTCGTTTCCAACTTCATCATGCAAGCGCTCAAGGGCGAACCGATCACCATCTATGGCGATGGCTCACAGACCCGCAGCTTCTGCTACGCCAGTGATCTTGTCGAAGGCTTCTTGCGTTTCATGGACAGCCCCGCCGACTTTATAGGGCCCATGAACCTGGGCAATCCGAACGAATTCACGATCCGCGAGCTTGCGGAGCTGGTGGTCGAACTGACAGGTTCGAAGTCCGAAATCGATTATCGCCCGCTGCCGCAGGACGATCCGATGCAGCGTTGCCCGGATATCAGCCTGGCAAAGGCCAAACTGGACTGGGAACCGAAGGTGCAGCTGCGCGAGGGTCTTCAGAAAACCATCGACTATTTCAGCAACGGGAATTTTCTCGACTAGCGAACCGCCCGGGCTGCTGTATGGGGCGAGCGGAATCTGGAAGGACGCATCGAAGATGACCGGAGACATTCGAAAGGTTGCATTTGCCGCCGTCTTGGGTGCCTTTTTCTTTGCGACCTCGCAAGACGCCCGTGCGCCGCAACTGGTTCATGACCATATGGCGGGTGCCGAAGGTCCGGTCTGCAGCGACAAGCCGGTTGCGGACAGCGTCCAGCGGATGAAAGCCATTCAAAGCCTGAGGGAAACCCAGGTCGAAGTGGAAATGATGAAGCAGCATCAGCCTGCCTCAACGGCGCGCTGACACTCGCGCCGGCGCCCGTATCAGCCGGCCCGGGCTTGCCCCGAAATGACCTGTTCGAAGAATGCGCGGTATTTGGCCGCAACCTTGGTCCAGGAAAATTCCGATGACCGTTCAATCCGCGCCTGCCTTTGCGTCTCGGTGCCTGACCGTGCCTCAGTCAGTCGCGAAGCGACGGCGGCGATATCGACCGTATCCGTCAGGAACTCATCATCCCCCACGATCCAGCGCAGCCGCGGTGTATCGTGGCCGACAATCGGCAGGCCGCAAGCCATCGCTTCGATATAGACATTTCCGAAAGATTCTTCCTTCGACAGGTGCAGGAAAACATCGGCCGAGCGGTAAAGAAGCGGCATTTCATGCCCCGCTACCGAGACTCTCGTAAATCGGCCCGGCAGCAATTCGTCGGCCATGCGGCGAATATCGTCCCTCAACGGCCCGTCGCCGGCGACGACGAGATGGGCATCGGGCAATCTGCTCACCGCCGCTATTCCATCTCCGACCCGTTTGGACGGGATCAGCGCGCTCACCATCAATATGACGGGGCGCTTTTCCGGAAGCCCGAATTTATCTCGCACCGGCGGTCCGGGGCGAAACCGATTTACATCGATGCCGTTGGGAATTAATGCGCTGGGCCATCGCAAATGGTTGCGTTCGTAATAGTCGGGATTGGTGCAAACCAGCCCTTCGCACCCGAAAAGGCGGTATTCGGATTTCTCGGATTGGGCGGGCCAATCCCCATTTTGCGTTATGAAGACATGGGGCGGGCGGACTCCGCGAAACGCTGGACGACGCAAGACCCAATTCGTGAAAGGATAGGAGCACGTTGCCGTGATATCGAAATCGCGAGGCCGGTACCGACGCAGCAATCCGGGCACAAAACTTGCTTCCTCATAAACAGTTTCGCTACGGAAAACGGGTAAAGACGGGAAATGTTCGAAACCCTCTCGCTGGAGCGACCGTGCACGGAAAAATCTATATGGCTGCGACGGCTTTGGGTGTCCTGAACCGATGATCGTGACATCGTCTCCACCGACGGCAAGCTCTGTGGCCAGTGCATTGAGCGCGACTTCGGCGCCGCGTTCATATTTGTGCAGCCCGGGGAGCGCGAACAAAATCCTCATGCCGTCAGTCCGCCAAGTCGGCGAGTCCGTTCGAAATCATTGCGCTTCATGAAAATTCTATCGCGTTCCGTCACTGAGCGTCTCGGCTGGACAACCGGTTCCTATGCCGTTGCACAAGCTTTCAGGCTGGTCAACAATGTGGTTCTGGCCCGCCTGCTTGCCCCCGAACTTTTCGGGATCATGCTGATCGTCAACACCTTGCGCACTGGCGTGGAATTGCTGTCGGACATCGGGATCGGCCAGAATATCATCAGCAACAAGAACGGCGAAGACCCCGATTTCTATAATACGGCGTGGATTTTGCAGATAGTTCGCGGGATAATTCTGGCATTGGTCTGTATCGCGGTCACTTATCCGGTTTCGCAATTTTACAACAGCCAGACGATCTACAAGATCATCCCGGTCATATCGTCGATTTTCGTCTTTACCGGTTTTCAGTCGATCAGCAGATTCATTGCGCAGAAAAGGCTGAACCTCAAGGCTGTCAGCATCTACGACATATTCGTCGCGGTATCGTCGATGATCGTGCACATCGTTTGCGCGATCATCACGCCAACGATCTGGGCCCTGGTCTATGGGGGCATCATATCGAGCGCGGTCGCAATGGCGGGGAGCTTTTTCATTGTCGATGGCGTCAAATATAAATTCGGCTTTTCAGTGCCTTACGCGAAGGAAATCCTCCATTTTGGGAAGTGGATATTGCTGTCCACGATTGTCTATTTCCTGTCGATGAACTTCGATCGCCTCTACCTTGCCCGCAGCCTTCCGTTCCAGATACTCGGCATTTACGGCGTGGCGCGATCGCTCGCCGATGTCCTGAGCCTGCTTGTCGCCCGGATCGGCAGTCTCGTGATTTTCCCGATGGTCGCGGCGGCCGGGCATTCCGAAGGGGCGCTGAGGCAGAAACTGTCGCGAAGCCGGAATAGCATGCTCCTCGGCGGCGCGGTTTTCACGTCGCTTTTCGTCGCGGCGTCGGATCTTATCGTGTTCCTGCTTTATGATGACCGATACAAAACCGCCGCGCTGATGTTGCCTGTACTCGCATTTGGCGTCTGGTTTTCGATCCTTTGCACGATCAGCGAGTCCATCCTGCTCGGGGTGGGGCGCCCGTCCTATGGCGCCATCGCCAACCTCATCAAGCTGGTGTGGCTGCTCGTCGGGCTTCCGGTCGGCGTCGTCTATTTTGGGGTGGCTGGTGCTGTCGGCGTCATGGCGTCGGCTGATTTGATCCGATATGTCCCGCTCCTGCATGCGCAGAGGCGCGAACACATCTCCTTCTTTCGGCAGGACCTCGCCATCACCCTGGCGCTCTGCGTGATGGTCGTCGGCTGGCGCACGCTGCTTTGGGCTGTCGGGCTTTCGGGCGGTTTGCTCAGCCTGTGGGGCCTCGACCGGCTATGAGCGCGAACCCGGCGACCGAGGGCGCAGAGGTTGCTCGCGTCGGTTTCGTGGCGATTGGCCGGAACGAAGGCGGTCGGCTGGTCCGTTGCCTCGATTCCCTGAGGCGCGTGGGGTCGGTCGAAATCGCCTATGTGGATTCCGGGTCGACCGACAACAGCGTCGCAGAAGCGGAAAAGCGGCAGGCGCATGTCGTGCGGCTCGATCTGTCGCGCCCGTTTACGGCCGGCCGCGCGCGAAACGAGGGCTTCGAGGCGCTATCGGCGCATGCCCCCCAACTTCAATTCGTCCAGTTCATTGACGGCGATTGCGAATTGGTGCCGGAATGGCTGCCCTCCGCCCTCGCGTTCATGGATGCCAGGCCCGATGTTGTTGTCGCCTGCGGCCGACGCCAGGAACGGAACCCGGGCGCCTCGCGCTATAACCGGCTCTGCGACATGGAGTGGGACACGCCCGTCGGCGAAGCAAATGCTTGTGGCGGGGATTCGCTGGTGCGCGTGGCAGCGTTCCGCGACGTTGGCGGGTTCAGCAACCAGCTCATTGCCGGAGAAGAGCCGGAATTGTGCCACCGGTTGCGGGCCAACGGCGGAAAGATCTGGCGGCTGGATCTGCCGATGACGCTGCATGATGCGGCGATGTATCGCTTCGGGCAGTGGTGGATGCGGGGCGTGCGCAGCGGCTTCGGATATGCGCAGGTCTGGAGGGCAACGCGGGAAGGGGCGCAACCGCTTTACTGGCTCGAGATTCGAAGAGCTCTTTTTTGGGCCGGGCTCATCCCGTTTCTCGCCCTGATGGCGGCGCTGGCCTCACCCTGGCTTGGCGCAGCGATAGTTGCTGTCTACGGCGTGCAGATTGCAAGGATAGCAATGCGGCTTGGCCCGGCGCAGGCTGCGTCATGGAACTACGGCCTGTTTGCCGTCCTTGCCAAATTTCCCGAGCTTCAGGGCGTCCTGAGATATGTTCTGGTCGCCGCAAAGGGCGGCCAGCGGTCCGCGATCCTCTACAAATAGAGCGCTGTCAGCCGCCACTCGCAGAGCCGCTGCCACCGAATGTCCGGGCGACCCCTTCCTCGAACCCGATCTTCGGCGACCAGTCGAGGGCAGTCTTGGCCAGCGTGTTGCTGTACCGTAGCGGCCTCCATCGCGCCTGCTGACGCTTGTATTCAAGGAGTTCGGGCAGCTTCGCACGGTTGCGAAAGGCGATTCTGTTCAGCAGGCGGACCATTCGTCCCAACCCCGCGACGATCAGCCAGGGAATGGGGATGACGAAACCGGCAGGCGCCCCAGCGCGACGACAGGCGTTGTGGTATTTCCAGAGAGACGGGAGTTCGTCATCCACGATATTGAAGATCCGGGCGGAACCGGCGGGCGCGTTGATCGCCTTCACGATCGCATCGGCGCAATTGTCGACATAGGTCAGCCTGAACGCGCTTAAGGGTGCGAAGACCAGGTCGCATGACTTCAACGACAGCGCCCGGCCGAAATCCCAATCCTTCCCGGGGCCATATATCGCGCCGGGCCGGATGACGATGCAGTCCAGCCCAGCCGCGTCGCATGTGTCGGTGACGAGGCGCTCCTGGATCATCTTGGTTATGGTGTAGGCATCCCTGGCCTCCGGCTTGAGCTCCAGCGATGCGGTTTCGTCGAGGATCCCCCGGCGCGGCCGCGCGGAATAATCATATACCGAAAACGAGCTGATATGGACAAACCTGCGGAGCGACGCGAGCGGCAGGGCGTCGAGGAGATTCTCGGTCGCCTGAACCGTGCCCGCGAACTGGGTCGCAATATCGCCGGAAGGCGCTGCTGCAAGGTGCACCACAGCGTCGACGTTGATCCGGCGCCGCCACTCGCCCTTTTGCCGCAAATCGCCTCGCAAGACTTCTACCGTGTCCGGCCAGTCATAACCCGAGATGTTGGCGGTTGGACGGACGAGTGCAATAACTTCATGTCCGGCCGCCGACGCGGCGCGAACCACGGACCGGCCCAGAAAGCCCGATGCACCGGTAACCAGGACTCTCATTTTTTGCTCCCGAGACCCACCAGACGATCGACCAGCTGGGCGGTCGCCGCAATGTCGGCCGCCGCAATTGGGGCGTCGCGTCCGTCGCTCAATGCCTGATAGATGGCCTCGAGCATCCGCGGCATCCCGTGATAGGTTCCGTGCTGGAGCACCTTGTCGCGAAGATTGCCGAAGCCCGCCTTTGCGAGGCGCAGGCCGGACCGGACCTGCTCGAACGGAGCCATCTTGCCCGAATCCTCGCTCCGCTGGAGGCGAAGGAAGGGGTTGTAGAAATCGGATTCGACCAGTGCTTTCGTCCCACGGACGATCAGGCGGAACATGTCGGGCTTCAGGTCGGATGCAATGCGCAGCCTGCCCCGGCAATTTCCGGCGGTCACCAGTGCATCGAGATGATCGGAACCAACCCGGGCATTGCCGCTCAGATTGTCGAGCGTGCCCTGAACCGTGTCGACCGGTCCGGCGCAGCCTGAGAAATGAAGGAACAGATAGGCCAGGTGCGGCAGGAAATCCTGGACAGCACCGCCGGGAAGCTGGACCCCCGGCCCTTCGAGGTTGAGATCGCCGAACGGCCCGGCGTTGAGGTCGAGCGACAACAGAAGGTCGATTTCCCGGATATCGCCCAATACGCTTTCGTCGCGCAATGCATCGATCTTGAGTACGATATCGTTGAACAGAAGGTTGCGGCTTTCGATTAGCCACTTTCCCTGCTTTTGGGCCAAGGTCAGCAGCTTGGCCGTTTCATCAGCCGAAGCCGTCATCGGCTTTTCGCAAACGACGTGCGCGCCGGCCTTTAGGCTGAGCGAGGCAAGCGCGGCGTGGGTCTGTGGCGGGGTCAGGACATGGACGACGTCCGGTTTGGTGGCGGCCAGCATCTCGCCCGCATCGAGGAACCAGTCGCTCGCGCCGAATCTCTGCTGCGCGAACTGAGCGGTTGCCTT